>WNFE01002104.1_pt1 | contig 14590 bp, 12 predicted proteins | sample 5400451 | NCBI WGS metagenome assembly WNFE01 (sample SAMN13153344, study PRJNA577476) | soil metagenome | isolation source: 200 cm saprolite under Douglas fir tree site 2 hole 2 | place: USA:California | collected 2015-04-18 | reverse complement strand
CGCGAAACCCAGAAGAACCATCGCGGCATGAGCAAGAATTACAACCAGTATTACCAGGCGGAGGTAAGCAAGCTTCTCTTCAATTTCTTTGGCCGATGCTCGTGGCACAGGCGCTGAAGCAGCAGGTTCACCCGCAACCCCGGCCGCGGCACGTTGGCCCTTGGGTCCACGAAAAATGCGGATTGCCAGCATGGTTCCCCCAACCGGAACCAGTATGTTGAGAATGATGAATCCGATGATCCATGGCGCATCCGAAGAATTGGATGAGCTCTGCAACATGATCCCGAAACAAAACGAGAACGGAAGCATGGCGAGCGTAAGCAGGAGTGTAACGAGACAGAGAATAACCCCTGCGGCAACGCGCCATCCGCTCTTGCCAGGGCGTGGAGCCGTTGGCGGCGGGGGCAGTGGGCTTTCATCTTTGGGCAAATCGGGGGGTAAATCGGAGTCTGTCATTAGATTTAGAATGCTCCTTCTCGTGTTTCTTGCATCATCTCTGAGGACTTCTTGGGCACGGGCTTATGGAACATGATCCAGCGCCGAATATCTCTTGCGTAGTAAACCAGGATCACAAGGCATATCCATTGAATCGAACATAATCCCAGGGCAACGTGCACATAGGGTTTCAGCCCGTCGCAAACAAGACGGAATGCCATGTAGCCAATCATGAAAAATTTGAAAGCATCGCCGGGCCGAAAGCGGGAAGATAAATATTGGCCTGGGTCTGTTTTTTTCGAGGACTCTGGAATGTTGCGCATGATCCATCGCAAAACAGCGACCAAAGCCAGAAGAAAAACAATCTCGTAAACTTGCGTAGGATGCCGCCGAACACCGTCGCCGAAATCAATGCCCCAGGGCAAGCGAGTAGCTATGCCATAAGTGTTGTCGCTGAGGCCGGTGAGAAAGCATCCTATGCGCCCTATGGCAATGCCCAGGGCCACCGGGATGGCAAACAGGTCGCCGGTTGATTGCTTTTCTCCCAGATATTTCTTGGCCCACTCCACGGCAATGAGCCCGCCCACCAGCCCGCCGATGATGCTCTTGCCGCCCATCAGGTAAAAGGGATCGCGCCAGTGCAGAAACGTGGCCGCCGGATCTTCCAGCAGGTACATGAGCTTGGAGCCAATAGAGCCGCCCGCCACAGCGGCCGTGATCACAGACCAACGCACGGGATCGGGCACAGAATCGCCGGAGCGCCTGCGCATCCCTAGATACACCAGGACCCCAGCCACATAAGCGAGGCTCTCGAAAAACAAATGCGGATGGATCCGCACTCCAGCTACGTAAATGTAAACCGGAAAATTCAAGTGCCTGCACTTCGAGTGAAGATGTGGGATTATAACTTAGTTCTCGGTTCTCAGTTCTCGGTTCTCAGTAAAAGCATTCGGATCGGCTGAATGCTGACGGCTGAGTGCTCAGTGCTCTTCATGCGAATCATTGCGGGCAAATTTCGTAGCCGTCCGTTGCGCTCATTGCAGGGCGCTGAGCTTCGTCCTACATCAGACCGTCTGCGCGAGACTTTGTTTAATGTACTCACCGCGGCCCGCGCGATGGAAGGCACAGTCTGGCTCGACCTGTTTGCCGGGACCGGCGCCGTGGGCATTGAAGCTCTCAGCCGCGGAGCCAGAAAAGTCTATTTTGCCGAAGCTGCGCGCAAATCTGTAGATCTAATTGGGCAGAACCTGCGTTCCTTGAAAATCGAAAGCGGATTTCAAATCCTGCAGCAAGACGCGGTCGCCGCCGTGGGCAAGATCACCGAAGCGTTGGACATTTGCTTCCTCGATCCGCCGTACAAGATGGAAGAGCAATACGAAAAAGTGCTCGCCGCCCTGGCCAAGTCGAGTGTATTGCACGAAAACTCGGTGGTGATTGCCGAACACAGCAAACACTTCGATCCCAAGGAGCGGTATGGGCGGCTGGAACGCTTCAGGAAGCTCGTACAGGGCGATGCTGTACTGAGTTTTTACCGCTTGAGTAATTCCGCCGCGATAAACGCGGACGAACGCTGATTTTTTGAGAGATTCGTTCCGGCACTGAGCATAACCTTTCAAAGGCAGCTCTCGATTCGCGGATAACCCTTTCTATTTCATTTCAACCCTACTGACATTTGTCACATGCGATTGGTGACACGCGGCACTGGTTTGCCTCTCTCCATGCGCACATACTGGCACACGAATTCGGGAATCGTAACCCTGGGTCAAGGAAGGTGCCGGATGAACATCCAGAGCAACATTGAATACAACCCGCAAGACCAAGCTCCCGGAGAAGTAGCGGCTGAATTTTGCGGCGTGAGCAAACGTTACGGCCAAGTGCCGGCTCTTAACAACGTGAGCTTTCGCATGTATCCGGGAGAGTTGGTTTCGCTGCTCGGCGCCAATGGGGCAGGAAAAACAACCGCGGTCAAACTCCTGTTGGGACTGGCTGCACCCAACCAGGGGAGAATCCAGGTTTTCGGAGAAAATCCGCACAGTACACAAGCCAAGATTCGTGTGGGCGCCATGCTGCAGGTCGCCAAAGTCCCGGAAACTCTGAAGGTGCGCGAACACATCCAGTTGTTTTCCTGTTATTACCCTAACCCGCTTCCACAACGCGCCGTAATAGAAACCGCCGGACTGCAGGGATTGGAAGACCGCCAGTTTGGCGAGCTTTCCGGCGGGCAAAGACAGCGTGTTTTGTTTGCCCTGGCGATTTGCGGTGATCCCGATCTTTTGTTTCTTGATGAGCCCACGGTTGGGCTCGATGTGGATAGCCGGCGCGCTTTCTGGCAACAGATCCGCGCCCTTGTACAGCGCGGACGCAGCGTGCTGCTCACCACGCATTACCTGGAAGAAGCGGACGCACTGGCCGACCGCATCCTGGTTCTAAACCGGGGCACGATTATTGCCCAGGGAACGCCGGCAGAGATCAAAGCCAAAACCGCCGGCAAGACCATTCGCTGCACCACAGGACTCTCTATCGAAGAGGTGCAAGCCATCGCCGGGGTCAGCAGCGTGCGCCCACAGAAAGACGGTCTCGAAATTCTTACTTCCCGCGCCGAGATGGTCGTGCGTGAATTGCTGGCCCGCGATGCCTCGCTTGCCAATGTTGAAGTTGTCAGCACCGGATTGGAAGAAGCATTCCTGGAAATTACGCGGCGCAATAGCGCCAATAACCCGCACGAAAGCAAAATGGAGGTGGCTTTATGAGCAGTTCCGCACAAGTTCACATCAAAGCGGCAGCCTGGAGCGGCGGCCAAACCATGCGCACCACGAACCAGACCCTGCGTATTTATTTCAACGAGGCAAAATACGAATTCCTGAAGCTGTTGCGGCTTCCCATCTATGCGATATCGACAATTGCTTTTCCACTGATGTTTTACGTGCTCTTCGGACTGGTGTTAAACCAGAGGCAGACGGTGGGCTCGATAAGCGTTGCCACCTATCTGCTCGCGTCATATGGGGCCTTCGGCGTAATTGGCGCTTCCCTCTTCGGCTTTGGTGTGGGAGTGGCGGTGGAGCGCGGCCAGGGTTGGCTGCAGGTGAAGCGTGCCTCGCCCATGCCTCCCTTCGCCTACTTCCTGGCCAAACTCATCATGAGTTCCCTGTTCAGCCTCATTGTGGTCTTGCTTTTGTTCACGTTAGGCGCAGCTTTCGGCCATGTGCGCATGCCGTTGGCCACCTGGGCTGCACTGGCCGGCACGCTGGTTATGGGCGCGCTTCCCTTCGGCGCCATGGGATTGGCCATAGGATATTTCACCGGACCGAACTCGGCGCCGGCAGTGTGCAACGTTCTTTATCTGCCCATGGCATTTGCGTCGGGCCTTTGGGTGCCAATGGAGTTTTTGCCGAAATTCATGCAAAGCATCGCGCCTTTCTTACCACCGTACCATTTTGTCCAACTGGCGCTCGCTCAGGTTGGAGCCCGTCACAGCGGCCAGTGGGTGCACATAGCCGCCCTCAACGGATTTACACTCTTGTTCCTCGTGCTCGCGGCCGTGGGCTATCGCCGTGACGAGGGCAAGATGTATGGGTGATTATGATTGGGTCATTTGGTCATTGAGTCAATAACTCAATGACCAAATTATCGTGAAAGTGTTATACGCTAAACCGAAATATGCGACTGCTGCCCCAATACGTTAAATCTGAGATCAGTTGGTTGCCCTATGTATGGCTGGTTTGGCTGTTGTATTTTGTCGCCGATCCTTTCTTGAATCGGGCATCGACCGGTAGGATGGCAGTAACCCTGGTTGCAACCTGCATTTTCCTGGTGCTGTATTTCCTGGCCTATTGGGCCAGAGGCAAACAGAAACTTTGGACCATTGCCGGCATGGCGCTGCTGGGAATCATCTTCACTCCCCAGAATTTTGGCGCTTCGGCGTTTTTTATATACGCGGCCGCAACCGCCGGGTTTATCGGAGAGACTGGGCTGGCGATTGCCATCGTGCTTGCGATGGAGGCCATCTTTGGCGCCATCGTATGGGTCTTTCATCTACCGATTGGGGCCTGGATTCCGATTGGTATTTTGATCGCTGCGATTGGGGTCATGAATATTCAGCATGCCAAGCGCATTCTGGCGAACGCCCGCCTGCGGCTGGCGCATGAAGAAATCGAGCATCTGGCCAAAACCGCGGAGCGCGAGCGCATTGCCCGCGACTTGCATGATGTGCTGGGACACACGCTTTCCGTCATCATCCTGAAATCAGAGCTGGCTTCGAGGCTTGCCGACAAAGACACGCAGCGCGCCATCCAGGAGATCCGCGACGTTGAGCGCATCTCGCGAGAGGCGCTGGCGGAAGTGCGAAGCGCGCTGAAAGGTTACCGTGCCGCCGGTCTGGATGCGGAAATTGCCCAGGCACGTGCCACGCTGGAAACAGCCGGCATCAAGGTGCAGGCCTCGGCTTCCGGCCGTTTGGAGCTCAGCTCTGCCCAGGAGGGAGTGCTGGCTCTGGTGATTCGAGAGGCAGTGACTAATATCCTGCGCCACTCCCAGGCCACGGAGTGCAACCTGCGATTGTTGCAGAGCGATGGTGTGTGCACCCTGGAAGTTGCCGACAATGGTTGCGGCAGCAACGGCGTAGAAGGCGAAGGCATCAAAGGCATGCGCCAGCGGGTGGAGACGCTCGGCGGCAACTTGCGGCGCACGAACGCTCCCGGTACCACGCTGACCATCACCCTCCCCCGCACAACCATCAATCCGAATGGAGTGCAATGAAGATTCACGTCATCATCGCTGAAGACCAATCCATGGTGCTGGGTGCGCTGGCGGCGCTGCTGGAAAGCGAAGGCGACATTGAAGTCGTGGGCCAGGCCCACAATGGGCTGGAGGCTATGAAGATGGTCCGCTCTCTCAAGCCGGATTTACTTTTGACCGACATTGAAATGCCTGAGATGAGCGGATTGGAAGTGGCTGCCGAGCTGAAACGCCAGCAATCGCCAGTGCGTGTGATTATTCTGACTACGTTTGCGCGTGCCGGGTATCTGCGCCGTGCGCTCGATTCAGGTGCGGCCGGGTATCTGTTGAAGGATTCCCCGGCATCCCAGTTGGCCAGCGCCGTGCGGCGCGTGCACGCCGGCATGCGGGCGATTGCGCCGGAGCTGGCGGCGGAAGCCTGGGGTGAAAGCGATCCGCTGACAGACCGCGAGCGCCAGATTCTGCGGCTGGCAGGAGAAGGTATCTCGAGCACCGAAATCGCAGCCAAATTCCGCCTGTCGGAGGGAACGGTCCGCAATTATCTTTCCGAAGCGATCAGCAAGCTGGGCGCAAGCAACCGGGTTGAAGCTGCGCGCATTGCGCGGCAAAAGGGATGGTTGTAATTGCAGTTTCAGGTTTCGAGTTTCCAGTTTCGAGTTTTCAAGCTGCTACAGCATGAAGGCCGGCGAGGCCTTCAGATCCAAAAGCGGAACACCCAAAAAACAGCCAGGAATATTTAATCCGTCCTCAGTCTTCAGCCGGGACAGCTTCTATCTTGAAACTTGAAACTAGAAACTTCTAACCTGAGGACTTACGACTGCGGACTGACGACTCAACTAGGCTTTCGCCTCTTCCCGTTCGATCTCGCTTATTTTTTCTACGCGTCGCAGGTGGCGTCCGCCGGCGAAGGAGGTCTCCAGCCATTTGTGAATGATCTGGAAGGCCATCTGGTCGCTCAGGACGCGTGCGCCCAGCGCGAGAACATTGGCGTCGTTGTGCTCGCGGCTTAATTGGGCCTCGTATTCACTGCTGACATTTGCCGCACGCACGCCCAAAACCTTGTTGGCGGCTATGGACATTCCGATTCCGCTGCCGCATACCAGAATGCCAAGATCGGCACTGTGATTGGCCACTTCCTCCCCCACCTTGCGGGCGAAATCAGGATAATCCACTGATTCGCTCGAGAGCGTGCCCTGATCGTTCACCTGCAGGCCCTCTTGAAGAAGCAGTTTCTTGATCTTTTCCTTCAATTCGAAGCCGGCATGATCGGCGCCGAGGGAGATTTTCATGGCTTCAATATTGTAAATGAGCAGCCCTGATGAGCAGCCGGCAAGTCAGTTAATATGGAAGATTCAGCCTATTCGAATAATGGTAGTAACTCTGCAGCACCCGTTCGGGCTTGTTTAAAAGCCAATTTCGTCGCATAATCACGCGACATAGCTCCGTTTTCCGGGCTTGGGCCCGTACTTTTTGGAGCTCGTTTTTTGTGGAGGTCGTTCATGGTAGTGGTTGGCACGGCAACGCAAACACCTGCGAAAGTAAACAAATATATTCTCTTCGATACGTCCACCTTTGTGGCCCACATCACCCTGAATCATCCGCCCTACAATGTGCTGACCGTGCAGTTGATGGTTGAAGTGGCCGAAGCGGTGGAGAGCTTGAATGGACGCAATGACATCAAGTGCATTGTCCTGGATTCATCGCAGAAGGCCTTTTGTGCGGGAATATCGCTGGAAGACTCCAAGGCCGACCGTGTCTTCCAGACCCTGGACGCCTTCAACCGTATCTTTCAGGCGTTTCGTGACATCTCCAAGCCGTTGATCGTAGTCGTGAATGGAGCTGCCATTGGCGCAGGTTCCGAACTGGTTGCCTTCGGCGACATGGTGATTGCCACGCCCAACGCCAAGTTCGCACAGCCCGAGGTCAAGATGGGCGTCTTTCCGCCTTTTGCCGCTATTATGCTGCCGCAATTGATCGGCCCTAAGAAGACCTACGAGTTGATTCTTACCGGGGAAGCCCTGAGCGCCGACGACGCTCTTCGCCTGGGATTCGTGAACAGGCTGGTTCCAGAAACAGGACTGCGGGCCGCGGTTGAGCAGATCCTCACGCGCATCAATGAATTCAGTGGACCGGTGCTGGAGATGACCAAGACCGTGATCTCCACTTCGCTTGGCCTGCCCTGGAATGAGGCCATGAAGAAATCCCAGGACATCTACCTCAATCAGCTTATGGATTTGGAAGACGTGCAAGAGGGTCTACGTGCCGTCCTGGAAAAACGCAAGCCCATCTGGAAGAACAAGTAGTACGAGCTGCAAGCTCCAAGGGAAAAACCCGGAAAGTGCTCACCGTGGATCGCGCCGATATCTGCCGATATCTTCTGACAGATTCAAACTGAGGACAGATTTAAACCGACTCATTGCCCACATATTCAGGGCGCTCGCGCGTAACGAATGTTTTGCTGGCGCGATCGTGCCAGCACAGGTGGTCTTCATCCAGCAAGACCCAGAGGAATCCCAATCCCAGCGCGAAGGTTGAGAGCCCTATGCTCAAAGCTCGCGCGCGGCGGCGGGAGGGAGAAACGGCATCGCCTTCAAAGCTGGTAAGTCGAAGGCCGGCAAGCCGCATTCCGGGCGTGCTCGCCGTATTTACCAGAAATAGATACTGGTAGAGCGCCCAGAAAAAGCCCGGCAAAATGGCCGACATGATGGTGAACGCCCTTCCCTCCGGCAAGACGCCTGCCCACAACAAGATGAAGCCGAATAGCAAAAATCCAGCCCCAGAGACGCAGAAATCAACGGCCTCCATCGTTGCCCGCAAATAGATCGGCGCCACCAGCAACAGTGCCTGCATTCCCGGCGGCGGTTGTGTGCTTTCCGGCGCTGCAGACAGTTCCACAAGGGCAATCGGCGGGGCCGGTTCCACAAAAACCTCTGCCTGAGCGGCAAGCTCGGCCTGGTTGATCTCTTCCTCTTCGAAGACATGGGGTGACAGCATGACCGGGTCAGCCAATTCTTCATCCGGTTCAATGTTTGTCTGAATCGGGCTCACCGCGGCCAGAGTCAAGGTGACCGGAGCTTCAATGAACTCGTCTTCGCCGGCCGGCTGCTCGGCCGCGAAAACTGCCTCAGTCAAGTCGGAAATTATGCTGCTATCGAACTGCTCGGAAAAAATTACAGGCGTTTCTACTGGAACTGGATCGTTTTTAATGATGATAACCACGTCCTTTGCTACAGCCAGATCATCTTGTGCTTCCAAGTCTTCTTGAACCTGGTCGAACTGAATGGCCTCGAGTGAAACAGGCTGGAACTGCGCAGCTTCAGGGTCGTGCTTCCAGAAGGGCTTCTGATTGCGCGGCGCAATGTTAGGCCAATAGCGCTCTACACCATAGAGCTCAATCTGCATGGCCGTTAACTCTTCCGCGCTTGCATTTGTCTCATTCGCAGGTGCGACGGTGCTCGCCATCTGCCCACCCGCTTCGGCTAAGGGCTTCGCGATGCTGGGGCTCGCAACGATTTGCTGCTGCACCGTCGCATTCTGCTCGCGCTCAGCAGCGCACGCTTCGTGCTCACCCAGTTGTGGAGAAAGCTCTGGATCCACAAGCGGCGTTAGTGGTGGAGTTGCAACTTCTTTCCTGATGGGAATCGCTGGAGCTGAGGAGGAAGGAGGTGCGGGTTCGAAGTTCAGGCCTAACGAACGTGGCCTCTCCACCCGCGGACGCCTGCGCGCGCGGTAGCGGTTCACGCGCGATGAAACCTCCCGCCGCCATTCACCCGGTTCAAGCGGGCGTTCGGCGGTGTTGGGTTCCACCAGAACAATGGTCCTTCGCGCCGGCCTCAGTTGCGCCAGGCGCTCGGAACGCGCCGCCGCTTCGAGCGCGGTGGCGACATCAGGTTCGGCAGCACCTTGCAGACTGGCTGCGAAGTTTTCTTCGCTGAAATCGTAATGTTCTGGGTCAATGACAACAGCAACGTGCTCGCTTACCGTAGATGGTTCAGCAGCATCGTTGCGTCCACATCGGCAAATACCCGGACAGACGGGACAAGCCATCAGGTTGTGGAAGAACCGCGCGAGAGCTCACTTCCAAATAAACGGCAAAATCCGTCTGCTACGCGCTGTTGGGCGCATAACGCCGGCTTGAATTATTCAACCCCCGCCGAGGACTCCGCTCGAGTCCGCAGCAGGCGAAAACCTTCAACCCTTAGTAACCCTCATTGCACTACCGACAATAAACTTTACCAATGCTGCCGGAGCGTGCTAATTTCGATGGTTCCTCATGAGTTGCCGCTATCGTTGGTTTACCATTGCCGCCGTCTCCTGTCAGCTTGTTTTTGCATTTCTACTATTAACTAATGGGTTACGAGCCCATGCGCAGGATTTGCCGCCCTTATCTGCCGATGGCCCCCCGCAACCCGCGTCGTATTCCAAAGGACAAGGGGAGGAAGCCACTATCCGTGCCGTGAGCCAGGAAAAACATGGAGATGTGTGGACCCTGCGCGGGAATGCCGAGATTGACTATAAAGACCTGATATTGCACGCCGACCAGATCACGTATAACGACGCCACCGGAGATGCGGTAGCGACCGGCAATGTGACTCTGGATGGAGGTCTCTATAGCGAACATATCGTGGGAACGGTTGCCGAATACAACGTCCGCACTGAAACCGGAAAGCTATACGACGCCGCTGGTACCACCGGCATCCGCATGAAGGGGAAAAATATGACTCTGATCACATCCAACCCCTTCGCTTTCACGGGAAAAATTGTGGAGAAGGTCGGACCGGAGCGTTACGTCATTCACAACGGCACGGTCACTTCCTGCGAACTGCCCAATCCCAAGTGGACTTTTTCCGCAATACGAATTGTGGTGGATGTAGGAGAAACCGCGAAAATCTACAACAGCGTCTTTAAGATTAAAAAGGTGCCGGTCTTTTATTTTCCCTTTGCCCGGCATCCGGTAGAAAAACTGCCGCGGCAGAGCGGATTTCTTACGCCGATGTTTGGCACTTCCAACCGAAAAGGCACGATTCTGGGCGACTCTTTTTACTGGGCCATCAATCGCAGCATGGATGCCACCATTGGTGCTGAATACTGGTCCTCGAGAGGATGGGCGCAGCGCGGCGTGTTTCGCGCTACTCCGACGGATAAGAGTTACCTGAATGCAAGTTTTTTTAGCGTCGTGGACCGCAAGCAGAGTGCTCCCTTTGGAGACCTAAGCGGGCAGGAGGTCCACATCAATGGCAACGCTATATTTCCCCATGATGTGCGCGGAGTCGTCTCGGCGGAATATTTGAGCAGCTTCAAGTTCCGGGTCAGCTTTGCCGATACCTATTATCAAGCCATCAACTCCGAAGTTAACTCCGTAGCGTTTCTGACCAAGAACTACGATGGCTATTCTTTTAATCTTCTGGCTTCGCGCTATCAGAATTTTCAGAGCCCCACAAAAGGTGATGTGATCAGCATTTTTCATACCCCCAGCTTTGATACATCTTCCGTGGACCGCAGCGTTGCCGGCACGCGTTTTTTCTGGTCGTACGATGCTTCTCTCGGGGGTGTTTCACGTGACAATCCGACGATTAATTCCACAAGCGGCCTCTTGCCCGCCAATTCCACGTTTCGCACCGCAGACATAGTGGGACGCTTTGATGTCCACCCCCGCTTGTCATATTCTCTGGTGGGGAAAGGCTGGACCTTCCGCCCCGAAATTGCTATCCGCGACACTTATTACACCGAGCAACAGCATGTGGTCGGCGGAGTCGCCGTTCCCTCCCAGGATGTAATCAACCGCCACGACTTTGAAGGCTCGCTCGAAATTCGCCCTCCGGCCTTGGGGCGTATTTATGAAACTCCAGTCTTGGGGCACAGGCTGAAACACACCATCGAGCCCCGTGTCATCTATCGCTATGTCACAGGAGTGGATAATTTTTCTCAGATCCTTCGCTTTGACGAGCGCGACATCGTGAGCAATACCAGCGAAGCCGAAGTGGGAGTGATCAACCGCCTTTACGGCAAGCGCCTGCATCCCCATTGCAGCGATGAAAAACCCCCTGCAGCTACTGAGGAGAAGGGCAAATCTCTGAAAGACGAGCCCTTGAAGAATTGCTCCAACGAAAATGCGCGCGAAATCGCCAATTGGGAGGTTGGACAAAAATACTATTTCAACCGGTCGTTTGGCGGTGCGTTAGTGCCCGGTACGCGCAATGTGCTCAGCTCTACGGTTGATTTTACCGGCATTGCCTTTCTCACCGATCCTCGCAATCTTTCTCCAGTGATTTCCCGGGTGCGCATCTTTCCAAACGCATCCAGCACCATAGACTGGCAACTGGCTTATGACACTAAGAAAGGCCACATCAGCTCCAGCTACACATCTTTTTATTACTACTTCGGTAATTTCTTCATGGGCGCCGGACATGACCTGCTGCAGAGCCCGGGGCAGCTGCTGGTCGCCAAATCCTTGATAGCACCCTTCCGTTTCAACCAGTACCGCCTGTCAGGTGGATATGGCAACCCGAGAAAAACCGGCCTTACTGCAGCGGCATCGGCAGGGTTCGACGCGCAGCAAAGTTTTTTCCAAAGCATGTCGGTAGAGGCCACCTACAACTGGGATTGCTGCGGCATCACCATGGAGTACCGCCGCCTGGCGCTCGGTCCGCTGCGCAATGAAAACCAATACCGCTTTGTATTTACCATTGCCAATATCGGAAGTTTCGGGAACATGAGACGCCAGGAGAGGGTGTATTAGGGCTGTTTCATAACTGATCTGGACGGCAAGTTTCGAGACATGTATCACGGCCCGACGGGTAGCCCATAGCTTTGTGTTACGCTGATTGGGAACGATTTGCGGGTCCCATGAAGCGCCTATAGATTGCCAGCCTGCAAGACCCGGGCTACCGGCCTTCCGTGAGATAATTTAAATACACTTCAAACCAGGTGAATCCCTTGTATTCAATTTTGAAATATCTAATGATTGCCATGTGCTTCGCTGCTCTTTCGCTCGAAGCCCAGAGCCCGGCTCCGAGTACTCCGGCGCCAGCTTCTTCTGCACCTCCTGTTTCTTTGCTTAACGATCCAGCGCTGCAGCAACGCATTGAAGAAAACCTGCGGGCGCGCTTCAGAATTCCAGCTACGGTCACGTTGGAAATCACCGCACGCAAGCCCAGTGACTTCTCCGGCTATGATCAGATCACAGTCACGCTGGTGGGGAATGGACATAGAAGTCCCAATGATTTTCTGCTGTCCAAAGACGGCATGACCCTGGCCCAGCTTCATAAAATTGATTTGCGCAAAGACCCTTTCGCGGTGGATAACCGCCCTTTACGTGGCACGGCGGATGCGAAGGTCAAGGTCATCGTGTACGACGATTTCGAGTGTCCATATTGCGCCAAGGGGTATCAAACGCTCTTCAGTGACGTTCTGCCGGAATACAAAGACAAAATCCTGATTGTGTACAAGGATTTCCCGCTTTTCGAAATTCATCCCTGGGCCATCCATGCGGCGGTGGACGCCAATTGCCTGGGCGCCCAGAGTAGCGACGCTTACTGGGCTTTTTCCGACTACGTACACGCGAACCAGGGCCTGATCAGCGGGGATAAAAAACCGTTGCCAGACCAGTTCGCCGCGCTCGACCACTCCACCCAGGACTACGGCCAGAAACACAACCTGGATCTGCCGCGTCTGGAGGCTTGCATCAAGGCCCAGGATGAAACCGCAGTGCGCGATTCACTCAAGTACGGTGAAGAAACCCTCGGGGTGGAAGCAACCCCGACGTTGTTCGTCAACGGCACCAAACTTGATGGGGCGGTTCCCGCCGACGATCTGCGCGGCATTCTCAACGCCGCCCTGGAGAAAGCGGGCGTCCCCCTGCCGGCAGCGGAGATCAAGGCCAAGTCTGAAATTGGGTCCAAGGCAGTGCCGGCTGCCGGGGTGGGCATAACCAGTGGGAAACAGGATACGGGCAAAAAAGATGATCCGAAATCTCCATCCGGCGCCGACCCTAAAAAATAACAGATATTCAAGGTAACGTGATTCCGTGATTCTATTCTGTCTGTTTATTCAGAACAGCTATTGGAGACGCAACATGGACCGTCGCACGAGGAGGATGGGTTGAAAAAACGTGTTTCATTTCTAGCGCTCCTGGTGCTGGTTGCTGCGCTCGTCACCGCCGTGCTCTTCTTCCATATGTCGGGCTGCTCCTCCTCCTCCCACGGGAGTGACGTAGTGGCCAGTGTGAATGGCAAGAAGCTATTGCGCTCAGACTTGGATAGATATTACAAGCAGCAACTTGCCGGAGCAGCACAACCGCCCGAAGGCGCTCAAGCCGACAGCTTGCGATTGAACATCGTGAAGTCCATGATTGCCGAAGAGATCGTGCTGCAGCGCGCTGAAAAGCTTGGGCTGCTGGCCTCCGATGAAGAAGTAGACAGCAAGATCAATGAATTTAAGGCCCCCAATACCGAAGAAGGATTTCAGCGCTGGCTCAAGGACCAGGGCTTGACCCTGGATGAGCTGAAGCGAGGGATACGCCGCCAGTTAACCATCGAGAAAGTCTATAACAAGGAAATCAACTCCAAAATCAACGTCACCGACGCCGATATTGCCAACTACTATAACGAGCATAAGACCCAATTCAACTGGATCGAGCCGGTCTATCACCTCGCCCGTATTTTTGTTTCTTCCGCGCCCAATCCGCAGTTGCACAACCTGAAGAATGATAAAGCGCAGAATGACTCGCAGGCGAAAGCCAAGATCCAGCAGATCCTGAACCGGCTGCAGAACGGTGAGGATTTCGCCGCTCTTGCCTCGAATTATTCTGAGGATTCAGAAACCAGCGCGAATGGAGGCGACTTGGGATTTATTCAGGAATCTGCTCTGAAAACCCAAACTCAGCCGGCCACGCGGGAAGCGATTAATAGGCTCTCCCCTGGCCAGATCAGTGGCATTATTCCGCTCACCAATCCTGCCGGTTATGAGATTGTGAAATTGATTTCCAAGGAACCCGCTGGACAACGCGATTTGAACGATCCCCGGGTGCAACAATACATTCGCGAACAAATACGCCAGACCCGGGAGCAGCTCCTGCGGGCGGCCTATCAGGAAGTCGTCCTGAACCAGGCCAGGGTAGAAAACTATTTGGCCGATGAGATTCTGAAAAACAACGGCCAGAAATAGTTTCGAGGTTCACAATTTTGCACTTGAAACTCGAAACTATTCCACAATTGCCAGCACTTCACCAGCGTTCGCGGTCATTCCTTCTTTAACCAGAATCTTCCGCACCACGCCTTTTTTCGGAGACTTCAATTCGTTTTGCATCTTCATGGCCTCAATCACCAGGATCCCCTGGCCCTGTTCAACCTGGGCCTTTTCTGCAACCTGGATGCGGACAATCTTGCCGGGCATGGGTGCGGTTATTCTTTGCGGGCCGCTG
>WNFE01003808.1_pt1 | contig 14591 bp, 13 predicted proteins | sample 5400451 | NCBI WGS metagenome assembly WNFE01 (sample SAMN13153344, study PRJNA577476) | soil metagenome | isolation source: 200 cm saprolite under Douglas fir tree site 2 hole 2 | place: USA:California | collected 2015-04-18 | reverse complement strand
TGATTGCGCATGGTGCAGATGTAAATCGCGTCAATAAGGCTGGAGAGACGCCATTGATGGTGGCTATTAGGGAGATTCCCCAGGGTGAAAATAAGACAGCACTGATAAAGATGCTGCTGGACCGTGGCGCAAATCCAAATTTCTATGAGACGGTTGGTGATGGCGTGTATACCCCCTTGCACATGGCGGTCAGGAGGGGAGACGTGGCAACAACGCAGGCCCTGCTGGAGTATGGCGCCAATCGCTCGCTCAAGGACAGCCATCGTCAAACCGCACTGGATGTGGCCAAAGAATGGAAACGCGAACATGCACCTGTCGCAAAGCAGCTTATAGAGCTGCTCAGCAGCCCGGTCAAACGGGTTAGCCGGTCCGCCGGGCTGGGAAAAGTTTCGGCGTCGGCCAGCCAGAACGCAAGCCCGAGTCTTACGCCTGCGGCCCCGGTCGCGACAATGTCCCTACCGCCCGGATGGCAGCAGTATTCTTATCCCAATGACGGCTTCTCTGTCTCTGCTCCCTCCAACCCGGATTTTCGAAAAGTTCCTCAGGGAAACATAGAGGGCCACAATTACACCATCAACCTGGGTGGCGACTGCTCCCTGCTGATCTCGGTAGCCGACACCAAACAGGGAGACAAGCTCTTGGCAAAACCTGCCCTGGCGGCGGGCAGGGACGCCTTTGCGAAAAAGGTGAACCTGAAGATCGCCTGGGAAAAGGAAATCACGCTGGGCGCGTATTCGGGAATTGAGTTTGAAGGGCAGAGTGAACAGTGGCGCATGAGAGCCAGGTTTTACGTTGTCAAGGGAACGATTTTACAGCTCGTATCCATAGGGCCGGCGAACATGGCGGTTGCGCCGGAAACCGACCGTATTTTTGATTCGCTGAAACTGTTGTAAAGGCAATGAGAGGAGTTGCTATGCGCAGGCTTCCCATTCTGTCCGTGTCGTTGGGATTGTTGAGTTCGTTTGGACCTGTCCTTACTTGCTCAGGCGAGCAGGCTCCCCAGTCCAGCCCCTCTCCGCAGACGACGCCCCAGGTCAAGGACACTCCTCTCTCTGCCCGGAGCACGGCGTCGCAAACGAAAGTGTCGGACCTGGACCTGCTGCAAAAGGGATACTTCGTGATCGGAAGCGTGTCGTTGGACTGGAGATTCAACCAGTCAGAGGTCAGCGAACCGGGAATTCCAGCGGCAGCGCTGATGGCTGAGGCCGAGCGGCTGATGGCGGAGGTGGCTAGTACAACCCAGAATCCTGCGCCTGCGGCCCCGGCTGCGACGGCGTCCCTGCCGCCCGGATGGCAGCAGTACTCTTACGCTTTTTCAAAAAGTTAGTCAAGGAACCCTGGAGAACCACAATTACACGATCAATCTGGACGGCAACCGGTCCGTGCTGATCTCGGTAACTGACACCCAGGCAAAACCTACCTTGGCACGCGCCAAGGCAGGTTTCGTAAAAAAGTTGAACCTGAAGATCACCTCGGAAAAAGAAATCACGCTGGCCGAGTATCCGGGCATTGAATTTGAAGGGCAGAGTGAACAATGGCGCACGAGGGCCAGGTTTTACGTTGTCAAGGGAACGATCCTTCAGCTGATATCCATGGGGCCGGCGAGCGTACCGGTTGCGCCGGAAACCGACCGTATTTTTGATTCGCTGAAGCTGTTGTCATCCCCTCCGGCCTCTCAGGTGACGCCTGCCCCTTCCGAACAGGCAGCGCAACCAGCGGCATTGGCTCCCGCGCAGACCAATGCGGCTCCAGTTCAGGAGAAGCTGGGACGCGAGGCGGGCAGCGTGCCTACCTTTACGCCACGCCCATGGGCGCTGGTTTCCACAGACAGTGAGGGGGAACTCTTGGTGAAGGGATATATCCCTATTTGGAAACTTCGTTCGTCCCGCACTATAGCTGGGAGCTACGGTTTGGACGCGATCCGTGAAGAAATGATCCTGGACCTGACGAAACGAGCTGCGGCCCGAGGCGGCGACCTAGTGCGGACAGAATGGGACTTCCGTCCTTCAGGCGGAACAGGGGGTGAATACACCGAGAAGGCAGATGTTTGGCGATTGGAGCCAGAGCTGGCGCTCCTATTTGAGGCCCGCCTCAAGGGTGACTCGGGGGTGGAAAAGTTGGTTGCAGCAGAAGGGTTGACATCGCTGCTGCTCGATATGCTTCGCGAGCATAGTACTCCGGGATCGGCCCGCGTTCCTCCACCCGCCAGCCAGAATCCCGCAACCGGCTCCCTGGCGCCGAGCGCACCAACCGTCTCCGACTCCTCCGTCAAACAGAAACCCGCCTTGCCCGACAGCGCCGCTCAGCTCAAACAAGCCGCCGATGCCGGCGATGCTGCGGCCCAATATCGGCTCGGCCTCATGTACCGCGATGGGGTGGGCGTGTCAAAGGATAGTGACCAGGCAAAGAAATGGTTGCGCATGGCAGCAGATGCGCAATTACCTGAGGCGCAGTATGAGCTGGCCAGGATGCTTGACCGGCCCAATCCACGCGATTCGCAATGGCTCAGCGGAATCCTCTCCCCCAAAAAACCCAGCGACAGGCAAGGCCAGACGAACGTCGAAGAAGACAAGCAACGCCTGGAGAAAGAACAAGCTCAGTGGGAGAAGGACCAGGTTGAGGCCCGTTCCTGGTATCAGGCCGCTGCCCAAAACGGAAATGTTGAAGCCCAATTTAAGCTTGCATCGCGGCTGGAAAAGCAAGACAGAATCGAGGCGCTCAAATGGCTCTACCTCGTGAACTCCTATTGCCGCAATCATATGGAGACAGCGTTTTGCTTTGATGACTTCCAACCACTGTTCTTCCAGCTGAAAGCCAAAGCCACGAATCAGGAAACAATTGAAGCGCAGCGTCGGGCTGACAACGTCCGCAAGAAATGACGGACACGGTGCAGGACATCCTCGACGACCTAGTGGCGAAAGGCGTCGTCAATCCATCCGAGTTGTGCGGGCTGTCCGGCAAAGAAATAGCCAAGATCGAGAAGACCCAGGGCTCGCCTCTGCCCGGACCATTGAGCTATTTCTCGAGTGCGGCATCGACTTCGCGCTCCGCCCGACGCACTACGTCTTCGGGATGCACCAGGGCTACGAGGCGCTCTTTTTCGACAGCACGGCCAGCGACGATCCGCCCGTGTATCAGTTCGTCCAGGGCCAAGGCCCGCCCGAGATAGTCTGGCCGAGCTTCACGGCCTACCTGCGCGATGTCGCCTCGCAATATTACAAACATTAGCCTGTCGTTTTATAGACTGCCAGAACGCTTGCTAGAATGTGGCTGATGAAGGTTCAGCGTAAAATCGATAAGCGGCTGATCGAGGCCGCGCGGGCGGGATCTCTGCTTGAAGTGCAAGCCCTCGTAGCGCAAGGTGCAGATGTCAACGCCAGGGAAGGGGGGTATTCGGCCCTGACGTTGGCAGCGAATCATTATCCTGTGTTCACATGGCTGTTGGACCATGGCGCTGACCTGAATTACTGCAACAGTTCAGGATGGGATGCCCTCCTCTGCTCCCTGATGAAGCCCTGGTTAAGCAGGTTCTTTCCCGGCCTGGCCTTTCCATCACCAACGAAATGGGGGTGCGGCTGCTTTATCAATACGACGGAGCAGCCTGGGTTCGCGATCTCCTCGCGCGGCGGGGGATCGATTTGAGTGATGGGCAGGATACCTTCGGGCAATTGTACGGCCGCATCCTGTCCTACCACGGCGAAGCACTATTTCACGACGTGCTGGAGCCGGCCATCCCCGTCGCCCGCGATAAGCTGCAGACGATGCAGTACGCGCGAACGATGTCATCCGGCTTAGCGCATGAGCATTCGTATGATCTATACGCTCTGAGCCGCGTGAATGCTCGTCTTCTTCTTACCTTTCAGCCGCAACGTTACCAGCAGTTAGAGAACCGCCGGCGCGTCACCCTGGACGAGTACACTCAATTCTTTTTGAGCTTAGGCTTCGAGATTTCCCGTCCCGATCGATTCAGTCCTTTTTTTCACGAAATCGTCTGCGTGGACCAGGTGGAGTCCGGACCGCCCGTCGTCAAAGATCTGCTCTGGCCGGTGGTGATGTTTGGTGACCTCTTGTTTTCGAGAGCAGGAGTCAGGATAGAATCCGGGCCTGAGCACATCAATAAGGACCTGGCGGAAAATTCGAAGTTATATTTTGCCTATTGGCGGCTGAACCGCGCGGCCCAGGACCTGTCTTCCGGCTGGGGACACAATTCGCAATGGCGAACTTCGTTTCATCCACGAAGCTATGCGACCTCTCAAGCTTTTCACTACAACGTGGATGGAAAAGATGACGTCAACCGGCCCGCGCGTCCTCCGTCCCCCCAGGAGGGGCTTTCACGGGAGCAGCGAATCGAACTGCTGACGCACCGTTGCTGGGTGTTGCGAAAACCCGAAGGCAACGACGACTGGTTCCCTTACCGCGATCGCTACACCGAAATGCGGGCGAATTGTCGGCAAACCGGAAGTTAACTATCAGCGACCAATGAAGGCGCAGAGCCTAAACCGAATTTCCTTGCTGCTGAACCCCCGCCCATGCAGCTCGAGAGGGTCTGGCCTAAATTGATGTAACAGGTCCCCAGGTGTGCATAGGCCATGGCGAAGTTGGGGTCCAGGCTGATGGCCCGCTGGTACAACGGGATGGCGGCCGGCCAATCATTCTTCACATCCTGTGCGTTTGTTCAAAGACCCGTCGGAGCGTACCAGTGGCTAAGCAACCATCTATATCGAGCGTGGGGCCGGTGCAATCTGAAGCTTTTGGGGATTACGAAAGTAACCGCGACATTTAGGGACAAGTGGGGTGTGATGGATGCAGCTGCTTCGTCAGGGAGACGACCTCCGTCTAAAAGGAGGACACATGAAGCGCTTAAGCACCGTGCTTGTGGCCATGGTCGTTGCCATCGCCATCTCGCCTATCGCGTCGGCCCAAGGCAAGAAAGGTGGTGGAAAACCTGCCGCCTCGGGAGCGCCCTGGAGATGGTGGGAGACCACGCGCGCTACCTGGATTTGTCCCGTAAGGCGCTGGAGATTTATCGGATCCGGGCCGAAATCGACCCCGCGAGCATCAAGGCTCGCAGTGACCTGGCCAGAGGTTACTGGCACATCGCGAACGGCTCCGCGGTTCTCGGTGATCTCGTCGCGGCAATAGACCATTATGGGAAAGCCGCCAAAATTTATACAGACTTATCGGTTGCCGATCCATCGAACCCCCAACACCGGCGAAACGCAGCTCTCACCTATAAGTATCTCGCAACGCTGGTGCAGAAGAATGGCGACATCCAAAGGGCCCTGGAACTCGATCGCCAGGCGATCGCTCTAGATAAGCTACGCGTGGCATCCGACCCGGACGATACGCAAGCCAAACTTGATCTCTCTTTCAGCTACGGTGAGGATGGGAGCAATCGGATCATGGCCGGAGATACATCCGGCGCACTTGTAAGCTATCAGCAAGCGCTGGATCTGCGTCTCTCAGTCGCCAGCGCTGATCCCAAAAACGCTCTTGCCCAGGATGCCGTCGCAAGAGCCTATGAATCTATCGGCGTTGTGCTGATGCTGAATGGAAAGCCCACGGACGCGCTGAAGTACTTCCAGCGGGTCCAGTCGCTGGCCGCGGCCAACCCCAAAAATGCCCTTATGCAGGCAAGGGCGGTCATGTTACGAGCAAGGATGGGGAATGCCATGGTTGAAACCGGCCGCGTCGAAGAGGGGCGGCGTGTGCTGGAACAAGCGCTGGTGGAGGCCGTAGCGCTTGTTAAGTCTTCAGACGACACCAAAAACCGGAGCTATCAGGCTCACGCTAATCAGGCTCAGATTGAGATGTGGACCGGGGAAGCTTTGGAGCGGACCGGGAACTCAAGCGGAGCGCTGCAGCATTACTCTCGTGCCCGTCAGCTGTATTCCGATATTGGAGTGAACGCACTGGCAGCTTCCATCCATCTGGGCCGTGCCTATCTGAAAACAAGAAATCTAACCAAGGCTGGGGAGGAATACCACAAAGCCTTGAGCATTGCTGATTCAATGATCTCTTCTAAGCCGGCCAATGTGGAAGTCCTCTATGCACTGGCAGACACCTACGCCGGCCTGGGAGACCTTTCGGCCATGTTGGCGCGCAAGGCGGCAAGCGCCAAAGAACGCTTCACGCAATGGAGCGAGGCCCGACACTGGTACGAAAAAAGCTTAAACGCGTGGCAGCGAATTCCCAACCCCGGCCGCATTAGCAATACCGGGTTCGAGGCCAGCGACCCGCGCCAGATCGCCCGGCGCCTTGCCCAATGCAGCGCGGAATTGCTCCGTCTGCCTCGCCAAGACTCAGATCTGCCATGAACTCACGGCTAACAAAGCTCTAAGATGTTCGTTCCGCGCGGGGTAACGATCGGTGGCTCAGGACAGAAAACGAAAGTTCTCAAATCGTCCTCTAGCCCCGACCAATCAAATCAGGTCGCTCAACCCCCCTGTGATTTCAATGGCTTGCAGAATACCCATTCCACACTTTTCAACTGATCAGATCTTCTACGGGAGCCGGTATGGCAATGGCTTCAACGCCAACGCGCACGACGCATCTGCTTTCCCCTTTTCGAGAAACTCACGAGTCATCGTCCCAATGCAGTCGTTTATCCTGCCCAGGATGTGACCTTCCTTCGGGACAATGACCACCTGGCTTCGAGAGAACTGGTCAGCAGCAGTACGCGCCCAATGTGGCGAGGTCGACGGGTCCCACTCACCTGTGATCAAGAGCGCTGGTCTGTCGACACGCACTGTCGTGCGAAAATCTGCCGGCAGTCGCGCCTGCAGCCAGCCACGGCAGGCAACGTCATACTCAGCTCGAAGAAATGATGGTGGTTTAGAAGAAGCGTCGGGCGCGCGAAACGGAACTTCTTCGCTGCAGAATTCCTGGATTGTCGGCAATGCGGAAGTAACGCCGACCCTCTTCACACTCGGTGGCACGGTCCAGAAACGGGCTTCGGAGACATCAATAGCAATGTCCCCGAAGCTGACTTATGGCCCGGGTAATTTCCTGTTAGACCGTCATCCGGCCGGAATCGGTGCGAAAGCCGACGGCATCCTCATTTCTTGGGCGGACGATTGAGGACCGCGCGGCCCACCTGTATAATTGGCTTCGCGGTTGCCCGAGAGCGGGCCCGGCGCTGGGGCTCAATCGCGCGTCACCGTGAAGAGGAGAAACATATGGCATGGTTCCCCGTCGGTCCGACCTTCATTTCTTCGCCGCGGAATCCGAGCTTCAAGCGTCTCTCCCGCCGCAACGAAGCCGGCGCGCAGGGGATGGTGAACTTCATCGCCGTCGATCCGGTCGATCCCGCCATCATCTACACGCTTGAGCGCCCCTGGTGGGGCGGCCGCGCCGCCTTCCGGACCGAAGACGACGGCGCATCGTGGGTACCGATTCTGGACGACCTTCTCGAAAACGACAATCTGGTCGGCCCGACCTGCCTCGCCGTCCATCCCATTCACCGCGAAACGCTGTATCTCGGTACAGGTTGGGACGACGGCTCGCGCCGCTCGTTCGGTCTCTACGTTTCGCACGACCGCGGCGACAACTGGCAAAAGCTCCCGTTCGCCGTTCCAACCACGGTCAACCAGATCTTGATTGATCCGCGCACGGGCGCAAACCTCGTGACGACGCGGCTCTGTATCGGGACCGACGCGGGCGTCTACATCTCCGACGACGGAGGAGCCACGTGGACGGCCCAACCGGTCGTCGCCGGCCTCGTCTCTGCGTTCAAGGCACATTTCCCGGCGAACGGATCGGCCGACTATTATGCGGGCATCGCGAGTACCGGCGTCTTTCACACCAACGACGCCGATCTCACCAAGCCGTGGCTCAACCTGAACGAGCAGAACATCGGTCTTCCCGCAATCGCGAACGTGAGCTTCAAGCGCATCCTCCTCGACTTCTGCCCCAAGAAGCCCGAGCGCGTCTACGCGTGGCTCTTCAATCAGGCAACGTCAGTGGGACTCTTCACCACGGGCGCCGCGCGCACGAGCTGGACCGCGGCCGCCCCCGCCAACAAGCTACCATCCGCGAACAATTGGTATTACACATTCGCCTTCGCGGTCGCGCCCAACTCTCCCGGAGACGGCAAGAACGACATCCTCTTCTTCACGCCGCGGAGCATGGCCCGATCGGTCGATAGCGGGAATACCTGGACGGGAGTCCCCAATTCGCTATGGCTCCACGAGGACGGCCACGCGTTTGCGTTCTTCGTGGATGCCAACCGCCCGATTCCGTACTTCTACCACGGCTCGGACGGCGGCCTCGGGATGAGCACGCGCTACGCGGATCCCAATTTTGATCTCGGCGTCGCGCCTACGACCGGTTTCAACGAGGGTTTGCACTACGACGGCGACAACGGCATCATTCAAAACTACGACTACGGGCGACTGTGCAGCGCGATCAATCAATACGCGAGCCATCCGCTCATCAGCGCCCTCAGCTACGTGGGATGTCAGGACACGGGGGTCGCTGGAGGCTCGTCGCTCGTCTGGCGATCCATCCACGAAGCCGACGTCGACTTCGTCGCCGTCGCTCCCGCCAGCGACGGCGTGAAGGTCTGGCTCGATCAGCAGGTGCCGTCTTTCGTGTACCTCCACACGGACAAGGGAGACGATCTCTCCGGCGCGCAGGTCCGTCTCGACGACGGCGACGCTGCCTTCTCCGCGACGGGCAGGGGTCTCGCGGTGACGCCGGACGGCAATTGTATCGCCGGCGCGTTTATCTGGAATCGATGGGGAGATAGCCGGCGCACGACCCTCCTTGCCGGTCTGGTGGCTGGGTTCCAGACGGCGACGGTGGCTTCGACCGACCACCTGCATCCAGGCACGCTCCTCGATATCGACGGGGTGACCGAGATGGTGTCAGCCGTGGGCAACGGCTCTTTTACTGCAACGTTCCAGTCCGCTCACCAGAAGGGAGCGGTCGTGAGCATCCAGTCGACGACATCCCTCACCAAGGACGTCGCGAAAGGCAAGAACCAGGCGGTCTCGGTGGCGTCGCTCGACGAACTCGCCGTCGGCAGAGGGGTCGATCTGGGAGGCGTGGAGACCGTCACGGTGCTCGCGCTCGATGCGCAAAACACCGCCTTCTTCGCCGACGTCTCGGCCGATCACAAGACAGGGGACGCAGTGCGCCTGGTGGAGCAGGTGGTGCTGCGCATGACGCCGGATGGCAAAGCCGCACAGATCAGTCAAAACTTCAGCCCCGCCGACATTCGGCTCGTCTTCGCCCACCCGACCGATTCCAATTTCGCGTATTGCTCGACCGGGGACGGCAAGGTCTGGATGACCGACACGGCGAAGACGGCGACCCGGACGACGGTCTGGTCCAACATCACCGGCAAGCTGTCCACGTCCCCAGCGGTCGGCTCACTCGCGATCGATGCGCAGGGGAGGCTGTTCGCCCTCCTGCGCGACAATTCCGGCCCGACCCCGCTCTTCAGATACGATCCGAATGCCAGCGACTGGACCGCTGAGCCCTGCGCGGGCCTGCCCACCGGAACGTGGTTCGGCAAGCTCGTCGCCGATCCCGTGCGCAAAGACACGCTGTACGCAGTTCGCGATTCCCGGGTGTTTCAGATGTCGTTCTCGAATGCGGCCTGGGGCTGGACGGACATCAGCGCCGGCATGCCGCGCGCGGGGGGACTGCCCAAGGTGCTCTTGGTCGACGATCTCTGGATCGGAAATATCAATCCGTCCGGAATCGCGAAGGTGATCTTGCGGGCCGCGCTTCGAGGGCGCGGCGTCTGGGAGAAAGATGTGACCGACGGGGCGATCGATTCCGGCCTGGCGCTGTACGTTCGGCACAACGTGCTGGACCAAGGATGGCTCAACCCGTCGTCGCCGGACCGGAACCCGTTTCATCCCCTTGCGACCGAGTACATCTACCAGTCACCCGATATCAAGATTGACGTGATTCAGTCAGGGCAGAACCAGGTGCCGGATTTCTTTCAACATGAACCGGAAGGAACGTTCCCGCTATCGCACGTACTGTTCGAGTTGCTGAAGGATCACAAGAAGGATCTGGTTCCGCTCGGACAAGCGTGGGTCCACGCCCAGGTTCACAACCGTGCCACGGCCAAAGCCAGCCATGTACGTGCCTGGGTCCTCTATTGCAACGCGCCGAAAGGGGCCATCCCGCCGCTCGATGCGCAGAAGAGCAAGTCCACGTTCAACTTCTGGAGTCAGTTCACCCAGGCCGGCCAGATCTTGCCCGTGTTGCCGCAGGACAGCCTGTGGCGGGCCGTCGGCCAGCCCATCACGCTGCAGGACGGCGATGCCCTTCATCCGCAGGTCGCGTCGTGGCCATGGACCCTCCCCCCGGATTTTACGCCGGGCGCGTACTGCATGGCCGTGTTCGTGCACTCGTCGGAGAGTCCGCTCCGGGAGACCGACGTCGACATCACCGCCATCACCCCCAAAAATCCGCAGATCGCCCATATCTTCGTCGGACCTTCGCTCGATCCCTGTCAGCCGTTGATCGATGAACTGGATGCGCTAGATCAGGAAATTCAGAATCTGCAGGACTCGCTGGATAGTGGTGAGATTCCTCGCGCCCAGATCGCCGCAGTCAGAACCCAGATAGCGAATTTGCGGCGAAGCTGGAGGAACCTGGAAGCGCAATTGAACAGGTGCCGTCAGGCGAATCCTTAAGGGCTCGGTGCCGTGTTCAAGGTGACCGTGACGGCGTGGCGGACGTATCTGTGTGCTTCGGCTTTTGACCGTTTAGGGTCAGTAAATCCAATAGGCTCAGCTAATTTAGCCTCCGAGTTTTGGCCTGCGGGAGGGCGCGCTTCATCAGCGACTCCGACACCGGGCGCAATTTCTCGGGGTGCTCGCGCATATAGGCCAGCAGTCGTTTCCTTTTCTCTTTCCCTCGTTGACTGTCAGCACTTCGTCTTGGCGGTCCAGAAACGGGCTTCTGGGAAGCGCCAGGGCCTGGTTACGGGCGTCGGCACCCGGCACTCGAAACTCACTCGTAGTTGGCGAAATATCGCCCTATCACTCATGACCCGAGTTCAAAGCTTCAGCACGGTGGCGACGGGACGCTTACGGATTATCAGCGATTGGCGTCTGACATTCAGCGCGTTTTATTTGGAGGTTTTTGTGGCGGATTTTATTTCACGACGCAAACGATCATATTCTCTTAAGCAGGGGGCGCATCTCGCTATGTGATCGAAAAGGACTTGCAGTTTGGGCGTGGAAAGGGTTGCGAGCTGCCGTAATATCCTTTTATTCGGGCAGCCTATGCGTTTGGGATTGGGATAGTCCTCTCGAACCAGTCGCTCAAAGGCCTCAATCAGCTCCCGTTCAGCAATACCTGCCTTTTCCTCATGGTACGAGGGGGGTATCTTCTTCATCGCTCCTGTCGTTTCCCCCTTTGGATTCTTTCCTCTTCGAATCTCTTTTTCCCCCACCGGGACTCTTTAACAGGTCAAGCTGAGCTTGTCGTACTTCGCGCCAGAAACCAACCTGGGCAGTAGACTCCTTGATGCCCAACTCTCGAGCAATAGTTTTCCAGTCGATTCCTTCTCGGCGGCGCAGCAATATCCTAGTACTTCTTGTGCTAAGCCGGCGAAGTATTTGTTTTAGATCAAGTCCGAGATCGACCCTGGCAGACCAATCAGGGGATTGGAATCGGCGATCCAAATCGCTACCTCCTCCCAGCAATTCAAGACGCTGCTTTTTGAATCGGCACTTCTGCACGTGTCTGCGAAAAGCGGTCATCATGAGCCCCGCTATTCCCGGAGCAGGCAGAGGAATACCACGGCGGTTCGAATAATACGACACTTTCTCGACACAAGCCTCCATGACCTCGGCGGCGTCTGAGTCGTCTCCGAGTCTATTCCTTGCTATCGAGCAAGCCCGTTCCCAGATTTCATGTGCAGCCTCTCGCACATCCGTGCGAATAGGGCGACCCATGCGATCAAGATCGCGGTCCCACCAAATCGGCCTGTTGCGGGGAGAGGAGGCCATATCAGGTGGATCTCCGAGGTACGTTAGATACAGATTCAGACCGCCGCCCGCCGCCTCGACCTATCAGCAGGCCACTGCGTTGAAACTCTTGTGAATCACTTGTTAGAACAATGTTGGTGTCTACAATGACAGTTACCACAACTTTGCGACGTACGAACATACGGAGAACTTCAGTGGAACTGGAGACTAGCAGGCAACCGTGATTTGGTTCCTTACCTCATGCGCGAAATGAGATCAACTTAGTTCCAAATAGATTCATCTTTTTGAGAAGCCCATCCAAAATGGTCGTTACCTCCTGACTGTCCAGCATCTCGAATTGCGGTGGCGGCGCAACCACCAGCAATCATGCGGACATGATCCTTTGCTTTCGACGTGCAACCAGAAAAACAGACAAACGCAGCGTAGAAAATCGACAAAATTGGCCGTCGGCCTCAAGACTGAGATTCTGGTAAGTAGGTTGGGGGAAAAAACATCGCGTACGTTTGAGATGCATGTGCAGATCAGTACTATCTGGTCGTCTTCTCAATCGCCACAGCAGGAGCCATACTCTGAACCGCAACACGGATATGCTCCGGTTTCAGACGAAACTTTTGCTTCGGAAGGAGCGCACGAATAATGTTGGCCCTGCCACTGCGTCAGCCGCAGCACACAGAAAAGATGTTCTGGACGAAACCAGCATGCGTAGGTGTTACTTCTGTGTAAGGCTCTGCAAAAGCTTAAGAAACTTCTCCACTTTCGTGGAATGGCCGTTCTTTCTCAGAAATGCGGTCATGGGTATATCAGGAGATTGGTCTTTTGCTAGAGAGAGCATCTTCACTGTCGGCGCCATTATCTGTCCCGTTGATACCTTTGTGAAGCTCATTCCCAAGCCGGCTGAGACAAGCGCTATGGCTTCTGGGATGGTGCTGACTTCCTGTTGAATCTCAAAGTTGTATCCAATCTTGTCCCAAAACTTACGAACTTCTCGATAGTAGTCAGGATTCAGCCGCCCAGGGAGTGAGATGACCGGTATATTCTTCAGTTCTTCCAATCGTACAGTGCTATTGCTCCTCTTGCACAGAGGATGATCTTTGGCCAAAATAACGCCAACTCGTTCGTTTATCAACAAATGCGTTTCCAGAGCGGGATCCTGCGGAAAACCGATTCCAAGTCCAACATCAAGCTTGCCATCCAGCACATTCTGAACCTGCTCCGGAGTGAAAGAGCTCACGAAGGCAACGCCGTCGTTTCCAAAACAGGCAGTTGCGCGTCGTTTGATGGCAGTCAGTAAATCGAAGTTCGCATGCGGAGAGAAGCCGACCAATAGCGGTGCCGTTTCGCGCTGAGACAATGCCTTTGCGAGATCCTGGGCGCGCTCGCTATGGGAAAGCGCCGCCCGCGCTTCTTCAACGAACACTTGGCCAGCTTTAGTCAGAGTAACTCGTCTCGTACTGCGTTCGAACAACTCGACACCCAATGCTGTTTCAAGCTCTCTGATCTTTCTGCTCAATACGGGCTGCGACACGTAGAGCTTCTTCGCCGCTTGCGTGAAGCTCAGTTCATCGGCAACCGTTACGACGTATTGAAGGAGTCGCAATTCTATTGTCGGGTACACGTTCGCTCTAAGCGAGTGCGGCGGAGACACGACAGCGCATTCCAACCGGCCCTCTTGTTAGTGAATTTATGTCCCTATGAGTATAAATCGAAACGAAAAAGCATGAATCCGCACCGCTTGTTTATTGACAAGCTGCGTACGCGAGCCTAGTTTCCAAAGTAGCGGAAGTTATGTGTTCCTACGCAGTGCTGAGCAGCAATAGTTCCATTGTGGGATATTTCCATTATGGTTCTTTAAGGCTAAGTTTACAGGACGACGGTGACCGGCATCACTGATTTTGACCTGATGTATTCGGCTAACTAAACGTTTTGACATGGTGCGGTGTCCGTCTGGTAGTTGGAGGATGCAATGCTGAAGAGAAGTGGCGTTATCTTGTTTTCGCTCGCAGTAGTGCTGTGTGTATGCAGTGTGGAAGGAAAGGCGCAGTCCAGCCAGAGCTGCAGAGGGTCTGGAAGCTGCCAAATCAACAACAACAATTGGGCATGCGAAAAGGTGCCTCCGCCAACTGCTTACGATTTCGTCAACTCAGCGCCATGGGCTTTCGACTATTCGGTCAACAATTCCAACTGCTATTCAGGGGACGCCGGCGATGCGTGCCCAACCTGTCCCCACGTGGGCCAGCCCATCAGTCTGGCCACGGGCAACACGTTTATTGATGAGACAGACGTGAGCATTCCTGGGCTGGGTGGGGGATTGAGTCTGGCTCGAACATGGAATAGCAAGCTGACTGTAGTGCAAGGGTTATCGCGAGTTGGGATCTTTGGGCCGAACTGGCGATCGACATACGAAGAGCAGGTTTTTGTCGGCGGCGATGGCTACTTCAAGTATGCACGCGGTGACGGAAGTGTTTGGTCCTTCGGTTATGCAGGCAGCTTAGGCGAGACTTCAACCACTGCCGGCTTTAAATATCAAGCGGTGTCTCCTGCCAACGGCGGCGGCGGAGCCTCTATGGAGATTACCCTAACAAACAACGGTGCGTCGTTGTCGTGGCCTTTGACCTTCGGCAATGGAGAGCA
>WNFE01002482.1_pt1 | contig 14591 bp, 14 predicted proteins | sample 5400451 | NCBI WGS metagenome assembly WNFE01 (sample SAMN13153344, study PRJNA577476) | soil metagenome | isolation source: 200 cm saprolite under Douglas fir tree site 2 hole 2 | place: USA:California | collected 2015-04-18 | reverse complement strand
ATTTTGTCCAAATGGCGCGCGGCAATTTGCAAGTTTGGTTCTCCTCAGGAGCCTTTCGGGGACGTCTGCCCGTGCAAAATTTTCACCAAGCGAAGCTGATTCCTGCCGTTGCTGTGGGTGAATTCTACTGTATCCATGCTCTGGCGTATGAAGTGCAGACCCAGGCCCCCCGGCTTTACATCTTCGAGCGCTCGCCCGCACATTTTGTCTGGATTCACCGCCGCGCCGCTATCTTCCAATACGATTTCAAGAGCGTCTTCTGACTTGCCATCTTTCGGCAGATGAATGCGGCGGAAGGATGCCTCGATGGATTGCTCGGAGTCTCCGAGGTAGGCATGGCGAATGATATTTGTCAGCGCTTCATCGACAGCCAGAACGACGGCACGGCATTCGGCCTCTGAGAATCCCAGTTTCGCCGCGAGCTCTCCCAAAGCATTTCGCACCACGCAGAGCATCTCGGGATTGCTCCGCAATTCCATTTTGAATAGTAAGCTGCCTCGGCTCACGTGAGCGCGCTCCTCGGGCCTGAGAAACTGGATTCCCCGTCTGGTCTCGGAAGATCGCCGCTGGCGGGTTCCCTGATGCAACGTCTGTCCAGATAATACACGGAATTTCGCCCGCGGCAACTTGAGCGCCGCCGTGGAATCTTACCTCGATGAATCATCATACATTCAGGGGTAATATCGGACAGGTGTGTGACATGCGATCATTCCTAGCGGCCAGTCTGACACGTTTCTTTTGCGCGGCCGTGTGCTGGGTTCTGTTTGCCTTGCAGTCCGCGGCATTTGATCCTACCAAGCCCCTCACCGAATACACGCACACGGTCTGGACCCACAAAGACGGACTTCCATCTGCATTTATCTATTCGATCGCGCAGACTCGGGACAGCTATCTTTGGCTAGCCACGACGGACGGACTTGTCAGGTTTGACGGCGTTCGTTTTGTCCACTGGCGTCCCAAAACTTAACAACATACTCCATCGGGGCCAAGATAGAAGCGATGCTGGAGGATCGCGATGGCACACTTTGGGTAACCACCGAGAATTCTCTCTTGCGATTCCACCCGGCAACGCAAGAACAGATTGGCACTGCAATCGCCCTGCCCGGACCGTTCTTGTCAGGACCGCTTCAGGATAAAAGTAGCTCTATATGGTTCACCACGGATAGCGGCATCCTCCGTCTTGATCCGCGCGATCCGCAGGTTCGGTTGGTAAGAATAGTCAAAGGCAAGTTCTGGCTCAGTGAGGACACAAGTGGAACCATCTGGATAACAAACCCTAACGGGTTTAGTCAGCCTTTAAAGGACGGGCCAGCGCTCAGCGGGAATGGGATGACGACAAAGAAGGCCTTCAATGTCCACACGGTACTGCGCGATAGCGAAGGAAACACTTGGATCGGAACTCTCGGACAGGGGCTGGTCAGGTTACGTGTGGAACCGGATGGCGTGCAGAAGATGGAGACGTTCGCGGAACGCGACGGGTTGTCAACGGAATTTGTGTGGTGTTTGCTGGAAGACCGGGAACACAACGTCTGGGTGGGAACGCAAAACGGATTGAATCGTTTTCGCGACGAAAAGGTTGTCACATTGACGCGGCGCGAGGGATTGGCGAGCGACAATGTTGATGCGCTTGCTGGCGCGCCAAACGGGACAGTCTGGGCCTCGTCATCCATAGGGGTCAATCGAATTGATGGCGCGCACCGCGACCTGTATCTCAAGGGTGCCACCGTCATGGGATTGTCCGCGGACCGTGAAAACACGCTATGGGCAGGGACAAATCGCGGAGTCGTGCGCGTGGAAAACGGAAACTGGCGCTACCTTTCGATTCCTGGAGGAATTCAGCTGCAAAACGTCACAGTAATTGCAGAGGATCATGAAAATGGCGTCTGGCTATGTGATGCCCGCAAAGGACTCTACCGCTGGGCCGACGGCCGTATCACCGATTTTTCAAACGAGCCTTTGTTGAAGGGAAAATCGATTCTCGCAGCACATGCGGACGGTAGAGGAAAAGTGTGGTTTGGACTCAATGAAGGAGGCGTTGTTGTTTTTGATGGGAGTCGATTTCATGCTCATTCCGAATCCGATGGCTTGGCAGGTGGATCCGCAAACGCGGTGCACATCGACGACAACACTGTCTGGATCGGAACGGAGCACGGGCTGAGCCGGTTTGACGGTCAACGATTTGTCACCTGGAAGATTGCAAATGGTCTTCCGGGAGAACGCGTCCTGTGGATTCTTTCGGATAACCAAGGGCGAATATGGCTGGGGTACAGCACGGGAGTCGCGTGCGTCAGTGTATCCGAACTCGACCGCGCGCGGAAAGACCCGCTGCACCGCGTGACTTACAGCTTTCTCGACGATGGTGACGGCCTGAAGGGCAACCCGGACCGAGGCTGGCAATCGCCGGCCACTCGAGCAAGTGATGGCAAGTTCTGGTTCAAGACTTCGGAAGGAGTAGCGATTATTGATCCGCGAGACCTTACGAGAAATCTGGTTGTCCCTCCGGTTTACATCGAGCGCATGGTTGCCGACCGCGCCGTTGTAGACGCCACGCAGCCGGTTCGATTGCGGGCACGTACTCGGGATATCGAATTCGACTACACAGCTCTCAGCCTCGCGGAGCCCCGCAAGGTCCTGTTTCGCTACAAACTCGAGGGCTTTGATTCAGACTGGCGAGATGCTGGTACACGACGCCAGGCGTTTTATACGAACTTGCGGCCTCGCGTGTATCGTTTCCGGGTGCTAGCTTCCAACAACGATGGTGTTTGGAATGAGTCTGGCACCACTCTCGATTTCGATCTGCTTCCAGCGTTCTATCAAACGCAGTGGTTCCTTCTACTGTGCGCATTGGTTCTGGTCATTCTGGCCTGGGGCGCCTATCGCCTGCGGGTGTGGCAGATGACGACACAGTTGCGAGAGCGCTTTGAAGAGCGTCTAAAAGAACGAACCCGGATCGCCCAGGAGCTACACGATAGCTTGATTCAAGACGTCATGGCCATCAGCCTGCAAATCGAGGTTGCCGACGAGTTGCTGCCGGCCGTTTTGCCGGCGAAGCAATCTTTGGCACGCGCCCTGGTCTTATGCAAATCGGCATTGGATGCCGGGAGGCGTGCGCTCAATGACCTGCGCAGCGCACCATTAAGCGCTGCTGATCTCGTAAAATCCTTTTCGCAATCAGCGAGCGAATTAGCAAGAGATCATAGGACCATAGTCGAGGTCATCGTCGAAGGCGGCGAGCGGTCGCTGAACACGACTATGGGTAATGACGTGTTGCAAATTGGACGCCAGGCAATCTCAAATGCGCTTCAGCACGCTCATGCCAGGAAGATTCAGGTTCTATTCAGTTATGGCGAGCAACAGTTGCAAGTTCGGGTTCAGGATGATGGCCGCGGCATAAGCGGGGAAGCCCTGAATTTGGGACGCTCAGGACACTACGGAATAGCAGGAATGAAAGAGCGAGCCGAGCGCCTGGGCGGAAGTATTTCGATCCGAAGTCGCGTGGGTGAAGGTACGGAAGTTAATTTGTGCGTTCCGGCGCATCTTCTATACCGGGATGCCGAGCCTCGTTCCGTTTCGCGCTTCCTGGACGCGTGGCATTACCTAACCGGAAAATTGGGAATGCGAATGAAGAACTCCGCCGAACAGCCTCCTGGCAAACTCTCAGGAAGCGATTCCGAAACAGCTAAGCCGGGTCAGACAAATCCGTGAAGGACGCTGGAAAAATTCGCATCTTATGCGCTGACGATCATCCGGTCGTGCGTGACGGGCTAGAGGCAATTATCAATTTACAGCCGGACATGGTATCGGCGGGCACGGCTGCGACCGGAAGCGAGGCGCTTAAACGATTCTTGGAGCTGCGACCGGATGTGACTCTCGTGGATTTGCAATTGCCTGACATGAGTGGCTTCGACTTAATCAAGAAAATCAGGGATAAGTCTCCGAACGCCCGCATCATAGTCCTGAGTTCCTACGAAGGGGACGTTGACATACAACGCGCGCTCGAAGCAGGAGCGCAGGGATATGTTGTAAAGGGGATCGTTCGCGAGGAATTGCTGGAAACCATTCGTAGCGTTCACGCCGGCAAGCGGCGCCTTCCTGCAGCGGTGGCCCAAAAGCTGGCCGAACACATGGCTGACGAGCCGATCAGTCCGCGCGAACTCGATGTTCTATCGCTCATGGCAGCAGGAAAGCGAAACAAAGAAATCGCCGGCGAGCTATCGATCGCGGAAGACACGGTAAAGATGCACGTTCGAAATATTCTTTCCAAGCTGCAAGTCAACGACCGCACGGAGGCGGTCACGATCGCGCTCCGCCGAGGCATTATCCACCTCTAACCTCCCTCCTAGCACCTGTCCATACACCCGAAATAGCTACCGGCAATACGCCCTTCTTCGCGTTTTAGTGCCGCCGCGAGGCGCGTAGCGTTGCCTCAGACGCGAGTTCTTCGAAAGACTTCGCGTCGCAGGAGGCAGACTCATGGAACCGAATGAAAAGCCCCGCCTCGTAATGACCGGAAGTAAGGACGAGCCTATGAACTATCAGTGCTCGCAGTGCGGCCAACTCTTCATCCTTCCCGACGACCAGACTCCGAAGGAAGCAGCTGCGGAGCTCTTGGCGGCGTTTCAGGACCATGTGGGAGAAGAGCATGCCGAGCAAGGGAAGGATTGAGATGGGTTTGCTTGCATTGAAGCCATCCGCGCTCTACTCAAGGTTTCCCGCGGGCAGCGTCGGATTGGCTCTGCTCGTCTTGAGACTGGTCGATGGGCTCGGACTAATAGGGGAAGAGACACACCTCTTCATTCCCGCAGAAACGTCATCGGAGCCCACAAAGGTGCTACTCCTCGGCCTGGTGCTCGGGGCCAGCGCGGTCCTATTGATGCTCGGTCTGCGGACATCCCTTGCAGGTGGCGCTGCCGCCATCTGCACAGCCGGAGCGGCTGTGTATGCCAGCTATCACCAAGCACTGTCAGGAGGCGCGATGGACGCGTGGGCATTTCTATTCACCGTCGTGTTTTTCCTCTCGAGCTCGCTGGCTTTGCTGGGTCCTGGCGCGTATTCGCTTGATGCGCGTCTCTCCGGCTGGCGAATGATCCGCCTTTCATCCGGGCAATCGAACTCAAACAGCCAAAAAGAAGGTCGTTATGTGGATCGTTAAACTTGCGCTATCGCGCCCCTATACATTCGTCGTGCTGTCTCTGGTGCTCATCATTATCAGCCCCGTGATCCTGTTACGCACCCCGGTGGATATCTTTCCGAATATCAATATCCCGGTGATCAGTGTGATCTGGACTTACAGCGGTCTTGCACCTGCTGAAATGGGTACCCGAATTGTTTCCATCTTCGAGCGGTCCCTAACAACCAGCGTCAATAACATCGAACATATCGAATCGCAATCACTGAATGGCGTGGCGGTAGTCAAAGTGTTTCTCCAGCCGTCGGCAAATATCGATGGCGCGATTTCTGAAGTGATCGCTGAAGCGCAGGTGGGGCTGAAGCAATTCCCAGCAGGCATCACGCCGCCCCTGGTCATCAGTTACAACGCCTCTTCCGTGCCCATCTTGCAGTTGGGTCTGAGCGGGAAGGGTCTTTCCGAGCAGCAGCTGAACGACTTGGGTTTGAACTTCATTCGCCCGCAACTGGCCACGATTCAAGGCGCCTCGGTCCCGATTCCTTATGGCGGGAAAGTGCGGCAGATCATGGTGGACATCGACACGCAGAAACTCCTCTCCGAGGGCCTCTCGCCGACGGATGTGGTTAACGCGGTGAATGCGCAAAACGTTGTGCTGCCTTCCGGGACCGCGAAAATCGGCACCACGGAATACAACGTCGGCCTCAATGGGAATCCGCTAACAGTAGACGAATTAAATGACTTGCCTGTGCGGGTCGTCGATGGCGGCACCATCCACATTCGGGACGTGGCAAATGTGCGTGACGGATACGCAGTACAAACCAACGTCGTACGCCAGGATGGGCAGCGCGGCGTCCTGCTCACCGTCCAAAAAGCCGGGAACTCTTCCACTCTATCCATCGTGTCCAATATTCTCGCGGCATTGCCGAAGATCAAGGCGACGCTCCCATCTCAGCTGAATATACGCCCTCTTTTCGATCAGTCTTTGTTTGTGCGCGCTTCGCTGCAAGGTGTGCTGCGCGAAGGAGCGATTGCCGCTGCGCTGACGTCGCTGATGATCCTGATGTTCCTGGGTAGTTGGCGGAGCACCTTGATCATCGCGATTTCGATTCCGCTTTCCATCTTGACGTCACTGCTGATTCTCAGTGCGCTTGGAGAAACCATCAACATCATGACCCTGAGCGGTCTGGCGCTGGCGGTGGGAATTCTAGTCGATGATGCAACGGTCACCATCGAGAATATCGAGCGGCAATTCAGCCAAGGCAAGGACCTCCATGAAGGCATCCTGGATGGAGCACAGCAGATCGCGGTTCCGGCGTTGGTTTCTACCCTCAGCATCAGCATCGTGTTCGTGCCGATGTTTTTCCTGACAGGTGTGGCGCGCTACCTCTTCGTTCCTCTGGCCGAAGCTGTCGTATTCGCTTTGCTGGCTTCCTATTTCTTCTCCCGTACCCTGATTCCAACACTCGTCATGTATTTGCTGCGCTCCGAAGTGGAGAGGCGCAAGAGCCCTGAATCGGAGAAGCGGCTCAGCTTTTTCGCGCGTATTCACCACCGTTTCGAGCACGGCTTCGAGACTCTGCGCGAAAAATATTCGAACTTGCTCAGTCTGTGCCTGGAGCACCGGCGCGCCTTTGCTGTTTGCTTTCTGATTTTTTGCGTAGCTAGTCTCGCTCTCGTTCCGCTACTTGGCCAGGATTTCTTTCCGTCGGTCGACGCCGGCCAGATCCGTTTGCATGTCCGTGCGAAGACCGGCACGCGAATCGAGACGACCGCCGCGCTCAGCGATCAGATTGAAGCCGTGATTCGGCGACAGATTCCATCTTCGGAGCTTGCGGGCATTCTCGACAACGTTGGCCTTCCGACGAGCGGAATTAATCTCTCCTACAGCAACAGTGGCACAATCGGCAGCGCTGACGCGGAGATCCTGGTATCGCTTCAAGCCAAGCATCATCCTACCGCCCAGTATGTCGAGCGGTTGCGCGAACAGCTTCCCAAGAATTTCCCGGGGACGTCGTTTTTCTTCGAGCCCGCGGACATCGTCAGCCAGATTCTCAATTTCGGCCTGCCTGCCCCCATCGATATCCAGATCGTGGGTCCGGACCTTGCGAACAATTTCGCCGTTGCTTCGAAAATAGCGGACCAAATTCGTTCCGTGCCCGGCGCGGTGGATGTCCATATACAACAAGCGCTGGATCAGCCGAGGCTGCAATACGCGGTTGACCGCACCAAAACTCAGCAGGTCGGGCTCACCGAGCGCGACGTGGCCAACAATCTTCTCGTGTCGCTGAGCTCCAGTTTCCAGACCACTCCCAATTTTTGGCTGAATTCGAAAAACGGCGTGGTCTACAGCTTGGCCGTTCAAACGCCGCAGTACCACATCGACTCCATCGACGCGCTGGGAAGCATTCCCATCAACGCTGGAAATCAAACGACGCCACAGCTCCTTGAAAACCTGACCTCGATGCAACGCATGGATGAGCCTGCGGTAGTCAGCCATTACAACGTGCTCCCGGTCGTCGATATTTTTGCGAGTACGCAAGGACGCGATATGGGAGCGGTAGGGGCGGACATTGCGAAAATCACGTCCGCGGCTCAGAAGCAGTTGCCTGCCGGAAGCACTTTAGTAACCCGCGGACAGGTTGCCACCATGCACTCTTCCTTCACCGGGCTCCTTGGCGGACTGGTCTTTGCGATCGTGCTCGTCTACCTGCTCATCGTTGTGAATTTCCAGTCGTGGACGGAGGCTTTCATCATCATCACCGCTCTGCCGGGTGCTCTTGCGGGAATTTGCTGGATGCTTTTCTTGACGCGCACAACCTTGAACGTGCCCTCGCTGATGGGCGCGATCATGAGCATCGGCGTGGCCACGGCCAACAGCGTTCTGGTCATCACGTTTGCGAACGAGCGTCTCGCCGAGACCAAGGATGCCTTCCGCTCGGCCCTCGAGGCCGGCTCGACTCGGCTCAGGCCCGTGATGATGACCGCTCTCGCGATGATCATCGGCATGGTGCCCATGGCCCTCGGACTCGGCGAGGGAGGCGAACAGAATGCGCCCCTCGGCCGCGCGGTTATTGGCGGACTGCTGTTCGCCACCATCGCAACTCTCTTCTTTGTTCCAGTTGTATTCGCCATGGTCCGCGGACAGAAGAAATCTCAAGACTTGGTTGCACAGAATTCGTGAGGACTTTATGACTAAACAATTAGAAACTTCCGTAGCGATAGAACAAGAAACTTCGGACACAGTCCCGCAGAAGCCAGCTCCGCGCTCGAATGGAAAACGGTTGCTGTGGTTCTTGGTGATCCCCGCTTTGCTGGCGTGCTCTGCGTTTGTCACCGCCTATGCGCGCCGCGCGAGCAACCAGAGCCTCGCCGCAACCACCAAGGCGCTTGCGCTCCAGAACGTCAACGTCATTCATGCAGAACTCGGCAGCCCTGCTACCGACTTGACGGTTCCCGGCACGGTTCAAGCCTTTTCTGAATCGCCCATCTACGCCCGGATCAACGGCTACGTTCGCACATGGAACGCGGATATCGGGGCACACGTACGAAAAGGCCAACTCCTCGCGGTGATCGAAGCGCCTGAGGTTGACCAGGAACTGAATCACGCTCGCGCGATGCTGGCCCAGGCGCAGGCGAATCTCGAGCTTGCGAAAGTAACGTCGGCACGGTACCGCGAACTGATCAAATCAAATTCGGTCTCGCAGCAGGAAGTTGACAACAACAATCAGAACCTCAACTCGCAAACGGCAAACGTGCAAGCCGCATCCGCGGAAGTGGGCAGGCTCGAGCAGCTGCAGGGATTCGAGAAGATCTACGCGCCCTTCGACGGAGTGATCACCGCTCGCAAAACAGAGGTGGGTGACCTCATCAACGCTGGCAACAGCGGTCTGGGTGCGGAGCTTTTCCGCATCTCCAACATCACCACCATGCGCGTCTACGTCAATGTTCCCGAGGTGTACAGCGAAGCTATTGCTCCCGCCGTGCGCGCCTCGATGGAGGTCGCTTCTCTCCCTAACCGTCAGTTCACCGGCGCCGTCGCACGCACCAGTCACGCCATCGGCGTGAACTCGCGGACACTGCTTACGGAAGTGGATGTGCCCAACCCTGAAGGTGAACTGTTTCCTGGCGCTTATGCCCAGGTTCACTTCCATCTTTCACTGAAGGTCGTGCCGCTTGTGGTCCCCGGAAACACCATTCTCTTTCAAGCCCAGGGGCCACAAGTCGGCGTAGTGAACAGCCAAAATCACGTTGAACTCCGGAAGGTCACTCTAGGCCGCGATTTCGGAAACAGCGTTGAAATCCTCAGTGGAGTAAGCCAGCCAGACGCGGTGATCGCCAATCCTCCTGACTATCTTGTCGATGGAATGTCGGTAGCGGTACAGACCACGCAGGCCGGCGGAAAGTAGGATGAAAATGCTTCCCACGAGATTCATCACGATGCCTTCATGCATGACGCCCCTTCGAGTCTCCACCGCCCGATCGAGTGCCGTAGCCATTGGCCTTATCATGGTGGCGTCACTTTCCGGTTGCGCTGTAGGGCCGAAGTACCAGCGCCCCTCTGCGCCCGTGCCAACGCAATTCAAAGAATCGTCCGCTCAAACAACCCAAGTGAGCGCGATAACACCGATTGCGTACAGCGATTGGTGGCGGGTGTTCAACGATCCTGTACTGGATCGCCTGGAAAAAGAAGCCGATGCAGCCAATCAAGACATTCGGGTTGCCGTGGCGCGAGTCGATCAGGCCGAAGCTGCGGCGAGATACTCGCGTTCCTTCTTGTCTCCCACGCTCAGTCTTGGTACGAGCGTATCGCGAACTCGCGAAGCTCAGAACCGCCCGAACAACGGCAACACCAACGGTCGGGCGGCCACATACAACGACTTTCAATTGCCTCTTTTCTTTAGCTATGAAATCGACGCCTGGGGCCGCGTGCGGCGTTCCCTGGAGTCCGCGCGTGATGTACACCAAGCCACTGAAGCGGATCTGCACTTTGTGCGCTTATCGGTCGAAGCCAGTGTAGCCATGGACTATTACAGTTTGCGCGAGAACGACGCCGAACGTTTCGTTCTTGATTCCACAATTGATGAACTGCAGCAAGCGCTGGACGTGACGACCAATCGTTTCCACTCAGGCCTAAACAGCGAGCTCGAGGTGAAGCAAGCAAAGACTCTTCTAGACCAGACCAAGGCTCAGGCTCAAGCGTTGGACGTCCAACGCGCGCAACTCGAACATGCCATCGCCGTTCTCGATGGGCGTGCCGCGTCGGACTTCTCCTTGCCGAAGGCGCCGTTTGATGGCCTGCCGCCCTCGATACCGCCAGGGCTCCCTTCTGACCTCCTTGCGCGACGGCCGGATATCGCCGAGGCCGACCGTTACGTCGCGGCTGCTACCGCGCAGATCGGCGTTGCAAAAACAGCGTATTTGCCTCAGCTATCGCTCACCGGATACACCGGGTTTGAAAGCACCAATACCAGCAGCATTTTCAATTGGCAAAATTTCATCGCGTCGCTGGGAGCAGCGGCCTTGACGCCAGTGTTTAATGGCGGGCGCATTCGCGCTGATGTGGATCAAGCGAAGGCGGCCTACCGCGGATCGCTCGCACAATACGAAAAAACCGTCCTCACCGCCTATCAGGAAGTCGAGGATCAGCTAGCGGCTCTCCGCATCCTGTCCGGTGAAGCGCAATCGGAAAGCGATGCCGTGGACGGCGCCAAGCGAGCAGAAGAAATCGCCATGAACAGATACAAGGCGGGTCTCGTCGGATATCTCGATGTCGTCTTCGCGCAAGACACGCTTTTATCCAACGAGCGCGTGGCCACACAGATCAGTGGGCAGCGCATGGTTGCCACCATTGTTCTCGTAAAAGCTCTGGGCGGCGGGTGGCTGGGTGTATCGGCCCCGCCGCGGCTTAAACCCAACAACCAAACCGGAGAAACAGCAGCAAATTCAACAAAATAAAGAGGAGGAAGTATGAAGTTTCTATCAAAAATCGCAGCATCCATCGGACTAACACTGGTTTTGTCAACTGCTTCATTCGCGCAACACGTCAAAACCGACTACGACCACAGCGCAAACTTCGGCCAATTCAAGACGTACTCTTGGGAAAAGGTCCAGACGCAAGACCAGCTCATGGTCGACCGCATCAAGAGCGCAGTGAACGGCGCTCTTGCGGCAAAAGGCTGGACGGAAGTTCCCTCGGGAGGCGACGTCGAAGTCTTTGCCATTGAGACGACTCAGAATCAACAAACCCTGGACACCTTCTACAACGGGTTCGGCGGAGGCCGCCGTTGGAGAGGATTCGGGGGATTCGGCGACGCAACGACAACCGTTGAAACCTACCAAGTCGGTACTTTAGTCGTCGATCTCTTCGATGCAAAGGCGGAGAAATTGATCTGGCGAAGCTCATCGAGCGACACGCTCTCCGATAACGCGGACAAGAACACCAAGAACCTCGACAAAGGCGTGAACAAAATGTTCCAGCATTTTCCTCCCGCCCCGTCGAACAAACACTAAGGGGAGCGAGATGAATCGCTATCTGACTTTTTCACTCGCTATCTCAGTGACTCTGAGTACCCTAGCCTAGCCATTCCCCTGCGTGCGGCGAATAAGCCGCACGCACGGAAGATGGAAAGAACCACCGTTGTGTGGACGAACCAGGACCTCAAGAAACTCAGATCTCAAGACCTGATCTCCATCGTCGGTCAATCCGCACTTGTAGAAGACGCAATTGCTGGTCCATTGCCTCCGCCTTACGTGAAAACACAGGATCCTGAATGGTATGCCAAGCAAGCAGCGAAGCTGCGCGAGGAACTTGAACGCAGACAGGCTCAGCTCCGTGAATACCGCCAGGCGCTTGACGACGCGCGAAGCTTAAGGAAAACATCGGGTGGAATAAGCCTCGATGAAGGCGATATCGGAATCACCCCCGAAGCTGGCATTGAAATTCTGCAGCAGGAGGTAAACGAACCACAAACGCAGCTCGACGAACTGGAAGACTTGGCCCATCGCAATGGCATCCCACCCGGCGTGCTGCGCGGCCTGTGACACCCAACTACAAGAAAGGACAAGAGACAACATGCAGGAATATATCGAGATCAATGGTACAAATCTTATTAGTTCACGAATCGCGCTTGGCACCTGGGCCATCGGGGCTGGATGTGGGGCGGAACCGACGAGAAGGAATCCATTCGCACCATTCATGGGGCATTCGACCACGGCATCAATCTGATCGATACCGCGCCAATCTACGGCTATGGGCGGTCCGAAGCGATTGTGGGTGAAGCTGTGCGCCTGCACGGCCGCCGGGACAGCGTTATACTCGCCAGGAAAGTCGGCATCGACTGGACGAATGGCAAAATCGAACGCAACTCGACGCACCAACGCATCCTTAGGGAACTCGAGGATTCGCTACGCCGTCTCCAAACGGCCTACATTGATATTTACCAGGAGCATTGGCCCGATCCTCTAGTGCCCATCGAGGAGACAGCCGCCACTCTTCGTGAACTCCACGAGCAGGGCAAAATTCGCGCCATCGGAGTCAGTAACTATTCGCCAGAGGAGATGCGGCGTTTCCAAGCAATCGCGCCGCTTCCGCAAGGGGCAAGCCTCAAGAATCTCGGCTTATTGCGCGGGCCACGAGATGGGAACCGCCAACTCGTTTGCGACGTGGAGTGGCCAGTAAGGCTGGCGCAGGAATTCGCGGGCGAGCAGGACAACATCGGCTTTCCCTTCTTGAACGATGGCGTGGGCCTGAGCAGCGGTGGTTATCAGCCCTACCGCGCCGGTGAGATGGCCGGTCTGACGGCGAATCTCTTCGGCGAACGGGACTTGATAGCCGCTACGGACTGGAATCTTTGCTCCGGGAGAAAGCCCGCCTGACGAGCAATCAATCAGGTCAACGCCGAGCGGACCCACAAGTTTCGCGAGCTGGACGGCGATAACGACTTCGCAAACAAGCCGCGTGCGATTTTCAAATGAACTGCCATAGCTATCCCTTCGCTGATTCGAGAGCGGCGAGAGAAATTCATGGAGCAGATATCCGTGCGCGGAGTGAATTTCGACAACGCTGAATCCCGCCTGGCAGGCGCGGCGCGCCGCCGCGCCGAAGGCTTTCACAATCTCCCGAATCCCGCTTTCGTCCAACGCCGCGGGATGCGGATACCCGTCCGCGAAGGGAATGGCGCTGGGCGCGACGGGCGTCCAGCCACCTTTGGATTCCGGTATCATTCCCGAGCCTTCCCAGGGGCGCATCGTGCTTCCCTTTCGTCCTGCATGCGCGAGTTGAATTCCGGGGATCGCGCCTTGTTCACGAATGAAACGAGTGATGCGTGCGAGCGGCTCGATGTGCTCGTCCTTCCAGATTCCCAGATCCCCCGGACTGATGCGGCCTTCGGGCGATACGGCGCACGCTTCCGTGAAAACCAACGATGCTCCGCCGACGGCGCGGCTTCCGAGATGGACCAAATGCCAATCCGTGGCGAAGCCATCCGTGCTCGAATACTCGCACATGGGAGAAACAACGATTCGGTTGCGCAGCGTCACTTCACGGACTTGAAGCTCGTCGAATAAACGCATTGGGATATTCCTTTGAGCTTAGATAAGCGCCCGGTGGGTGTCCCGGGGATCAATAAATCGGGCCAACGCCCGCCTTGAGTCTTGCCCTATTTCGTAGCCCTCTGGTTGGCAATCTCAAACGAAAGGCGGAGGAGTTCGATCGCTCTCTCTACGTCAGATGCTTGCCTCAAATAAATACTGACCCAGCCACTGTCGGGAAGGATGTGGTGGGGTTCGGCCCGGCCAGCTGTAACCAATTCATTGCGGACCGTCTTCGGAAAGGGAAGGTCCACCAAGCTGTCGCCATGCACGTGGCCGATCTCTCGTCTCCCCAGGCAGTATTCCGTACCTCCAAAGCGATGCGGCTGGGACGTAATCCCAGACCAGCCTTGCAGAGCGGCATCGATTCTTTCTTTCGCTCCAGAGACAGCCATCACTCCTCGCACGAGATCATCACTTGGATGTGAATTGCCAGATGGTAGTTACAGACTTTAGGGACGCGGATAGACGATGCGGAGGAAGGGCTTGCGCGGTCGGTCTTCAGGGTGCCGGGCAGTGATGCGCTTCATTGCCCGCTTGCAGCCTATTGTGTATAATCGCAGGTGAACCTACACACCCGAGGGAACCATGAGCAGGACAGCACTCACGCGCACCAATCTCTTGCTTGAGACCGGGAAAGTCCGGCGGCTTCGCAAGGCTCTTCAGTCACGCAGTAATTCCGAGGCCGTGCGGCGCGTAATCGACGAGCGCCTGGCGGTAGAGGCTGGACTTCAGGCCCTGCAGGATCTGCGAAAGCTTGGAGGTCCGGAGGACGTCTTCGGGCGCGCTCCAGCGAAGAGGAGATGACGGCCCTACCGGCCGGGCCGCTCCTGTTCGATACTGGAATTTACATCCGGTTCAGCCGGGGAGAGAA
>WNFE01002102.1_pt1 | contig 14603 bp, 10 predicted proteins | sample 5400451 | NCBI WGS metagenome assembly WNFE01 (sample SAMN13153344, study PRJNA577476) | soil metagenome | isolation source: 200 cm saprolite under Douglas fir tree site 2 hole 2 | place: USA:California | collected 2015-04-18 | reverse complement strand
AGAGGCGTCGGACGCTGCGGGAAGGTTACGAACGCGAAAGTGAGATTGAAACGATCGTCGAACATCCCAAAGCCTGCACGGACCACTGTTTTCTTGTTTATGGAATATGCGAGTCCGAGTCTGGGTTGAAAGCCTCGGTAGTCGGGATTGATTTGGCGTGATAAGCCCTTCTCGAAGTCATACCGCAGGCCATAGTTCAGCGTCAGCTTAGGAGTGACCCTCCACTGATCCTGCGCAAAGAATCCGTAGTAGCTGTGGTTGAATTGCACAAAGAAATCCTTTGCCAAGTCAGGGAAAGTCGAGTCGTAGTAAACGTTCTTCCAAACGTCTGGAATGCAACCAGTTGATGGACAGAGAACCGGAGGCAGTGGGAGGCTTGAAGCGGGTGCAGTCCCGATCGGAGCGCCCCAGAACACAATCGGCACACCATTGAAGGAAGGTGGAAGCGGGCACGGGGGGCCGAGGGAGTCCGGCAGGGCCGCTCCGGAATTGATATTGACAAAGTTTGCAAAGTCGATCATGCAGTTGGGAAATGGCAGGATGATTCGCGCGGGGTTGAAGCCCGGCCAGATCACGAAATTGTCGATGTAGTTGAAATCGACGCCGAATTTGGCGAAGTGCGGCCCTTTGACCCAAGCCACCGAGTCCGAAGCCTGCATGCGGCTCTCGTATGTCGCGTCGAAGGTTCCGAAGTTGTGACCGAATAGAAGAGTGTTAGGAATGTCCAGGTTGGGCTCGCCCGTGGTCCCAGGGAAGGTATTGTGCCGCCGCGCGTATTGAACGAGGGCGGAGTTTACGAGAGTAGAACCCAACTGCGTGGCCAGACTGGCGACAGCAGACTGGTCGCGAATGAAGGCGTTGTGCCCGCTGCTGGGTGCGCCTAGGCCGCCTCCGTCCAACGTGTCGCCCACCAGTAGATTCAACTCGCGCGCATCAAAAATGTTGTAGCGAACCGACAAGCGATTGTTCTTGTTGATTTCATGATCCAATTTGACGATCCCGTTGTCGGTATCCCGGGTCTTCAGGACGGAATTGAGACCTGCGATGCCCAATATGCCGCCTTCCGGCGCAATTCCCACATACGCCTTCGCGGCATCGAATGCATCGATGTTTTGCACCAGAACGCTGGGGTACGTGGGGGACTCGCCGCGCCGCTGGCCTTCATAATTCATGAAGAAGAACGTGCGGTCTTTCTTGATTGGGCCGCCCAGAGTTCCGCCGAACTGGTTTTGCCGCAGCGTATTTGGTTGCGGCGCCGGCAGCAGGAGAGACCGGGCGTTGACGGCATTGTTTTGCAGGTAGTCGTAAACGGATCCGTGGAGATTATTGGTCCCGGACTTCGTGATGATGTTGACGATCCCGCCGAGCGCCCGGCCGTATTCCGATCCGAAACTATTGTTCACCACGCGGAATTCACTGACGGCTTCCTGTGAAGGCGTGGCCCGCTGCGATCCGGTCGCCGTATTGACGGTGTCCGCGCCGTCCACGGTGACGGCGTTGCTCAAATCCCGCATCCCGCCAAAGGAGATTCGCGTCGTTTCAAACTCTGTAAACGTGGATTGCAGACTGGTCCGCCCCGTAGCAACTCCGGGAGTCAAGAGCGCAAAATCCGTGAAAAGCCGGCCGCTGATGGGCAGTGATTGAATCTGGTTCGTGTCAATCACCTGGCTGACCTCGGTCCGAGTGGGTTCGATGACTGGCGCTTCATTGCTCACGACGACGCTGGACCCAACCGACGCCACTTTCAGGGTGACGTCGATCGTCGCGGTTTGGCCGACCCTCAAAGCGATTCCGGTCTGCGTGTATTTCGCGAAGCCCGAATATTCAATGGTCAGTTCGAATTGGCCGGGGGTGATGTTGGGCACCAGATAGAATCCGCTATCGGTGGATGTAGCCGTGTAGGCCTGATTCGTGTTCACATCGCGCAAGGTTATGGTGGCTTTGCCCACGGAGCCGCCACTCTCGTCCCGGACAGTACCGTTCAGCTGAGCCAGCGTGCTGCCGACCTGGGCTTGCGCTGTCCGGGCCGGACCCAACACCATCCAGTAGGCAAGAAATAGGAAGAGACACTTGAGAACCCGCCGGGGGAACCGTTCGGAAATTGGGCTGGCGTTCAGACCTAGGAACATGGCGAACCTCCGTGTTTGTAAACACCAGGAAATCGACGCATTGAGTGCCTGCGGGACGGCCCTCGCGAGAAGCCCTCACATTTCCTTGTAATTATTCTGATAATTTATAGGCACAGGCAGTTAAATCTCACCCTGCTCGCGTAACCGCGATGTGTAGTGGTCGGATTATGTCGCAGCCCGGCCGTCTTTCTTTTCCCACAGCGAACGCAACGCTTATTCTGCAGGGAACTAACAGGCGAGAGCTGGCAAGCCCTTCACCTTCGCTAAGATGGAGTTGGCAGCGATGATCTAGCAGATTGCGAACGGCGTGGGCAAGGCGCGCCGGGCGATCAGGAGTACGATGAAATCTGGCCTGCCCGCAATTTCAAGAACCGCGTTGCCGCACCCAGCTTCTTTGTTGCAGGCCCTTGCGGAGAAACGCAGCCCAACTGCGTCTCCATCCGGAAAAAACGCGGGGAAACATTGAATTCGTCCTTGAAAGCCTTGCTAAAGTGCGCGGGATTGTTGAATCCCCAGGAATACGCAATATCGGTGATCGAGCTTTGCGAACGAGCAGGATTGCGAAGATCTTCCCGGCACCGGTTAAGCCTCATTCGCAGAATCGACTCGGAAACAGATGTGGCTTCGGGCTGAAAAACCTTGTGCACGTACCGCTTGGTGCAATTCATGGCCCCCGCGATTCGATCGATGGAGAGCTCGGGGTCACGCAGGTGGGTTCCTATGTAAGCCTTAATCCGGTCCCGCCAGACCTCCCGGAGCGATACCTGATTCTGCACTTCGGACGCATCGAGCATGGTCAACCGGATCAGATGGGAAATGGCTCCGGCGATCTCCCATTCCGCCTCGGGAGTAATGATCGGGATTTCGTCGAAGGCAGAAATCATGAACTGGTACGCCAGCCTTCCCATCCCGACTCGCCCGGCAAACTTCCGAACCATAAGGTCCTCGAGGTGAAGCCGCTGCGTGGAAATATTGTCGCGAGGAACCAACAAAATCAGCATCTCGGTGTCTTGCGGGACCGTGACGGTATAGGGCTGCGTCGTGTCGTAGATGCTCCATTCGTCCGGCGACAGGACGACTTTGCGGCCTTTCTGTTCGAAGCAGCTCGATCCTCGCAGCTGCAGAGCAACTTTCAAGAATCCATCGTTATCCCGCCTGGCATAATTCGGCGTCCGCACAACACGATGACGGCTTCCCGTGAGCTTCGCGATCCTGACGTCACCGATCGTGGCATATTCAATTTTTCCCCAGAACGAAGCGTCCGTCTGGGTCTCGGAGCGAAGCCTTCCGCACAATTGCCACAAACTGTCTTGCCAAAGCCCGAGTTTCTCGCCTGGCCGAACGTCGTGGGTCGAAATCACTCCCAGTGCACTCATAAGCGCACCTCCGTACACCGAATGCCCCTCATGCGATCCGAATCGAGTGGGCTCATCATAATGAAGAAACCACATCGGAGTCCAGTCGCAAAGATATTCGGGTTCAGTATTCTTCCGTGACTTTTTTCTTGTACGGACTTTGGGAGGATTTGGGCGAGTGACGGCCGCGGTAGTCGTCCAACTCTTCGTCGGTGATCTGGAAATGAGTATTCGCGGGATGATTGGCGTCCGCGGCGAGTTCCCGGCGAAGCCGAAGGGAACAGATGTCGGGCGCGTCCTGGAACCGCGCGCGCCGGCAATTGAACGCCGCATTGGCAATCGTCAGCGTAAACTCGCGGGCTTCGCTCTTGGACTCGCGCACGCTAAATCGGTACTCGCGAACGAGAGGACTGACTTCATAGCCCACAAACTGAACGATGAGGCTATCGCTCATCGAGCGGCTACAGTTTTAGGTTCGGCGGCGGCGAGAACGGGTGCGAGAATGGCGACCGTGACCTTCTTCTTGCGCTTGGAGCGCGAACGCTTGGGAGGAGTGCCTTCGGCGGGCTCGACAACCATGATGCTGGTGACGAACTTTTTTGGGCCGTGCAGGTCAAAATCAATCGAGGTACGCTCGGCATCCGAGTCGGTGACGACTCCCAGGCCGTATTGAAAGTGCTTGATGTAGAGACCTTCCGCGAGGGCTTTCAAAATATTGCCTCCTTCTGACTGTCAAGCACAGAGAAAAATGGGGCGACACGGCGGTCGCCGTCTCGCCCCGATTCCTTACAGGCTGGTGACGTTCGCTGCCTGCAGACCCTTGGGGCCGGAGGTCACTTCGAACTCAACCGCTTGGCCTTCGTTCAGCGACTTGTATCCCTCAGCTTGAATCGCGGAGAAATGGACAAAAATGTCCTCGCCGGACTGGCGCTGGATGAACCCGAATCCCTTGCTGGCATTGAACCACTTTACTGTTCCTTGTTCTTTCACGGTATTTCCTTTTCACTTTTTAAGCTATTTGGTGCTTCTCGACCGCCTCCAGCCGTACAACAAAAAAAGGGCAGCAAGTGTTACTTGCAGCCCCTTTAATCGAATCTAAAGGTGTTACAAGAGCAACAAACGCAACTGCACCTTATCATGAATTCGCGCTTGCGCCTAATGAATTCGGCAGCGATCCGTGAACTGTCGTGAAACGCAAGATCTCGACTCTTCTACCCCTGGGAGCCGCGGTCTACGAGGTTGGCTTCGATTCTTTTTGCAAATCTAGTATCTCATGCAGTTTGCGAAGTAGCGCCTCCCGCGTGAATGGCTTCTGGAGTACCATAGCTTCGGAATCAAGAAGCCCGGGATGAGTAAAGCCTGTGTAACCGGACATGTAGAGGACCCTCATCTCCGGCCTCTTTCGAACCAAATACTGGGCCAACGCGCGCCCTTTCATTCCTGGCATCACCACATCTGTCAGCAGAAGGTGGATAGGACCGCTTCGCTGAAGAGCAATTTCCATGGCCCGGTCAGGGTGTTCCGCTACGAGTACCGTGTAGCCGGCGTCTGCCAACAAAGTACGCGTCAACTCTCGGAGTGCCTTCTCGTCTTCGACGAGCAATATGGTTTCCGTGCCGCTCAAGGATGCAGGTAGCCCGGCGGCTGGTTTCGCTGCGCGGACCGTGTCCCTGGTCTGTGGCAAGTAAATCTTGAAGGTCGAGCCTTGCCCAGGTTCGCTATAGACCCAGATATGGCCACCGCTCTGCCTGACAACTCCATAGACGGTGGACAGACCCAACCCGGTACCCTTGCCAAGTTCCTTGGTCGTAAAGAACGGCTCGAAAATGCGGGCCTTGGTCTTAGCATCCATCCCTTCGCCCGTATCAGAGACTGCCAGCAGTACGTATGGGCCTGGCGGCTGCGGGCGATGCCGGCTAGCGTAGTCCTCGTCCAAATCGACGTTGGCCGTTTCGATCGTCAGCTTTCCACCGTGCGGCATCGCATCCCGGGCGTTCACGGCCAAGTTGATGATGACCTGCTCGATTTGGCCTTGATCCGCCTTGACGCGTTCCAATGCCGGGTCTAACGCTGTGGCCAAATCGATATGCTCGCCAATCAGGCGGCGAAGCATCGTCTCCACTTCGCATACAACAGAATTGAGGTCCAAAACTCTGGGCGCGAGCACTTGCTGGCGGCTGAAGGCCAAGAGTTGGCGAGTCAGGGAGGCCGCTCTTTCACCGGCCTTCCTGATTTCCCTTGCGTTCTTGCGCAAAGGGTCGCCCTGAGCTAGGCGTTCCTCCAAATCCTCGGTGTAACCGATGATGACTCCAAGCAGATTATTGAAGTCATGAGCGATTCCACCCGAGAGTTGGCCAATGGCTTCCATCTTCTGCGCTTGGCGGAGTTGTTTCTCCAGAAGTTCCTGAACCGCAACTCGTTCCTCCTCTCGCCGGCGATACGCTTGGCCCCGCGCCTGTAGTGTGGTAAAGATCGCGAGAATCGAAAGGCCAAATGCTCCTAGGAGTCCCGCTTGTAACAGGGTACTCCATGCCTGCATTCGTATGATCCTGTTCGGAACGGAGGACACGACCTTCCACGCATAGGATGGAACCGGCGATTGTGAGGACATCTCGTTCATCACCTTGTCGTAGACAAACCGGTCCGCGGCTGCAATTGGGGAAAGCGTACCGAAGGCGTAGAATCCATTCTCGTCGTAGAATTTCCCGGCTTCCGCAGCAACTATCTTCTTCCAAGCGCCGGGAGAGGATCGTGCGAACGTTCGGTTTTTCTTCTGTTCATCCATGAACCCCCACTCGTCTTGGGGGTTCGGGCCTTTCAACCAATATCCGTTGGCATTAAGAAGCATGATTTCCCCGACCGATCCGCCGGTTTCCGCCTTGATCTTGTCGAGGATTTTTTGCCCTTCATAACTGAAGATCAGGACGCCGCGCTTGTATCCCTCCTGGTCAAACACGGGCGTGGAAAACAGGACCATGGGATGGGGCGGCTGCTCGACCCTTCCTTCGTTCACATTCAACTCGAACGGCGAGACAAAGACTTCTTGGCGATCCAGAGTAAGTGTCCGAACAAAGTATGTCCGCTCCGAGACGTCCCGAAGTTCATCCATAGGGACCACAACCGGTGCGCCGTGGTTGTAGTTCACCCGAGCTATCTCTACCCCTTTGTCGTTCAACATCTGAATCTCAAAGTAGTCGGTCTTCCTCCGGCACCACCGAAGCAGCTCGAGTTCCATGGCAGTGCGTTCGGCCTGGCTCGGATGCGCCAGATAGGCCGAGAGTTGGGGGTTTTCGGAAAGAATGAGCAGATCAGCCACCGCAGGCTCAAAACCGGCGCTAACTCTCTCAACTATGAGGCGAATGATTTCCGTTTCGTTGGCCTCCATCTTCACACGCCAGAAATTCATCCGCGTAAAATAGACCGAATAGCAGGCCACCGCTAGCAGCCCTAACAGGACCCAGGAAACCGCCCCGACACTTGAGATCAGTTCGCCCGGCCGTAGCCGGTTTTGTTGTGCTTTTTCATCCATTTTCAGTGCCGGCCGTTTTTCCACCACCAGGATCCCACATCAGCATCGCGGCTTTCGAGCATTTCGACCGCGTTGGCGAGTGACTCAAACAGGGAACGGGAGTCACGGAACCATCCCGGCCTGAAGTCACTTGATGGCGGTTATTCGGCGTCCGCAACTCTCTTCATCTCTCGGAAATTTCGAAGGTTACCTTGACCGCGCCATCTGTTGCCACAGTGACTCGCTTCTCCCACGTCTTCGGTTCGGAGAAGATAGGTCGGCGGACTTCTTGGTGCGCGTCAACGTCCATCACAGACTCTTCGCGGACGATCGTCCAGCCTTCATGCCAGGCTACAATTTCGTAATCGCCCGGCGGAACGCCGCTAATCTTGAAGTCGCCCTGATCCCCGGTCACCGCATAGTAAGGATGTTCCACAACCAGCACTTCCGCATTCATCCACACGTGACCGGCGTCGCACTTCAGGTCCGCCACCCCAGACTTGCGCATCGTGCGCTTGACCTCCTGGTCCTGAAGGGGAAACGGTAGATTGTAGAGGGCGGCGCCCGTCATGTGGATATTGTGGAGAATCGGATCGCTGCTCTTCATTTTCAATTCCGCACTCTGCGGAACCAGTAGGATATGGGGTTCGTAGCGGCAATTCTTCTGATTCAGCGACGCGCGCATCACGGGCAGGTCCATCGCCTTTCCCATGGTCACGTTCTTCAGGTACACGACCGTGTTCTCGACACCTCCGCCGGGACCAATGATCAACCGTTCCAGGTCACGTGTCTTTCCTCCGCCGGGGTCGCAGACGCCGGAATTCTTGGTGATAGGCAGCAACTCCGGCTTCACCGGTGCCCCGGCCCACTTCACAGTCCCGCTAATGGTGCCGCCATTCGTCACCCTGATCACATGATAGGTTGACTGCGCCGCAGCATCACCCGCAGTAAGAATAATGAGTGTACCTAAGATGACCTCGCAACGCCGATGAGACCTTTTCACGCGTTTCACCCATCCTGCAACTACATCGCTGGGCCTCCTGCCGCAATCTCCGACTCAACTTTCGATCCTGGCGCAAGACCTTATAGCCACGCCCCTTTCGCGTCAACTTCAAACCAAGTTGTCTGGATGCCACAGAGGGGAACCCCCGGTTTTCGGGAAGGTGCTATTCCGTCCAGGGCGGCAGCGGCTCAAACGCGCTGTACGAGCGCTTCGTGCAACGCATGCTGTTGTTCGAGATTAAGTTTGACGCCCCGTTTGGTGACGTAAAACACGTCGCTGGCGCTTCCCCCCTCCGTGTCAATCAGGCCCACCTCAATGTTGCATCCGAGTTCGGCAAACGTGGAACTCATATCATAAAGAAGTCCGGGGCGATCGAGGGCGATAATTTCCACAACCGTGCTGTGCGAGGAACATTCGTTATCGAGGTGGATTCGCGTTTCCACCTGAACTTTCGGCGGGCGCTTCTCGGGCTGGAATTTTCTCTTCATCAAGTCGGCTACGTCGAGGTCTCCGGAAATGGCGGCGACGAGATTCTGTTTCAAGCGAACGGTCTCGGACGGATTGTGGTCGAGAGTGTGGAAACGGTCCGAAAAGCGCAGGATATCCAGCACGGTTCCGGCCTTGTTCGCGCAGGCATCCGCCTTCAAGATATTCATTCCCCAGGACGAAATCGTTCCGGCAACTTTCGCAAAAAGGAACGGGCGGTCCATGGTCACAAGAACAAGCTCGTAGTAATCGTCGCGCCTGGTAACGCTGATTTCCGCCGAAGAGTGCCCCAAGCGTTTGTACATCCGGTAGTGTGCCGCGATTTCCGCCGGAGAATGCGTGAGCAGATATCGTTTCGGGAAGCCATCCAGAAAATTCCGGAATCGCTCGGGTTCACCCGCCTCTTCTCCGGACGGGACGAGACGCTCCAGCTGTTTGGCATCCTCTCCCGCAACGTACAGGCGCTGGTCGTCGACGGAACGGTTCAGGTAATTCTCCGTGGCGGCATACAATTGCCAGAGCATCTCGGCCTTCCACGGCGTCAGGGCCTCGGGATTCACCGCCTTGATATCCGCGTAGGTAAACAACGTGAGCATCTTCAGGCGTTCAATCGTGCCGACGGTCTGCGCAAAATCATGCACCGCTTCAGGATCGAAAATGTCGCGCCGCAGCACCGTGGCGGACATCCGCAAATGGCTTGCGATCAGGAATTGCACTGTATCGCGCTGAACGGAATCGAGGCGCAACCGTTCAAAGACACCCTTCACAGCCTCCAGACTTCCCTCCACATGGCTTTCGTTCGCCATGCCCTTGCCCACATCATGGAACAGGAGCGAAAGGTAAAGGAGTTCCGGGTGTTCGACGCTGCAGAGAATGTCCCGGAATTTGCGGCCCGCTTCGCCAGTCTCGGCGGCAAGCTTGTGCAGATTCTCGATGGTGACCAAAGAGTGTTCGTCGACCGTATATCTGTGGTAATAATCGCGAATGACCAGCGAATCAATGGCCTGAAACTCTTTAAATAGCAACACGAGGAATCCGAGGCGGTGCATCGCGCGCAACGACGTTGCGGCGTGGGGCAACACCACAATCTGACGGACGTAGTCCCAAAGATTTGAAGTCGTCGCCACCCATTTTTGGATGTTGGGAAGCGCCGCTTCCACCGCATTTTCCGTCTCGGCGGTCAACCTAAGATTGTGCCGCGCAACGAGTTCAAACAGCCTGAACAGGAGCGCGGGGTCTTCGATCGAGGCGGCTTGGCGCAAGGAGACGCGCCCGTCCACAACTGTGAATTCCGCATTCGACAAACGCGATTTACGTTCGCCAAACATGCGCGCCCACAGCGATTTTACCAGCGGAACTTCATCGAGCAGAACCGCCAGTCTGTGAATGGCCCGTGCGTGACGGAAATAAACGCGCATCCAGTCACTGGGGGAAGTCGTGGGGCCGCCATGGAGTCCGATTCCGGCGGATGCCGCCTCCGATTGCAATTCGTAGGTCAATCCGTTCAAGTCGCGTCCTTGACGGTAGTGTAAAAAGCAACGGACCGCGTCGAGGAAGTCGATTGCTTTCACCGCGTCCGGCCGCAGTGGGACAGGCAACAGCTCTTCGGGATCCTTCCATTCGCGGGAACGTCCCATTTCCTCAATCTGCGCCATCCAGCACGCCACTTGATAGTCCCGCAAGCCACCGGGACCGTCCTTGATATTCGGCTCGAGGTGAAAAATTGTCTGGCCGTATTTTTCGTGGCGCGAGCGCGCGAGGCCCGTGAGCTCCTGCGCCAGGTTCTGGGATTCCCGCGTGATCATGCCCGGCAGGACACGGCTCCGGAGCTTTTCAAAAAGCTTTTCGTCCCCGCAAATATACCGGCTATCGAGGAGGGAGATATTGAATTCGATGTTGCCTCGGTGAAGCTTGCCGCATTCCGCGAGAGTGCGGGTCGTGGGGCTGACGCGAAGATGCAAGTCCCAAAGAGACTGGCTCAGCGGGGCGATTACTTTCTTGCCGAGATATTCCGCCTGGATCTCCCGCTCGTAAAGAAAAAGCAGGTCGATGTCGGAATACGGAAACAGCGCGCGCCGCCCGTATCCTCCCATCGCGGCAATGCAAAATCCCTCGAGAGGATTTCCGGCCGCTGTAACTTCGTTCCACAGTTCGATGACGACCGAATCGATCAGGGAAGAGCGGTCCCGGATAGCCGCCTTTCCATCGCCTGAGGCTTCGAAGTGTTCCCGAATTTTGGCGGATTCCTCCGCATACAATTCTTGCAGTGTGGAGGTGCGGCTTTCGAGCCTCATTTCAGATCAACCCAATTCCCCGTTTACCTTGCGTCGTTCTCGCTTTCCTCTGCGCTCTTTGTGACCTCTGTGTTGAGAACTTCTTGCATTGCGCGAACTAGAGAGCCGAAACGCCGCGTTCCTGGTTGCGAATCCGGATCGCTTGGTCCACTCTGCTCAAGAAAATTTTCCCGTCGCCGATTTTTCCCGTCGAGGCGCTCTGGAGAATCGCGTCCACCGCCGCATCCACCAGATTGTCAGGGATGACCAGCTCGATCTTGATCTTCGGAAGAAGATCCACCGTATATTCGCGGCCGCGGTAGACTTCCGTATGTCCCTTTTGCCGGCCATGCCCTCGCACGTCAGATATGGTCATGCCCCCAATGCCCAATTCGGTGAGTACATCTTTAACCGCTTCGAACCTGGACGGCTGAACAATCGCTTCGAGCTTCGTCATCATGTTCTTGTCCTCAGGCTGTAGCACGGATTCAATTCCTTGCTGCGTCTTGGCAGCGTCCTCCACTATAGGGCCATTCCGCTCAGTATTTCCACTCTCTGAAACGCGGGTTTCAGCGGCCCAGGCAGAACAGGCTTCGCCACCTGTCCCCCCGAAGGGCCACGAGGGAAATCAGATTCTTCTTTCTCCGGGGGGAAACCGTTCACGTGATTAAATCTTATTCGTGGAATGCAACTAAATTGCCGCGCGGCGGAGCGCCAAGTGCACGCTTCACCGCGCGGCAATCTATGAGTGACCCCTGGCGGCGCCGTGGTCATTTACAGCCGCCAAGTTGGAATCTCCGATGTCCTCCAGAATCTCTTCCGTCTTTTCCGGTGGGACCTCAGAACATGAAGCCGGCCTCGATAACGCCGCGTGGTTGGTTGACCTTCGTCCCGGCGGTGCCGAACACGAAGCCCGGCGTGGACTTGGTAGCATCAACGAGCGAGAAGTCTCCGCGAAGGAAAAAGCCATCCTTGACGTAAGTCGGGGTGATGGTGATTGCGAACGCGCCGCTACCCGGACCGTACAGCAAGTTGATGGCGTTGGGGTCCGCGACGGTTCCACTCGACTTAATGTATTCCGGCCGGACGGCCAGCGAAAATCCGTGTTTGAAATTTTTCGTGACCAGCAGCGCGCCTCCATTCGTGTGCGCGCCCTGAAGAATTCCTATGCTCGCATTCTTCGGCACGTTGGTGTATTGAAAGTATGGGTTGATCACCCAACTCCCGTGGCTGTAAGTGTAGAGGACGTTGTAGATCTCCTCGTTGTTTAGAAGTAGCGGTGTCGCGAGGGTGTTCTTCGCGTACGCCCCGGCATTTCCGCCGGCCACAAAGGCCAACGTATTTGAAGCATTGAAGGCGTAACTCATGGAACCCCACAGCCATGTGTAGCGATCCGAGTAAAAACCATCGTTCCAGCTGAACGAGACGCTAAGCTTTTTGTACGTGTCACTGAGTTGGATGCCACGATTGACGGCGTTCTCCTGATTCCAGAGAATGCCGCGCTCGATGTTCATGTTTTCGAAGCTGAACGTATACTCAGCCCCAATCAGCGTAGGCAAGGCACCGATCTCTGCGGAGAAGTTGCCCTTAACCAGCTTTAGATAGCCTTGCGGGAACGGTCCGTAGATATTTTTCACCGTGTCGGGTGTCCCAAGGAAGGACACTCCCACAGCGGGCAGGTTGTAAGCGCCACCTTGCAGGTAGAATTGCCACCAGCCGGTGGTCTTTTGAATAAAGATCTGCGCATTGCTGAGGTCCCAGTGTGTCGGTGTATCGGCGGTACCGGCCGCCCCCCAATTTGATTGTGTGAGACCCATACCGCTCAGAATGCCTGTAACCTCCACTTTTCCAAACGGGCCCTCTCCAAGCTCATGAGGAACCGCCGTTGCTAGCGGCCCTGCCATCGACGGACTAGGCAATGGTGCCGGCGCGGGCGCAGCCGCCGCGGGCGTTGCTGCTGGTGGCGGCATCGACGGCATCGGGCTGCCTTGGGCCTGTGGCGCCTCCGCCGCTGGAGCGGCCGGCTGCTCATCGCCCGCTGCTGCCAATTCAGTATTCAGATTAGCCAACTCAGCCTTAAGCGCGTCGATGCGCTGGCGCAAATCAGCCGGGCTCGACGTGGCCGGCGTTGCTGACGCGGCCGTGGTGCTCGTCTCTGTGGCGCCGCCCGTTCCGCTTGCTGCCATCCGACTTTGCGCCCGGGCCATCGGCGTTCCCACATTGGCAAGCCCCATTGCCAAAATTCCAAAACACACCCCGTATTTTTTCATCATAATGATCCTCTTCTTCTCGCTTTCCGCCGGCGCGCTGCTTAGGTCCTTCCCTCGCGCAGTCCTTGGCCAGCGGATGCACCTTAGCCGCCCACCCTCGGCGCAGTCCAATTCATACTTTCTCTTCCAGCAATCAGAAATGTACAGTTGACTAAACAAATGTGACACATTCAAAAAAGGAATAAATGCGGGAAGGAAAATAGGACAAAGGACGGTTGGCTTTTCCCCGCACCCGGCTCATTCGTAGAGCATGACAGCGACCCGGTAACCAGCAAGTCCGTTCTTCCTGCCCAACGGACAGGCGCCAACAGCGGCGGATTGATACCGGCCGTTGCGAATCCTCTTTTCCAGCATTTCAGGAAGGCTGCCCAGGTCCGGAGTTGCGTAGTGCACCACGAAGGAAGGCTGATGATTTCCAGCGTAGCCATTGTCGAGGGCACATGTCCGGCGCGCATCGCTGGCATAATCCAGTACGCGCAGGCCGCGCGACTTAAGCAGTCCTTCCACGAGCTGTTCCTGCTCCCGTAGAGACAACTGCCCGGCCATATCGGAGAAATCCTCAACAGCAAACAGCGTTCCGTCTCGTTTGGCCACTGCGATCCCCACCGAACTCAGTTGTGGATCGAGCAGATTTGCCCGATGTGGCGGCGACTTCATCCATTGCTCGTGCAAGCTCACCGCGCTAGGCCCTTCCGCAACGTTTTCAGCAATCGTGCTGAAACGCGCGCCGGTTCGCGCGGCCCGCCCGGCCAAGTCCGGCTCGCCCGGAAGTTGATGCGAAAGCGTATTTTGCCGCGCCAGACGCAAAGCGTGCTGCCGCGCCGCTTCGGCCAGCGCTGCACTCCACGCAAGCGGCGGCAATCCCCGCGCCGCTCGTTCGCGATTCGCGGACTGGAACAGAATCTGCTCCGGGCCGTCCTGGCTGTTCAGTGCAAGGGCCCGCGGTGGAAAAAAACTGAGAATGGCGATTCCCATGGCTGCGAGCGTTGGAGAGAGCTTCATGATTTGCCTCTACTGATATTTGTAACCCATCCTTCGCCTATTCACTCGCTCGATCGCATGGCTTCCAGTGACGCATTGGAAATGCTCGCCGTCCCGCCCGCAAATCCACCGGACGATTCCGAGAGCGGAAACACATCAAGAGATATTATGATTGAAGCGGGAGAACAACCAATCGAATGGGGCCTGCCCTGGTGGACTTGAAAAACGTGCGCGTCATTCGAGGCGACAACGTCGCGCTCGATGATTTCAGCCTGCGTGTGGAAGCGGGCGAACACGTCGCGATTCTGGGCCCGAACGGCTGCGGCAAGTCGACTCTGATCAAGACCATTACGCGCGAATGCTATCCGGTCGTCCGGGAAGGCTCTTCGATGACGATTCTGGGGCGCGATCGATGGAACATCTTTGAGCTGCGCTCCGTGCTTGGCATCGTCTCGAACGATTTGATGCTCGATTGCACGAGCGAGACGAGCGGCCGCGAAGTCGTCCTCTCCGGATTCTTCAGCAGCACGCGTATCTTCGACCATCAAACCGTCGAGCCCGCCCACAGGGAGCGCGCCGACGCCGTCCTCGAACGCCT
>WNFE01002625.1_pt1 | contig 14621 bp, 16 predicted proteins | sample 5400451 | NCBI WGS metagenome assembly WNFE01 (sample SAMN13153344, study PRJNA577476) | soil metagenome | isolation source: 200 cm saprolite under Douglas fir tree site 2 hole 2 | place: USA:California | collected 2015-04-18 | reverse complement strand
TGGCGCGGGGCTATCAGGAGAGAGGCCTGACCGCTTATGCCGAGCTCCAGGACGCCGAGTCTGATGCCAAAGCGGACGGCTACCGCGCATTCGAGCATCAGACGTTCGTCGGGACTGCTTACTTCGATGAAATCGCCCAGGTGATCACGGGCGGAGATGCGTCGACCCTCGCGATGGTGGGCTCCACGGAGAAGGAGCAGTTCCAGGACGTCGCCGCGAAAGTCGAATCGGTCGAATCGCATTCGCCCCGACTCGACGCCAGCGAGACTGGTTAAGCATCGGCCCATCAGAAGGGCAGCTTGCTCAGGCCGATCGCGAGCGGAAGGAGGGCTTCCTCCCTTCCGAGGAACTTCGCGGTCTGCAAGACCGAGTTCAGGTAGCTGATCGTGTGCTCCTTCTCGCCCACGGTCCATTGACCGTAGAAATCCACGATCGCCGCGAGGAGATCGTCGAGTGGGAGACCTGCCTCGAGTGCATGGCGCACGGTCTCTTCCGCGGGAGGTGACTTGTATCGCAGGCTCGACTCGAGGGCCGCGAGGAGGGAAGACCCGTCGGTCGAGGTCGTCTCGCCGAGCCGGAGAAAGTCCGGATAGCCGAATTTCGTCGTCAAGGTGCGATACAACTTCCACAGTCGAACGCGAGCGCCCGGAGGATCTCCTCGACCCGCTCGAACTCCCAGTCCTCGAGGAGCCGGCCGAGCAGCTCGACGTCGGGCTTTCCGGGCCCCGACCCCGCGAGACTCGGGATCTCGATCGGAGGGACGCCTTGCAGGCTGACGGCCTGGACATGCCCGAGATTCGAGAGCGGAACGAGGCCGCGCGGAAGGCCGAGCGTCGTTGCGACCTCGCCATATGCGACGGCCGTCGCGAGATTGTGACCCAGACGTCCCGGGTCATCGAGCGATGTGCGGATCGCCAGGTGAGAAGCTACCTCAATCCCATGGTCCAGGCCAATCCGGGGCAGGAGAGCCGCCGCTTTGGGTCCGGCGTGATCGTGGACGACCTTTCGATAGGCCCGCTCCATGTCCTCCTGCCTTGCGCCGGGAACCGCGCGCGCCTCCGCGTCGACCCCGGCCAATGTCAGCGTGCGCTTTTGCAGGCTGAAATTGTACAGGACCAAGAACCGCAACAGGCCGAGGCCACCGGGAGGACGCGTGAGCCGTAGGAGATCGCGGCCCGCTTGGAGCGTCAACAGGCCGTGCGGCGTGTGCAGTTGAGGATCGTCATGATTCGACGCGACGAGCAGCAGTCCCTCGAGAATCGGCGCCGCGTTCGCGGGATCTTTCGCGAGGTCGTCGAAGAGGCGAATCCCCTTTTGGTGCTCGAACGTGGGCAGGAGGGCGAACAGCCGTTCGAGGTCTCTGGATGCCAAGCGCCGAAGGAAAGGTCGCGGACGCTTTTAGGTTGCGGGTCCGGTGACAGAGCAACTCTTATGGGGAACCGGGACCTTCGACAATGGTCATGCCTCTCTACGATATCATCATCATCGGCTCGGGCCCCGCGGGCCTGACCGCCGCCATCTATGCGACGCGATCGAACCTCAAGACACTCGTCATCGCCGGCGCCGTCGCGGGCGGTCAGCTCATGATCACGACCGACGTCGAGAACTATCCCGGCTTCCCGAGAGGCGTCCAAGGCCCGGAGCTCATGGATCTCTGGCGTCAACAGGCCGAACGGTTCAAGGCGGACTTCGTGGACGACAACGTGTCGAAGGTGGATTTTTCGAAACGTCCGTTCAAGATCTGGACGTCCGAGGGAATGCACGAAGGCCGCTCGGTGATCATCGCGACCGGCGCGAACGCCAAGTACCTCGGCCTCCCGAACGAGGAGCGACTCAAAGGCCGGGGGGTAAGCGCATGCGCAGTGTGCGACGGGTTCTTCTTCAAGGGGCTCGACGTGGTAGTTGTTGGCGGCGGCGACACGGCGATGGAGGAGAGCCTCTTCCTCTCGAAGCTCTGCAAGGCTGTAATGGTTGTCCATCGGCGACAGCAGTTCCGCGCGAGCAAGATCATGCAGGACCGCCTGTTCAAAACGCCGAATGTCAAGGTCATCTGGGACTCTGAAGTCGTCGATGTCATCGGAGACGCGAAGGTCGAGGGCGTCCGAATCAAGAACAAGAAAACGGGCCAGACCTCCGACCTCAAGGCTCAAGGATTGTTCCTTGCGATCGGCCACGAGCCCGCGACCGAAATCTTGCGGGACCAGTTGAAGCTCGACAAGGGCTATGTGGTCCTCCGACCGCACGACGGCCTGTCCACAGCAACATCCGTGGACGGCGTGTTCGCCGCGGGAGACGTTCACGACTTCCGTTACCGACAGGCCGTGACGGCGGCGGGTTTTGGCTCCATGGCGGCACTCGACGCAGAACGATGGCTCTCACAATCTAACGCCTGAGCGTTCCGAAATCTTGAAGTTGATTCGACCGTTAGGCACGGAGGGACCCTCGAATGGTGCGCATCTTCCGGGGCGGCGTGCTCGACGAGCGGTTCGAAGGTTCGGTCGTCGTAATCGGGCCGCGGCCGACGACGATGACCGGGCTTGTCCGCGGCGATCTTTTCGTGCGTGACAGCAGCGTGTGCGACGTGACCGGGATGGTGTCTGGAAACCTCCTCGCGGAGCGGACGGGGAAGGCGGTCCTCCGGGGACTCGTCACAAAAGCCGCCAAAGCCGCCGGCGGGGATCTCGAGGTCTATGGGATGGTCCAGGGAGACGTCGTCAACGAGGGCGGCCGTCTTTACGTTGACAAGGGCGCCGTGGTGCGGGGGAAGGTCATCGGCCAGACCCATCCCGGGCCGCTCCCGCCACCGGAGAAACCGGTGACGCCAGCCACCACCGCAACGCCGCCGGCAACCACGCCGGCTCCTCCCGTTTCGCCGCCGAAACCTCCGGCCGCGCCGGGTCCGTGAGCCTCAGGCCTCGACGTTCGGTTCGACCGGCGTCTCTTTGAGCGGCATCTTGTCCGGCCTCTTTTCGCCGGACGAGAACAGTTGGAGGTACGGGATCAGGTTGCCCATGATCCGGTTCTCCGCCTTCCGCAGGTGCTCCTCGTAGGTCGATCGGCTCACCCCGAGGCTCCGCGCGATGTTCTCCGTGGTCACGTCGCGCGGGGAGCTGTAGTATCCATAGCGGTGCGCCTTCAGGAGCGCGTCCGATTGCTTCGACGTGAGATCCCCGAAGAGGCTGTTGACCCAGATGCTCGACGGCAGGACGCTGAGCGGAAGTTCCCGTTTCCGGATCAGCTCCGTCGGTCCGCGCTTGTTGAAGTCCTTGAACAGGTCTCGCGTGCGGACCTCGTCGAAGGCAATCAGTCGGAAATACCCCCAGCCATCCTGGAAAATCGCCGGAGGCGCGTCCACGGCCTCATGGGGTTCCCACACGTTCCACGGGCTGTCCCAGCTCGCGCAGGTGCACTTGAGCATGTAGATCCGGGAGTCCCCGGCCTCGGCCCATTGGTCGATGCACTTGCCTGCCTTCCGAATCTCCTTCGCGATGTGCTCGAGCACGTCCTCATCCCGGGTCGGAACCTGGATCATCTCTCGATTCCAGATGCACCACATCGAGATTGGAAGACCGGGATGTTGCGCGGAGATTTTCATGAACGGGTAGTCGTACTGGGTCCGAAACGAGATCTCCCAGAGGCTCATGGACAGCCCATTACGGTCCCGGGGGATATAGGTGGTGCCGTCATTCGACGGCCGCCAAAGGCGGGTCAAAGAGGTTCGTCGCGGGGGCCTTTTACCCGTTCGAGGTACAAGACATGTATCTGATCGCACCAGACAGCACACGGATTTGGACGGACAGCAACCGCAACTTCACCCTCCGGGAGTACAGCCGCCTCGAATACGGCCGCTCGGACGTCGGGTGGATCCTTGCCTCGGTGAAGGCCTCCCGGCCTGCGCCGAAGAAGCGCGCGACCCGGTCGCTCGGGTTGCGGCTGCGGTACTTCCTGAACTCCTTCCGCGGTTTCGCCGCCTTCGACGTGCACGGTCACGACGACACCCAGTGCCCGTAGAGGCGGCGCACCTTTTTATCGGACGGCCCCGTCCCAGGAAGGGATGGCGGAAGTCACGATTCGCTATTGCTCTCCGTGCCGCTATCTTCCTAAAGCGATCCAAGACGCGGACGCGATTTTGAAGGAATTCGGCGAGAGCCTCTCCGCCCTTCGCCTCGTACCGGGCGACCACGGCGTCTATGACGTCGCGGTCGACGACACGGTCGTGTTTTCGCTCGAGAAGACGAACCGGTTCCCCGAGTCGACCGAGCTGATCCAAGAGATTCGGGCTCGGGTCAAGCCGCGCAAGGCTCGTAAGAAAGCGTGATCCTCGCCCTACGGGGGTCTTCATCGACCCGTCGTTTGACGGCCGTCTATGGCGGGTCAAAATCCCTCATCGACCGCGTCGTTCTCCGTTGCATGTTCGGAACCACATATCCGATCCTCGATGCGAGCGAACTTGTGAACGAGTACGTCCGGAACCCCGATTTGGCCGAGTACGTCCGGTGGGAATACCGTCCCGCGGACCGATCGAGCGTGATCCGGTCCATCCGGAGACGCCGGACGCCGAGGTCCTGGCGCGTTCGGGTCGCGGGTGCAACGCGCCTCGTGCGCCGGCTAGGGGCCTGGGTCAAGGCCGTGCGGGAGACACCCGGTGGGCCAGTCGAGTCCGGTCTCGTGTACCGCGCGACGTGGCGAGAGAGGGTCCTCTAGGTTCACGGCTCAGGCCGGCGAATCGATCGAGAGGACGACCTTCCCGAATTGCTCGCCCCTCCCGAGGTACTCGTGGGCCTGGCGGGCCTGCTCGAGCGGGAAGATCCGGTCCACGACCGGCTTGAGGCGGCCCATGAACACGAGCTTCATGACCTCCTCGAACTCCCGCTGATTCGCCATCGTCGAACCGAGCACGGAGAGCTGTCGCCAGAACAAATATCGCGCGTCGAGTTCGAGCATCGGACCGGTCGTCGCCCCCGGGACCACGATGCGACCGCCCTTCCGGAGGCTTCGAACCGAGTCTTTGAAGGTCGCCTCGCCGACGTGGTCCACGACGACATCGACCCCGCGCTTCCCCGTGAGTTCCCAGATGGCCTTCGACCAGGGCATCGCCTTGTAATTCACCAAGACGTCCGCGCCGAGCGCCTTCGCCTTCTCGAGTTTCGCATCGCTCGAACTCGTCGTGAAGACGGTGCAGCCGGCGAGCTTCGCGACCTGGATCGCGGCCGTCGACACGCCGGACCCGGCCCCGAGGATCAAGACGTCCTCGCCAGGTCTCACCTTCGCGCGGGTGATCAGCATGCGCCATGCGGTCATGAACGCCAAGGGGACCGCGGCGGCCTGAGGGAACTCCATGTCCGTCGGGATCGTCAGGACGTTCCGGGCGGGGACCGCGACCTTCTCCGCGTACGTTCCGGGGAGGTGCTCCCCGAGGATCTTGTACTCCGCGCACTCGGAGTCCTCGCCCCGCAGGCAGTACTCGCACCGCCCGCACGAGATGCCCGGATTCACGACGACGCGGTCGCCCACCTCGACGTCCGTGACGTCGGAGCCGACCTCCGCGATATCGCCGGCGGCGTCGCAGCCGAGGATGTGGGGGAGCGTCAGCTTGAGGGTCGGGATGCCGTCGCGCACCGCGAGGTCCAGGTGGTTCAGCGAGGCGGCGTGCACCCGCACGACGACCTGATCCGGACCGGGGACGGGATCCGGGTGGTCCTGATCGAGCTCGAGGACTTCGGGCCCGCCGAAGCGGGGCACGACAACCGCCTTCAGCGTACCACCTGCGCGACGGCGGCGAAACGGAGCGGTCCTAGATAAGGGCCGCCGTCACCGCACGTTGTAGCCCTTCGACTGGAGCAATCGCACGACGTCTTTGCGATGGTCGCCCTGGAGGACAATCACGCCGCCTTTTCCGGAACCGCCGGTGGCCAAGCCTTTCTTCAAGTCCCGGGCGAGCTTTTCGGCCTCGTCCGGTTTCGACTCCAGGCCTCGCACGACGGTCACGGCCTTCCCGTAGCGGCGCGTGTCCATCTCGACGGACAGCTGGGTCGTCTCGCGGCCCAGGTCCTCGCAGACGCAGATCTCCTTAGGCAACCCGCATGTCGGGCAGATCCCCGCGATCAAGCCGCCTCCAATGGCGTCTCCTTCTCTGCCAGGGATTCCTTCAGTAGGCGATAGTGTTTTCGGATGGTGACCTCGCTGACGCCGGTCAGGCGGGCGATCTGGGCTTGCGTCAACGGCACGCCCAGTTCCTCCGAGGCCAGATAGAGCGCCCCGGCCGCAATGCCGACGGGCGAGTTCGCCTCGAGGACCTTCGAGTCCTTGACTTGCGAGACGAGAGCGAGGGACCGCTCTCCGACCCGCGCATCCAGGCCGAGCTGCGACGCGAACCGAGGCACGAAATCCTCCGCGCGACTCGCGCGGCTGAACACACCCAATTCGCGGCTCACGACCTTCGCGGTCAACGAGATCCGGTGGACCGTCACCCCGGTCGCCTCGGCGAGCTCATGCAGTCCGCGTGGCGCACCGAGTTGCTTTGCCGCGAGGTACACGACTGCCGCGACGATCGCATCCATCGACCGACCGCGGGACAGACCCGCCTCGATCGCCTTCCGCAAGATGATCGCGGCCCGCTCGCGGAACGCGGGGGCGAGTCCCAGGCGAGACGAGAGGCTGGACAACTGCGCCAGGCCGGGGGCCAAGGCGCGTTCGGTCCGGTCATACCTCGTCCATTGGCTGACCCGGCGCAGGCGGTTCAGGGCTGCCACGCTGCGTGCGTCGATCGGGTTCCCCTTCGCATCCCGTAGGCCGTTTCCGACCATAGACCCGAGCCCTTTGTCGGGCGCCATCACGGACGGCGGAGGACCCGCCCGGATCCGATCATCGCCTTCGAACGTGGTCCAGTCGGGGCCCTGATCCACGAGGCTCTCGTCGACCACGAAGCCGCAGTTGTCGCACACGCGCTCGCCGCGGACCGGGTCGACGTAGAGGGCGAAGCTGCCACAGTTCGGGCAGCGGGCGGCATCCGAACCCGATGAATCGGGCTGGAGCTCCCGCTTGAATGTCACGTCGCTTGCGTTCGTCGATGTAAACTGACTCATTGCGTCACCTCGCGAGGAATGGAATTCATGACCCAGCGGGTCGCCCACCGCTCCAGATCCCGAATCGCCTCGAAGAGCGCCGCGCCTTTCGGCGACAGCCGATACTCGACCGCGACCGGCCGGTCCAGATGGACCTTCCGCTCCGCGATCCCGACCTCCTCGAGTTCCTTCAACGTCTTCGCGAGCGAACTCTGGCACATGCCCGTCGCCACGCGCAGTTCGTTGAAGCGCTTCGGTCCGGAGAGGAGGCTGTGGAGGACCGTGAGCTTGAGCTCGGAACCGATCACCTCGAAGGCGACCTCCGCTCCGCAGCCGGGTCCCTCGCAGGGGCTTTCCTTCTCCGCCATGACTTCGCATCCTTGCACTATATAATGTGCGCCCGGGGTATAAGTAGTTTCGTTTCCGTACCACGTTTCGGGTGAGAACCTAGTCCGACTTGAAAACGAGTTGTCTGCCGGCCGTTCAGACCCACCGGGTGATGACGACCTTGCTCTCCGTGAAGAACCGGACCGCGTCGCGGCTCTGTGGATGGAGGTCTCCGAAGAACGAGTTCTTCATCCCTCCGAATGGGAAGTAGGCCATCGGGGCCGCCACCCCGACGTTGATGCCGATGTTCCCCGCGCGGACTCCGTACCGGAAGTCCCGCGCGTCCTTCCCGCTCGACGTGTAGATCGTGGCCGCGTTCCCATACGGACTGGCGTTGATTAGCTCAACAGCGTCATCGAGGTCGCGGACCGCGAACAGGTTTGCGACCGGTCCGAAGATCTCCTGCTGAGCAACGGCCATCTCTGGCCGGACGTCATCCAGGATCGTCGGGCCGACGAAGTAGCCATCGTAACCGGCCACACGGACGGTTCGTCCGTCCAAGGCGACTTTGGCCCCCTCTTGCTCTCCCCGGTCGATGAAACCGACCACCCGCTCGCGGTGGTCCGCCGAGATGACGGGGCCCATCTGGACCGTCTCGTCCAGGCCGTACCCCACCTTGAGCGCCCCCGCGGCGCCCGAGAACTTGCGGCGCAGATTCGCGTGGACGTCTCCGACACCGACCACGACCGACCCGGCCAAGCATCGCTCGCCCGCGCAGCCATAGCACGACGACACTAGGTTCGAGACGACCTTGTCGAGCTTCGCGTCCGGCATGACGACGAGCACGTTCTTCGCGCCGCCGCCGGCCTGGACGCGCTTCCCTGAGGCGGCCGCCTTGGCGTAGACCGTCTTCGCCACGGCACTCGAGCCGACGAAGGAGACGCCCGCGATGTCCGGATGTTCGAGGATCGCGCCGACCGTTTCCTTCGCTCCGTGGACCAGGTTCACGACCCCGGCGGGGAACCCGGCCCGGTGGACGAGGTCCATGACCCATTGCATCGCGGTCGGGTCTTGCTCGGACGGCTTCGCGATCCAGCAGTTCCCCGTCGCAACGGCGTACGGCCAGAACCAGAACTGCACCATGACCGGGAAGTTGAACGGGCTGATTCCTGCGAACACGCCGAGTGGCTGGTACAGGACCTCCTCGTCGATCCCGGGGCCCGCGCCGTCTTCCAGATTGTACCCCATCATGAGGCTCGGGATGCCCGCCGCCACCTCGACGTTCTCGATCGCGCGGCGGATCTCGCCGCGGGCTTCGTCGATCGTCTTGCCCATGTCCTGCACGACGACCCGAGCGAGGTCCTCGGAATGCTGTTCCATCAGGTCTCGGAGGACGAAGAAATGCCGCGCGCGGTCCAGCGGCGGCGTCTCCCGCCACCCATCCCAGGCCCGGAGGGCCGCCTGGACGGCCCGGTCGACGTCATCTTTCGTCGACAGCGGAACGCGGGCCATCACCTGGCCCGTCGCGGGGTTCGTGTCCTCGATCCACGAGGCCGTCTCGGGCGTTCGCCAATCGCCGCCGACGTAGTTCTTCAGATCCCCGTAGTGGGACTTGACCTCCGGGAGAAGCGTCGTTCCGCGGACCATCCGCACCTCAGACGGCCTTCCCCGCGAGAGCCAGATCCAGACTGTCTTCGAGCAGGTCGAGCGCCTTCGCCATGAGCGGGAGCGGGATGTTGATCGGCGGGAGCAACCGGATGCAGTTGTTGAAGAATCCCGCAGTGAGGAGCACGAGCCCGTTCTGGAGGCCGGCGAGCTGGACCGCCCGCGCAAGTTCCACGTCTGGCTCCTTCGTCCGGCGGTCCTTGACGAATTCGAGGGCCCACATCGCACCGATCCCGCGGACCTCGCCCACGCGGTCGTGGCCCTCGAAGATCTCGTTCAACCGTTTCCGGATGAGCGCCTCCAGCTTCTTTGTCTTTGGGAGTGCCTGCTGAATCACATCGATCGCCTCGAGCGCCGCGGCGCAGACGACGGGATTGCCGCCGAACGTGCCTCCGAGGCTCCCGGGTCCCGGTCGATCCATGACCGTGGGCTTGCCGGTCACGCCGCCGAAGGGCAGCCCGCCTCCGACGGCTTTCCCGCTCACCAGGATGTCCGGCACCGTGTTCCAGTTCTCGATCGCCCAGAGCTTCCCGGTGCGGCCCATGCCCGCTTGAACCTCGTCGTCCACGAGCACGATGCCGTACGCATCGCACAGCTTGCGGAGGAGCGGGAAAAACTCCTTCGGCGGGACGATCATCCCGCCTTCCCCCTGGACCGGTTCGGCGAGGATCGCGGCGACGCGGCCCGCGACCTCCGGCTGGTTGATGGCGCGCTCGATCTCCTCGACGCGGGCTTTCGCGCACTCCGCGGGCGGAAGTCCCTGCGGGTCGCGGTACGGGTACGCATAGTCCGCAAGGATCACCTCCCGTACGAGCGGACCGAATCCTTCCCGGTATGGTTTGTCCTTCCCCGTGAGGCTGATGTCGAGGAGCGTGCGCCCGTGGAATGCGGTCTTGAAGGAGACCAGCCACGCCCGCTTCGTCGCGGCGCGCGAGATCTTGACCGCGTTCTCGATCGCCTCGGACCCGGAGTTCAGGAAGATCGATTTCGTCAGGCCGGGCGGGCAGATCTCCGCCATGCGCGCCGCAAGGTCCGTGTACGGCGCGTAGGTCGCGACCATGAACGAAATGTGTGTGAGCCGGTCCAGTTCGTCTTTCGCGGCGCGGATCACGGAAGGCGGACGATGGCCCGCGGTCTGGACGCCGATGCCCCCTCCCAGATCGACGTACACGTTTCCATCCGCATCCTGGACGAACGGTCCTTCGGCCGCGGTCACGTCGATGGGGAGGGCGACCTTGACGGCGTTCGTGATGAACTTCTCCTTTCGCGCCATCGCGGCTTTCGACTTCGGTCCGGGGGGGACCGCGACGATCCTCGGTCCGCGGAGTTCCTTCTTCGTGCGTTTCGCCATGGTATCGTGGCTCGCGCGACGCCCGATGGGCGCGCCTCGGAGCGAGTGATGGCCGGGGCGCAATATAGGCTTTCCATGTCAGCGCACAGGACCTTGCCTAGCGAGAATCGGAACCGCTCAGCTGGAGTACTTGATCAGCCAAGCCCATCGCCGTTCGGTAGTCACCCGACTCGAAGGCGGCGCGTGCCTGCCTCAGCAGCTCGTTGCTCTGATCGACGTTGAATCCTCGGCGCTTCCGTTTCTTCGTCGCGTGGAGGGCATTGGACATTCGCTTCAGGACGGCTGCCCTCGGGGGCCCTCCCGCCTCGCGAACCGACTGGTCTCTGCAGGTCTCCAAGATCTGATCAGCGACTCTCAGAGCGGTTGCGTAATCCCCCGCCTCGAACGCAGACCGAGCGGCTTTCAGCATCGCTCGGACTTGCTGGACGTTACGACCGGAGTCCCTAGCTTTCTTCGCAGCCTCGAGGGCCGCTGTCATGCGACTGAGCGCGTCGGCGCGTTCGGCGCCGGTCGTTGAGGGACCGAGAGGCATCCTCGCTCCTCCCCCAGTAGAGTCGTAGGCGGCTATTAGTGTGGTGCAGTCAACGCTCCGGAACTACTTTCAGGACCTGGCGGCCACGCCATCTGATGACGCCGGTTGGATCAGAAGGTGGATGACCCCATCGACGGGCGTGCGGATTAGCCGGACGCCTCGACGAGCCGCGCCTCCCGCAGGGCGCGGAGGTGCTTCTCCCATGCCGACCGGCCCCAGAAGTAGTAGACGACGACTACGAAGACGATCGTCGGCAGTGCCGCGGAAATCGTTTCCCGCAGGGTCGGGAAGCCGAACGCGATGATCCAATACAGGGCCGTTCCGCTCAGGAGGGTTACGATGGCGGGCCAGTTCCATCCACCGCGGTACCAGTAGTGGCCCCCTTGTTGCGCGAAGAGATCGTCGGAGTACCGACGCGCCTTCACGAGAAAATAGTCCACCAAGGTGAGGGTCCACAGCGGCACGACGATGGCGCCGAGGAAGTCGAGGAAGAAGATGTACGTGAAGACGAAGTTCGTCTCGAACAGCGGGAGAAGGGCCAGAGGGACGACAATTATGGCGGACAGTAGAAGGAGCCTCCGCATCGATGCTTTCCACCGCGTCACGATGTTCGTGATGCCGAGCGCGGACGCGTAGATGTTTCCGGCGTTCGTGGAGATCGTGGCGAAGAGGATGATCAGGTACGCCCCGACGCCGAACCCAAGCAGGGTCGCCTTGTAACTCGGATCCGAAATCGCCGCGAAGTTTACGGCGCCCGGTGGTGCGGTCACCAAGAACGCGACGGTCATCAATGCGCCAACCGAAAAGAACCAGTACTGCGCCAAGGACGCGCCCGCGAACGGTCCCCATGTGCCGGCCTTTTTGGATCGCGCGAAACGGCTGAAGTCGCCGATGAACTCCCAGGTCCAATTGTAGGCGATCAGCAGGTCGAGCAGGAGCGGGAACGTGAGCGTGTACGTGAATCCGGTTCCCAGGGCCCCGGCCGTGAAGGTGAAGGACAGAGGTTGCGCGGGCCGCCAGGCCCAGAGTTGCCCGAAATCGAAGTCCTTCAGCACGATATACGTCGCGTAGGCGCCCAAAGCGACGAGTGCGACCGTGGAGACCCAGTTCAGATATCGAATCGCCCGGTGCCCCGCGGTCGCGAAGAACCCTTGCAGAACGCAGATCAGGAGAATCGACGGGATGAGATAGTAATTGATCGGAGAGCCCGCGGGAGTGTGGAACGCATCAGGCCAGCCGAGGGTGAGGTTGAAAATGAACGACGTCGAGATCGCGGCGATGAAGACATTCACCGCGGCCCAGCCGTACCCGAAAAACAGGTAGAAGACGGAGGGCAGTTTGCTCCCCCGCAGACCGAACGCGGGTCGGAGCAGGGACACGGACGACGCACCTTTGTCCGCGGCGATGTAGCCGATGAGGGCCCACGGGATGAACGTCAGCGTGGAGACGAGGAAGATCAGGGCGAACGCGCCGGGCAGGCCGTACGCGCCGGTCATGTAGCCTCCGTACAACCAGGCCGCCGGCAACGAAGCCGCGGCGAACCAGAGGGCGAACTGGTCCCACCCGCTGAACGCGCGGGCCTCGGTAGGTACTTGGTCGGTCGCCTTGTACTCGGCGACGATGACGTCGAGGCCCCTGAAAACTTTCACGCGCTCGACGCATTCCGCAGGGCTATTTGAGGATTCGGACCGGAGGCTCAGCCGGCCGGGACCGCGGGGAATTCAATCGGCACCGCGCCCCTGGGATCGCGCCGCGGGAACTCCTTCACGTAGGCACCGTAGTAGGGAACGCGGTTCGCGACGACCCGTCGGAAGGCGTCCCGCAGGCCATCGTCATCCAAGCCGCGGGTCGGAATCAGGTCGTCGTTGCGGTTCAGGCATCCTTTCAATTCCCCCTGGTGGGTCACGCGAATCCGATGGCAGTTCATGCAGAACTCCGCGTTGTACACCGGGTCGACGACCTCGACCTCGGCACCGTTGAAGAGATAGATCCGGCGGTGGTGCATCTCTCGTACGAGGACCTTGTCGGCACGAGCCTCGAGCCAGTTCTTGAGCGCGTCGATGTCGACCATCCAGTCCTGTTGACCGACGAGCTCCGGCATGAACTGGATGAGCTGGAGCTTGAGCCCGTCGCCGTCGGAGATGTACTCGATCATCCGCGGGATGTGCGGGAGCGTCTGCTTGAACACGACCATGTTCAGCTTGACCGGTTTGAGGCCGACCCGGAGCGCCTCCTGGATCCCGCGGAGGACTGGCGCGAGCTCGCCCTTGCGGATGTCCCGGAATGCCGCGGGATCGAGCGAATCGATCGAAACGTTCACGCGTTTCAGGCCCGCGTCCCGGAGGGCCTCCGCGCGTTTCGCGAGCATCGAGCCGTTCGTCGTCATCGAGACGTCGGGAAGTTGGCGGACCGAACGATCGATGATCGCTTCCATGTCCAGTCGGATGAGCGGTTCGCCTCCCGTGAATTTCACCGAGCGTATCCCAAACTCGCGGGCGACGCGCAGGAGCCGCTCGATCTCGGCCACGGACATCTCGTCCTCGTGGGGCATCCGCGGCTTCAGAATCGGACCGAGGCCTTCGTCGTGGCAATAGATGCAGCCGAAATTACATCGCTTCGTGACGCTCACGCGGATGTCCGTGACTTCGCGTCCGAATGCGTCGATGAGCATGGGCCCTGATAGGAAAGTGGAGCCGCGGTAAAAACATGGTGCCGACATCGAAGGAGTTCGCTCGAGGGCCCGCTCTGATGATGCCTTCGCGTGTTGCGCCGCAATCAGCCCACAACGTCTGAATTCGACTGGTGACGGTTTTTCCGGCCTTTGCGACTCGGCGGCTTGTGTCGGCAGAAGTGAGAACATGGAAGACAAAGCAATGACTAAAGTGAAAGACCTGACCCCCGCGTCCAAGCAAGTGAATGTCTTGGTCAAGGTGGTCAGTCTGAGTGAAGAGAGAGAGATCACGTCGAAGTTCGGCGAAGCGAGAAAGCTCGTCGAAGCGACGGTAGGCGACGAGACCGGGACCGTCCTCCTGACCCTGTGGAACGACCAGATCGGGCAGATCCACAAGGACGAGACGCTCCTCATCGACAACGGCTACGTCACCCTCGTGCGCGGGCACATCCGGCTGAACGTCGGAAAGTACGGCACAATGGCGAAGTCGGAGCAGATGATCGAGAACGTCAACACGGCGCTCGACGTCAGCGCGGTCGAGTACGAGCGCGAGCCGCGCTACCGAAGCGGTGGCTACAGCGGCGAGCGACGGGAGCGCAGCGGCGGCGGAGACCGGCAGTTCGAGTTCGGGACCTTCAGCGGCAACCGGAGCGGCGGCGGCAGCAGCGGCGGCAGCGGCGGTCGCGACCGGGACCGGCGGGACCGCGGGCGACGCCGGTACTGATTGACCTTCACCTTTTCGTCTGGCCTTCGGGCCAGGCCTTTTTCATTTTTTTCTGACGCACCGGCGGAACCGCTGGCCGTTTTCTCGGTTCGCGTGGTGACGAATCCAAACGGATCAGATCATCGGCGCCGAGGTGGCCTTCGCCCTTCCGGACGCTCCGGCATCTGATAGATCCGTTCGGGCTGGCGCACCGCGAGTCGGCCGTTCCAGAATGCGCGGGCGTTCGCCTCCGTCACCTCGACGTGCAGCACGTCCAGCTTCGCCTTCATGAGGTTCCGGAACTTCGC
>WNFE01002094.1_pt1 | contig 14627 bp, 14 predicted proteins | sample 5400451 | NCBI WGS metagenome assembly WNFE01 (sample SAMN13153344, study PRJNA577476) | soil metagenome | isolation source: 200 cm saprolite under Douglas fir tree site 2 hole 2 | place: USA:California | collected 2015-04-18 | reverse complement strand
TTGATGCGGGTGACCATCTCGTCGTACTCCCGCATCTCCTCCCGCAGCTTCGTAATTTTCGAGATCCACTCGTCGTACACTTTGGCCATGCTCAGGTAGTACAGCGCGTGGCCGAGGGGGACCAGGTCATAGATGTAGTAGTCGTAATCGCCTTTGACGACGATGTCCACTACTGCATCAAAGATGGCGCTTTCCTCCATCGCGGGCTCGGCGGAGGCGGCAGCAATGTAGTCTTCGATCTCCTCGGGGACACTTGCGAGCCCGTACATATCCAAGATCTTCTGCCGCACCTCGCCCTGATAGGCCTTAATGTGCGAGTCGGCATCGACTTCCTGGGCCCACAAGCGGTCCATGATCTGGACCGCCCCTTTGCCGAACAGATCGCGTTGGAAAATATCCGATAGACTCGCTTGCGGATCAACCGAGAAGACTAAGACACGGTGTCCCTGCTGCGCCAGCCAGTATGCCGTCGCGGCCGAGAACGTCGTCTTGCCGAGCCCCCCCTTGCCGCCGAACATGATGTACCGGCGGTCAGGGTTTTGGTGGAAAACCGTGGCGAGGGAAATCCCGGGACTCCTCTTCTGCCCTACAGGCGGTGGTGAACCCTAGAAGATCGCATCGGTTGCATCTTTCTCGCGCAGCATGCGTCGCTTCCAGGTGGAGATCTGCGGCACCACGTAAGGGAGCAACCGCATCGAGTAGTACGGAGGCAGAATGGGCACCCCCAACAGGTCGCCCATGGTGATCAGGATGAACAAGTGCTCCATGCTGGCCCGTGTCCGCAGCGCCGCTCGGGTCATGTCGTGCGCTGCCATCCCGTAGGTGATCTCGCGCACCGTACGGAAAAACCGGCTCATGCCGCGCGGAGCCTTGGGGTCGGGGGTCTGGGTGCTGTCAGTCATCAGGGGCTGCCTCAGATGCCGTGCAAATCCAAGTCGTGGTCTTCGGTAATCTCACGCTCGCGCAGCACCCGCCGCCGCCACGTGGCGATGTGTGGAACGAGGTAGGGCACTAACCGCAGGGCGTAGTACGGCGGGATGATAGGAAGCCCGATCATATCCCCCACAGTATTCACCATGAACAGCGTCTCCAAGGACCCCCGCAGCTCTGCGGCGTGCCGGGTAAACTCATATCCGGTCATCCCGAACGCGAACTCTCGCAACGCCGTGAGAATACCGCTCAATCGGGGCGACACGGGACCTCGTTACGCGCGCCAAGCGAGTCTTCCACAATTGTACCTGGTGACCTTGCACTGTCAACGGAATCGCATGAGGCGCGGGGTTTGGTATGATCAGTGTCACGGCCTCTGGGGTCGTCACCACCCGCCCCGCATAGGATACCCGTGACATCACCTATCGCCATCGCCGTCGTATTCGTCGTCGTCGCGTGGTTCGCCCTCGGTGTTCAGTGGAACCTCCGCAAGGGGAACGCCCTCTTGCGCTGGCTGCAGGGCGGGCTGCCCCTGCTTGGCCGACGCACGACGATGCGCTGGCTGGGAAGCTCCGTGGTCGAACTGAAGATCGCCCAGCCTACTGACCCCTTCCTCGACGCCGAAGTCCTCGTCGTACTCGAACCCCGAGACGTAGGTCTCATGTGGGGATGGGGACGGCTACACGGACGGCGCGATTTTCTCATCCTGCGGGCACGGTTAGCGCAGCCTCCGCGGTTTGAGGTCGAAGCAGGCGACCGGCGGGGCTGGACAGGCCGCGACGCCCTCCAGCGTCTGGCGCTGGCCGATTGGCAGCGGGCAGACTGGGAGGACTCCAACGTGCAAGTGGCCTATAGCGGCGGGCGCGCCTCCCAAGTGGCCCACCGCCTCTGGCAGGAGTTTCAGGCGATCAGTCCCGCCATCTGGCGTCTGTCGATCCGACGCACACACCCGCACCTCGAGGTGCACCTGCGGTCTCCCCGTCCTGAGCGTGGCAGCGCAGAACGGCTGTTCCAGACCTTCCGTGAACTGGCGCACGCCGTGACCACCGACACCTGACGACAAAGAGAAGAGGCCGCACTCCGAAACCGAGTGCGGCCTCCCGATAGCGCCGAGCTATCCGAGAATGATTCGGCTATCCGCGCGCGCGTGCCGGCGCCGGCGCGGCGCGAGGAGGTGCCGACCGATACCGCATGTACGCCTGCCAGCCGTCCAGCCCAATGACCAGGGCCGTCACGAAGAGCAAGATGGCGACAATGATCATCGCCCACGCCCCCCAGATCGAGATAGCGGACAGGCTCGGCTTGAGCAGGATCGTTACGTAGAGGTTATACGCCGTCACCAGCGTCGCCGCCATGGTTGTCACGTACATGAACACCATGGGAATACCGGCGTACGCCGGGTTGCGCTTGGTCGAGGCCAGCCACACGGTCACAATCAGCAGGCTCAACGCCGCCATGAGCTGGTTGGACGCCCCGAAGAGCTGCCACAGGTACACCCAGGTGCCTGACAGCAGCAGTAGCGTCGCCGCGATCATTCCGACGATGGTCGCCACGTGTTGGTTCTTGAATCCCCCCCACGCCTCGCCCAACCACTCGCCCAGCGTGACCCGCATGAGGCGGAAGATCAGTTGAGTCACCGTCAGCACGATGACCACAAACGCCCCAAACGCCAGCGCGGTCCCGTACGCCACAGGGAGCGCGCCGAACGTCCCGACGTTAAGCAGGCGGCCGACGCCGCTCGCAAACGCCACGCCCCCGGCCCCGCCCGAGATGGACACGGCCGTCAGTGAAAGCAGTCCCAACGCGTTCTCACTGAACATGGCTCCCCCACCCACCGGGAGGCCATCCGTTTCGTACTCCAACTGGCGGGCGGTCCCGACGGAACCGAACAAGGCGTGCCAGCCCGAAATCGCCCCGCAGGCAATGGTCACAAATAACATCGGCCACAGTGGTTGGAGAGCACCCGCCGGCTGCGGAGGGAAAAATCCCTTGAACGCCGCGGATTTGAATACCGCCACCGCGGGATTGAGGAAGGGAGCCAGGACTGCCCCGATGCCACTGCCGACAATTACGAGCCCGGTGATCCAGAACCCAATGTAGTTCACCGGCTGGGCAAACCGCCAAATCGGCAGGTTGGCTCCCAAGTAGCTAAACACAAGCAGGAAGAGCGCCCACAGTAAATAGCTGGGCAAGACCTTGATCGCGCCGGTCGCGGCATCATAGGTCAACGTCGTCGGGCGCTTGCCATCAGCCCCCGGCGCCGGGATACGCGTGTCTGCGTTTGTGGGATCGATCACCGTATAGAGCGCGCCGCCCGAGTCCACTGACTTGTTGATGGCGACGATCGCCCCGCTGATCGGTCCCTGGCTCCAGTCCACCGGCGCTTTCGTCAAGTTCACCCCCAGCGGTCCAAGCGCCATGGCCAGAATCGTGACCACCACGACGACGAGGGTCACCAGCACTAAGTCCACCTTCATCTTGTAGAGCATCTGTCCCGCGAGCAGTCCCATCAGCGCGAGAACGAAGACGCCAAACGGAACGTCTGGGCGACCCACGAGGATGGGAGCCAAGATCCCGACGAACGCGGCCGCAATCAGCAGCAGGTAGAAGAAGATGAACAGGAACAGGATGGTGCGGGTACGCGGGGAGATCAGACGGTGGGCAATCGCGCTCAGCGAGTTGCCTTCGTTGCGCACCGCGACCATGATGGCGCTGTAGTCGCTGGCCCACCCGATGAACGAGACGCCGATCAGCAGCCACAAGATGGAGGGCGTCCACCCCCACAGGTTGACCCCCGTGATTACCCCGACGATGGGTCCGGCTGCCGCAATCGACTTAAAGTGGTACCCGTACAACACGTTCCGGCTGGCGGGCATGAAATCCACGCCATCGTTGTACATCCGGGCCGGGGTGGCCCGTTTGGGATCTGCCTGAATGACTTCGCGATCAATGCGCTTTGCGTAGAAGTTGTAGGCCAGATAGATGACAATGGTGCCGAAAATTACAACCCACAGGGTATTCATTGCAACCCTCCTCATCCTGACTCAGGGTCGACGGACGGTTGCTAGACAAGAGGTACAGCGGTCTCGGTTCGGAGTTCCACCCCCTCCGTCGTGGTGCTTAACTTCTGTCTCTACGCGGACATGGGCGCGCTCAAGTGCCGGTCGATGAAAGCCTGGACTGTGGCAGTGTTGGTTCCGAGACAGCGGTCCTGCCCGGCGACGATGACAGCTGGGTAGCGACGCACGCGGTAACGCAGGGACTTCCAAAATCCCTCTACCGACGCCGCGTCGACCACTTTGACGATTACCTGGCCGCCGTAGTGTTCGGTCAGCGCACGCACCCACTCCGAGAGCGCTTGATAGTCGCGTGAGAGGTCGGGGGGAAGAGCGTAAGTGGTTTGTTCGTCGTGGATCTTCTGGCCGACTCCGACGTGCTGGAGCGTCAGTTCGCAATGCTGGCAGTGGAAAAACGCGGTGGGGGCATACGCAATGACCTCGACCCGCACGGGCGTCATCGACTCGCGGTCACTCGCGCGCATCCTGGCGCACCCCCCTAACGATAGCCATCCCCCACCCTGACGACACCGATCAGCCAATCCGGCAGCGGGCACCTGCGGCTGCGGCTGGAACACCCTTTGCCGCCGTAAGGTTCAGTGTACCATACCGACCCCGCCCCCACCTGCGCGGGGAGCCACCCATAGCCCCCCGCCGAGTCTGTTAGTGTATAATCGGGGATTGAAGGCGCACCCTGATGCCGGTGTGCCGGGGTGGGTGAACTTGATGAATATCAGCAAGGAACTAATCATTGTCCTGGTCGTGGCTCTGCTGATCTTTGGGCCATCGCGCTTGGCAGGACTGGGCGCGGCCTTGGGCAAGACGATTCGTGATTTTCGCAAGTCGATGGAAGACCCCGACGAAAACAAGTTGGCGCCGCCAAGCACACCGCAGGGGACACAAGGACAAACCAAAAACTAAGCAGTAAGTATCCGCTCTCGGCTTCCCCGTACCCCAAACGTCGCCTCGCTTCGCGCGTTGATGCGGGTCGCATCGCTCTGAGGTTTCTGTTGTCAGCTTGAAGGAGTTCTCGCCGACTCCCCGCGTTGCGCGCGGAGGACCGCGACTGCAACAGAAGCCAGCAGGAATCCCCCAACCACCTCGCTCGCCCAGTGATCTCCCAGATAGACAAGCGCGACCCCCATCAACACCACGAGCGCACCAAGCAGGTAGCGCAGCCATGCCGCCCCTTTGCGAGAGCCCGTCCATAACCTGGGGACCACCGTCGTGAGCAGGAGGGTGCGGAAGGCATGTCCGCTGGGATACGAATACGGCGTACGGAACTGGTGATGGTAGATGTTGAGGCCGTGCCTCTGCAGGGACTCCGGGACATTCGCATGAGGCAGCCAGTGCTTAGCTGACCACTCGATTGCGGTCCCTCCAATAAAGACCGCCCATAGCGCGATGGCGAGTGGAGCCTGCCCTCTGCGTACCGACACAATGCTCATCAGGATAACGAGCACGATGGTGATCTCAGCATTGCCGAGAAGTGTGAGCAGCGAGAGCACCGCATCAAGCGTGGGGGAAGCGTACTGCTGCAGCCACCGCGTAATCACAAGATCTGCGGTGGCCAGGGACGGCGTGAACACGGCAGCAGTCCAGGCACCGAAGGCGACGAGAGCGGCTACGAATACGGCCTGGCCTTTCGATTGGGTGGACATGCGCCCTCTCTGCATGGAGATTGCGAGTACTCGAGCTTCGCCCTGCGCGACGCCAACTGTTTCGGGCCGTCTGGGAAGATTCCCCCTCATACCGGCCCAGGGTAGTCACCCGTCCCAGTAGGTGTTTTGCGCCGACGCCCGCAGCAAGTAACCACGACCCAAAACTCTGCCGCGCGTCTCTGCCTCGCCCCCTCTCAGTCGTTGCCAACGCCTGATGACCTCATCGCGTTTGTATCCGCATCGTGCCTGGCAGCACAACCGATCAATTGGCTTCACCCCAACTGAGCACTGTCTGACATCCGGCGGCGCACTGGTGCCATCGCCCTCATGTCTTGCGGGATCCTGCCGATATTTTTTATTTTGCTGGGGTGGGCTCGAAGGGAAACAGACCCAGCGGTACGGCGATTGCTCTCAAATGTAGTGCCCGGGCCACGCGACATCGGCCGGACGATTTGGGAGAAGTTTCCACTAACTTCGCACCAAGAGCACATTCACTGGGAGGACACGTCAATGCGCTCAGTCGTGAGGTTGACCGTTGGAGTGCTGATCCTCGCTATGGGGGTGATGGTGGTCCCGATGGGGACCGCCACCCCAGCTAAGGCGAGCGACTCCAAACAGTACATCCTACTGGGTCTCGGGGGGCAACTTCCGGACAACATTGATGATCTCGTGGCCTCGGTCGGAGCAAAAGTGGTCGAGCGCAACGACGAGATCGGGATCGCAGTGGTGGAGTCATCCGACCCAGCGTTCTCCTACGCTGCGACCAGCATCCCTGGGGTGCAAGGACTCACCGAGAACAAACTGGTGTCCTTTACCCCGCCTAGCGACACACCAATCGTCCTCGACAGCATTGAGCAGAATGCCGTCGTCCCGCCGGCGGTCGACCCCGCCACGGCTGGGCTGTTGTGGGCGCAATGGAACCTGAGGGTCACCAGGGCCGAGCAAGCCTGGGCGGCGGGATTCCGCGGCGACCCGACGGTCAAGGTTGCCGTGATCGACACCGGCATTGACGACACACAGATGGAGCTGGTTGGTAAGGTCGATCAGACTCTCAGCCGTTCGTTCATCGACGAACCGCTGCAACCGCTGCCCCCTGGCGTGAACCTTGCGAATGTCAAGACCTGGGAGGTCGACGCCATCGGTCACGGCACTCATGTCGCTGGGATAATTGCCGCCAGTGGGCACAGGGTAGCGGGCGTGGCGCCTCGCGTGACACTTATTGCCGTCAAGGTTGCCGGCCGGGGTGGGTTCGCCGATTGGGGCACGATTATTAAAGCGATCATGTACGCGGCAAACTCAGGCGCGAACGTCATCAACATGAGCTTCAGCGAAATATTCAAGAATGATAGCCCAGGCCTCGACCAGTTGGAAGAAGCGTTGCAGCGAGCCGTCAACTATGCGTTCAAGCACGGCGCAGTCCTGGTGGCGTCAGCAGGGAACGAGGGCTTCAACTGGGACCGCATGGACGACATGGTCCGGCTCCCCGCCATGCTGAACCACGTCGTGGGCGTCTCCGCCACTGGCCCAGTGTTCGGAGTGAATCCCGACGCGTTGGCAGCGTACTCGGACTATGGCCGGGAAATTGTCACCTTGGCCGCACCGGGTGGTACCTGTGTGGACTTTGACCCCATCAAGGGGGGCAGGTGTTTGGGCAATCCGGCGAGACTGATTCCCCCAGACCCGATCCTGTCATCGTGCAGTACCTTCTGGTACCATCCGATCAAAGGACTTCCGACCGGGCATCCTTTAAACTGGCCCTGTCGGTTTGCAGTAAATCCGACGACTGGGCGCATCGGGCTCGTTCAGCGCAGCGTCACTATGTGGGGCACCAGCATGTCGGCAGCTCATGTCAGCGGTGTTGCGGCACTCGTGGTTTCAGCGACCGGGGGATCCAGGCACGCCGCGCAGATCGTGGAAATCCTGAAGCGGTCCGCCGATCATGTCGGACTGCCTTGGCGGAACGCTCAATATGGTTTCGGCCGGGTCAACGCGTACCGCGCCGTAATGTACGCGACCCAGGCAGCGGTAAGACCCTCCGAACTAGGAGACGATCAATCGGAAGCTGTCCGCCCGTAGCGCGTTTGGCAGTCTTGTACTTGTGGGGCCGGATGCAACTGCACCGGCCCCACATCTTTCATGCGGGCGAACGGGCACCGTGGGTCCTGCAGCTACACGCTCTGCGACTTACCCCAGCGCGAGTCTGACAACAAGACCGACCACGGCGCCGCCGAGCACCAACCACGCAGAGTTCACCTGGGACCGAATCAGCAGCACCGCCGAGATCAGCGCTAGGATGGCGGTGACCGGATCAATAATACTGCTCCGCGCTAGTTGCCACGCCACTGCCACCATGAGGCCGAGCGCGGCGGCATTTGCCCCATCCAAAAAGGTCGCCGCCCACGGCAACGCTCGCAGGCGCGGCACAAAGGGATAGACTGCTGCCGCAAAGATGAACGCGGGCAGGAAGATGGCCACCGTGGCGACGATCCCCCCCAGCCAGCCGCCGGTAAGGTACCCGATGAATGTAGCCGTGGTGAAGACGGGCCCGGGGGTGAACTGGCCGACAGCAATCGCGTCGAGGAGTTGGCGATCTGTGAGCCAACCGAGCCTGTGCACGAAGTCGTCGCGGAGGAACGCAAGGAGCACATAGCCACTCCCATACAGGGTGGCGCCAATCTTCAAGAAGGTGAGAAACAAGACCACAAGGCTGAACCCTACCGCGCCGACCGCAACCGGCGCTGCGGCGGCAGTCAGAGGAGCCGCCAACACCATCCGCCCCTTGCCAGCAGTACGAGCGAGCCTCGCGCGATTCTCCGCGAGCATGACCAAAATCGACAGCCCAAACAACGGGATGAGAGGGTTGAATCCGAGCAGGTACAGCGCCGCAGACAGCACGACCACCAATCCAAGCCCCCACGTCTTCACGGCCGTGGGCAGGAGAGCGTAGATCGCCTGGACGATCACGGCTATGATGACGGGCTTAATCCCGTACAAAATCGCGCCGACCTGCGGCGTGGAGCCGTAGCGCCCATATGCCCACGCCAACGACAGAACAAGGAGCATCGCGGGCAGGATGAAAAGGGCGCCCGCGAGGACCAACCCGAGGCGACCCGCCCGCGCGTAACCGAGGTAGATGGCCAACTCCGTCGAGGTCGGACCAGGAATGAGGTTGCTCGCACCCAGAAGATCGAGGAACTGCTGTTCGGTGAGCCACTTCCGCCGTATGACGACCTCCCGCCGCATGAGCGCGATGTGCGCGGCGGGACCGCCAAAGGCGATCCAGCCTAGCTGAAAAAAGAGCACTCCGACCTCCCGCAGGGCCCGCCGTTGCGCGACGAGGGAGGGCGGCACCACAGGCTGAGTCTCAGACACCACTCCGTACCTCCGCCCGGTTACTCGCTAGTCCGGCTCAACGACTGGCTTTCCCCGATTGGCGCGAAGTCCTTGCCAGCTATGGTTCCATCGTGCTGCTGACTCCCGGCGAAGCGTCGCTTACAACGCGCTGCCTTGTGACGGTCAAGAGACGATGGTGCCGTACCCTGTCCTGTGCGGGATCTTCCTGTCGCGAGGTGGTGGGACATCCTATGCGCGCTGCGCACAGGGCGCTAGTCAAGAACAATGGGCGGTCGGGTCCCGGCTCCTGCCAGCTTCACGCCCATCTGCGCATAGCGGGCAGCATATTTGCGGACGTATGCCCCAAGCCGAGTAGGTCGGTCAAAGGGGAACGGGCCGCGGGGGGGATGGTGGGTCGCCGCCGAACGCACCCAAGCATCTTGGATTTCCTTCAACGCTTCACGGAGGTCGATCGTGCGCTTGCGCTTAGCGGACTGGAGCCAGACATCGATCGCTTCCCGCATCGGGTCTGGTCCCTCCTCATCTCGGAAAGCGCGGGGGCGACTCAGATCGAACACGAGCCAGTTGCGCTTCTGGTCGTGGATCCCCACAAACCGGGCGCGCTCGACCAGGCCAACTTTGCGCAACGCCACGTTAGCCCACGCTAGAACAACGGCGGGCCAACGACGCTTGTAGTGACGCCCGGAGGGATAGATGTGAATCGCATCCGCCGCCGAGTCCGGCGCCGGCTGGATAACCAGATATCGGTGGGAGTCCTTCTCCGCCAAATACAAGCGGATAGAGCGGACGGGCTTCTTCGGACTCAGCAGGCCTACGGCAGCGACGTTGAGCATCAGGCGGCCGGTCCCGAAGAGCACAAGCTCAGGCAGATTGGGAGGTCGACCGACTCGTCCTCCCCCTAATGGGGTCAACTCCTCTTCACGGAACGAGGGGACCTTGAGCGCGACGGGCGCCCGCGCACCCGCCGTCCGAATCCGGCGTGTTGGCATCGATGCCCTCCGTGACCCGACGACGTCGATTGCTCTCTAGCATACGGTACTTTGACAGGCTATGTAATACCTACAATCTAGGTAGTATTTGACGGGCGAGGGAACCGCGGCTGACCGGACGATCCATGAGGATTCCTCCATGAGCACATCTCATCCGGCCGCCGGCGAGCTCGACATCCTGATGACCTATCTGCCGGACACGGTGCGCCGGCTCATCGGCCCTCCGCTTCGCGATCGGTTGACCGAAGTGGTCCTGGACCTGGGCCGCCCGGTGCAGCTTCGGCTGCCAAGCGACATCCTCGTACAGTCCCATGTGGTGGGCGTGGAGGATCTTGAATACGTCGTCCAGCGGGTGGGCGCGTTCCGTGCCGACAACCGGGTCGGGGTAGAGGGCACCCTGCACCGGATCAGCGCGATCCGCAACCGCTACCAAGACCTCGTCGGTGTCACCATCCGCATTGGCCGCCACCTCCCGGGGGCGGCCGAGCCGCTCCGCCCGTGGCTTCTGCGCCAGGACAACCTGCTCATCCTCGGGCCCCCGGGCAGCGGCAAAACGACGCTCCAGCGGGATGTGGCTCGGGTCGCCTCGGTTGACCTTCGCCGCCGTGTGATCGTCGTGGACACCAGTAACGAAATCGGCGGCGACGGCAACATCCCGCATCCGGCGATCGGGAGCGCCCGCCGCATCCAGGTCCCCAACCGGGCTGACCAGTACCGCCTGTTGCTGGAGGCCGTCCAGAATCACTCGCCAGATCTCATTGTGATCGACGAGATCAGCACTCAGGAGGACGCGGCGGCGGTCGCGTCGATCGCAGAGCGCGGCGTGCAACTTGTGGCCACGGCGCACGGGCGCACACTGCTGAGTCTGGTCAAGAACGCCGAACTCAGCCTCCTGGTGGGCGGAGTGCACACTGTCTTCTCTGGCGCACCTCGCGCGGAAGTCGAGGGCCTCGGGGGAACGCGCGGTATGAGGCGGACTCGGATCCGTGAACGCATCGGAGACCCACCGTTCCAGTCAGTAGTCGAACTCATGACGGATGCAGACCGGACGCTGCGAGTCTCGGATACTGCAAGTGCCGTGGACGCGCTGCTCGATGGTCGCGACCCGCTCAGCCCGGTCTTCCTGACCGCCTCACTCGGCCGGACTCTCGACGAGATCTTCTCGGATCCGGCCACCGTCCTTTGCTACAGGGATCGGGTCGATTGGTATCGTGAGTTGCTTGAAAAGGGCACTCCTGGCCTGTCTGGGCCGCCGCGCGCTGACCCACCGGGTGATCTGCGCTAGAAGTTCCCCAATGGCGGCGGGGAAACGGCCCATCGTGCGGGAATCGTTTCGAGAGGGTCCTGGGGCCTGGGGTGCGGGTCTTGGATTCGTACGATCGTGAACGTGGCGAATTCGACGGAACCCAGACACGACCGATATCGTATAGAACGACAGAAACGTCAATCTGCTCAGGAGGAGGTAGGATCAAATGCGAAGGATCCGCATGATCGCCGCAATGAGCCTCTTTGTGCTGGCCCTCACATCGGCGGGACTCGCCGCACCTGCGAACAAGCAGCGCACGGTGACCTACGCACCGGGCCAACAGTTCTGCCCCTCAAGGGTGCTGGTCGTCGGCACGGTGGTCGTCCAGCCGGGCCGCTGCTACGCGTTGTTCGTTTTGCGGGACAACCGGGGGACGTTCTTGGCGTTCGCCTCCCCGGAGGCGAAGATCCCGCCCGGGCAGTTGGTGAGGCTCACGACGCCGGCCGGCGCGAAGCTGCGGGGCCACATCTTCTACCTCGTCCCCATCGTCCCGACCGTGGCCATCGTTCCCGTCGGCACCGTCACCAGCATTACGGTCAGGAGTGAAGACGAAGGACCGCGGCTGTCCCTGACGATCATCGGCACGCCGTCCCCCAACCTGACAGTCATCTTCACGGTCCGCTCGTAGTACAAGTCCACCGAGGCGCGGGCCGTCCGCATTTCTACGCGGGCGGCCCGTGTGTCTCGACCTACCCGACCTCATCCTCCCTATGAGTTGATAATTTACTGATCGTTATGCTAGGATGGCGGATGAGGAGACCCCTCCTCCCCCTTTGTAGGGCTGTCCACCATGATCCGGGGCGTGCTGCGGCTCGCCCCGACTCCTGGGGCAGCCCGCGGCCGCCCTCCCGCGGGAGGGTATCGTGCCAGAGCACCTTGATAAGCACCGTCCGACCCCGATGGCTACCACCATCCGCTTGGTGTTATCACTCTCGGGCGTATCCACCGATCCGGTCGATCGCTCGGATCCGGGCCTCGTCGCCTGGGCCACGCCGCTCGTCAATGCCGTCGCTGAACGGGTCGTCGTCCCGCCCCATATGGAGAGAGACGACCTCCGCCAAGAGATCTGGCTGGGCGTCGTTCAGGCACTGAGGACGTACGATCCGGCGCGCGGGCCCTTGCGACATTGGGTGGCGCGCGGGGCCCTGCAGCAGGCGTATGATGCTCTGCGCTGGGCTCGTCGCCACGAAGCCGAGGCGGAAGCGGCGGAGATCGGCGAGGTCGAGGCCCTGCTGGACGATCTCAGCGCCAATCCTGAGGACCGGCTGTTCCGCCGCGAGCCACGCGCACGGTTGGCCCGTCATGCCGCCCGGTTGGCTCAATCGGCCAGCGCTGCGGCCCAGACACTGCTCCGCGCGCGCCTCGCCAATCGCAACAGCGCAGCCGCCGAGCACCAGCTCGCGGCAGCCGGGTTCACCCCCGACCAGGTGGAGCGTGCGCACACGGAGCTCCGCACGCTGGGGGTTGCAGCAATGCGTGAGGTCATTAGTGAGAACCGCCTGGTATTTGGATTACGGAGGCCGTGATCTTCTGGGGGAGGAGCCGGCCTCCTCGCCTTTTCGTCGGCCTGCTGCAGGACTCACAGCGCCTGTAAATCGCCTCAGCCCGTCAAGCGCCACTGACCCGTGTCGCTTCGGAGAGGTGTTCACACCCCCCAGTGGAACTCTCCGCTTGGAATTCCCCCTAGGTCCGGCATGCGAACGGAGGTGAAGAATCGACGGGACGTTCTAGGATCCACCGTCGTCTAGCATGGGGTTGACCAAGTCCACCAGAAATCGCGGGTAAAGGAGGCGGTACCATGAAAGTGAAGGCCCTGCTGATCTGGTCAGTGTGTCTAGTAGTGGCGTTGTCCACGATGACCCTCACAGCCCGCAGCCAGGCCTACACGCGGCTGACGGTAATCTCGCTCCCGAATGTGCCCCCTCCCACGGGCAATTTTAGCTATGACATCGGGTGGGTTGACTCATCTGCTCACCGCTACTACGTGGCGGACCGCACCAACAAAGGAATCGATGTCATCGATACCACGAGCAATGCCTACCTGACGATGCTCGCCGCGGGCAAGTTCCAAGGGTTTACGGGAAACCCCGACACGTCCGGGCCCGATGGAGTCCTCCTCGTGCCTGAGGATCATCAGCTATGGGTCGGCGATGCGCACAGCTTGGTAAAGGTTGTCGATGCGGCCTCCGGTGAAGTGATGGCCACCATCTCGACGGGCGGCGAGAACCGCGCCGATGAACTCGCCTACGATCCGCAAGACCATCTCATTCTGATTGCCAACGATGCGGATGACCCTCCGTTCCTCACGTTTATCTCCACCACGACGCGAACTGTTGTCGGGAAGATCGCGTACCCTCAAGCGACGAACGGCCTCGAGCAACCGGTCTGGAATCCGGCCAACGATATGTTTTATCAGGCAGTCCCCTCCACCAAGGCGAACCCGGGAGGGGAAATCGATCGGATTGACCCCAAGACGATGAAGCTCGCCGCCATCTACGCCGTCAAGGACTGCATGCCGGCGGGGCTGACTCTCGGGCCCCAGCAGCATTTGCTGTTAGGCTGCAGCGGTGATGCGATCGCGGAAGGCGCGCACGCCCAAACGCTCGTCATGGACGCGACGGACGGATTCATCGTGGCGACGATCACCCAGGTCGGCGGATCAGACCAGGTCTGGTACAACCCCGGGGACAACCGCTACTACCTGGCGTCACGATCCATGACCTCCACCGGGATGAAAGGGGGCACGGCGACTCCCGTCTTGGGGGTCATCGACGCGGCGACCAACCAGTGGATCGCCAACATCCCCACCGGCCCCAATGCCCATTCAGTCGCCGCGGACTCTGGGAATAATCGCGTATTCGTGCCCGTCCCGCAAGGCATCGCCGTCTTCGCACGATAAACCTCCAACACATCATCCTACGTCGGGGAGGCCGTTTGCGCCTCCCCGACGGCATTCTCGCTGGCCGCGGTTCGGCTAGGAAGAACGACTTGGCCTCGGGTCCAGCGCGTGACCAGCCCTCGGTATTATTGACAATTTATTGATAGCATGGTATGCTGCACGGACAGTTGACCTCTCTTCTCCCCGCCTAACTTCACCCCCGCGCGAGCCCCCCGGGGCAGGACCGTATGGATCGGAGACTTACATGGCGCGTCGCGTTCTGGCTACCGTCCTGCTCGGCCTCGCCGTCCCGGGGCTGGCTGTGGCGCCACCACTGGGGACACCCGGGACGCTGAGCCTGATTGACGATGAGCACGTTGAGATCTTCTATGGCGGCCACGACGAGACATTGATCCCGGCCACCTTCGTGCAGACGCTGGCAGCGGTCGCCCT
>WNFE01002648.1_pt1 | contig 14638 bp, 11 predicted proteins | sample 5400451 | NCBI WGS metagenome assembly WNFE01 (sample SAMN13153344, study PRJNA577476) | soil metagenome | isolation source: 200 cm saprolite under Douglas fir tree site 2 hole 2 | place: USA:California | collected 2015-04-18 | reverse complement strand
GATCAACAAGATCTGCTCGGTCGCGACCGGCGCGCGCACCGCAAGCGGCCCGACCTACCACGTGTTCCAGGTGCTGTGAGGTTGCATGCCGTGAATTGTCATGGCCCGCGCGAGCGGGCCACCCGGTAGCCACCGCGCCAAACCGGTCCACGGCCGTACCAACGGATCTTCTGGGGCTACTGGGTCGCCCGGCCGAGCCGGGCGATGACAGAGCAGAGCGTGCGGCGAATCATGGCTCACCCCTGCTGGCCGCAGTGACGCGACAGGCGGACCGCGAGATCGAGCAGAATTTCGTCCGCGCCCGCCCAGCCGATGAAGGACAGCCCGACCGGACAGCCCGACACGGTGCCGATCGGGATCGTCACTTGCGGCAGCCCGCTCAATCCCGCGATCGAGGTGAGGCGCATGACGTTGGCGCGGAAGGCTTCCAGCGCCTGCGCGGGCGCATCGGCGCGCGGCGCAATGCCGGGTGCGGTGGGAAGCGCGAGAATCGCGCCGGGCTTCGCCAGCCTTCGGATCTGATCGCGCGCCCGCGCCTTGACCCTGCGCGCCTCCTCGGCGTCGCGGTGCGAGACTTTCGCGGCGAATGCCATGCGCTCGCGAACGCCGGGGCCGAGCCGCGGCCGCCGCCGCTCGATGAATTCGCCGTAGATGCCCCAGATCTCGAACCCCTGGATCACGCGAAAGCACTCGCGCCAGGGGTCGAGCCCCTCGGGCGCCACGCGAACCTCCTTTGGCGTCGGCAAATCCGCCGCCATGGCGGCCAGCGCGGAGCGCAGCAGCGCCGCGGCCGCCGCATCGGCCTGCTCGAACGCATCCTCGAGCACGACCAGGGCTTCGACCCGTGCCGGACTGGACACGCCCTCGAGCAGCACGGGGCCGACCCGGCGAAACACGCCCGGCCCGCTGGCGAACCAGCCGGCGACATCGAAGGAGGGCGCCATCGCCATGGCGCCGGACAGATGCACGCGCCCATGGGTCGGACGAATGCCGTACACCCCGCAAAAGCTCGCCGGCACCCGCACCGAGCCGCCGGTGTCGCTGCCGAGCGCGAAATCGCAGGCGCCGGCCGCGGTCGCGGCAGCCGATCCGCTCGATGAGCCGCCCGGCAGGCGGCCGGGCGCGCGCGGGTTCACCGGCGTGCCGTAATGGGCATTGGCGCCGGTCACGCTGAAGAAGAACTCGTCGCAGATGGTCTTGCCGATGACGGTGGCGCCGGCATCGACAATTTTGCGTACCGCGGCGGCCGAGGAGGTGGCTGGCGCTGCCGCCGCAAGCCAGTCCGGGCTGCCGCCCCCGGTGCGATGGCCCGCGATGTCGTACATGTCCTTGACCGCGCAGGTGAGGCCGGCGAGCGGTCCGCTAGCGGCGCCGGGGATCGGCGCGCGCAGATCATGCGGCACGAAGGCCGAGAGAGAATGGGAAGCAAACATTCGCCGCGCTTCCGGCTGGCCCGTTGCGTGGTCAGCCGCAATGACGGCAAGAGAGAGGCATTCAGTGCACCTGGTGGTCCTGATGCGGCAATCTATTTCCGCGGCAGGGACATGGAAACACGCGGGCTTTCACCGCACTTGCGGGGAGAGGGAGGCCACGCCCGGCTCGCTTCTGATGACGCTCCATAGCCGACGCTCCGCATCGGCGTTGATCAAACGGCGGCGGAAGGCCGCCTATGCCTCCCCTTAAGGGGCCCTGCAGGGAAGGTAGGCGTGCTTGCTTCACCTCCCCGCGAACAAAGGCTTGCGCTTCTCGCGGAACGCGGCAACGGCTTCCTGGTGGTCGGCCGTCAAGTTCGACATCGACTCGTAGGCGACGCCGGCATCGAAATGCGCCTGGAACAGCGCCTTCAGCGGCAGATTGGTCACCGTCTTGGTCCATTGCAGCGCCTTGCGCGGAAGAGCCGCGAGCCGCTCGGCGAGGCCGTAAACGGCGTCGTCGAGCCCGGCCTCGGGCACCACTTTTGTGATCAGGCCGATGCGCTCGGCCTCGGCCGCGGTGATGAGCTCGCCCGTGAAGAGGTAATGCCGCGCCTTGGCGTAGCCGACGAGCTGCGGCCAGATCAGCGCACCGCCGTCGCCGGCCACGAGGCCCACCGGCACGTGCGGATCGCCGATCTTGGCATTCTCCTGCGCGATGATGATGTCGCACAGCAAGGCCAGCGACGCGCCGAGCCCGGTGGCGTGGCCGTTGAGCCGGCAGATGAGCGGCTTGTCGAGATCGAGCTGGCCGAACACGATCTCCTTCGCCTGGCGTCCGGTCTCCTCGAACAAGGCCGGGTCGTCGATTGCCGCCTGCATCCAATCGATATCGCCGCCGGCACAGAACGCGCGGCCGCGGCCGGTGAGCACGATGACATCCGCCTCCGCATCGTGCCTGACCTCGACGAAGATGCGGGCGAGCTCGGCGTGGAACGCGGCATTGACCGCATTGAGCGCGTCCGGCCGGTCCAGCGTGAGCACGAGGATGCGCCCGCGGCGTTCGACGGAGATGGTCCGATACGTCTCATAGCCTTTCATGGCGCGCTCCGAGCATGGTCGACCGCACGGCGTCGGTCACTTCGGTTGCAGCTTGCATCCGCGCGGTTCATGTTGAAAGAAGGTAAAGCAAGCATCGGGTCGAGGCGCAATCGCCCGGGGCCGTGAACAGATTGCTTGCGTGGGGAGGAATTTCGGGTGCCCAAACATAAGCAACCCGCGCCTGCCTTCAACGGCTTTCCGCTTGCGGAGACGCCGAAGGTTCTGCGCGACTGATCCCGCCGCGATTCCATGCCCATCCTGGAAACCCGTGTCGACCGCAGCTCCGAGGGTTTCCGCACCAATCGGGAGCAGATGCTGGCGCTGATCGCCGAGTTCCGCGGGCTCGAGCAAAACGTGCGCGACGCCTCCAATGCCAAGCGCGATTTGTTTCGCAAGCGCGGCCAGCTGTTGCCGCGCGAGCGCGTCGCGCTGCTGCTCGATCGCGGCGCCCCCTGGCTCGAGCTTGCGACGCTCGCCGGCTACCGCATGCACGACGGCGACGGCCGCGGCGGCATTCAGGCCGGCGGCGGCATCGCCGGCATCGGCTACGTCGCGGGCATCCGCTGCGTCGTGGCCGCCTCCGACAGCGCCATCAAGGGCGGCACTTCGACCCCGATGGGGGTGAAGAAGAATCTGCGCGTGCAGCAGATCGCGCTCGAGAACAAGCTGCCGGTGGTGCGGCTCGTCGAATCCGGCGGCGCCAATCTGCTCTATCAGGGCGAGATGTTCGTCGAGGGCGGGCGCGGCTTCGCCAACCAGGCGCGCATGTCGGCCGCGGGCATTCCTCAGGTTACCGTGGTGCACGGCTCCTCCACGGCGGGCGGCGCCTATCTGCCCGGGCTGTCCGATTACGTGATTCTCGTGCGCAACAAGGCCAAGGTGTTTCTCGCCGGTCCGCCGCTGCTGCGCGCCGCCACCGGCGAGATCGCCGGCGACGAGGAGCTCGGCGGCGCCGAGATGCACGCGACCGTCTCCGGCCTCGGCGAGTATCTGGCCGAGGACGATGCCGACGGCATCCGCATCGCCCGCGAGATCATGGCCAAGCTGCCGTGGAACGAGCAGCTGCCGGTCCGGCCGGAGAAATCATTCAAGGAGCCGCGCCACGATGCCGACGAGCTCGCCGGCGTGGCGCCGGTCGACTACCGCAAGCCCTACGACGTGCGCGAGGTGATCGCGCGTGTGGTCGACGATTCGGATCTTCTCGACTTCAAGGCGCTCTACGGCGTGCACACGGTATGCGGCCATGCCGAGATCGAAGGCCACGCGGTCGGACTGATCGGCAACAACGGTCCGATCGATGCCGACGGCTCCGCCAAGGCGGCGCAATTCATCCAGATCTGCTGCCAGGCCAATATCCCGATCGTCTATCTGCAGAACACCACGGGCTATATGGTCGGACGCGAGGCCGAGCAGGACGGCATCATCAAGCACGGCTCGAAAATGATCCAGGCGGTCGCCAATGCCAACGTGCCGCAGATCACGCTGCACATCGGCGCCTCGTTCGGGGCCGGGAACTACGGCATGTGCGGGCGCGCCTACGATCCGCGCTTCATCTTCGCCTGGCCCAACAATCGCATCGCGGTCATGGGCGGCGAGCAGGCCGCGAAAGTCATGGCGATCGTCACCGAAGAGAAACTCAGGCGCGAGGGCAAGCCCGTCGACCGGGAAAAACTCGAGGCGATGGAGCAGGAGATCATCCGGCGGATCGACGGCGAGTCGCTGGCGCTGTACGCGACCGCGCGGCTGTGGGACGACGGGCTGATCGATCCGCGCGATAGCCGCAAGGTGCTCGCGCTCTGTCTCTCGATCTGCCGCGAGGCCGGGATCCGCCCGCTCAAATCGAGCACGTTTGGGGTGGGAAGGATGTGAGATGAGGATGAAGAACTCACAGTCGGCCCGCCAGTGGGCCGCAAACTCGGGACACCTCCCCCCTTGTGGGGGAGGTCGGCTCGCGCGCAGAGAGCGCGCGGGCCGGGAGGGGGGTACAAAGGCTCACATTTGCAACACCCCCCTCCCTATCCCTCCCCCACAAGGGGGGAGGGAACAGATGCCGGCCCAGTTCGCGCCAGAGCCTGCCCCGGACGGCGATCCGGGGGCGCGCCCCGGAATGACGCCGGTAGCTTTTTGTCAGCCAGGAGTTCCGCTCATGATGTTCACGCCCGAGCACGAGGAGCTGCGCCGCAGCTTGCAAAAGTTCATCGCGGCGGAGGTCAACCCGCACGTCGACGCCTGGGAGGAAGCCGGCATTTTTCCCGCGCACGAGCTGTTCAAGAAACTCGGCGATCTCGGTTTTCTCGGACTGACCAAGCCGGTCGAGTACGGCGGCCAGGGGCTGGATTATTCCTATGCCATGGTGATGGCCGAGGAGCTCGGCAACATCCATTGCGGCGGCGTGCCGATGGCGATCGGCGTGCAGACCGACATGGCGACGCCGGCGCTCGCCCGCTTCGGCTCCGACGGGGTGCGGCGGGAATTTTTGGCACCGTCGATCGCCGGCGATTACGTCGCCTGTCTCGGCGTGTCCGAGGTCGGCGCCGGTTCGGACGTCGCTTCGATCAAGACTTTCGCGCGCAAGGACGGCGCGGATTACGTCGTCAACGGCGGCAAGATGTGGACCACGAACGGCACCCAGGCCGACTGGATCTGTTTGCTCGCCAACACGTCCGACGCACCCGTGCACCAGAACAAGAGCCTGATCTGCGTGCCGATGAAGACCGAGGGAGTCGAGATCGCCCGCAAGCTCGACAAGCTCGGCATGCGCTCTTCGGATACCGCGCAGATCTTCTTCGACGACGTGCGCGTGCCGCAGCGCTACCGCATCGGCGAGGAAGGCAACGGCTTCACCTATCAGATGCTGCAGTTCCAGGAGGAACGATTGTGGACGGCCGCCAAGGCCCTGAAAAGCGGGGAACGGCTGATCGAGCAGACGGTCGAATACGCACGCAACCGCCAGGCATTCGGCAAGTCGATCCTCGACAATCAGGTCGTGCACTTCCGGCTCGCCGAGCTTGCGACCGAGATCGAGCTGCTGCGCTCGCTGACCTACCGCGCGTGCGAACTCTACGTCGCCGGGCAGGACGTGACGCGGCTCGCCTCGATGGCGAAGCTCAAGGCGGGGCGGCTCGGCCGCGAGGTCAGCGACGCGTGCCTGCAATATTGGGGCGGCATGGGATTCATGAACGAAACGCCGGTGAGCCGCGCCTACCGCGATTCGCGCCTGGGCTCGATCGGCGGCGGCTCGGACGAGATCATGCTCACCATCCTCTGCAAGCTGATGGGCACGTTGCCGGGCACCTCCAACGTCGCGGAGCGAAAGCGCAAGGATGACTGAGCTCCCCGACACCGGGCACATCCGGCTCCAGGCGCAAGGCCCGGTGCTGCGGGTCTGGCTGAACCGGCCCGAGCTGCGCAACGCCATGAGCGCCCAGATGGTGCGGGAGATTCTCGCGACGTTTGCGGCGATCCGAGAGGACCGCGGCGTTCGAGTCGTGGTGCTGCGCGGCGCCGGCGGCACGTTCTGTGCGGGCGCCGACCTCAAGAACCTGGCGGGCGCCACGGGAACGCCGCCGGCGGGCGCGGGCGCGGCCCATGAGCTCGAGCAATCGAACCGCCGGTTCGGACTGATGATGGAGACGGTGGATTCGGCGCCGCAGGCTTTGATCGCCGCGGTCGAAGGCTACGCCATGGGCGGCGGCTTCGGGCTTGCGTGCGTCGCCGACATCACCATCGCGACCCAGGATGCGCGTTTCGCCATGACGGAAGTGACGCTCGGCCTGGTGCCCGCCGCGATTTCGCCGTTCGTGGTGCGGCGCATCGGGCTCACGGCCGCGCGGCGGTTCGGCGTCTCCGGCGCCCGGCTCAGTGGCGAACAGGCGCGCGAGGTCGGCATTGCGCATCTTGCCGTCAGAGATGCCGTCGCGCTCGACGCGGCGGTCACGGATGCGATCAACCAGGTCCTGCAGTGCGCGCCGGAGGCGGTGGCGGAGACCAAGCGCCTGATGCTGCGCGCCGCCGGTCCCGCGCCAATGCCTGAGCTGCTCGATCAGGCGGCGGAGAGCTTCGCGCGCGCCGTGCGCGGCCCGGAGGGGCGCGAGGGCACCAAGGCGTTCGTGGAGAAACGCAAGCCCGCGTGGGTCACGCGGATCGAGTGAGCGATTCACATATGGCATTCAGCAAAATCCTGATCGCGAACCGCGGCGAGATCGCCTGCCGCATCGCGCGCACGGCGCGCGATCTCGGGCTTCGCACCGTCGCGGTCTTCAGCGACGCCGATGCGGATGCGCTGCATGTCCGGGCGGCGGACGAGGCGGTGCGCATCGGACCGGCTCCAGCCCGGGAGAGCTATCTGAATATCCAGGCGATCCTCGCCGCGGCGAAGCATTCGGGCGCCGACGCGGTGCATCCGGGCTACGGCTTTCTCGCCGAGAATGCCGAGTTCGCAAAAGCGTGCGGGGACGCCGGCCTCGTCTTCATCGGCCCGACGCCGGCGGCCATCCAGGCAATGGGCAACAAAGCGCAGGCCAAACGGCTGATGACCGCGGTGGGGATCCCTTGCGTGCCGGGCCACGAAGGCGATCAGTCGGACGCAGCGCTTGCGGTTGAGGCGCGCCGCATCGGCTTTCCGCTGATGATCAAGGCGGCCGCCGGCGGCGGCGGCCGCGGCATGCGCCTCGTCGGCGAGCCCGGCGCGCTGACGGCAGCGCTCGCCGCCGCCCGCTCCGAGGCGCGCAACGCGTTCGGGTCGGACGAGCTCATTCTCGAGCAGGCGATCGCGAACGCCCGCCATATCGAGATCCAGATATTCGCGGACGCGCAGGGCAACGTCATCCATTTGGGCGAACGCGATTGCTCGATCCAGCGCCGGCACCAGAAGGTGATCGAGGAGGCGCCGTCGCCGGCGGTCTCCCCCGAGCTGCGGGGCAAGATCGCCGAAGCCGCGGTCGCCGCCGCGCGTGCGATCCGCTACCGCGGCGCCGGAACCGTCGAGTTCCTGCTCGACGCCTCCGAAAAGTTCTATTTTCTCGAAATGAACACGCGGCTGCAGGTCGAGCATCCGGTGACCGAGGCGATCACCGGGCTCGACCTCGTCGCTTGGCAATTGCGGGTCGCGGCCGGCGAGCCGCTGCCGCGCCAGCACGAGGTTCGCTTCGAGGGTCACGCGATCGAGGCGCGGCTCTACGCGGAAGACCCCTACGAAAACTTCCTGCCCCGCAGCGGCACCATCCTGGCCTGGCGGCCGGCGACCGGCGCGGGCGTGCGCGTCGATCATGGGCTGCGCTCGGGCCAGCCGGTGAGCCCGTTCTACGATCCCCTGCTCGCCAAGCTGATCGGTTTTGGGAGAACGCGCGAGGAAGCGCGCCGGCGGCTGCTCGCCGCGCTCGAGGACACGGTGGTGCTCGGGATCGACAGCAATCGCAGTTTTCTGGCGAGCGTGCTCGCGCACCCGGTCTTCGTCGCCGGCGGGGCGACTACCGCGTTCATCGACCGACATTGCAGCGCGCAGCTTGCCAGGCGTCCGGTTCCGGGCGACGATATCGCCGCGCTCGCCGCCGCGCTGCTGTTCGAGAAAACTGCAACGCAACAGGACTCGATGCTCGCCAATTGGTCCTCGAGCGGGGCCTTGGCCTGGCCGCTGCGAATGACCGCCGGCGGCGCGCAGCTCGCCGCGGAAATCATCCCCGCGGGTCGCGGCCGTTTTTCGGTCGCGCTGGGCGAGAAACGCGTTGCGATCGACCTCCTCGATCGCGGCTCAGGCGAGCTGCGGGTTGCGGTGGACGGCCTGCAGCGGCGCGTGCATTTCGCCTTCGCCGATGACGTATTGCACCTCGATGTCGCCGGGTGGACCGCGGCGTTTCGGGAAACCACGCTGGAGGCGGCCAACACCGGCGACCGGCGCACAGGATCGCAGCTCTTGGCGCCGATGAACGGCGCCGTGGTCGCGGTACTGGCCAAGGTCGGCGACAGCGTCAGGAAGGGGCAGCGCATATTGATCGTCGAGGCCATGAAGATGCAGCACGAGATCGCCGCGGAGCGCGACGGCGTGCTCGCACGAATTCACGTCAAGGCCGGCGACCAGGTCGCGACCCGCCAGCTCCTCGGCGAGCTCCAGAGCCAGGAATCAGAAGTCACTAGTCGGAAGTCAGAACCGGAAAGTCCCGCGCCGACCAATCAGGAATCAGAAGTCAGTAGTCAGAAGTCAGAACGGGAAAGTCCCGCGCCGGCTGGATCCGACTATTGACCGTGGACAGCGGACATCTGATATCCTGACCTCTGACCTCTGACCTCTGACCTCTGACCTCTGACCTTTGACCTCTGACCTCTGAGTTCTGATCTCTGATCCCTGAATGCCCCATAAAGCCATCATCACCTGCGCGCTCACCGGCGTGCTGACCGATCCCCGGCAGCACCCGGTTCCGGTCACGCCCGAGGAGATGGCGCGCGAGGCGCGGCGGGCATTCGACGCCGGCGCTTGCGTGATGCATGTGCATTTCCGCCAGCAGGGGCAGGGCCAAGGACATCTGCCTTCATGGGAGCCGAGCGTCGCGGTCGCGATCATGCAGGCGATCCGCGACGCCTGCCCGGGCGTGATCCTCAATCAATCGACCGGGACGCGAGGGCCGGACATAAAGGGGCCGCTCGACTGCGCGCGGTCAAGCCGGAGATCGCGGCCTGCAACGCCGGATCGCTCAATTACCTCAAGGTCAGGTCCGACGGCAACTGGGCCTGGCCGCCGCGGCTGTTCGACAATCCGGTCGAGAAGGTCAAGGCCTATCTCGACGTGATGGCGCAGACCGGAACGCAGCCGGAGTTCGAATGCTTCGACACCGGCATCGTGCGCTGCGTCGAAATGTACGCACGGAACGGCATGGTCCGGGGGCGCCCGCGCTACAATTTCGTCATGGGCGTGGAATCCGGAATGCCGGCCGATCCGGATCTGCTGCCGATCTTGCGAAAGCTCGCGCTCAAAGGCGCGCGCTGGCAGGTCACCGCGATCGGGCGCGCCGAGATCTGGCGGCTGCACCGGCGCGCCGCGGAGCTCGGCGGCGATCTGCGCACCGGGCTCGAGGACACGTTCTATCTGCCGGACGGATCCAAGGCGTCGTCGAACGGCCCGCTGGTCGAGATGCTGGCAAACTACGCGCGGGACGCCGGCCGCGCGGTCGCAAGCCCGGCCGAGGCGCGGGAGATGCTGGGGCTGGTCAAACAGGCGGCGTGAAGCCCGAACGCGAGGCTTTCCTGATAGCTTCGTCCATGCCTATTCCTGCTACGCGCGCGGGCTAGTCTAGACATGGTGGACGCCGCCTATCATCACCTCGACCTGGTCCCGAAAGGGCGCGACGAGGCCGAGCTGCCGTGGCCCACGGCCTGGGTGCGTTACCGCGACGAATACCGGACTTGATCGAGTTTTCGCCTGTTTTGGGGAATTTCGCCTCGACTATACTGGTCCATGAGTCGTCATTCGGCCGCGATGGGATTGTCGACAACATCATGACCAGTGTCTCCGGAACCGCCGACGCCCCGCCGCGTCGCGAAGGAGCGGCGCCGGGCGGGATGCGCTGGAACGTGCGGGCGGTGCGGGCGCGGCTGCGGCTCGTCAGCGCGCTGGTCCTGCTCTCGTTCGTGGTGTGCCACCTCGTCAGCCATATCACGCTGCTCGTCTCGTTCCCGGTCGCCAACCGCGTGCTCACGATGCTGATGGAGCCGTGGCGCAGCGGCCCCGGCACGGCGATCCTGCTCACGGCCGCCTTCGTGCATTACGCCAACGCGCTGTGGTCGATCTACGAGCGGCGCTATCTGCGCCTCTCCGCCTGGGAATGGTGGCAACTCGGCCTCGGCCTGTGCATTCCGCCGCTGCTGATGGTCCACGTGCTGGCGACGCGCGTTGCCGGCGAATTCCTCAGCGTGGACAGCGACTACATCGAGATTCTGGTGCTGCAATGGGTGGTCACGCCGAAATACGTGTTCATCCAGAGCGCCGCGCTGCTGACGGTGTGGACCCACGCCTCGATCGGCATTCATTTCTGGCTGCGCACCAAGAACTGGTATCCGAATGTGCGGGGCTGGCTCGCGGCGGTCGCGATTCTGATCCCGACGCTCGCGCTCGCCGGCTATGTGTCCGCCGGCAACCAGATCGTGCGTGAGGCGGAGGAGCCGGGCTACGCAGCCTCCGTGCTCAAGGACGCCAATCTCACGCCGGCCGACAGCGGCACCATCTATCGATGGGCCTATCTCGGCTTCGCCAGCCATTTCGCCCTGGTGGGGCTGACGTTCGCCGCGGTGTGGGGACGCCGGCTCGCCTATCGGATGCGCCGGCCGCCGATGCTCACCCATTCGAACGGACGCACGATGCCGATCCTGCCCGGCGCGACCGTGCTCGAAACGTTGCGCGAGAACGGCATCCCGCACGCCTCGGTGTGCGGCGGAAGGGCGCGCTGCACCACCTGCCGGGTCATGGTCACCCGGGGGCTTGCCGCACTTCCCGCCCCGGCCGTGCTGGAAGCGAAAGCCCTGGCGCGCATCGAGGCACCGCCCGGACTGCGGCTCGCCTGCCAGATCCGCCCGACCGCGGACCTTACCGTGATGCCGCTGCTGCCCGCCGACGCCACCCCGGCGCAATGCAGCGTGCGCGGCGGGCTCGAGGGCAGCGAGCGGCTGATCACCATGGTGTTCGTCGATCTGCGCGGGTCCACCACGCTGGGCGAGGCGAAGCTCCCCTACGACGTGCTGTTCATCCTCAATCAGTTCTTCACGGAGATGACCAAGGCGCTCGATGCGACCAACGGCCATTATTCGCAATTCACCGGCGACGGGCTGTTGGCGCTTTACGGGCTTACCGCGAAGGATCCGGCCACGGGGCCGGCCGACGCCTTGCGCGGCGCCCGCGAGATGCTGACGCGGCTCGAACAGCTCAATCGCCGGCTCGTGGGCGAGCTGGCGCAGCCGCTGCGAATCGGCATCGGCATGCATTTCGCCGAAGCCATCGTCGGCTCGATGGGACCGCCGCGCTCGCAGATCATCACCGCCATCGGCGACGCGGTGAACACCGCGGCACGGCTCGAAGGGCTGACCAAGGAATACGATTGCGCGCTGGTGATCTCGCGCCGGGCGGCAGAGGCAGCGGGGCTCGACCTGTCGGTCCACCAACTCCACGCGGTGGCCGTCAAGGGCAGGGTGGAAAAGGTCGAGTTCTACGCGCTCCAGACCATTCCGGAGAGCTGACGGAACGGCGGGAGCGTGGCTGCTTCGCCCGCTCCGGGGATGCCCCATCGCCTGCACTTCGATTGTGCATAGCAGCATTGAGTTTCGTGCGGCGGCGCGTTCAGTCCATTGGCCAGGACCGACGGGCTTTCAATGGCTTAGTTGGCAACAGGATTGCACTGCTGCATCGCAGTACTCATGTTGCAATGCACAATAACCGATGCTATATTGGTTCTACCGAATGGCAGCAAAGGGTCTTCCCGCGCTGCCGGACACGACGGAGACCGCACCGGCGGCAGGTCCCGACTTCCCAACATGGCCGCCCCGAAAGGACGAGTGTCATGACCGAACCCCGAAAAACAGCGAACGCTGGCGCCGCTCCCGTGATCCCGCTGTTCGAATTCCCGCAGTTCGATCTGCCCAAGTTCGACTTGCCCAAATTCGAGCTGCCCAACGTCGAACTGCCCGCCGAGCTGCGTGCGATCGCCGAGCAAGGCATCGCGCAAGTCAAGGCCGCCTACGAGCGGGCCAAAGCGGCCGCCGAGCAGGCGACCGGCGTGCTCGAACACTCCTATGCGGCGGCTAGCGAAGGTGCCGCAGAGTACAATCGGCAGGTCGTCGATGCCGCGCGCGCCAACGCCAACGCCGGCTTCGATTACGCCATCGCGCTTCTGGCGGTGAAGTCGCCGACGGACGTCGTGGAAGTGTCGACCGCGCATGCCCGCGAGCGGTTCCAGGCGGTTGCCGAGCAGGCCAAGGTGCTCGGAGCGCTGGTGCAGAAACTGGCAGCCGAGACCGCGGAGCCGATCCAGACCGGCGTCACCAAGGCTTTCCAGAACGCCGCGTGATACCTGAGACCCAGACGCCGCGAAGCCCGTGCCGGTCGCACGGGCTTTTGCTTTGAGATCCAGCGACTGGCTCCCCCTGCAGAACCGCGAAGGAAGTGCTAGGCTTTGATCGGCCGCATTTTCCATCTACCGCGTTCTCGGTCTGGCAAGGAAGGGAGCGAGCATGCCCGCCCCAGGATGGCGTTTCCGGCTCGGCTGGTGGCGACTGGCATTGGCGCTCGGCCTGTGCGCCGTCGGCGCCATCGATGGCGCGGGCGCGCAGCAGCGGGCCACCGGCCCGCGGGTGGTCGTGACCGGGGAGGGCAGCGTCGGCGTCGCGCCCGACGTCGTGCAGATTCGCAGCGGCGTCACCACGCAAGGCAAGACCGTGCGCGAGGCGACCGAGACGAATTCCAAGACCATGGCGGCCCTTCTCACCGCGCTGACCGAATCCGGCATCCCGCAGAAGGATGTGCGCACCGCCCAATTGTCGATCCAGCCCGTGTATGCCTCCCAGGACTCCGGCAAGGAACAGAAACTCGTCGGCTATAATGTCGTCAATCACGTCAGCGCCAAGATCAAGCACATCGAGAAGCTCGGAGACGTGCTCGATCGCCTGATCGCCGCGGGCGCCACCGACGTGTGGAACGTGGAATTCCTGGTATCCGATCCGGGCAAGGCTCTCGACCAGGCCCGCGAGGCGGCGATCGCGGATGCGCGCCGCAAGGCGGAAGTTTATGCGCGCGCCGCCGGGGTCACGCTCGGTAAAGTGATCTCGATCGAGGAGGAACCGGGATCTTCGGCACCGGTGCCGATGCGTGCGCTGGCCCAGCCGGCGCCGAGCACGCGGATGCCGGTCGCGCCGGGCGAGAACACGCTGCGCGCGGTCGTCACATTGGGCTTCGAAATCGCCCGATAAGCGGGGAAAGGGCGCCATGGCGAATTATACGGCCGATGTTCTGGTGATCGGCGGCGGGATCGCCGGGATCACGGCGGCGCTCGAGCTGCTCGACCATGGCCGCGACGTGCTGATCCTCGACCGCGACGAGGAAACCGGCTTCGGCGGGCTCGCCAAGGAGAGCTTCGGCGGCCTGTTCTTCGTGAACAGCCGCGAGCAGCAGCGCAACGGCATCAAGGACAGCCCGGCGCAGGCATTGCGCGACTGGCACTCGTTCGCGGAATTCGGGCCCGAAGACCGGTTCCCGAAGCTGTGGGCCGAAACCTACGTGGAGCGCTGCATCCCCGACGTCTACGAATGGCTGCGCGCCGGCGGCATCCGCTTCCTGCCGCTGCCGGCCTGGGTCGAGCGCGGCGAGACGCCGCCCGGAAACTCGGTGCCGCGGTTCCATATCGTATGGGGAACCGGACGCGAGCTCGCCACGCGATTGATCGCGGCGCTTGGCTCGCATCCCAACCGCAGCCGGTTCGGGGTCAAGTTCCAGCACCGGGTCGAAACGCTGGTCACGCAGGGCGGGCGGGTCGTCGGCTGCGCGGGCGCGCACGAACGCGACGGCACGCCGTTCGAGGCACGGGCCGAGCACGTCATCGTCGCGAGCGGCGGCATCAACGGCGACATTCCTCGCGTCAAGGCGAACTGGCACCGGGATTGGCGCAAGCCGCCGGAAGTGATTCTCAACGGCTCCCACAAATATGCGGACGGCAAGCTGCACGACGCGGTTGCGACGATCGGCGGGCGGCTCAGCCATCTCGACAACATGTGGAACTACGCTTCGGGCGTGCATCACTACCGGCCGCGCAAGCCGCTGCACGGGCTCTCCCTGGTGCCGGCGAAATCCGCGCTGTGGCTCAATTGGCGCGGCGAGCGGATTTTTCCGCCGCTCGTCAGCGGCTTCGACACGCGCGCGCTCGTCACCGCGATCTGCGCGGAGGAGCGGCAGTACAGCTGGCAGCTGATGAACCGGAGGATCGCGCTGAAAGAGCTCGCGGTGTCCGGGGCCGAGTTCAACCCGTCGATCCGCGACAAGAGCTGGCTCCGATTCGCGCGCGACATGTTTTTCGGCAATCGCTGGCTGGTCGAGGAGATGACGGTGAACTGCCGCGACTTCGTCGCGGCGCGCTCCTTGCCGGAGCTCGTCGACA
>WNFE01002091.1_pt1 | contig 14638 bp, 14 predicted proteins | sample 5400451 | NCBI WGS metagenome assembly WNFE01 (sample SAMN13153344, study PRJNA577476) | soil metagenome | isolation source: 200 cm saprolite under Douglas fir tree site 2 hole 2 | place: USA:California | collected 2015-04-18 | reverse complement strand
AAAGATCGTCGCAGCCGCAAACCATCGGCGCAAGCGCGAGGTTGGGATAGGCATTGAGGACAGTGTAATGCAGGGCGTGGGGCGGCAGGCGTTTAGGCGCTAGACTTCACGGGACGGCGATAAGGGTTACGTGATCTTAGATGCGGGGTAAGCTGTCCTTATCTCCGTTGTTTGAAGAGACAGAGGGGATTTTCCTTGGGGCATACTAGACGCTCTCATTACTGCGTTCACTCTCTCCCGCTCAGAAGCGCCGCGATCACGCGTGGACTGCGCCGACCGTGAGGCACCGCGATCACGACGAGCGGCTTTTCCTCTGGTATGTAGGCAATCAGGTAATCCCGCACTCGTTGAAATCGAAGAGGTCGGGAGGTGAGATCGGAGCGGTTATGGCCTTGGCGGGGAAAGGGTACGAGTGCGCCGATTGCTTCGTAAATCTCTTGGCATACGCGGTCGGCTGCGTCGAGGCTATCCGCCGCAACATATTCCCAGATTTCGTCGAGGTCTTTGGTCTTTGTACGCCTCCGGGTGGAGAACAAAATCGCTCATGAACGGCCGGTGCGTCGTTCTTCGCTCTTGCGCCGCAGGGTGGCAAAACCCTCCTCGCCGTCAATGGGCTTCACGCGACCGCTCTGGATGTCGTCGTAGCGCCCATCGAGCATCTCCCGCACCTGGGCTAGCTCCTGGAGATATGCCGCCATCGCGTCCTCGACCAGGTCGTCAGGCACGCGACCGGTTTTCGCGGCGAGCTCCTGAAGGCGCGACACCGTCTCTGGCCTCAAGTGGACTACCATGTCTGCCAGTGTAGAGAGACAGCTACTGCCAAAGCAAGAGGCGCGATCCTGGTTGTGTCAACGGTGATAAGCCTGCGAGGGATTTCGGTCGGTGTCAGCGATCCGCATGGTGAGAAAGACTTGTGCTGACCACTTCGATACCTTGTAATACTTAACTGGAGTCTGCCCCCACTTCCCGCTACGCTGGTCTTCAGTGACATGGGACTGAATCGCTTCGATTTCGCGATCATTGCGATCTATCTAATCGGAATTACTCTGTTCGGGCTACGCTTCCGCAAGCGCCAGCGCACCCTGCGCGACTACTTCCTCGCCGGACGCGACATTCCCTGGTGGGCGATTTCGCTTTCGATTGTCGCGGCTGAAACCAGCACGCTGACAATCATCAGCATTCCCGGTCTCGCTTATGACACGAACCTGACGTTTCTGCAAGTCGTGCTGGGATACGTTGCCGGGCGCATCATCATCAGCTTCGTGCTGCTGCCGCATTATTTTCGCGGAGACCTCTACACTGCTTATGAGCTGATTGAGAGGCGTTTTGGGTCGAAGTTACGATCACTGACGTCTGGGCTGTTTTTATTGACACGAGCGGCGGCGGAGGGAGTTCGGGTTTACGCAGTTTCGATTGTGGTGGCCATCGCCCTGGGTACCGGAGAAGTCGCGTCCATCGCGATCATCACCTTGTTGACGCTGATTTATACCTTCGAAGGCGGCCTGGCGGCAGTGATCTGGACCGACGTCGTGCAGACCGGAATCTACGTCACCGGCACGCTTCTGGGCATCGCAACCATCGTCCATTACGTTCCCGGCGGATGGGCACACATTTATCAGATCGCTGCGGCCAGCGGCAAACTGCGGGTGTTTGATTTCACTCCCAGCTTCTGGAAGCCGTACACGTTTTGGGCAGGATTCGTCGGCGGCACTTTCTTGACCACCGCAGGCCATGGAACGGAGCAACTTTTCGTGCAGCGCCTGCTGGCAGCCCGCAACCAGCGCCAATCGGCTACGGCACTGCTTTCGAGCGGGGCGCTGATCTTATTTCAGTTTGGATTATTCCTGCTGCTTGGGGTGATGCTCTACGCCTACTACATGTTGCCCTCGGCGCATTTCGGCAAACCGGACCGAATCTATCCCACGTTCATTGTCACTCAAATGCCGCATGGAATTTCGGGCCTGTTGATTGCGGCGATTCTAGCAGCGGCAATGTCGAACCTGAGCGCGGCGTTGAATTCGCTTTCATCGAGCACGATTCTGGATTTTTTCGTGCGCCTGCGTCCGCAAACCGACGACCGCAACCGGATGACGCTCTCGCGACTGGCGACAGTTGGCTGGGCGATTGTGCTGTTCAGCCTCGCCGTCCTGTCCTTGCACAAGGCCGGACGAGTGGTCGAAGTCGGACTGCAAATCGCGTCCATTTCTTATGGCGCGCTACTCGGTGTCTTTTTGCTCGGGGTGCTCACCCGCCGCGCGAATCAGCTTGGCGCCGCGATTGGGATGCTTTGCGGATTTGCGATTGAAGTTTACTTGTGGAAGTTCACACCAGTGCCGTGGACGTGGTGGGTGGCGATTGGGACTGCCGTGACATTCCTCGTGGGATATACGGTAAGCATCGCGACAGCTGGGGCTAAAGACACAGGGCGCCCCCCTTACCCAGAGTTCTGACTAGTGGATTTTGGCTAGGAATTATGCCGTCGAGATTTGGACGATGGCTTCCGGTGCCCCAAGGCGGCGTCGGCGAGATCGATCCAGCGCTGGGAGCGCATTCTTACGAAATCACCCTCCCGCCGCATGTAGGACAACTCGTGTTGGGAAGGAATACCTGGCAGACGGTACGATGAACTGTCGCGACGGCGACGCTCCAAGGGCAATTTTCGATCGATTTCCATGACATCCACCGCAAAGAGAGAATGCCAGAAAGTGGGGCAATTGTTCGATACATTACAATAGGTATAATTGCCGAATTTTAAACTGAACCAGCGTAAGGAGCGGCGGAAACGTCCTGGCGGCATCTAAATTTCTTGAGGGTTCGTAAGCTCTTTTCCCGACTTCCTCAACGACTTAGCCCAGAATGAGGTCCCCAATTCGACAGCAGCCGGCTCTTCTCACGATCGCTTTTTGGCTGGCAGTCGTGGTGGCCGCGCCTGCGCTCCCAAATGTTCACTCCGTGGCCCAAGCGGTAGACGAGCACTATAACCACCTGCAGTCGTTGCAGGCGGAGTTCACGGAGATTTATCAGGGTTCAGGGGTGGAACGGACGGAGTCAGGCACGCTGTGGCTGAAAAAACCTGGCAAGATGCGATGGGAATACCGTTCCCCAGAGGAGAAGCTGTTTGTCGGGGATGGACATGATGCGTGGTTGTATTTGCCGGTCGAAAAACAGGCGCGGAAGTCGTCTATGCGGAAACTGGAAGACCTTCGTTCGCCGCTTGCATTCTTGCTGGGTAAGACGAAGCTAGAGAAGGAGTTGCATCTGCTGTCCTTTGCGCCTGATATTCAGAGCTGGAAACCCGAGGACTCCATGTTGCGGGGGGTACCGCGGGGACTCGAAGACCGAGTGAGACAGGTGCTGCTGGAAGTTACGCCAGAACACCAGATCGCGCGAATCCTGATTCATGGGGTGGACGACTCGATTACCGAATACCGGTTCAGCAATCAGAAGGAGAATATCGAGGTATCAGACCACCAATTCCGTTTCGCAGCTCCGGCGGGTACTGAGGTTGTGGAGGACGAGACTGGGGAATAGCCCTCCTGTTACTGCGGATACACCTTGGTTCTAAGTAGCGGTAAAAGCGGGATTTTTCAATGTTAAACTGAAATCGGCCCGCCGAGTTTTTTGAGGAATCATGGCTGAGTTTTTGGTCAAAGTCGCCGACGAGCGCGGACGCCTTACGCAGCAGGTGGAAAGCGGCTATTCCGAAGCCGAGGTCCGCGAGCGCTTCGCGCAACAGGGGTTTCTGGTCTATTGGGTAAAACCCAAAGGCGTGCTGACCGGCGGCAAGATAACGCGGCGTAAGCGGGTCAAACCGTCGACTTTTCTTGTTTTTAACCAGCAAATGCTCACCTTGCTCAAGGCCGGCCTGCCAGTTTTAGGATCTCTGGATCTGCTCATCAAGCGCCAGCGGGACGCATATTTCCGTTCGCTGCTGCAAAACGTTCGTGAACGGGTGAAAAGCGGAGAGTTGATGTCCGAGGCGTTCTCTGCACAGAACGTGTTCCCGAGGATCTACACCACATCGCTGATGGCCGGTGAGAAGAGCGGAAACATGGACGAGGTGCTGACGCGCTATATTAATTTTCAGCGGCTGGCCCTGAGCTTCAAGAAAAAATTAGCGGTTTCACTGGTATATCCCACGCTGCTGGTGTCTGTTGTACTGCTCATGCTGGTTTTCCTGGTGACTTACGTTGTCCCGCAGTTCGCCAAGCTTTATGAGGATTTGCACGCCCAGCTTCCGACCATCACGCTATTTATGCTCGAAGTTGGCACCCGGGCTCAGCGCTACGCACCCGTCATCCTGGTGGCGGTGGTTTTGGCATTGTTCCTGATCTGGCGCTGGAAGGCCACGGACCGGGGAGCCGCGACTATAGACCGGGCCACGCATAAGATTCCGGTAGTTGGCGAGATCTGGATGAAGTATCACGTTTCGACATTTTCGCGGATGCTCTCGACGCTGCTGACTGGTGGCATGCCGCTGGTTCCCTCTCTCGAAACGGCTGGGGCCTCGATGAGCAGCCGCAAGATCCTGAATGGGATACAGAGTGCCTCGGTTCGTGTCCGGGAGGGACAGTCGCTGGCGCGTAGTCTGGAAGAGCAGAAAATTTTCCCTGATCTGTCCGTAGAAATGATCGAAGTGGGCGAATCCACCGGCGCGTTGCCGGCGATGCTGAATTCGGTGGCCGAATTCTATGAGGAGGACGTGCAGACAGCGCTGGCCGCGGCTATGGTCATGATCGAACCGCTTATCCTCATCATTATGGCGGTATTTGTCGGCGGAATCCTGATTTCGCTTTATCTGCCGATATTCACGTTGGGATCGAGCATTCATTAAAGCTCTTAGGCAGGCTGGAATGGGAAGCACGGTAGAAAAAAAATCGGTATTCGTGAATGGCGGAAACGGGCAGGCAGTGACCGGAACCCATTCCGAAGAATTGGAGCGGGCGCAGGATGTAGCGCGGCGTTATCGCTGCGAGTTTGTGGACCTGCACGATTTTCAGCTCCATCATGATCTGTTCACAAAAATCTCGCCGCACCTGATGTTTCGCTACAACTTTGTTCCGCTAGAAGAAACACGGGACGGGCGGCTGGCGATTGCTATTGCCGATCCCAGCCAGTTAATGATGATCGACGAGATCAGCTTGCTGCTGGGTAAGCGGATCGTCACTAAAGTTGCGACCCTGGCGCAGATCAGCGAAATCCTCAAGAAGACGGAACAATCGAAGCGCGTACTTGAGGACGCCAGTGAGGGCTTCGCGCTGGACGTCGTCCACGAGGAGGAAGGCGGCGACGAGAGCATCTCGATTGACAAGCTGACCGCCCAGGGTGACATGAGCCCGATCATCCGGCTCGTGGATACCACCATCTTCACTGCCCTGCAGCGGCGGGCCAGCGATATTCATATTGAGACCCGCGATGATTCGGTCTGCATCAAGTTCCGCATTGACGGCGTGCTGACCCAAGCCATGCCTCCGATCGCGAAGGAGCACCATTCCACCATCGTTTCTCGCATCAAGGTAATGAGCGAGCTCGACATCTCCGAGCGTCGGGTGCCGCAGGACGGACGCTTCCGTGTGAAGTACGGACAACCGGAGCGGCCGATTGATTTCCGTGTCTCCATCATGCCCTCGATCCATGGCGAGGACGCCGTACTGCGCGTGCTCGACAAGGAGTCGATGAGCGAGAAGTTCCGCTCCCTCACTCTGGAAGTTGTGGGATTCGATGAAGATGACCTGCGAAAATTCCGGCGCTATATCAGCGAGCCTTACGGCATGGTGCTGGTAACCGGGCCAACCGGCAGCGGCAAAACTACTACGCTCTACGCCGCCGTCAACGAGATCAAGACCGAAGAAGACAAGATCATTACCATTGAAGATCCGGTCGAGTACCAGATTCGCGGGATAACCCAGATCCCCGTTAACGAGAAAAAAGGTCTGACATTTGCCCGCGGATTACGCTCGATTCTGCGCCACGATCCCGACAAGATCATGGTCGGCGAAATTCGCGACACGGAAACCGCGCAGATCGCCATCCAGTCGGCGCTTACCGGGCATCTGGTGTTCACCACGGTCCACGCCAACAACGTAGTCGATGTCCTCGGACGCTTCCTGAACATGGGAGTCGAGCCCTATAACTTTGTATCGGCGCTGAACTGCATCCTGGCACAACGCCTGGTCAGGCTGATCTGCAACTCCTGCCGGGGTGTAGTGCATTATCCCTCGGACGTGCTGGAGGCGAGCGGTCTCGATCCCGTGCAGTGGTCGAAGGTGCCGTTCTACGAGGGCCAGGGCTGTATAGAATGCGCAGGCACTGGATTCCGCGGGCGAACTGCAATCCATGAACTTCTGGACTTGAGCGACCGGATTCGCGAAATGATTCTGGCAAGGAAGCCAACGTCGGAAATCCGGCGCGCGGCGCGCGAAGAGGGCATGCGGTTCCTGCGCGAGTCGGCGCTCGACAAAGTTCGCACTGGCATGACTACACTGAAGGAGATCAACAAGGTCACGTTTATTGAGACGATGCGGTGAGGAACGGCTGGGCGTCAAGGATGCCGCTTTTTCTCCATTTCCCTGCTCTGCGGATTTTGATTAAATAGAATTTCACTGATAATGAGCCCTACTTACTCCTCCGCCAGACCCAAGCTGGCTTGCGAAATTGCTCCTGACCGAGTGATCGCAGGCCGGGCTTCAGACTCCGGACAAGTGCTGGAACTCTGCTCGACCAGCGAACTTGCGCCAGGATGCGTAGTCCCTGACCTGACGGAACATAATCTGCGGGAAAGAAATTCCGTGGTCCGTGCATTGCGCGACGCTCTCGATCACGTTGGAGGTCATGGGAGCGATGTCATTGCTGTGCTTCCGGACGCCGCGGTGCGCGTCGTGTTGATCGACTTCGAAACCCTGCCTGAGGACCGTCAGGAAGCAGAGAGTGTTGTTCGATTCCGGTTGCGCAAGTCGCTCCCGTTCGATGTGGATAAAGCCAAAGTCTCCTATCATGCGCAAGCCTCGGCCACAGGACTGCGCGTGGTAGCGGCGGTCGCACTCAACAGCGTAATTGAAGATTACGAGACTGCATTCACCGAGGCGGGATTCGCCCCGGGCGTGGTCCTGCCCTCTATGCTCGCCGCTTTGGGCGCGGCCCCAGCGGACCAGGGAACTCTAGTAGTTAAGGTGGATGCGCGCACCACGAGCATTGCAATCCTAGACAAGCAGCAGCTGCTTCTCTTTCGAACTCTGGAGAACACACGCGGTGTGACCATTAGCGGCGAGCAACTCGCTGAAGACGTCTATCCATCGGTGGTGTTTTTCCAGGACACCTACAGCACCAATATCGACCAGATTCTTGTCGCCGGCATTTCCGACATTGCTGGTGCGAGTCCGGCGCTGCACGCGCAGACTGGGGCGGAAGTGCGTGAACTGGTGAAGGCGTCGCAACTGGGACTCGGCGGCGGATCGATTCCGAAATGGAGGATGGCTGGAGTGGTTGGCGCACTGCTTTCCATGAACTGAATTTATGCGAATTGACATCAATCTGGCGAGCCAGCCTTACGAGGATTCCCGGCGTTTCTGGACGTATTGGGGAACTGGGTTGGCCTTGCTAGCACTGACGACGGCGCTGCTTGGGTTCTTGGCAGTGACCGGATTCATCAACGCCAGCCGTGACCGTCATGTGATCGCGGACCTGCAGTCCCGGCTCGCGGCATCGGATCAGGAAAAGAACCGGGCGGAAGCCATGCTTAACCAGCCGCAAAACCGTGAGGTGCGCGATCGCTCACGCTTTCTCAACGGCCTCTTTCAACGCAAGGCGTTTTCCTGGACGCGCGTGTTTGAAGACCTGGAGCGAGTGATGCCGCCGCGCCTGCACATAGTGTCGATCCGGCCTGACACCTCTGTCGACAATAATTTGGAAATCAAACTGGTGGTTGCCGGTGACTCTCGGGAGCAGGCTCTGGATCTGGTCCGCAAAATGGAAGGATCAAAACGCTTCAAGCAGACACAGATTGAGTCGGAAAGGTCTGAGGTTGCGCCGAACAACAACGGAGATCGCGTGCAGTTCGACATTAGCGCACTGTATGTTCCGTCAGGGGAAGTCGCGCAGGAAAGCGGGGGCATGAACTGATGCCTGATCTGAAACAGACCCGGAACCGCTTTAAGGTCGCAATCGCCACCCTGGTGCTGTTGGACATCGCGGCGATCGCTGTGTTGTTGACACCGCTTGCCGGATCGCAAGAAACGCGACAGCAGGAATTACGGCAGCTGTGGCTTACTCTTAAGGCGCGCGAGTCCGCGCCATGGCGGGGGCTGGACAAGAAAATCCCTCAAGCGAAACGCCAGATCGACGACTTCTACCGCCAGCGTTTCCCGGATGAGTACTCTGCGATCTCGACCGACCTGGGCAAGGTGGCTTCAGAGACCGGCGTGAGAATGTCGGCCGGGAGATACAGCCAGAAAGATAGCGCAATTGAAGGACTGCAGCGGGTCGAGGTGGAAGCTCAACTTTCTGGTAACTACCTGCAGTTGGTCCGCTTCATCAATGCGCTGGAACGCAACCAGTTGTTTTTCATCGTGGACGATTTGGAGCTTGGCAGTGAGCAAAACGGAATCGTTCGACTACAGATTAAACTCGAGACTTATTTAAGGACGACGTAGTGCAATTAGGCGCAGAAAACCGTACAAAGTTGATAACCGCCATTTCACTGGGTGTTGTGGCCCTGGTGCTGGCAGGAAGCCGTTTCGTCGGGTCCTTCGGCGGGGGCTCGTCCAGTGCAGCGGCAACCGCGCCAGTGAATGTCGCTGACGGTTCACCTCAGGCCCTGCCTTTTCCAGCGCCCAGAAATTCACGGAAAGGCCGGAACACCGGCAAAAAAGAGGCTGGCGCCGCTTCGCTTGACCCCACTTTGCGCTATGACTTGCTGAGGGCCAGCGAAGATACGAAGTACGGTGGCGCGGGACGAGACATTTTTCGAGTGCACGTCGACATTCCGCCGCCTGTTGCGCCAGTCAGCACCAGCCACGGTCCCATGGGACCGCAGCTTCCACCACCGCCGCCCCCTCCACCGCCGATCGATCTGAAATATTATGGCTTTGCCAGCAAACCCGGCGAACCGAAGCGCATTTTTCTTAAGCAGAAAGAAGATGTTTTCATTGCCGGCGAAGGTGACATTGTGGACCGCAGGTACAAGGTGGTCCGCATCTCACCGACTGCGGTTGAAATACTAGATGTGTTGAGCAACAACCGTCAGAGCATTCCGTTGACGCAAGGATGAAGGATTCGTATCGGGTGATGGCTTTAGGCATGCCTTTTGCTGTATGAGTCAAAGTTGCGCAAATCGCCGCCGAGAACGGGGTTACATCCTGCTTACGCTGATGCTGTTCGTCGCCATTCTGGCGATTGGCGCAATGGCGTGGATTGAAAAAGTTGATTTCCAAATCAAGCGCGATCGCGAAGAAGAGTTAATCCATCGCGGAGTGCAGTATTCGCGCGCGGTGCGCCGGTACTTCAAAAAATTTGGGCGCTACCCAACCCGCATCGAGGAACTCGAAAGCAGCAATAACATCCGGTTTCTTCGCCAGCGCTACAAGGACCCTATCACCGGAAAAGATTTCAAGCCCCTGCATCTGACCGACGTGCAAATATCATTCAATCCCGGTGCCGCAAGTGGGCTTCCTCCCGGGCCCGATGCGAACATCTCAGGGTCCCAGCCTGGTCCTCCGGGAGCTTTGAATACGGTGACTACAGCGCCCGGCGATGCCAGCGCGGGTGCCATTCTGCAAAATCCGCAAGCCCCCCAAGGCGCCGATCAAGGTGATGCCACCCGAGCAACTCAAGCTCCGCAATCGAATAACGGCGCGCTCCCCCAGATTCAGCGCCAGGGAGCGACAGGGCTCGGACCTGGTGGCGCACAGGTATTCGGCGGCGGAGCTATTATCGGCGTGGCTAGCGTCAGTAAGTTAAAGACGATCCGCGAGTTCAACAAGAAAGATCATTACAACCAATGGCAGTTCATCTACGACCCCAGCACCGACCGTGGAGGCTTATTGATGACGCCAAATCAGCCGCCCTTGCAGGGAGCGGTCCAACCCAATCAACAGCAGAACGGGGCACCGGGGACGCCTGGACAGAACCAGAGCCTTGGAAATCAGGGCTTCGGTAGTCAGGGCGGGGCGAATCCCGTTCCCCCGCAACCGAATCCTGCGCAGCCGGAACAGCAGTAAAAATTGCGGCCTCAGGCGAGATTTCAGGTTTGGCTTTAGATTTCGAGAAATGTTGAGCCAACGACTCCCGCGTGCGCCTCACTCCGGTTCGCAATCTCCACGCTCGTGGTTGTCGCGACATTGCGACTTGCTGGTCTTGCTGTTCTTCTTGCTCATTTCAATAAATCCCGCGTGGTTCTCGCCGGGAGTGCGGTCCGTCGACTATGACGCAGGCCTGGCCGACAACAGTTGGCATCTAGACGAGGTTTTCAAATTCACGAGGGGGATCTGGATTGGCCGCGACGTTGCGTTTACCCACGGTCCAATCTTCCAGTGGCTTTCCAGCCTGCCGGCGCGGTTCATGGGCGTCTCCATCGGCGCGGCCCGCGCGACCTGGGTCACAGTACCGGTTTGGTGCGCCTTTGTCTTTGTATACCTGACGCTACGTTTGCTTCTTGCCGAACAGCCTGCGTGGAAGCGGGCGCTGCTGCTGCTCCTGGTCATTGTTTTCTGGCTCGAGTACTGGGAGTGGTCGTTGCAGATCGCGTTTCCAATTCTGCTCTTCGCTATCTTCGTGAGCGGCTGGTATGCCGTCACCGAGGGACGCGCCAAAAGCTACATGCTTGGAATCGCAGCGGCTTTGCTCTGCGTCATTGGATTCCTGATCGCCTTCGACGCCGGCTTGTATTCGGTGGCCGCCTGGCTGATTGCAACTGCCACGATTTTATTCGAAGTGAGGCGGAACAAACATGCCGCCGGCCCATGCATCGTTGCTTTGCTGGCGTACACGGTTTCAGGTATAGCCTTCGCGCTCGTGGTGAACACCGCGATGGGCAGGGCCTTCGATTTTCGATTCTGGAGAGACAGCGCGCGAATAGTAAGCGTATATCGCTGGGCCACGCCGCTGGCAATGACACATGCCGGCACGGTGCGTCTGCTAGGAAAGCTGTTTGCCGGAGCGGCGGTGTTCTTCTTTCGCGCCGCCACCAGGAGCAAGCAAAATCCCGCAATCACGGAACGGACCGGCTTTCTACTAGGGGCTTTTTCCTTCGCGTTGGTCATGCTGCAAAGTGCTCTGGTGCGCTCCGATTACCCGCACATTGAGAGCGGGTCATTTGGCATGGTCCTTCTTGCTGGTACGGTCCTCTTCTCGTTCCAATCTCCCAAGACCTCGGCCGCCGCAATCGTGTTGGCGATCGCATGTTCCAGTTTTTGGGGAACACAGTGGCTTTTTTCAGGCCCACGGTTCAGGCAAGGTACCGTCATTCGCCTGGTACGGCAGCTGCGGCGGCCTCCGGCCCAATGTCCGGCCAACTTCCGGCAGTTCGACCGCTGCTGCTTTGTTCCCGAATTCACCGCCACGCTTCAGTCGGTCGCCAGCTACCTTGACCAGCATAGCGCGCCGCAGGAGCATGTTGTGGTCTTTCCGTACCAAACCATGTTCGGCATCGCTTCCCAGCGCAGCGTCGCCGGAGGACTGATGCAAGCCTACACTGCAAGCGGACCGTACTTGTCGCAACTGGAAATCGCCGGGCTAGAGAGTGCGCGCGCACCCGCCGGCCTGTACGTCGCCGACGTCGAGTGGGGCTTTCGAGGTGGACGCCCGGGGCTTTCCGAATCCGATCTGGTCCGTTGGCACAACCTGGCCATGAGTCGACCGATCGATGGAACCTACAATTTCACCCGTACTCCGGAAGTGTGGTTCTGGATGCAACGGCACTATCGCACGGAAGGGCAGGCTCTCTCGGATGGTATTTTTGGCGTGGTGCGAGATGATTCACGCGCCGCCCGAATCTCGACGCAGGCGCAAGGGCTCGGCCTGGCAGCACAAACGTTCGCGATTCGCGAGCTTAGCTCGGTAGTGGACCTCGGTACGCCTGACTGGCCGGTTGACGCTGACTTTCTGCGCCTGCGCCTGACCGTGCGCTACGGCTTCTGGTGGAAGCTGCGCAAGCCCGAGACCATGCAACTGGAGATCACACGCGCCGACGGCAGCCGCGAGTTGCGGTGGTTCATCGCGCAGCCCAACGTCTCCAGCGAGATTTGGCTTTACCCCTGGAGTCCGGCTGACCTGACCCACTATTTCGACGCAGACGAAAGCCACTGGCGAACCACGCCGCGCCCGGCGATCACCCGGCTCCGCATAGTGGCGACACCAATGGACTGGATCTCGATGACCCCCGACGCGATCGTGCTAGAAGCGGCTGAGTCGGTGCGGATGAACATGCGTCCGTGAAGAAAAACAAAAGGCCCTCGAGTCCGAGGGCCTTTTGTTTCGAAGTCTAAAGCCTGAGTCTAGAGCCTGAAGTCTAACCCGATTTACACGCTAAACGATGATCCGCAACCGCAGGTGCTCTTCACCTGAGGATTGTCAAACTTGAAGCCGGCGCCTTCCAGCGTCTCGATATAGTCAACGGTACAGCCGTTCAGATAGGTCAGCGAGGTCGCGTCCACGTAAACCTTCAAGCCGTCCATATCAAACACCTTGTCCATCAGCCCCGAAGCGTTCTCAAAGGACATGGAATAAGAAAAGCCGGAGCAGCCACCGCCGACAACACCTACGCGCAACCCTGCAGGCACAGGATTCTGCTGGGCCATGATTTCCTTGACCTTGGCAACAGCCGTCGGGGTCAGCGAAACCGGGGCTTTCTTGATCTCGTGCGGCATTTCCTGGCGCTTAATTTCCGGTGTGGTGGTTGTGGCCATGAATTTCTCCTTTACCCAATTCTCATTATAACAGAGGTGATTTCACGTATAACAGACGCGGTTTCGGGGCTTGGGATTCTGAAATTCTTGCCGCCGACCCAACGCTTCAGGATTTTACTGGCCTCACCAGTTCTCTGGTTTCGTCATCGGGCTCTGGCACGTCCGGCTCAAGCTCATTCGAACCCGGCAGGCGCGGGGGTTTGGGCTCGTCGTCGGGAGGGCGCTTGCGAAGTATGTCCAGGAAATTCATGATCCACCTCGAAAGCTCACACTATCGCCCTGTCAGGGCTGTCTGTATCAAATATAGACTGTAGGAAATCTGGCGAAAACTTGTAAGTTTCCTGGGAGCTTGGTGATCAGGCCAACCGTTATTTCTGAATTCATGCAGTATTACAGAGCCTTGATCGGTTTAGAAGGAACCAGCGGAGCAGCAGGTCTCATCCCGCCCGTATATGCGAGGCATTTGTTCCCGATTCAGAGGACTCGCATGTAAAATAATTTGCTTTGTGCGCTACCGCACAAATCCTAGACAGGCTGAGGTTTAGCGACGAAACGTTCTGAAGGAACTCTTCCGGAAAATACAGTTCCAACTGTATTGGAGAATTAGGGTTTTGGCTGTATGGTCTGCTCGGTCGCTTCTTCGTCCTATGCTGGCCCGCTGCATCAATGAACGCTGTAACCGTCCACTGTACTCGTTTGGCGAGGGGCGGCTGTTTCAGTTCGAAGTGATTTCTATTTCGCTCGCGGCCAGCGACGAAAAAGCGGCGCCTTTTGACGAGAAGCCGCAGCGGGACACGGTGCACTTCTGGCTCTGCGGGCAATGCGTGTCCAGTTTTACGCTTGTCCTCGAACCAGCCCGGGGACTCAGGCTGGTAACTCTGGAAGAACACGACGCGAAGCGGTTAGAGAACTTGCCTGCTCCTCCGGAGTCGGTGCGGGCCAAAGGATGTTAGGGATTTTCACCGGCGGACGGACGTGAGACCTAAATTAGGAGCGAAACAGTGACGTAGCGGAAAGTAAGATTTACCTTATTGCTCTAAACTGTAAGTGGCTGGCTGGTTCATCAGTAAGGTTTTGGGTTTGGCAGCTCTGATGCAGGCTGGTAACCTAAATTCAGTTACTACGATGAACTCTCCGCCAGGAGGGAGCTGTCTCTAGTTCCGCAGTCCAGGTTCGATGTTCGTGGGAGGCATAATATGGGAACATTTCGGATCCTAATCGCAGATGATCATGAAGTAGTCCGCAAAGGCCTGGTTTCCTTGTTGCAGGCCCAGCCGGATTGGCAAGTTTGCGGAGAGGCGGGCGATGGCCGCGAGGCCGTGGAGAAGGCGCACCAGCTTAAGCCGGATGTTGTGATTCTCGATATCGGAATGCCGAGCCTGAACGGACTTGAAGCCACGCGCCAAATCTTGAAGACGAACCCGCACGCGCGCGTGCTGATTCTTACCCTGCATGATTCCGACCAGGTAGTTCGCGAAGTTTTGAATGCTGGCGCCCGCGGCTTTCTGTTGAAGTCGGATGCTGCCCGCGATCTAGTAGCAGCGGTCGAAGCATTACGCCGCGACAAGACCTACTTCACTTCCAAAGTCGCTGCTATGGTTTTGGAAGGATACTTGAAAGGTGGAACACCGGGAGCAGTGATTCCCCCCGGACGAAACCGGCTGACTCCGCGCGAGCGCGAAATTGTGCAATTGCTCGCCGAGGGAAAGAGCACGAAGGAAGTTGCGGTGGCGCTGGGC
>WNFE01002090.1_pt1 | contig 14640 bp, 15 predicted proteins | sample 5400451 | NCBI WGS metagenome assembly WNFE01 (sample SAMN13153344, study PRJNA577476) | soil metagenome | isolation source: 200 cm saprolite under Douglas fir tree site 2 hole 2 | place: USA:California | collected 2015-04-18 | reverse complement strand
GCTGGCCAGGTGGCTGGAGCCGAGAGGGCTGGCGTTCAACGAAGCCAAAACCCGGATCGTCCCCCTTTCTGAGGGGTTCGATTTCCTCGGATTCAATATCCGCCGCTACCCAAATGGCAAGCTGCTCATCAACCGGGCGCCATGGCCATCAAGAGGTTCCGGAACAGGCTTGCGCTGGAGTTCCATGCACTTCGCGGGTTCAACATCGCAGCGGTGCTGGCGAAAATCGTCCCGATCGTGCGGGGCTGGTGCGCCTACTACCGTACGGTGGTGTCGGCCAGGGTGTTCAGCGCCCTGACCGCGTACCTGTGGAAACTCACCTACAAATGGGCGTGCTGGAGCCACCCGAACAAGCCGAAATACTGGATTGCCGACCGGTACTTCGGGAAGTTCAATAAGTTCAGGAACGACCGGTGGGTATTTGGCGACCGGGATACCGGCGCCTACCTGCCGAAACCGGCCTGGACCGCCATCGTGCGGCACATCCTGGTCAAAGGCGGGGCATCACCCGATGACCCTGCCCTGGCCGCCTACTGGGCGCAACGCCGCCAGAAGGTGAAACCCCCGCTGGAGCCCCACACCGTGCGCCTGCTGTCCAGGCAGGACGGACGGTGCAGCCTCTGCGGGGAAAACCTGCTGACCCCAGACCAGCCTCCCCAGTCCCCCCAGGGCTGGGAACACTGGTTCCTGCAGGTCACCAGGAAGGCGATCGAGGCGGACTGCCTGGTCCATCACGACACGCCCAGCACCGCACGCGGCAAACGAACACACCTCGTACACGCCACCTGCCACCGGAGCGAACATCCGCCCCGGGCAGCGGGAAACACCGTGGTGCAGCAGAACACCTGAACCGCCCTCGCGGCTTGCTTGGGCCGCGTGCCGCGACGAGTGGCACGCGCGGTCCTGAGGGGGCCCCGGTGCAGCAATGCACCGGGGCTACCCGGCCCGATGGTGGTGGGCTGACTGCGGCTGGGCGGGCCCGCCGTGAGCGGGTGCGGTTAGCGGCGGCTGAGCTGATCGAGGCCGGGGCCAGTGACCGGGAGGTCGCGAAACGGTTCCGGGTGACGCGGATGTCGGCGAACCGGTGGCGGCGGGCGCTGGCCGCTGGTGGCCGGGCGGCGCTGATGTCGAAAGGCCCTGGTGGTGGCCCGTGCAAGCTGTCCCCAGCGCAGGTGCGCGAGCTGGAGGCGGTGCTGGAAGCGGGCCCGGCGGTGTGGGGGTGGGATGAGGACCAGTGCTGGACGCTGGCCCGCATCGCTGAGGTGGTGCGCCGCCGGTTCGGTGTGACCTGCACCCTGGCGGGGCTGGACCTGCTGTTGCACCGGGCCGGGTGGAGCGTGCAGGTCCCTGCCCGCCAGGCGGCCGAGCGGGATGAGGCGGCCATCGCCGCGTGGAAGGAGGAGATGTGGCCGGTGGTAAAAGGACGGCGGCGGACCTGGGCGCCTGGCTGGTCTTCGAGGACGAGTCCGGCCAGGGCCTAAGGCCGCCGAAGGGCTGCACCTGGGGAAGGCGCGGCCACACACCCGTGGTGAAAGTGACCGGCGGCAGCAACCGGCGCGTGCCGCTGGCGGCGCTGCTGTGCATCAAGCCTGGCCAGCAGCCGCGGCTGGCTGATCTACCGCGTCCACCACGCCCGCAGGCGCCGCAACGACCAGCGCAAAGGCTTCACCGAGACCGGCTTCGCCGCTTTGCTGGACGTCGCCCATCAGCAGCTCGCCGGCCCCATCGTCATGGTGTGGGACAACCTCAATGTGCACGTCAGCGACGCGATGACCAGCCTGATCGCGGCGCGGGACTGGCTGACGGTCTACCGGCTCCCGCCGTATGCGCACGAGCTGAACCCGGTGGAGCCAGTCTGGTCACACCTGAAACGATCCCTGGCCAACCTGGCCAAACGCAATCTCGCCCAGCTCACCGCCCTGATCAAGACCCGGCTGAGGCGCATGCAGTACCGGCCCGGCCTGCTCGGCGGCTTCCTCGCCAGCACCGGCCTCGACCTCACACCCTTCAGTAACCCCCGCAATTAAGAATGTTTATACGCAGTAGTGGTCGTTCGTGCACCATGCGTTAGAGACTCTCTGGCCTGGAGGAGTTTCGATGATCGTGCGAAAGCTATGGATAGCGTGCGTCGCAGCCGCCGTTCTCTCGGTGCCGGTGTTCTTATCGAGCCCGGTCAGCGCTAGCCATGCGAGTGCTATCCATCCGGCGACGGGCGTCGGCTCGTGCACACTGAAGGGCTGGAACCCCAACTCCGATCCAAGCGACGCCAAGGATCTTCCCATCGGCGACCGCCACCAGACGTACAAACCTGACGACTACAACTGCACCGGCGCCAAGTTCGCCGCGCCGGGCGTCGAGTTCGCGAAGTTCCCGCAGCTGCACAACTTCCACGTCAACAACGTGCAGACCGCCCGATTGGTCCGCAGCTGCCAGGCGGGAGTCTGCACCCAGCAGAAGCGGGCGGTGTGGCAGCCGGCCCAGGCAAGCAATCCGCTGGCCCCCTACTTCCCGCCGTTCACGCACTTCGTGATCTTGTTCCGGGAGAATCACACCTTCGACGACTACCTTGGCGACTGCGCCACCACGATCGCGGCCGGCTGCAACGGCGTGGTGGAGAGCACCAACCACATCAGCCAGGTGCCCAACCTGCACACGCTGGCCAAGCAATACGCGCTGATGGATTCCTACAGCACGGGTACGCAGCCGCCGAGCGGCCCCAACCACTGGTGGCTGTTCTCCGCCCAGTCGTCGTCCAGCTCGCAGCAGCAGTCCTATCCGTCGGCCACCGGCACGGTGTTCGACCGCTTCCTGAACGGCGACACCGGCCCCCCCGGGGAGGGCACCAACCCATGTACCGCGCAGACCGGAACGGGGACCGGTAGCAGCCCGTACACGTTCTCCTTGAACGGAGACTTCTACTGGATGCTCAATAGCGGCAGCGGGTACCGGCGCAACCCTGCTACGGGCAACCTCGAGGTACTGCCGCTCGACCGGCCCGGCACGAGCATCCCGGAGGAACTGCACTACAACGAGTACACCTGCTCCGGCCAGAACATCCCCGACACCACCGTCGCGAACGACTACATGAACTTCGTGACCGCGAACGGCCTGCCGGCCTACAACTACGTCGAGCTCTTCAACGACCATCCGGGCACGTTCCAGGACATCCCGACGAACGACTCGGCGACTAAGCAGATCGTCGACTTCATCATGAACAACCCGGCGTACAAGGGCAACACGCTGATAGTGATCACAGAAGACGACACTCAGAACGGCAACAACGGCCCGGACCATGTCAGCAACACTTACCGGGTGCCGATCGTCGTCGTCGCTTCGCCGACCTACATAAAGCAGCACTACATCTCGCACGTGGCGTACACCACGAGCAACGTGCTGGCCGCGATGCCGGTGGGTGCCGTCGTTATGGCCAGTGTTTGGGAGTTGTCCGCTGTCCAATATTTATGCCATCGCCTCTCAAGGCTGATGAGGTCCCGGCTCTGCACGCAGCGCCATATATGCCCTATTTCTTCTTCGCTCATCTGTTTTAGCTAATTGCGCGGCTGATGCGTTTAGGTTACCGTCCAGCGCAATTCAAGGGGAAGTCCACGGAATACCCGAGCTGGATAAGAGATGAGTCGTCCTGGATACTGCAGGCTGCGCCAGTACCTCGCGGACCTGCTGCTCGGCGGGCAGTTCCACGCGGCGGCTCACGTCGTCTCCTGCTGGTGACTGGCCTGGAAGGCGGTGAGGGCGTCCCGGCGGGCGGTAAGGGTGTGCTGGAGGTAGGGCGGCAGGGCGGGGATGCTGGCGAGGCTGGCGTTGATACGGGCGAGTTCCTGGCCGAGGGCGTCGCGGTTGGCCTCGGTGAAGGCGGCGTTGCGGCATTCCAGCGGGCGGCAGGTGCCCAGGTCAGGTCCGGTTCCGCGGGCGCACAGCGCTTTCGCGTGGTTGTAGATGCAGGTGACGTAGGTTCCGGGGTAAATGGCCGGGTCGTGCCGGTTCATCAGCCGCTGCACCCGGCGCGGATCAGTGGTGACCTGCCCGGCGAACCGTGCGCGCTCGGCGAAGGCAGCGAGCCGGGTGACGGCTTCAGGTGCGCCCGGCCCGGTCAGGCAGTCGTGCTCGTGCTGGTCGATCATGGCCAGCAGGTGCTCGCCACGGGCGATGGCCTGCTCGCTCTCCACCTCAGCACGGAAGCCGCTGCCGCTGGTCCCTAACGGCCTTCGAACATCTGGATGGCGTGGTGACGGTACTGCAGGGCCCCAGCGATCGCGCCGCCGGGGCGGCGGGCGATGAACCAGGCCAGGGTGCGGCGGGACTGCCGGGTGGTCAGCGGCCCCGCGGTCTGGCGGGGGTCGGGGATGAGGTCGGCGCGGCCACGGCAGGCGCCGTAGGTGGCGACCCAGGTGATGAAGTCGGCCAGGGCCTGCTGGGTGGCCGCAGTGGTCAGGACCGTGCTCGCCGAGGCGGGCCGGGTGCCCTCCCGGTAGGGCAGGCGGGCGAACAGCAGCGGCTGGCCGGGGGGCTGGAGCTGTTCGAGGACCGCCACCGCGCGTGCGGCCGGGTGACCTGCGACCCAGGTGGCCGGGACGCCGCGGGGATCGGCTTCGTCTTTGAACGCCAGCCCGGTGATCTTCCACCGGTAGGCGGTGCCGGTGCTGTCGCGCTGGCAGGTGACGCAGCCGCGGGTCAGGTGCTTGATCTCGCTGTCGCGCATGCCGGACAGGTAGGCGATCAGGATGTAGCAGGCGGTCTGCAGCATCCGGGCCAGCGTGCCGATGCTGTCGTAGCCGCGGGTGCTGTAGGCGATGGGGTCCAGCCAGGGCCGCCCGTCCAGGCTGAAGGTAGGCATGGTGTCGAGGTAGGTGCCGGTGTCGACGCCTATGCGGGCTGCTGTAGCGGCCAGCAGCCGGGAGCGGCGCAAGGTGGAGGGGTAGCAGCCGAGCTTGCGGGCCAGGAAGGTGACGTTGACCTGGCCGCCGAACCCGGGCAGCGGCCGGTGCTCCCGCTCGCAGCAGGCCAGGAACTCCTCCAGCACCCCCGGGCGCAGTCCCCGGCCACTGGTGCCGAGCCGGACGTCGTGCAGGGCCAGCGCTTCGCTGGCGGCGGCGAGAATGTCGGGGGCGAAGTCGTCGGTGAACCGCAGCGCCCAGGCGATCAGCGGCCCGATCACCGGTTCGGGGATGCGGGGAGTGCTGTTCTCGCCGCGAGCCGACGGGTTCGGCTCGCCCCAGGAATCCAGGGCAGCCGGGTCGAATCCCAGCGGATCGCTCAAGGCGGCCCGGTAGTGCCAGAACAAGCGGCCCGATGCCGGTAGTGTGCCCAGGTTCCCCTGCTCCTGATCGTGGCCAGCAGGTGGCGGTGGTAGTCGTCCAGGTCGGCAGGAGCCAGCCGCGCCAGCGCCGCCGGGCCGGATGGGTTCGCGCGGGCGCGGCTGTCTGCCCATCGCAGGAAGTACGCGGCGGCGGTGAAGGTCTTGCGGACGGTGGAGATGCTGACCCGCGGCAGTCCCGGCGGCAGCGGCCCGGACAGCAGGCCGTAGAACAGTTCCCTGGCCACCGGCTGGTGCCCGGCGGGCAGCTGGGTGAAGTCGAGCACCAGCGACCGCTCGTGCCGCTGGGTGATCGCCGGGGTCAGCACCCACCGGTCATCGGCGAACCGGGAGGTGTGTTCCAGCACGGTGTCCTCGCGCAGGTCCCGGCCGTGCAGCACATGCGGCCCCGCGGCGGCCGGGACCTGGGCGGCGGGGGTGGTCATAGCTGCTCCCGGATTCCCTCGGCGAGGTCCAGCAAACGGCCAGACGGTTTGGCTGCCGCGGCGGCCTGGACCTGAGCTGGAGTGAACTCAGGGAGCACGTGGTGGCAGATGGCCGCCCACGCCGGGCCGTACCGCCGCCACCACGCCTGTTCGCTCATCTGCTCCCGGCGCTGCTCCAGGTCGTCGGCGAGGCTGAGCAGGCGGGGCAGGTGAGCGGGCGTGATCAGGGCATTGCCGCAGTGGAAGCAGTCCAGGAACGAAGCCCTGCAGGTGCCCTCATTCCACGGGCCGTCGTCCCTGCCGGTGCAGGCCGCCCATGCCGTGTCCAGCTCGCCGGCAGCAGCCCGCCGCGCGGTCACGGCGTCCACGCCGGTCCCAGCGCCTGGTTCCGGCGCGGGCCGGGAGGCGATATGCAAGGTGCCGCCGTGGGCGGCCAGCGCCCTGGCGTGGGCGTCCAGCGCGGCCCGCTCGGCGTCGCTGACCGCGGCCTGCACGATTTCCTCGGCCCACGCGGTGACCAGGGGGTCGGCGCGCAGGTAGCTGTTCCACAGCACCTGCATGGTGTTGGTGCGGGCCGCCGACGGCAGGTAGCCGCCCAGCTGCCGGGTGCGGCGGACCTCAGCGCTGGTCCGCAGCCGTCCCAGCTGCACCGCCAGCACGCTCCCGTCGTCGCCGAGCAGGTCGTGGCGCCGTGCCCAGCCGCCTAGGCTGACCGACTGGCCGAGCCAGCTGGCGAACGGGTCGTGATGCTCACCCGCGCACGGCGCGTTGTCCGGGCTGCTGCGCCACACCGACCACAGCGACGATGATCCGCTGATCCGGCGGCCTCGCGCGGTCAGCTGGTGCACCAGCAGGTAGGCCCGCCCGGGGTGTGCAGGCGCCGGCTTGGCGGCCCGATCTCCCAGACCGCCTGCCCGGTCCAGCGGCCCGCGCCCCGGCGGCGCTTGATGACCTCCACCTCGGCCGCCTTGCCGTCCAGCAGCCGGTGCGCCGCCGGGAGTTCCTTGACCGTCTCGCCGTTGCGGCCGGTCAGCGCGACCATCAGCACCAGCAGCGGCGCCAGGTCCTCGCGGGTGAGGAACAGCTGCCGGGCGAGCTGCCTGCGGGCAAGCCGGCTCCTCCCGCCAGGAACGAGGCCGGTGGCGTCCATCGCGGCCAGCTCCGCCCCGGCCGCGCGTCCGGCCTCGCTGAGCGCGGCACGGTCATGCTGGTACCGGTGCAGCAGCCGTTCCGCGTCCTCAATGCGGCGGCAGGCCGCGACCACATCGGAGCGGGCCGCAGCCAGGATCCGGGCCAGCTCCCCGTCGGAGTAGCCGGGTCGGCCGGCCTGGCGGGGGTCTGTCCACCGGCGGCCCAGGTAGTCGGCCACCTCGCCGGACAGGGACCCGCGCAGCGGCTCCTGCCCCAGCAAAGCCAGCAGCTGGCGCATCTCCCGCAGCATCCCGGCCGGTGTCACGGTGGCCGCCCGGTGCGCCCGGAACCGGTCCAGGTGCGCCGCCCGCAGCCCGGCCGGGTCGCCGGGCGCCGGGCGCTGGCCGGCCAGGAACCGCAGGAAGCGGCACAGTACGCCCCACGCCGACAGCGCCGATGCCAAGGTGCGCAGCTGCCCGGCCGGGCTGGTCCGCGCCGCGAACGCCGCAGCCAGCGGCTCATGCCACCCTGCCGCCGGCAGCCCGGTGAACCGGAACACCCGGCGGCGCCCGTCATCACCATCGAAGGTCACCTCCGGCCCGCCCGCCCCGGGCCGCGCTGGCGCAGGAGGCTGGTAATCCGCGGCGGGCAGCGGTGACCGGCGCCCCGGCCCGGTCCTGAACCGGCCGCCCGCTGCGGTCACCCCGCCGCCTCCAGGAGGAGCCTGGTGTCGTCCCAGTCCGGCGGGATCAGCTCCATCCGGGTCCGCATCTCCAGTTCCTGCAGCACATGCAGGTATTTCAGAGTGGTCTCAGCGGAGCGGTGGCCAAGCCGGCGCCGCACCCAGTCCAAGGGGTCGCCGAAGATCCGCTGGTACTGACCGCGCTGCCCCGGTGTCATGTCTGCCAGTGCTGCGATGCGGCCGCGCTGCAACTGCTCCAAGGTCACCACCGCGAACGTGTGCCTGAGCATGTGCGGATGGCAGGCGATCGGCACGCCGGCCCGCGCGTAGCGGCTGCTCGCGTCGCGGAAGATCCCCTTCCAGCCCGAGATGCTGACCGGCATGCCATGCTCGGCCAGCCACAGCCCTGCCGGCTCCAGCCCATCCCGTGTGCGAACCAGCAGCCGTGCCCGCTCACCAGGCGTGAGCTGCTCCACCCGGATGACGGCCTCACCGCCGTCCGGGCGGCGCACCACCACAGCAGAGGCAGGACCCAGGGCGGGATCGATCACCAGCGGGTCCCGGATACGGTCATAGGTCCCGCGGCGCCGCGCGGCGGCGATGATCTCCGCCCGGTCGGCGGCACAGTACTCCCCGACCTTGCGGGCTAGCGCCGCGGGAAGGTAGACCCAGCGGGACGAGCCGTTCTTGGCCACCGCGCCGGGCAGCCAGAACCGCTGGTACGCCAGGCCGCCATCACCGGCTGGCGCTTCCCCGGCGGTCAGGCTGGCCTGCTCGGCCAGCCGCAGGCCGGTGCGGACCATCACGTCGGCGAACAGCGCGTTGCGGCTGGCCCACCGTCCGCGGAACCCGGCATCGGGCAGCCCGTCCGCCCGGTAGCCGCGCAGCCCGGTATCCCGCCACTGCCGGTACTCGGCAGGGGTCAGCCACTGCACCTCATCCCGGCCAGTGTCGCGGGCCTGCGCCGCCGGGACCATCGCGCGGCCGTCACCTTGCCGGTGCCGGTCCGCCGCGGCCCGCCGGGCACGCTGCGGCACCGGATTGGCCGGCATCAGCTGCTACCCGGCCGCCCACGTGAAGAAGCCGTTCACCAGCGCCAGTTCCCGCCCGCCCCGGGCACGGCTGCATGACGCCGGGAGGCACCTCACCCCGAGCGAGAGAGAGTATCGGATAGCCCTCGGCAATCGAGATTTTCACCGGTCGGGGTATCTGCGACACCGCAGGTCCAGGCCGCGGCCTGCGGGTAAGCCCAGCGGCGGGGTGTCCGCTGGGGGTTCCGCTTACGGCAGCGGCATCAATGTCGGCAAAGACTCCAGACGCGCAGCTTGGTCGACTCCTTCGCCCATAGCGTCGGTTTTGCCGGTCAATGTCCGGTCAGCTCGGCGACGACAGGAGCGAGCGCATCAGCGGCGTTGGCGCCGACGACAAAGTAGGAGAAGCCGCCCTCCTCACGTCGTCGCAGGACTTCCTCGATGGCCGCCGTCGGGTCACTTGGAAGTACCAATAGCGAGTCCGCCGCGCGCAGCGCGGCAGGGTCCGTGTCGGGGGGTGTCATGAACGGGGACACGGCGTCACCGACCACCGGCACGTGGAGCGCGAGTTCGACGTCTCGGATAGCGCGGAAATCGGCCGCCATCCGCATGATCCCGGCCCGAGAGTCACCCGGCATCGTCATGAACGTGACTGTATCCGCAAGGTCGACCGCCAGCGCCCGGGCCTTCGGACCACGCACGGCCATCACTACCGGTGTCTGGAAGTCCGGCCCGTCGAGGTCTCTTAGCGACGTGACAGCGTCACGCACCTGAGACAACCGCTCGCCTGGTGTCACCACCGGAAGGCCCAACTGGCGCAGTTCGTCTTCGATCCCGGGTCTCCCGGTGCCGATGCCCATCTCGAAACGACCTTCAGTAAGCACCGACAGTGAGTGCGCTTCCCACGCCATACTCCAGGGCGTGCGCAGCGGAGAGGCGTACACCCACGTACCCACCCGTAGGTCGGCGAGAGTCGCCGCGACAGCCAGCGTGGGACCGGGCGCTGGCTGCCACTGCTGAACGTCGGGCATCAGGAGTGTCGAGAAACCGCTGTCGGCAATACGGCGCACCTGGTCTCGCCACGCCGGCAGATCAGTTCTGAGCGGGGCAACAACACCGAATCGGAAGCTTCTTGCTCCGCCGGTCGCCTCATTGTCGGTCATCGTCGCTGTCCTCTCGATTCATTTCGAGTCGATTGTGCGTGCAGCTGTCCCCCTATTGACTGCCGAGCAGGCCCCAACTCATCGGCCACACGCGAGGCACGACCCCCAGGCGCGTCCCATCTCCGCGCATACAGGCGTACGCATAGCGATCCCCTGGGTATCTCGGCTCTGATCCGGTCACGGTCGGCCTCTACGTCTCGGCCGGTCCGACGGTTGAGGGTGCATCGCCCACCGGCGAAACCGCCCGTTGTCGACGTCCAGGTCAGCGAGTCGTAGGGTGCCGACCGCTGCGGGCCGGTCCGGCGGCGGAGTCAGAGGGCGAGCATTGCGGCGGTGACCTCGTCGGCCGCGGCGTCCCGCAGGGCGGTGCCCATGTCGTCGAGGACGAGCAGCCGCGCGGCGGGGATCGCGTCGGCGAGCGCCTCGCCGTTGCCGACCGGGAAGAATGGGTCCGCGCGGCCGTGCACGACGAGCGTCGGCAGCGTGAGCTCGCCGAGGCGCTGACGCCACCGCGGTGCGCAGTCGAGCCGGGCGAACACCATTCCGAGCTGATTCGCCTGCTGCACCGAGGGTTCGCTCGACGGTGTGCGGTCCCAGATCCGTGCCGCGGTCGCGCGTGCCTGCTCCGGGTCATTGCCCAGCAGCTCGGCGCCGTCGGCGGCGAACGCGGCGACGGCAGATCGGTCGGTCCAGTCGGGCATCGGGCGCGAGAACACCGCGTCCATGGTCGCCGCGTCGTGATCCGGCAGATCGTCGTCGACCGGGCCGGGCGCGACCGGTCGGGTGCTCACCAGCGTCAGCGCCGAGAACGCGTTCGAGTGGTCGAGCGCGGCGACTTGAGCGACCATCCCGCCGACCCCGACGCCGCCGAGGTGAGCCGTCACGGCGCCGAGCGTGCCGACGAGCGCCGCCGCGTCGGCGGCGAGATCGCGCAGATGGTACCCCGGCGCCTCCGGGTCGACGGTCGTCGACGCTCCGCAGTCGCGCAGGTCGTAGCGGACCACCCGCTGGCCACCTGCCGCGAGCCGCTCACACACCGAGTCGGGCCACGACAACATCGTGGGTCCGCCGGCCAGCAGCACGAGTGGATCGTCATCGCGGCCGAAGGTCTCGACGCCGAGTTCGACGCCGTTCGCCCGCACGGAGGTCATCGTGCTCATTGTTGTTCCTTCCCATCGGCTCGGCTCCACTACTCCTCCTGACCCCAGATCCACCCGAAACTCATCGGCATCGTCTGCGAGCCGCGTACGCATGCGGATCCCCAACTGAGACGCCCCAGGGTCACCGGGTATCTGCAGACGGCAGCTACGGCCTCACTGCGGACAGTGACCGGTGGTGCATAACCGTCGATCAGCAGCGCGAGCCGCTCGTCGGGGGCGCTGCCGTGCACGGTGGCGATGATCACCGGCGGGTCAGGTCGGTAGTCATCGCGTAGCGGCTGTCGCGAACGCTCCACGCCGACAGCGAATCCGGAGATCTTGAGCAATTCCGGTTGCAGGGTCCCGCTATAGATCTCGCCCTTCACGGCAGTGACCTGGCGCCCGGCACCGCCGGCATCGCCGCACTCAACGGTGCCGTGGAGGCCCTCATCAAGCCGCTGGCTGCGGAACTCGCCCCGATCCGGGTCAACGGCATCTCACCCGGCTTCGTGGATACCCCCCTGGTGGGGCGGCCTGCCCGAGGACGCCCGGCACGCCTACTTCACCCAGGCCGCTCAGCAACTGCCGGCCAGGCGCATCGCCACCGCGGACGACGTCGCAGACGCTGTCGTCCTCGCCGCAACCAACCCCAACATCACAGGCACCATCATCGAGACCGACGGCGGCGCACGCCTGGTCTCCATGAGCTAGCAAGCAATTGAGGTCCCGGGCCGGCCCTGACCCGGGACCCCCGGTGCACATCAGGCCGAAGCAGCGACCGGCACGTGCACTAGCCGGACGCTCGCTCATAGGCAGATCCGCATGCCCGCCGCCGTGCGACCACAGGTGGCAGGCACGCGAACGCGAACGCGTTGCGGGATGTGGGTCAGGCGGGGGCTGTGTCGAGATGCTCGACCGCGCGTTGCGCCTCGTGAAGGAATGCGCCACGGCTGGTGGAGGTCAGCATCCGGTCCTCCTGGAAGACCTCATAGCCGACGCGGCGTTCTATGGCCCTGATCATGCGAGGCCCGCCGGGAAGACCCGCGTGACGACCTGGTCTCGGCCTGGGTACACGGGACAATAGAAGGCCAGGCACTGGACATCCCAGAGATCATCCAGGAGGGCCTGCTCCTGCTCGACGGCGGGGCGGAGACGACCCGGTCGGTCATCGGGCAAGCAGTATGGAATCTTACCCGCTTCCCTGATCAGCGCCAGATCCTGCTGGCGGACCCGTCGCTCCTCGGGACGACAGCTGTGGAGGAGTTCATCCGGCACGCGACGCCCGTCCTTAACATACGCCGGACAGTGACCGTGGACCACGAACTGCATGGCCAGCAACTACGCGAAGGCGACCAGGTACTTCTCATGTACGGGGCCGCCAACACCGACGACCGGGAGTTCGGCGAGCCAGACCGATTCGACGTGACCCGGCGGCACAACAACCACGTCGCGTTCGGTTTCGGCACCCATTTCTGCCTGGGCGCAAACCTGGCCAGACTTGAGCTGCGGGTCATGTTCGAGGAGTTGCTGCGCGTACTGCCTGGCATCCAGCTGGCACCCGGCTGTGAGCCGGAGTTCGCCCCCGGGTACTTCACCCGCACCCTGCGGGAGCTGTGGGTAGAGTTCAGCCCCGCTCGCTGACTTCGCCAGGTCAACCGCCCCAGGCTGTCCCGCGCCAACCGCGCGATCCTTAGCACGCTGGCCCAACTGCTGCCTCGCGGCGCGGCGGGTGCGGCCTGGCCGGTTCCGGCGTTGTGATGGCGGCGTTCGGCTCGCGAGGGGCGGCCAGTGCCTGATTGAACGGTCAGCGGCCGGTGGGTTCGTGCCATGCCAGGTCGGTGCCGAGTGCTCTGGCGAGCCGGGTGATTGTCTCGCGTGTGGTCTGGTCGCTGATGCGATCGGGAAGCCAGGCGCAGGCGATGCAGGCGGCTCTCACGTCGGCGGTGGTGCAGACGGCGGCCAGGCATTCCTCGATCTGGGTGACGGCGGGTCCGGGGCCTGAGGGGAAGCGCAGGCCGGGCAGTTGCGCGCTGTCGATGACATCCACGTCGAGGTGCAGGTAGACCGGCGTGCGGCCGAGCCCGTCGAGGGCGGAGGTGATCGCGGCCGGGTCGGCGGGCACGCGGCGGACCTGGCTGACGGTCAGGGCGTCGCGCTCGGCGGGGTCGAGGTCCCTGGCGTCAGCGAGCACGACGTCGGTGTCGGCCACCGGCCGCAGCCCGAGCGCATCGCAGAAGAGCTCGGGTGCCCGGCCGGTCAGCATCGCCAGCGGCATGCCGCCGAGGTAGCCGCTGATCGTTATGGCCGGGGTGTTGAAGTCGCCGTGCGCATCCAGCCACACCACTGCCAGGTCGCGATAGCAGCGTTGCAGCCCGGCCACCGCTCCCAGAGCAATGGGGCAGTCGCCGGATAGCAGCAGCGGCCTGGCGGCCCGCGCCACCGCACCGGCGACCGCCTGGTACAGCAGCGTCATGCGGCCGGGCGCGGGGCCGGCCGGAAGGGACGGGCAGATCGTCTCGGTCACGCCTACCGGGACCGGGAAGGCCGGGATGTGCTCATCGAGGTGCCAGGGTGTCACGATGAGATCCCAGCCGCCGCCGCCACCGTGGTCAGCCACGAGTTGTCCCTCTTTCTTTCCGATGGGCGAGTTCTTTCCGATGAGCGAGCAGGTCGAGCAGCCGTTGCAGCTCGGCGGCGCCTGCGTCCAGGTGGGCGGTGAGCTGCGCCCGGGCTTGTGCCCGGCTGCCGCGCAGCGCGTCAAGCAGCTGGCGGTGGTCGTCTGCGGTCCGGCCGAGTTCACGGCTGGAGCGCTCGGCCAGCGCCAGGGCGAGGCGCTGCTCTTGCTGGAGCTGTCCATAGAAGCGGCGCAACCGGGGGCTGCCGGTGGCCGCGACCAGGGTGGCGTGGAAGAGCCGGTCACCGTCGAGCGCGGCGGCGACGTCGCCGCGGCCGAAGGCGCGTTCTATCTGCTCAACCAGGTCGGCTAGGTTCCCGTAGACCGCCGGGTCCCGGTGCCCGGTGAGGGCGTCCACTGCGGCCAGCTCCACGGCGGCGCGGGCAGCGTAGATGTCTGCGGCATCCGGCCCGGTGATGTCCGCGACGACGATGCCGCGGTTCATCTGGTAGCGGACCAGGCCCTCGCTGGCGAGGGTCCGCGCGGCCTCGCGGAGGGTACTGCGGGAGACGCCGAGTTCAGCGGCGACGGCGGCTTCGCGCAGCGGCATGCCCGGCAGCAGCCGGCCGGACAAGATGGCCTGCCGGACGGCTTCGGCGGCCTGCTCGGTGGTGCTCCGCCGCTGAATGCTCGCACCCAGGCCGGTGATCGGGCTCGCCACGGTCACCAGTCTCCCAGCGGCACATCCCGGCCGACGCCGTGCTCACCGGCGAGCCGGGCGGCGAGGGCGGCCACCGCCGCGTCCTGAATGCCCAGGCCGGTCAGGTCCGCCACGGTCAGCTCATCGTCGGCGGTACGGCCGGCCAGCCGCCCGGACGCCACGGCAGTCAGCTCGCCATACACCGAGCCCACCTCCAGCAGGCCGGCCTCCAGCGCGTGGTGCAGCTCGCCTGACGCCGCGGCGGCGTCGATGCTGTCCGGCACGTACTTGCCCGCTGCCACCAGGATCCGCGGGTTCAGCTCCTGCTTGTGCGGCATGTCGGAGCCGACCGCGGTCACGTGCGCGCCGCGGGCCAGCCAGCAGGCTTCGATCAGGGGCCCGGTGCTGCTGGTCGCGGTGATG
>WNFE01002089.1_pt1 | contig 14648 bp, 11 predicted proteins | sample 5400451 | NCBI WGS metagenome assembly WNFE01 (sample SAMN13153344, study PRJNA577476) | soil metagenome | isolation source: 200 cm saprolite under Douglas fir tree site 2 hole 2 | place: USA:California | collected 2015-04-18 | reverse complement strand
AACTCGTTTCCGCGAAGATGCACGCGAGGCTCTGTTACAGACACTTGAACAAATCATTAGCGTAAAAAAACTAAAGTTTTCACCAGACAAGATTATTCCAGGCAAGGTGGGTAATACAACATCGACGTTTTACCCTGATGCAACTCCCGAAGTATCATCGGTCGACGGTAGCGCATGGCGCAACGTTGGTCCGACAGGTGAACCCTTTACGACGATCATATACGGAGTCGGGACGAACTCGGACCACAGTGCGCAATCTAGCGATTGGGAGATAAACGCCGGGTGGAACTCGAACACGTTCACGCAGGTAGTTCGAAGCATCTTCGTGTTCGATACGTCAGCACTGCCCGACGGGGACTTCATTGACGCGGGAACTTTGTCCTTGTACGGGACCGGTTTCGGCACGACGTACCTGCCGGACGCGACAACGGGTATTTATGGTGTAACCACAGCATCTACGACCGCGATTGTACCGAGTGACTACCAAGGTTTTGCTTCGACGACGTACAGCAACACGACTTTCTCGACGTCGACATTCAGCACTACTGCATATAACAACTTTCCTTTGAATGTTGCGGGAGTTGCTGCTGTCAGTAAGACGGGCGCGACAAAGATCGGGTTTCGCAACGCCAACTATGATGCGGCAGGAGTCGCTCCAGCGTGGCCAGGTATCGCGGCAGGGATGAGCTTCGGAGTCTATAATGCAGACTCGGCAGGTACTACCGTTGATCCGATGCTAGTAGTAGAGCACAGTGCTGATGCTACTACAACCGGCAGTGGCGATCTACAGGACAAGGCCTACGGCTACAACGCTGATGGCAATATTACGAATATTAAAGACACATCGAACAATAATGCTGCGGCATATATTTCTTTCACGTACGACGACGTAAATCGCCTCACAAATGCTTCTACCACCATTGCGAGCACAACGCCGTATTCACAGACGTACACCTACAATTCCATTGGGGATATCACGAACAAATCTGACGTGGGTTCATACACCTATGCAGGCACCGGCGACGCCAATCCTCATGCGCCGACGACCGTCAACGGGGTCACCTACACGTACGACAACAACGGCAACCTCACCTCGGCTGGCTCGCAGAAATACACGTGGGACTATCGGAATCGCATAACCTCGGTTGGCAACGGCGCGGCGACCTCGACGTACGGATACGACTACCTCAATCAGCGCGTGAGAAAAGTCTTCGGCACCGCGACGACCACATATCCGAACAAGTACATGAGTAAGAGCGCTGCCACCACCACCGACTACATCTACATGGGCGATACCATCATCGCCGAAGTGGAAGTTGCTAGCACGACGAGCTCAGGCGGAGGTGGGAGCATATCGACTTCTACAATCGCTTTTGACGCAACCTCCACCAGCGTTACGACAACATCGAGCGGAAATATTACAAAGACATGGACGCACACCGTCACCGGCACAAATCCTGTAATTGTTCTCACTGCAGACCTTCAGCAGACCGCTACGGGTACGGGCTCAATCGCGTCTGCTACGTGGAACGGCGGGGCATTTACGAAGGCGACAAGCACGCGAACGAACGCGATGGAAAGCGAAGTCTGGTACCTGGTGGCGACGACCACAGGTTCCAAAACAATGTCGGTCACCATCAACGGCTCCACGACTGCCATACGGCTCGGAGCGTCATCGTTCACTGGCGTATCGCCGACCTGGCCGCTTGATGTGGTGAAGTCCGCGAATGGTAACGGTGGCAATCCTTCAATAAGCGTGACGCCAACAATACCTACGGATGTGGTTGTTTCAACACTCTCGAAATATGGAGGCGGTGGAGGTGGCGGCGGCACGTCCACTTCAACGCCCGCGCTTGTGCAGAGCACCTTCGCGCCGGTTGCAAATTCCGTATCGTTCTCAAGCCCGGTTACCAGCGGAAATCTAGTCGTCGTCGGAATTACTGAGTTCGGTCAAACTCTCGCTGCAAATGACATTACCGACAACAAGAGCAATACGTACACGAAAATTGCCGAAGCTATCAACGGCTCAGACCATGCTGCCATCTACTACGCGAAGAATGTTACCGGCGGCTCGTCATTCACGGTGTCATCCGTTGATGATGGAACAATAGCAATTCACGAGTATTCCGGCATCGCTACGTCGAGCCCGTTAAATGCAACGAGCACGAAGACGGGAACTTCAAACTCGCCAACGTCAGGCATCGCAACATCAACCGTCGGGAATGATTTGTTCTTCTCTGTAGCATGGAGCAACAACAGCGGCGACAGCTGGACAGCAGGTAACGGCTATACGCTACGCCAGCAAGAGACGGACAACAACACCGACGAGCGTCTGGCCACGGAAGATCAAGTCCTTTCAAGCGCATCAACGAGCGCGGCCTGGTACAAGACGACGACGAGCGATCTCTACGCTGCCGCCGTCGCCGCCTTCAAACCACAAGTAACAACAACGGGCGGTGGTAGTGCTACATCTCCAGACGCGACATCAAGTCAGACAACGCTCTGGAAGGATTCGGCAGTCGCCACCTTTGGCGGAGCGAGCTACAAGATAGCGACGACATCGGGAGCCATCACGGACACCTACACAACAGCAGCCAGTCAGGATTGGGTTATGGCAGCGATAGCGCTGCGTCCCGCAACGAGCACGTCCTCCTCTGGTGGTACCGCCACCACCACGCGCTACTTCCTGCCGGACCACCTGAACAGCACGAACGTCGTGACGGACGCGAGCGGAACACCCGTCGAAACTCTAGACTACTATCCCTACGGCTCGACGCGCGTCTCGCAGCAGACGAACGGCTACAACGAGGCGAAGCAGTACGTCGGCCAATACGAAGACCCAGAGACAAATCTCTCGTATTTGCAGGCGCGTTACATGGATGGAAGTAAAGGGCAATTCCTGAGCGAGGACCCTGTTTTCCTTGGTGACCCTCGGCAGCAGACGCTAACGGACCCGCAGAGCCTGAACAGCTATTCTTATGCAAACGATAATCCAGTCACCAAGAGCGACCCTACAGGGAAATGCATTTACGACGGTTGTGTTGTCGAAGGCGTCGCAGCCCTCGGCTTTGCCGGTGGAGTTGCCGCTCAAGCATTTCATGATTATTCGACGGGTGATTTCTCACGTCGATCGGCTGGTCAAAACGTTGCAACCTATCTAACGGCTGGAGGCGCCGGTGCAGTTGTAGCGGGGGCTACTGCGGTTGCGGGCGTCGAGACCGTCGGCCTCGGCTTAGTAGCGCGATTCGGCGTAGCTGGTCTTACTTCCGGAGCCCTAACCGCTGTCACCGAAATCGGTGCAAACAATCTCCTTCGCCAACCCACCGATGGAGGTTCGGTACTGTCAGACTCCATCGTGAATGGTTTGGGGTCTGGTATACTGACATTCCTGCCTGGCGTTCCAGGCGCACTTCCGAAAACTATTAGTTCTGCTCTCTCGGTCTTTTCGAAAGCGCACGCGGCGCGGTCAGGAGCTGAAGCGCTCTTTGGTACGAGCCTGCAAATGCTTGGCACAGCTGGCTACCAGTTTTATTCGTCGTCTTCCGGAGGCGCTGGATCGGCCTCGAAATCGGGTGGCGGCAATCAAGGATCTAAATCTCAAAACGGCACCTCTGTCAGTTCGTGGATGGGTAGCTTCAACCCCTTCTCACCGCGCTAGCTATGAGCACTAGATATTTTTCGTAACCCATATATGGCAGAGATCAGATGTTATGGAAGCCCGAAAGTCGCCAATGGATTTGTTTTCGTAATCGCTGCTGGTCTATTCCTGATGGTCATTTCTGGAATCATTGAAGGGAACTATGTTTCGGCCTTAACGGTAGCGGCGATCGGGTACACTGCAGTTTCGTTGATTTGGATTGCCTCGCGTCATGGCACTTTTATAGCTGTTGACCCAGACACTAAGATCTTGCGCGCGTCTAATTTTTTTATCCGAACGAAACAAATTCCGATCGTATCGATAACTCACATTGGAACGCGCGGCATGTTTGTTGGCGCAGCTACCGAAATCGAGATTACATACCGCAAGCCAAATGGCCTACAAAAGACTGTAGGATATGGAACAAAGAATTTTCTCAATCCAAAAGATCTGAAAAGAGTCCTTGATGCGCTGGCAGAAATAAATCCGAGATTGCATGTTCCTAAAGAGCTCATCACGGACAAGGCTACTCCCCGAATTTTATGACCCCCGACCAGCTTGCCGAACTTAGAGGCAACGAACTCCTTCGAGGAAGGCTTGCAAAATTCCTGACTCGCGAATGGCAATGCAGAAATAGTCTAACCTAGCTTATGAAGAGGTACAGAACATCCGGTCTGCGGCTCTTCGTTTTAGTTCTTTTCGGAACAATAATCTCATCTCTCTGGGCGACTGGGAAGACAAATGGTCTTCAGGTGTTTCTTGGTGTCGAAGCAATCTTTGTTGCATTGGCTCTTGCGGCGTGGTCGTACACAGCAATTCACTTTGAAGGAAATGATATCGTTCGCACCATTTTCTTTTTTTTCAATACTAAAACAGGCGCTTGCACAGGTGCAATTCTTTTTGTCACTTGGTTTTGAGGGGATAATCATCGCATGTAGGATGACCTGATGAATCGCGCATCGGCGCTTGCGAATGTAACTGAAATGTTCTTAGTGCCCGTCCAATTTTCATTGCTTCATAAAAATTTCCCCCGGGCGAATACAGCGTGACGCCACTGATCTGGCCCTGATTTTCCCGAATGATTTTTATGAACGTCTCGAAATCACCGGGCTTTATGGGTCCTTCAATTACAATTTCTCGATATGTACCGACGCCGCTAATGTACGGCCGAATATCTGCCGCAATGGCTTCAATTGAGAGGCTCGCGAGCGCCACCAATTGGACCGCTAGAACCAATATCAGAGTTCTACTTTTGACCATCGGTCATCTCTCTTGAATATCACTCGGTCCCAGCTAGGAGCGGCGCAATCGAAACGGTTACAGATTCAGGATAGGAAAAGAAATATACGGCCCGAAATCCACGCAGGTTCAACGAAGGGCAATCCTCTAGCATCAATTTTCCGCTGTTGTAGGTACGATCCGCTACTATCAGAAGGTGGATATCCGGACCAGCGGCCTCTATATATTTTGGCAGCTTCTCTGACTTTTTATCGATCAAGCGGACATTATCCGGCAGACAAAACCGGCTGAACTGGTCGAAATGAACCCAAACAAGACGGCAATGTCGGCGGGGTTGTTGCGCGGCGTGCTGCGGGTGCGTCGCACGCTATCCTATGCCATGGTCGGAACGTCGAGCCTTTATCGAGGGAGTAGCAACCAAATGTGGATTAACCTCGAGGGGACATCGCAGCTTGTCGACGCGGTCAGCTTTTTATTCGTTGTGCCGGAGCTACTAGGCGAGTCCCAACTGAAGATGCTGCATGATCTCATTGTCGGCGCGGCAAAGAACTTAGGCAGGAGCCTGCTGAATTTAGGCAGGGGCCTACTGCCGGACAATATTCTAAAACTTCTGCTTGCGGTCGGGACAGCAAGCAAAGCATCGGGTTTCTTTGATGCATTGTCACAGGCGGTTCGTGGATACCTTCTTTGGACCTTATTCACCCTTCCATTCCTAGTCGTTCTTCTCCCGATCGCAGGAATATTCATCCTATTCCACACCGGTATTTCTGGGTATCTATTCCTGATATTTGCCCTAGTTTTTGTCGTTATTTACGTATTCGTCATAGCTCTATTCTTTCTGACCCTCGGCATCACTGTTGTGATATCGCCCGAGATATCGATGGTCAGAATGGTGTTGTTTGGCGCTGGGGCAACGATGTTCCTTCTAACCCGTTTAGTAACCGCTTGGCAGGCTTTTGCACACCCGCTGCCCGCATGAGCATGGGCCAGCAGACCAAGATGCAGGTGTTGTCCAAGCGTTGCTTCAACAACGTTACTACGACGGTTAGCAAAGGGGAGTTCTTGAGCGAGGATGCAAGCTTCCTCGCAGTTGGTAATCCGCGTCAGGTCAAACAGGTTACGGGGCAGGACCAAACAACGTTCCTCGCGGACCCGCAACAAATGAACTCCTATACCTACGCAAGTGACAATCCGGTAACGAAAAGCGACCCAACTGGAAACCAGGCAGTCCCAGCGGTAAGCTTGCTAGCTCCAGAGTTCTCTGGCTCGGCCTTCGCTCCTGAGGTGACGCTGCCACTCATTGCTGTCACAGGTGCCACCATTGGCGTGCAAACGTTGCTTAGCAAGAGCAACGCCGGCCAGCGATATATTCCATTCAATCAACAACCGGGTCGCCTGGTTACTACGCCAGGCAATCTGCCGGACCCGTTCGACCCGTGGGATGGCTGGAAACCGGGAAGTCCGAAGGACTGGAAAACCTGGACCGGAATTGGAATTGCCGCAATCGGAGTTGCGACGGACATCTACTCGAATGCTAAAGACCTGCCATCAAATAGGACGGGCCTATCGTCTGGCAACTGGTACTCACTTCCGTCAATCGTAATTCAAAGTGGTAACACCTACTACAGGAACTACTCTGGTCTACTCAGCTCAACTCCTTAAACGGGCGGAAGCAGGAGCGGTGGATTGCCCGCCACCGTGACGCAGAATGGAGTGACGTACTATCGCAACTCGTCCGGCTTGGTGAGCACAACACCTGGGAAGTAGTATTATTACGGGTATATGTTCGTATCCTTCCGAACTTTCATAGCTCTGATTGCGATTACGGGCCTGCTCTCAATTCTGGATAGTTGGATTATTCAGTCTACTTTGAACGGCGGCATCGATGTATTTCGAGCCGGATTTCAACTTCTTCTAATCGCGGTAGTTCTCTATCTCTTGTGGGGACGGACAAACGCCAGTTACATGCTCGCTATTGTGTATGTGTGCGGCAACGCGCTTGACTATGCTTACGAGCTTTTCCAGTTCTTTGTTCTCGGAAATGCAAGAGCAACGCTACCGATGGGCGCAGTCGTACTAAGCTTGGCATTGATTGCCGGAGCGCTGTTATCGCTTATCGTCCTCGGTCTTGATTACGCAAAGTATCGAGCGAACCTAAACCAGCAGATGTAGTTCTTCTGCCTTGCTGCTTGCCTTGCAGAAAGGCACGGCCATCCGGTCAGCAAAGCACGACAGCAAGGCAAGAGACACGGGTCATTGTACAGCACGGTTTGCTTCCTGATAATGTCCGGCAAATCCGGCGGTCGTTTACCCGTGGGGCGCCGCGCGGCTTGTTCGGCAGCATCAGCTTGATGCCAGCCCATTCATGGTCGGTGAGTTCATAGAATTGGCAGCTTTGCCTGTATGGTGCGGCGACAAGGCATATAAACCAATGTCCAAAAGAAATATCGCAGCAAGTGAGACTGAGCCCCACGCTGGTCGGTGACACAATCCTGTTTAACGGCGATAAACTTCGTATTCCGACACACAGGCCCGTTCGCATTCTGGGCCAAGGAAAAAATGGATTCGTTGTTCTTTGCGAAAACGAACTTCTAAATCGACCTGAAGCTCTGAAGGTCTGGGCGAAGCTTGATCCAGAGGATTCGCGGGATAAGTTCCAACAGGGTTTGCATGAGACGCGGAAAGCCGTGGCAGCTTCCAAAGGACGATTTGTCGCTCAGGTTTATGCAGCAGGCGTGCTGGTGGAAAGGTATCTGTACGCCGCCATGGAATATGTCCCAGGTCCGACCTTGCACAACTATTTGGCCGAGCTGAAGGATGACCGGGATAAATGGGCATGGCGAGCCAGTTCTTTCGTGCTCTTAGCGATACTGACGGCGTTCTGCACGGCGATCCACACACAAGAAATGTCATTGTGCAACTTGAATACGACAGGCCATGGTTAACGCTGATTGACTTCGGAACGTCACGCTTCACCAGATCAGACAAATTTGTGGAGCGGCATTGGCGGGTGGTGGGTGAAACCATTAGCCGCATATTTCATAATTCCCCACGATACAAAAGAGCGAAGGATATCGTGGGCAAGATGCCCATTTCCAAACGGACTGATAGTGATAGTCGACGGACCTACTATACTCTCCTGGTTAGCTGGGCCGATCCCGACGAGGAGAGGGATGATGATGGTTGGGATTGAGGTCGCGCCGCCTTTACGCATCGAAGATGAAATGACCGTACTTGGCCCTTCGCGTCACTTCGCTGCCGCGCAGCAATTTGGTCGTTTTCTGAGCGAAGCGTTGACGCGAATGTGCCAGAAGCGGCCATCCGACTCTCATTCAGAGAGCCCTGCTCTTCTCAGGCCGTCCGCGAACGTGGCGAGATCTTCCGGCCGCAGGAACGGGAGCCATTCATTAAGGTGGGAGAGCCGTAGTGTCGGATCGAGCGACTTGAGCAGTAGTTTTTCGGAGTAGAAAAACGACTATCGCGACCCAACGCCGGTGCATGTCAGCATCGCTGATCCCACTACGCGCCCATTCGATCTTCCTCTCGACGTTTCATTCGCCGTATCCCGATATCGCGAGCGCTCTTCAGTTACTAATCGTATAGCGGAGAAACAGGAATGACACGTACACGACCTGATAGGCCCGGAGTTCTAGCCTCTTATGCTGAGCTTTTGCCATAGAAAAGCGGATCATCATCAGGGATTCCAATATGCTCGGGAGGTCCGACCTTAGGCTTCATCATGCCCTTCTGCGGGGGCGCAGGAACAAAATTTGCGAAGAGGCGGTTCGATTTTGGGTCAACAATAGGTATCCGCAACTGATAAACGTGTCCGACCGCTTCATAGGACATCCGAGTACCATCCGGACTGAAAGTCCACTTGAGAGCGTGGAGAAAGTCGGCAAGAGAGTTAAATCCATACCGGGTGTAAGCTGGGTACCGACGCGGATGAGATGGACTCCACAAAGGCAGTTTCTCCAGCTCCTTCTGTACAAGGGCGATTTTGGCCTCGTCAGACGCTGGGTAACTCCTTACGGAGATTGTGTCCTGCAAATAGGTCAAGGGGTAATAGACGTATTGTCCCTCCACACTGGCAATCGACAGCTTGGGCGACGGCGTCGCCACATTGAACCTGAAATTTTTTTCAAGTGTGCCTTCCGGTCCGAGCTTTGTACGGCTGGGGCTAAGCTCGAAGCTCGGTAGCCTGCCAAAAGCTTTGAACCACACGTCCCACTGCTCTTTTGCCACGCTCTGTCCCGTGATTAGCTGAAATGTTTTCTCACGGAATAGCCCCTCTAGCTGCTGTCGCGTTGTAATTGAGGCAGCTGCGATGACAACAAATGGGTAAAGCCTGAATTCGAGCAGGCCTGCCCTTACGTGAGCAACGTCATCAAAATGCTTGGGGGCGGTAACTACGTCCGCACCGGTAACTTCGCGAAGTAGGTCCAAAAATGGCCTAGCTCGGGGGTCCCCGATCGTACAGCCGATGACCCGCAACACTAGAGGGCTCGTCGATCGATCGCGAGAGCGTGGACGCGGACTTACAACCTCCTTTTGCAGACGAAATTTTGCCTGAGCCTCAGGTGGTGATGCCTGCACTAGCGCAAGATCCTCATAGCTAATCGCCTTCGCATCGGCGCTAGTCCCATCAAGGCGCGAGAACAGAAGCCCATTTGCGGTGGCGTGTGATACGAGGTCAAGGTTGCGAATTGCAAACTTTATGTCTGGGCTCTCGCTCAAAGCGCGGATAAAGCCCACAAGTGTGTCGGCATCCAGCCGAATCTTCTCTTTCTCTTCCCCACGCCATGCAAGCAGAGTTGCGGCTCGCTCCACATACGACTCTTTCTTCTTCGGGTCCTCAATCTTCGGTGCATAGATGTAGTCACGAAATTCGGTGTCCGGGAGATCGCGCAATAGCTCTTGATAGCGAGCGTTCGCATCAACAATGACGACATCATTCTCTCGCACCCGTTGATCTATGGTGGTAAGTAAAACCGGTTTGTCAGATCCTAGTGCTCTTTTGCTAATCCCTCCGCACTGAAGGAGGAGCTCGATTCGAAATTGCTGATATTTGTTTTTCCGCAGGAAGGCATCTATCTTCTTGCCATCCTCGCCCTTGCCAACCGGTAGGATCGCGTTCATTGATGAAGTGCCTTCCAGAACCAACGCTATTGTCCGCTATCGTCTCGCGTCCGCAGTAGACGGTACGGGACGAGCTACGCGATCTCTGGCAATTTCGTCGTGATAGAGATGTCCAGAGCACTTGTGGGGGTGTACTCGAACCACGTGGAAATTAGAGACGCTTCCGCGTTGACGGAAATATCAGCGTCCTCCTCAGTTCCACCTTCTTTCCCATCCGCGCCCAAACAAAGAAGGTCGTACTCGTTTGTTACCCCTGGACGCTTGTAGACATAGTCGTTCCCCCAGGGGTCCTTTTGGATCGCCGCTCCAGGTAAGGCTGCCAGCCCCTGGGCAGTGGTTGGATACAGACCATTTGAACTAGCTGCCTTGAAGTCCTCGAGGCGCGCAGCTAGCTCCTGCATGTATGTCCACGCTTGCCTTTGCTTGGGATAGAGTAATGGCCTAGGAGTCTGTTCAGGATTTGCCGGTGGGAACCCTGGATAGTTCGTCCTGGCGAAATTCTGGATCTCCTGGGCGATGGCGACATAGGGGTGGGGCCCGGGGAGGCCAGCAAACGCCCCCGATTCGACGAGCTGCGTGAAACTATCTTCAAAACCAGGGCGAATGGTCAGTACCACTCGCGCCGCGCCAGCCCTCAGGAATACGCGATGCCGCGGGTCAGGATGGTATAAAAACTTCTTGAGATCCCAGTTGCTAGTCGTATCCCAAAAATAGGGATAGGTAAAATGCAGAACATTCTCCCACTCGATCGCGTTTTGGACGTACTTGATAAACTCGCCGTGCTCCATTACGTGGAGCCACTCGCGAGCAGACAACTGATTGGGGTCCAGTACCTCTCGAACTTCGGGGTCGTTGCTGTCTGTCAGCATGTATAGGGACGCGATATTCGCTGGTACAAGGTGAAACGAGGGTCCGAAAAGCCACCGCAAAACCCCCTTCATAATCTCTTCTTGCTCCATCCGCCTCAGGGTCAACGCATCGTACCCCTTAATCTCCTCCTCCAACTGTGCCCTTTCGTCCTTGAAAGCCTGTCGACTCTTTATGTACTGCTCCTCCGCCGCCTGCCTAAGTTCATTCCAGACCTTGATCCGCCACGCGATCAAAGTTTCAGCCTTTGGGCGAAGTCGAAGGATAATGTTGAAGGCATAAATCCACACATACTGAAATGCGAAGTCCAGCGCGAGTTTGCCGGACTTCGCAACCATGCTCTGCGGACCATCGTTCAAGAATGAAAAAACGCTTTTCGTGTCACCTGCTTTATTCTCGAAATTAAGATCGTAGTCCATTTGCTCGATATAGTAATTTTCGTCAACTTCGAACTCGACAGAGTCGTAGTGTACATCATCATAGTTTTTGACGTTCTGGTCAGTTTCCTTGTGAACCGGCAACCATCGAATGGCTTCTGGTGGTGCGGTGACACTAGCCTCGTATTGAGCCGCAAGGCTATCGTAATTCGACACCAACGAAGGATCGGTGGCATATGAGCTGTATGTGATAGCGGCGAGCGGCAAATCGAAAATAAAGGGAAGATTTATCAGCTTGTCCAGTTCGGAAAGTCTTTGAATTCTTGTAATTAGCGCTGAGCCTGGATTCGGTATGACGATGTCATAGGTCATCCTAACTCCATATCGCAGCAAATCCACTTTCCATTTTCGCACCAGCTGAAAGTAGTCTACGCGCATGACGCTATCTGTAGGATTGGTAATTGTGCGTACTGCCTCGTCACTGCTGCCGGCGATGGATGACACCTTGAAACTGAATTTGTGATCTTTCTTTGTGCGCGCGGCAGCCTTCTTGGTTAGCTGCATGCTGTGGTTGCGACTATCCTTCTTAGATTCTTGATCGTCAGACGAAGTGTTGTATCCGAAGGAACTGCTGAGGGTTACGGACGAATAGCTAGCGGACAGAGATGCGCCGACATTTAGCGCCGAAGTGTGCTTTGATTCGGAGTCGGTTGCCTGTGCTAGTTCATTTTTCTCAGAAACTCCCTGCTCACTATAGCTCTCAAAGATGTCTTGAACGATATCCTCGAATTCCTCTTGGCGAACAGCCCATTCCTTGTGGCTGATATTGACCGTCTCCTTGGGACTGAGGGGGATCGAGTGAACCAATTCACCTTTTTCAATTCCCGCCGGATAGGTCTCCAAGCGCTCCAGATGAAGCCGGCCTATGGGCTCAATGTTTAGACGGTCTTTGAAGGCTTTGATGGATTCGTCGACAGTGCTTGCGCTGACTTGCAAGAGTGCCATTCCATCTACGATGGCTGGAACAGTGGGTGTCGTGATAACGGGAGCGCTGGCGAATTGAGAATAGGGCAAAACAATGCCGTGCAGGCTCTTGAGCAGATCCGGACACTTCTGGCCGGCCCAAGTTAGCAGGCCGGGAAGAGCCATTTTAGGCGCTGAAGAATCCAACGAGCGAATGCTCGCAAGCGGCAGTGATCCGATGGTGGAGCCAACCGGTTCAATTGACGAACGCGTCCGGTGTGTCGCGCGGGCGGTCGCACCAGCCGCCGGGGTGCTTTTCACCTCTGCGTAGACTTTGGTTACGACCTTCAGTGGAATACCCGAAACTGTGGCGGCGCGAACAGTGGTAGACGCTGTGGCCGTGTTCAGAGTTGTTGTTGCCACTCGCGTCGTAGGCGGTGGTGCCAAGGAGACTGGTGTTGGTTGAGTACTAGCGAGATATTGTTTAGTTATGCTTGAGACAATTTCCGTCGCGCGTTTGAAGGTCTGGGCGCGGTCATCAGCAAGGTTCCCGGCGGTGCTGATGAGGGCCTTCGTACTAACTTCTGCAAAGTGCCTCGCGTTTCTTACGCTCGCCGTCAACGAACGATCAGTTACGAGGTTTTCGATTGCGTTTATGGCGGCGAGCTCTGCCTTCCGGTTCGAATGCGACCGTCGTGAGACTTGCTTTCGTAGTGTAGCCAGTTCAGATCGCGTGATACGAAGACCCTGAACGAATGCGGTCTTATCTAATGCGCGTGTGCGGAGATCCCGATCTCGTCTGCCAGGGCTGCGAGGGCCACCGCTACTATTGTTCGACTGACCGGGGAACTTCGTCTGTACATATGTTGCTTTGTAGCTAACTCGTCGAGAATTGGGCAAGTCGCTCATGGCCGCCTCCTTTCGTAAGGTTTGCCCGAGACTTCCGAGACCACCCTCTTCTACGCCGCATTGAAACTCGGCGTCAGATGAGAAAACGCTATGTCGTCTAAATCCCCAGAACCCGAATTGTGACGACCAGAATGTTCAATATTATACTCCAGTTTTCCCTGAGCGTGAAGATGGGACCCACACAGGCTGGCAGAGCCGGTTGAGCCACCGACGCATGGATGTCTGCAAGACACTGGAGAGACTAAAGACCACGGCAAATGAGAAGCGAAGGAGCTCTCAGACCGCCCGCGGAGACCTCGCCAACGCTCGCTAGCCAGAGGCCCAGCGCAACAAGCGCAATTAGTATGTTTCGGCCAACAAGTAGTCGAAAGGCGCTTCGGGGGCGTGGGACACCGCCGCGACCGGGGGAATATTGCCGCGTAAAACAGATCGGATAGCTGTCGCTCATCATCGCCTCCGCTTACGGAGGATCAGGCCCCGCTGGCGTCGCGGCCGAGAACATGACTAGAAGTGAAAACTTCAAATAGAATCAACAACGAGAAGGGGGCTGCAGTCCAAGCCTTCCTTTTCGGCGGTGATAGAGCCTCCGCGATTTAAGGTTGAGGCGCAACGTGGCGAACCGCCGCAAGTCCCATGTCGAAGGTGCGAGCTTGAAGCTGGCAAGGAATCGCCAACACTAGGATGTCTGACATGGCTGCTTCGCGCCAGAAAGCGACTGCTCTAGTAAGTCGCCTCTTGGCCCATCGCGTCATTCTGCTGCCGCGCAGCAATTGGGTCGCTTTGGGAGCGAATCGGGCATCTACTTTGGTGGGTCGCACAAACGGATTGATCGATACACGCCGCCGTATCTAGTCTAGTCGATGGCCCCTGCAACGCATGTTAGAATTCTGGGATGACGGCCGCCGTCGGCGCTCGAAACCTCATTAAAGTCGATGCAGGTGTTGTCCACGCCTTGCTGCAGGCAAGGTATTACGATGGCAGTAAGGGTGAGTTCCTAAGTGAGGACCCTGTTTTCCTTGGTGACCCAAGGCAGCAAGTTCTCACAGACCCACAGAGCCTGAACAGCTACTCATACGCAAACGACAATCCGATTACGAAGAGCGATCCTACAGGAAGGATCGCAGGGGTGGATGACTTATTAGCTTTTGGTGTCGGCGGAGCCGTGAACGTAGGATTTTACAGTCTAACCACCGCAATGACAGGACAACGAATAACGCCTGGTGGTGTCTCCGGTGCTTTCTTGAGTGGAGGCATTCTCGGCGTTGGAATAGACAATGCACCGGAAACGGGCGGCATTTCGATCGAGGCCGCAATTGTTGCCGCAAGATTGGGAGCACGAGCCGGATTTGCTGGTGAAGCTGTCAAACAAGGAATTGACGTTGCCGCGGGCAATCAATCGGCCGTCAATTGGGGAGCTGTAGCATTTAGTCCCGTCCAAGGCGCTCTCAACAACATGCTAATGGAAACAACTTTTGGCACTGCTTGTGTTTCAGGCTTGTCATGTGGACAGGGGAATT
>WNFE01002088.1_pt1 | contig 14651 bp, 11 predicted proteins | sample 5400451 | NCBI WGS metagenome assembly WNFE01 (sample SAMN13153344, study PRJNA577476) | soil metagenome | isolation source: 200 cm saprolite under Douglas fir tree site 2 hole 2 | place: USA:California | collected 2015-04-18 | reverse complement strand
TAACCCGAATTCAGATCCTCTGCGCTGCCAACTCCCTCTCTAAACCTTACTCTCTCTAAACGTTGATGAGCGCACCCGCTGCCAAGTTGCTTTCCGCAACGCGAAAACCTCCAACCCTCGCTGAGGCGGACGCAACCAGCCAGATGCGGTGGTGATAAGAGCCTATTTCTTAGATGCCACGTCCAAGCCAACGTTACACTACGAAATTGTACTCTTTTCCGGAAGCTTTTCGACAGGGTTTTGCGGTTTCCGTCCGGTCCCGCACCTTCGTGTGTGCGGGCGGTCAATGGACGTTCGTTCCCCCGCTCCCTATAATGAAAAAAATCAATCATTTGGGGAGAAATGAACCGCGTGCCGCTGGACCTTAAATCCACCATCAACCTGCCCAGGACCGACTTTCCCATGAAAGCCAACCTCCCCCAGAACGAGCCCAAGGCTCTGGCCGGATGGGAGCAGATGCGGATCTACGAGCGCATTCGGCAGGCGCGGGCCGGCGCCAAACTCTATGTCCTCCACGATGGGCCACCGTATACCAGCGGGCCCATCCATCTGGGTACAGCGCTCAACAAATGCCTGAAGGATTTCGTGGTTAAGTCGAAGACCATGGCCGGTTTCGACGCACCCTACGTTCCAGGCTGGGATTGCCACGGCCTGCCCATCGAGATCAAGGTCGACCAGATGCTCGGCGGCAAAAAGCTGCAGATGCGGCCGCTCGATGTGCGCCGGGAGTGTCGTAAATTTGCCGATAAGTATCTCGACTTGCAGCGCGAGCAGTTCAAACGCATCGGCGTCTTTGGCCGTTTCGACCGGCCCTATGCCACCATGACCCCGCAGTACGAGTCAGTGGTGCTGCAAACCTTCTTCACTTTTTACGAGAACAATTTCGTGTACAAGGGCCTGCGCGCCGTCTACTGGTGCATGCACGACGAGACCGCGCTCGCCGAAGCTGAGGTCGAATATGAGAACGACGTCAGCCCCACGGTTTGGGTAAAGTACGAACTGCTCGACGATCCCGCGAAGATCGATCCCGCCCTGAAGGGCAAGAAAGTCTCGACCATCATCTGGACCACTACGCCCTGGACACTGCCGGCGTCCATGGCGGTGGCCTTTCATCCCGGCGAAGAATACGTTGCCTTGGAGGCCGGCGGCGAAGTTTACATTGTCGCGGCCCGGCTAGCTGCCGATGTGGCGGCGAAATGCGGCTTCACCGAGACACGCGAGCTTGCCCACTTTTCCGGCAGCAAGCTGGAGCGGCTGAACTTCCAGCATCCATTCCTCGATCGCAAAGTTCTCGGCGTGCTGGCCGACTACGTCACTATGGACACCGGAACGGGCGTCGTCCACACCGCACCGTCGCACGGCGCGGAAGACTTCGCCACCGGCGTGAAGTACGGCCTTGATGCCACCAGCAACGTGGACGAAAAGGGCATCCTGCGCAACGGCCTGCCCGAGTACAACGGCTTGAAGGTCTGGGTCGCCAATGCGCCCATCATCGAGCTTCTCAAGAAGCGCGGCGCCCTGCTGCACACCGAAAAGCTCGAACACTCGTATCCGCACTGCTGGCGCTGCCACAATCCCATCATCTTTCGCGCTACCGAGCAGTGGTTCATCTCGATGGAAGCCGCGATGCCGGGCGGAGGCACGCTCCGCAGCCGGACCCTGGAAGACATCGACAAAGTGAAGTGGGACCCGGCCTGGGGAAAAGAGCGCATGCACAACATGATCGCGACGCGCCCCGACTGGTGCATTTCCCGGCAGCGCGTTTGGGGTGTGCCTATCGCGGTCTTCCTTTGCCAAAGCTGCGGCAAGCCGCTGAATGATCCGGCGATCAATCGGAAAGTTGTCGCACTCTTCGCTCAATCCGGCGCCGACGCCTGGTATACCCCTGAGGCCGACGCGGTTCTCCCCCCTGGAACCAAGTGCCCGCATTGCAGCGGAACAAATTTCAAGCGAGAGACGGACATTTTCGACGTATGGCTGGAGTCAGGCACCAGCTATCTGGCCCTGTGCGACGATGAACCTTCTTATCCCTGGCCTTCGGACCTCTATCTCGAAGGCGGCGACCAGTACCGCGGGTGGTTTCAGTCTTCCCTGCTCTGTGCCATGGGCACGCGTGGAACTCCGCCTTACCATGGCGTTGTAACCCCAGGCTGGACGCTCGACGAAAAGGGCCAGGCGATGTCGAAGTCCCGCGGCAACGATGTCGACCCGGTCGACATTTCCAGCCGTCTGGGTGGCGAGATCGTGCGCCTCTGGGTCGCCTCCGTCGATTTTCGCGAAGATGTTGTCGGCTCCGAGCAGTTGATGCTGCGCGTGGCCGAAAGCTACCGCAAGATTCGCAATACCTTTCGCTACATCCTGGGTAACCTGCACGATTTCGATCCGCAGCGCGACGCCGTGCCCCTGGACGAGATGGACGATCTCGATCAGTACATGCTCCGTCAGACCGCCAGCATGGCGTCCGATGTGAAGAATTCGTACCGCGAGTTTGCCTTCCACAGGATCTATCACCGCGTGAATCACTTTTGCGTGGTGGATCTGAGCGCGTTCTACTTCGACGTCCTCAAAGACCGGCTCTACATTTCAGCCCCCAACTCTTCCGGACGCCGCGCGGCCCAGACCGCTATCTGGCGGATCGGTGAAGAACTCGTGCGGCTGCTGGCGCCGATCATGAGTTTTACCTGCGACGAAGTCTGGCGCTATCTGCCGAAAATGCCGGCGCGGGAAGAGAGTGTTCACCTGGCCCTTTTCTCGAGTGGAGATCTTGGCGGCGAGACCCGAGGTGGTCCGAAGGAAGAGGGTCCGCTGGAGGGGGACCAGGACTGGATCAGCTTACGCGCCGTGCGCGACGAAGTTCTCAAGGCGCTCGAAGAGGCCCGCAACAGCAAGCAGATCGCCGGCAGCCTGGAAGCACAGGTTACCGTAAAGGCCGCTGAGCCGGTGTTCTCTGTCCTGGCACGCCACAAGGATCGACTGCGCTATCTGTTCATCGTGTCCTCAGTCACGCTGGAACCGGGAGCGTCAGGAAACGGAACCAGCGGGATTAGCGTCCAAGTAAGAAAGGCCGACGGCAGGAAGTGTGAACGCTGCTGGAACTATTCCATCCACGTGGGCGAGGACGCGGTCTATCCCACGGTGTGCGAACGCTGCAGCGCCGTCCTGAAGAAAATCGGCGGGTGAGGCTCCGTTTAGCGATGTGATAACTCCGTGTTCCACACGCAAACTGGGCGCTCTGGGTTCAGAGGTTTTAGACATATCCGAATGACGATTCATGCCGCGCGCAAAGTTCATTTTTTGATAGCCGTACTGGTTTTGCTTCTCGACCGGGCAACCAAGCTGGCCGTCGCCCGCAACATTTCCCTGCACGACACCATTCAGGTGATCCCGGGATTCTTTCGTCTCACCCACGTGGAGAATCGTGGCGCCGCCTTCGGCCTGTTCGCCGACTCGCCCTCGGAATGGAAGATCACCATGCTGGTGCTGTTCTCGATCGTGGCGCTGGCCATCGTTTCCGTTCTTCTCTGGCGCAACAGTCATTCGATGCCAACCACGGGGATTGGCCTGGCGCTGATTCTCGGGGGTGCGGTCGGCAATCTATGGGATCGCCTGGTCAGCGGAAAGGTTGTGGACTTCCTACTGTTCTACGTCGGCCAGCACCAGTGGCCGGCCTTCAACGTAGCCGACAGCGCGATTGTGGTAGGGGCGGGGTTGTTGGTTGTCGAAATCCTTTTTGCCAAGTCGACAGCCCCGGAAAAATCGGTCTGATCGCAACACCGACCAAAACTTTTAACCGCGAAGATCGCAGAGAAAAACCGCAAAAGGACGCGAAGAACTTCTTTGCGTCCTCTGCGGTTAAAAGCTCTTCGCCTTGGTTAGGCCGACTTCTTCTGCGCCATTTCCGCGTAGAACGCCTCGGCCCGCTTTCCCATTTCTTCCTCGCTCACGTCCTCGACGTGCGTGCTCACGCCCCAGGAATGGCCGAAAGGATCGATCAGGGTGCCATACCGGTCTCCCCAGAACATGTCGGACACCGGCATAGCGGTCTTGGCGCCCGCGTCGAGGGCCCGCTGAAAGACGTCGTCAACATCCGGCACGTAAAGATAAACTCCCCCGCTATGCCCGCCCAGGGTCTGCGGGGACTTGCCGCCCATGTTGGGGAATTCATCGGAGAGGAAGATGATGGAATCCCCGATCTTTAGTTCTGCATGCATGATCTTGCCGTCCGGACTCGGCATCCGCATGCGTTCCTCAGCATCGAATACGCTCTTGTAAAATTCGATCGCCTCGGCGGCGTTGCGAACGATCAGAGTTGGGGTTGCGGTGTGGAAGCCTTCAGGGACTGGTTTTACCGAAGCAGTCATATGATTTCTCCTAGTGTGCGGCCGGATGGCCGGCCGGAGTATTCCTCTGCGAGCGGACTCGTATTCTACTGCTCCTGGGCGGCGCAGATTGTGAATTCTTGTAAAAAAGGACGGGTTTCCTTCGACTCTGTTGGGTGATTCGCAACTGAATCGACCATCTCCGCTCAGGATGAGAAGGTATTGAACTACGGCGCGCCGTACAACTGCCGGTAGACATTCGCGTTCCGCAGAATGGCCTGCACGTACTCCCGGGTTTCGGTAAACGGAATGGATTCCACAAACTCCTGCGGATCGCGATATTTTCCCTGCCCCTGCCAATCTTCCACGCGGTTGGAGCCGGCATTATAGGCGGCCAGCGCGTATTCGAAAGCTCCAAACTTGTCCACCATCTCGCGGAAATAGCGGGTGCCCAGTTGCAGGTTGATTTCGGGGGTAAACAGTTGCGTCGAGGAAAAATGCTTCAGCTTTTCTTCCCGGGCGACGGTGCTGCCCACCTTGGGGAGCAGTTGCATCAGTCCAACCGCATTGGCTCGGGAGACCGCGCCGGGATTGAACTCCGATTCCTGTCGGATCAGTGATGCAACCAGATAGGGATCCAGCGCGTTCTGCGACGAAAACTTCTTCAGATCGGTCCAGTAAGGCTTGGGAAACAGGGCTTCCCAGTAGGAGCGCGGCAGGGCGGGCAAATCCACTGCAAAATAGTTTGGCACCGCGCGTTTGAATACTTGAATCGCGCCGTCGTAACGTCCCGCGTCCTGATAAAGTCTGGCGGTTTCAGCGGCGACCCAGTTCCCTCTGTCCTCCGTGCCTGCGGCCTGCACTTCGCGGACGGCAAACTCCACCAGGGCGCCGTTCTCCAGCAACTGCGCTTTCTGGTAGCGCAGGTTGTCGGTTGGAGGCTCGCCAGCGGTGACGTGAGCCCCGGCCTCGATCGCGGGAACCCGGTCCAGCAACGCGTAGTGCGGGGGATCGTCTTCCGACTTGATCTCGCGCAGCCGGCGGCGCGCCAGTTCGCCATAGTAGAAGTTGCGGAAGCGCTCCGAGAGCTTCTGGTAATACGCCCGCGCCATGGCGGAATCGTTGTCTTCTTCGGCCAGGCGCCCGCGCCAATACAACGCCGCAGGCACTTCCGCCGAAGTCGGGTACAGCCCGATCTGCTGTTCGAATCCCGTTTTCGCCTCGTCGTTCCGGCCCTGGCGCAGGCTTAGCCACGCTACCTTCCAGTGGGCATAGGAGGCGCGCCCTGCGTCAGGAAAGCGCTGTTGCAACTCGCGATAGGCGTCAATCGCCTTGTCATAGTCAGGCTTGAGCAGATAGAAATTGCCCGCCGCAAGCAACTCCTGTTGTAGCCAGACACTGGTCGGCGCCGCCTGCCGCAGTTCCGCCAGGTTGCGCAGAAAGCCTTCGTCATCGTCGGTTGCGCGTGCCACTTCTCCCAGGTTGAAAAGGCGCTGGGCGTTGATCTCGGGACTGGAATTGGTCAGCGCCTCCAGCGCCTTCTTGGCTTCCTTGTTTTGTCCGGACCGGCGCAAAGCCACGGCCAGCGCCAGTTCGACGTCAGGACGATCATTCGGCGGGACCGCATTGAGCAGGGCCCGGTATTCGTCGGCCGCGTCGTTGAAGCGTTTGCCCTTGGCCAGCAGATCGGCCCGCGTTCTCCGGCCGTTCACTCCCAAGGGAGTAATCTGTGGGGTCGCTTCCAGTTTCCTGAGCTCGGCGTCCGCCTGGCTGGCTTCGGCACTCAGCGGCATGGTGACGTATATGTTGCGAAGAATTTCTGCCGCTTTTGCCGGCTGCCCCGCTGCCGCATAGGCGCGTCCCAACGTCAGTTCGATATCCGACCGCGGTGGCTGCCGGTCGTTTTCCAAGAGCGTAATCACGTCCTGCGACCGGCCTTCCGCCTGCAACGCGTTGCCATAAAGAGCATGGGCGTCGCGCCGTAAGAGCGATTCGGGATAGGCCTTGTCGAACTCCCCCAGGGCCGAGACCGCTTCCGCTGTCCGCCCAGCCTGGAAGTAAGCGGTGCCGAGGTAATAGCTGACGTAGTCGCCCAGGTCCCCTGCCTGCGGCTTGGCGCGATTGAGCGGATCGACTGCCTTGGCGTAGTCGCGATCGAGCACATGCGCGTAACCCACCACCAGCCAGGCCAGCGCGCCTGCGTCCTCACTCGCGTGGCGCCGGGCGTAGGCTTCCACTCCGGCGTAGGCAGCGGGGGTGCGGTCCTGCAGCAGTTGACGCGCCATGGGCTTCAGGCTCGCGGAGGCAACAAAGGCCTGGTGCATCCGGCGCAAACGAGGCGACGAACCTCGCCGCTTTTTCGCGCTGACCTTACTGCTCGGCTTTCGAGTTGATTGGACTTTCCGAGCAGAAGACTGGGCTGCGGCGGGCGGAACGAGGGGGAGAAAATCGGGGCACAAGGCTGCCACGGCTACAAAAATCACTGTCAGGATCGATTGCGAACGATGAAAGACCACTCTAATCAATTTCGCCGAAAATTGGCGCCCATGATCGACCGGTCATCCTCAGCCAGGCTGCGCACCACTTCCTGGGTAAAGTAGTCGGCGCCGCCGGCCACGGTGCTACCGTATCGCTTCTGGTAGGTGGCGCGGCTCTTTTCGATATCTTCCTTGAGCCGGTCGTATAAATCCTTGTTCCTGCGCCCCTCCGCCACCTTCACCTGATTGTACAGCTTGATCTCATCTACCAGCAGACGGGCGAAGCGGTGTGCCTTGCGATGAACGTCGGCGTCCTCCGGCGAAAAACTGGCAAACGCGTCCGTCGCGGGAGCGGGTGCCGCCGCAGCTGCGGCCACAATCGGTTCTGCCTGAGCGACTGCTACCGGCTGCTCGGCCACCACCGGCGCAGCAGGAATGGAAACAGCAGCAGGTGCGACATGCTTCGGGGCATGGGCTGCGAAAGGGTCGGAGGGGGCTGAGGTCGTATGCACCGGCGGCGCGCTTTCACTTTTCTCCGCAGCCGCCTCGGCGGTTTCTTCTTTTTGCGCCTGTTTACGGAGCGAGGCGACTTCCAGCCAGGCGCTGGTCGCCAGCACCAGCAACTCCAGGGCAGAGGTTTCCATCTTTCCGGTGGCGTCGACGCCGGTATCGGCATAGACCAATGCTGCTACCTTCTCCTTCAGCAACAGTGGCAATACCAGGACTTTGTCATCGGCCGGCGAGCCGAATCGCGCAACAAACTCTGCATCAATCTCGCTGGCCGCTCCACCAAACGGCATTCGTGACCGCAGAGCCTGCTCCGGCACTCCCATGGTTACGTTGAGAGAAAAATCCTTGATGGTATCGTCGCCGTCCTTTGTAAACCCTCGCCCCTGCCACCCGGTCGCCGCGCCTGCCTTGATCACAAATAATGCCACCCGGCCGCTATAGCGCACCGTATTATCGAGTAGAGCTCTCAAAATCTCGCGCTGGGTGGCGCCCGCCTGAATGGCTGCAACCGCCTTCAGCAGATTGGCAGCGCCGCTTTCTCCGGAAACGCCCGCGGCCGAGGCCGGCAAGGATTGCGGAAGCTCTTCCAAAACCCGGCGCACTAAATCGTCCCGCAGCTGCGGGAGATGGCCCTCCAACACCTGGGTCACCGCCTGTTGAACGATTTGTTCGACTCCACTTCTTTCTGCCATGTCAGGTCAGCGCTTCGCCCGCTGGATCCGGCTTTATTACCCTTCACCCCGGTTAAACCTTGATTATAGGGTTACTTGACCGGTGTTTTCCGGTCACGTAAGGACGTGTTCTAGTGCGGAATCGCAGCACCTTGGAATTTATCGCAAACAGGGCGGGTATAGATACGTCAAAACAATTAAGCGGGAAGGCGGGTTACCAAGTAAAATAACATTTCTCGCGCGCCCCCCAGGGCATGAAAATTGTGCATCGGAAGAAGAATGACAGCCATCCAACAAAAAGTAACCGAGCCAGTTAGCGATGAGCTGGCACTGGTTCAGGCCGCCAAGGGCGGCGATGTATCGGCATTTGAGGGACTGGTTCGGCGTTACGACCGGAATGTCTTTCGCATTGCGCAGCACATTACACAGAACCGCGAAGACGCGGAAGATGTGGTGCAGGATGCGTTCCTCAAGGCGTACACGAACCTGAATCAGTTTCAGGGCCAGTCCAAGTTTTACACCTGGCTGGTGCGCATTGCGGTCAACGAAGCGCTGATGAAGTTGCGTCGGCGCCGGCCCGAGCGCATGGTATCGCTGGACGAAGAGGTCAAGACCGAGGAAGATTCCGTTCCCCGCGAAGTAGCGGACTGGAGTCCGAATCCGGAGCAGCAGTACAACCAGGCGGAGCTGAAGGAAATCCTGAGCAAGACGATTCAGGGACTGCCCCCAAGCTTTCGCACGGTCTTCGTCCTGAGGGATGTTGAAGGGCTTTCGACCGAGGAGACCGCGGAGGCTCTGGACCTCAGCATCCCGGCGGTAAAGTCACGGTTGTTGCGGGCGCGCTTGCAGTTGCGGGAGCGCCTGAGCCGTTACTTTCAGAAACGTGAGAGCGGAGATGGCAAACAGTGAAGTGTGCTGAGTTTTTGCAGGAACTGACAAACTACCTGGACGGGGTCCTCGACGACCGTACCAAGGCCGAACTGGAAGACCATCTGGCTTGGTGCCACAACTGCTATGTGGTCTGCGACACCACCAAGAAGACCATCGAGATCTACCGCGACTCCGAGCTCTACGAGCTGCCGGATGACCTGCGCAACCGTCTCCGCTCCGCCATTGTGGCCAAGTGCGAGGCGCACAAGAAAACCGGCCCCCGGGAAGCCTGATCGGCTCCCCCAGCCGAGCCCGATCCGGTGTTCTTCCCGGCTCTACCCCTACTGTTAACCCCCTTAGCGAGGAGTAACTTGCGGGCGTCGCAATCCACTGTCCTACTTCGTGTCGTATCCCCCGGGAACCTTTTTTGCGAAATCTGAATCTAAGTCGTTAGTGATGGTGGTACGCCCGCATCAGCCTTGAGGGCGGATGGGAGGACTAGATGATCGAAGCATTGATCGACACTCTTTTTGGTTGCAGGCATTCTAACTACAGTTTTCCGATCACGGTTCGGCCGCGTTTGCGCCGGAACTCAGCAGCGTCGCTAACTGGAACCTATGTCGCCTGTCTGGATTGCGGCAGAGAATTCCCCTATGACTGGCAGGAGATGAAGGTCATCACTGCTTCCGCCGAAAAGCGGAACCGGGTACACTCCTTCGCTCCGAAAGAAGCCTCGTAATCTCTGGCCTGTGTGGTCGCGGGCGACTCGCCCGCGCGGTTTTGCAGTTCGGGTTGAAAGTCCTTCCCCATGTTGCGGACGGCAGCGAATAAGAAACTTCTCAGTTGAATTCAGGTTTTCGCGGGCGAGGGCGCCCGCGCCACACTGGCAAAATAAAACCGGCGGCCTGCGGGCCGCCGGTTTTGCTGTCTTGAGAACCACTCTCAGTTGCTGCTGTCATCCCGCCGCTTCAGCGTCGGGCGATCATCGTCATTTCCTTTACTATCGCTGCCATTCTTGTCGGGCGTGGACGTCCGTCGCAGACTGGGCTTCTTGCCGTCATCTTTCTTGTCCAGAATCTTGTGGCGGTTCTCAATCGTCGCCAGCCGCGACTTCACGTCGTCAAACTCGGAGGTCGACACCACGTACTGCATGCGCGCCGGGAGGATCTGGGCAATCTCCTCCTGCGACTTGGCAATGCGGTCCGGGGTCTGGGGATGGGTTGAGAACGCCTTGGCCAGCGTCCCCGGCTTCTTCTTCTCCTGTGCCTGCACTTTTTCGAAGAAGCTGATAAACGCCTGCGGATCGTATCCCGACTTGTACATGTACTGCATTCCAAGATAGTCGGCCTCGGCTTCGAAGCCGCGCGAGAAGTGCAGGAAGGTCATGGGCAAGGCCAGTCCCGCCGCCTCGTAGCCGGCATAGCCGATGGCGCCGCCGACGAAGATCAGCGGAATCGAAGCCATGTTCATCAGGTTGCCGCGGGTATTTTCGCGCGCCGCATGGCAAGCCGCCACGTGCGCAATTTCGTGTGCCATCACTCCGGCCAGCTCCGCTTCCTCGTCTGCCGCCAGGATTAGTCCGGAATTAACATAGAAAAATCCGCCGGGCAGAGCGAACGCGTTAATGTCGTCGGAGTCGATCACCTTGATCGTAAACGGGACCTGCGCGTCCGAGTTGCGCACCAGGTTCTGTCCCACCCGGTTGACGTATTCCGTAACGACCGGGTCCTGGATCAGCTTTACCGTGGATTCCACCTGCTGGGCATACTGCTTGCCCATGGCGATCTGTTTCTCCACGCCGTACCAGTTGCCCAGCCCGGTCTTGCAGCCGACGTTGCGATTGCCCACAGCTTCGACATCCGTCTTGCCGCCATCATGCTTGACCTTGTCCGGATCAGCGGGTTCGACTTTCGGCACTGAAGGCACGGACGCGGTGGTTTGCGACGCATGATCGGAAGTGTCTTGATCTTTGGGGGCGGAGCTGCCCTGATCCTGCGCAAAACTCCGTGGCGCCGCATAACTGAGCGTAAACAGCGCAACCGCCAGTGCGAAGAGCCGTAACTTCATGATGGACTCCCTTATTCCGTCCCGCCCCAAGAGGACTCTGTGTGGATTATACGCCCGCCCGGAAACGGCAATACCGCAGATTTCCCTAAGGGGTTGGACGCTGAATCAGGCGCAGGGGTTATCCGTCGCGACATCGGAGTCTGACATTCATTTCGTCACAACCTCAAATTCCACCCGCAGCTCGTTCTTCGTCTTCACCGTCCCACCGCCCCCGCCCACGGGTTCGATGCCGAAGTCTTTTTGTTTCAGCTCCGCGGTGCCTTGATAGTGCCCGCTTTGTCCTTGAACCTCGACCTTCACCGGTCGGGTCTGCCCGTGCAAAGTCAGACTTCCCTGTACCGTCCAGCGGCCCTCCCCGGCGCGCTCTACGGTGGTCGAGTGAAAACGTATTTCCGGAAACTGGCCGCTATCCAGCACCTTCGGTCCCAGCATGGTTTCCTGGATTTCGGCCCGGTCCTTTTCCGATACGTCCTTGTCCATGACCTGCATCTGGCGTGCATCCACAACCAACTCCACGGAACGATCGGCTTCGTTCAAGGTCCCACGCTGGATGGGTGCGCTGATTTCGTGCTCGTGCCCAAACGCCGAAAGCAGTCCAGCCTTGAACACACGCACCGTCATCACGGATTTCTGGCTATCGATCTCTGTCGACCGGGGTGTATCCGCACCCCACAATCCCACCGGCAAGACCATTGCCACGAGCCACACCAAATTGCTCAAATTTCGAGTGATCATCTTTACCCCAAATATTTGGAGACGAGCCGCAACGTCCAAATCCCGAGACTTGGTAGAATCCTTTCAAATTCAGATGCGCATTCCGGTTAAAGCGCCACGAAATTCGCCGTTTGTATCTCGCAACAAAACTGCGCCGCGGAATTGATGGTCACAACGAGGAATGGCCTAAGTGAGCGATAGCCCAGCAGAACGGTTTGCCCCCGGCTGGCCGGGGATTTCTCCGCGCTGGACTTCCAGCGCCAAAACCGGAATCGGCACCGCGCTCAACTTGCACAGCCGGGTATGGTTTACGTTGAGCCACGGCATCCTGAACGAAGTCTACTATCCCCGCGTGGACCAGGCCTGTACCCGCGACCAGGGACTGATTGTCACTGACGGCTCCAGTTACTTCTCCGAGGAAAAACGCAACTGCAAGTTCGAGAACGCCCCCATTGAGCCCGGAGTTCCCGTCTACAAACTGACCAATACAGAATTGCAAGGGCGCTATCGGATCGAGAAAGAAATCTTTTCCGATCCCTACAGGAATGTCGTACTGCAGAAAGTCCGCTTTGTTCCTCTGCAAGGCAAGCTGGCCGACTATCGCTTGTACGCCCTTCTGGCCCCCCATCTGGCGAATTGCGGGAGGGAAAATACCGGATGGACCGGAGACTACAAGGGCACTCCCATGCTGTTTGCCCAACGCGAGGATTGCGCGCTGGCCTTTGCCTGCTCGGCGCGCTGGCGAAAAATGGCGGTGGGCTTCGCCGGGTTTTCCGACGGATGGCAGGATCTCTCCCAGAACTACCAACTAACCTGGGACTACACTCGCGCGGTAAACGGCAACGTTGCGCTCACCGGCGAGATTGACCTGGTGGCGTGTGGCGGCGAATTTATCCTGGGGCTGGGTTTCGGCGAGGTCTGGACCGAGGCCGGACTGCACACTCGCGCCAGCTTGTTCGAGTCTTATGACGAGTTGCTCGCTCACTATGTGTGGCATTGGAAGAGTTGGCAGGACGGCTTACTGAAGCTGGACGAGCCTCGTCGAGAAGTGGACCTCTATCGCACCAGCACCGCCGTGATGCGTTCCCACGAGTCGAAGGATTTCGTGGGCGGGGTCATCGCCAGTCTCTCGATTCCATGGGGCTTCAACAAGGGTGATGAAGACCTGGGCGGCTATCACCTGGTCTGGCCGCGTGATCTGGTGGAGACCGCGTTCGGCTTCCTGGCTGCCGGTGCCGAACCCGATGCGCTGCGCATTCTCCGCTACCTTGAAGCCACCCAGGAATCCGATGGGCGTTGGGCGCAGAACATGTGGCTGGACGGCCGCCCCTACTGGAGCGGAATGCAGATGGACGAGACCGCCTTCCCCATCCTGCTGGTGGACGTCATGCGGCGGCACTCGCGATTTGTTCTGGGCGATCCGCAACGCCTGTGGGCTGCCGTCAGTCGCGCGGCCGGCTTCATCGTCCGCAACGGGCCGGTGACCCAGCAGGATCGCTGGGAAGAAGACGCCGGATACTCGCCCTTTACCCTGGCCGTCGAAATCTCCGGCCTGCTCGCAGCCGCGGATCTCGCCGACGCAGTGGGGCAACCCGACGCAGCAACGTATTTGCGCGAGACGGCCGATTGCTGGAATGACAACATTGAGCGCTGGGTCTACGCCAAAAACAGCGATCTGGCGCGCCAACTCGGAGTCGAAGGCTACTACGTACGGATCGCGCCGCCGGAGGCCGACTGCGCCGCTTCCCCGCTGGAAGGATTCGTGCCCATCAAGAATCGCCCGCCGGGACAGAATACGACCCGCGCTTCACATCTGGTAAGTCCTGACTCTCTGGCATTGGTGCGGTTTGGTTTGCGCGCCCCGGATGATCCCCGAATCCTGAACACGGTAAAAGTGATTGACGCCGTGCTGAAAGTGAACTTGCCGCAAGGCCCTTGCTGGTATCGCTACAACGGTGACGGCTACGGCGAGCACGAAGATGGCTCGCCCTTCGACGGAACCGGCATCGGACGGCCCTGGCCGCTGCTGGCGGGCGAGCGCGCCCATTACGAGCTGGCGGCAGGACGTCCCCAGGCCGCCGAAGCCTTGCTCAGGGTCATGGAGCTTTCCGCCGAAGGTGGCCGTCTGATTCCCGAGCAGGTCTGGGACGCAGACGACATTCCCGCGCTCGAACTGTTCCGAGGGAAACCCTCGGGTTCGGCTTGCCCGCTGGTCTGGGCTCATTCGGAATACGTCAAGCTGCGCCGATCAATGCGTGAGGGAAAGATCTTCGACCAGCCACCCCAGACGGTGCAGCGCTACCAGGTCGAAAAGCAGAAAGCTACCTACTTCGAGTGGCGCTTCAACAACAAGTGCCGGACTATTCCGCAACGGAAAAAAATGCGCCTGGTATTGCCCGCGCCGGCCCTGGTCCACTGGAGCTTCGATGGCTGGCAAACCACGCAGGACACCAACTCCCGCGATCCCCTGGGAATGTTTATCGCAGACCTGCCCAGCGACCAGCTCGCTGTGGGCCGCGAGATCCTGTTCACGTTCCATTGGCCGCAGGAGCAGCGATGGGAAGGGACCAACTATTCGGTGACGGTGGAGTAGGCTGGTTACCGGCTCAAACTGGGGTAGTGGGGTCAGTTTGGAATTCTGGTGCTCTCACACTGGCAATTCCTCCAATTTCGCGACGACTATGATTGTGTTCGCAGGACTGACGTTGGGCCGATTTTGACTTTGGGTGGAGCAGCTCTTCAGCCCCTGCGGTACCTCAGGGGCTGAAGCCCATCGAAAGACGACGGCTCTGTGAAGGCCTGCTCCACCCCTCGGCAGACATGCAGAAGATTTCAAACTGAGCCCTACCCGGCCCTGACAACTCTGGATCACGTCTTGGCGGTAAGATATAATTCATTCTGTTTATGTTTATCCCCAAGCTTGACGATCCCAGCAAGCGCGTCCTGCGGGTAATCCGCAATCGTGGGGTTGTGCCCGGATGGCAAATCCTTTCCGAAGCCGGCGTTACTGCGGACGAATTGCT
>WNFE01002821.1_pt1 | contig 14664 bp, 10 predicted proteins | sample 5400451 | NCBI WGS metagenome assembly WNFE01 (sample SAMN13153344, study PRJNA577476) | soil metagenome | isolation source: 200 cm saprolite under Douglas fir tree site 2 hole 2 | place: USA:California | collected 2015-04-18 | reverse complement strand
GGATGCCCGCCTTTTCCTATCGCAGGATACTGATCATGTTCGCCGCGTTCAAACATCACATCGGCTTCTATCCCACGGCGTCAGCAGTGAGAGCCTTCGCGAATGACCTTTCGAAATTTGCCACGGCTAAAGGGTCGATTCAGTTTCCGCTGGAGAAGCCTCTACCTCTGCCTCTGATCCGCAAGATTACCGCGTTCCGCATTCGAGAGAGTATCGAGAAAGACAGAAAATGGAGAACGTGACGGAAAACTATAACTGAATCAACTACCAGGCGTTAACGGGATAACATCCAAACTCAAGAACGAATTTAATTTTAGCTACGATCATGAACAGTGGAAAAAAATGTACTTGGACTCCAAGCCGCTCTCCAATCCCCCTTCTGTCACCTGCGGGGAGCAGCCAACCGCCAAGAGCGCTGGAGTCGCTCCCCCCTGAGGGGGAAACGAGCGCTGGCACGGGCACCGATCGTGAGCAAAGCGCATCGTAAGACGCCGGTCGAGCAACGCCGATTGACCACCGCGACCGCGCGGGATAGCATGCGCCGGTTCCCGAATGGCAAACCCGGACAATCACATCGTGGTTTCTCGGCCGCATTCCCTCACACGGCGCGTGCTTTCCATCGTCGCTATCGGTGGCTTGATCCTGGCGGTGGTGATTTTCTTCGGCGTCGGCCGTTGGCTGGTGGTAGAGGACCCGCTCGTGAAAGCCAAAGCGATCGTGGTGCTCAGCGGCGCCATGCCGTTGCGTGCCATCGAAGCGGCGAGACTTTACCGCGAAGGTTACGCGCCGGAAGTCTGGCTGACCCACTCCACCGAGCCAGGCGAAACTCTGAAAGAAATGGGCATTCCCTTCTTCGACGAAGACTATTACAACACCCGCGTTTTGATTCACGAAGGAGTGCCGCCGAAAGCCATTCACGTCCTCGAACCGCCGATCGTGAATACCGCCGACGAAATTAGAGTCGCCGCGGCTGCCCTGGCACGCGGGAAGGGGAGCGCCGTGATTTTTGTCACGACCAAAGCCCATACACGCCGCGTTCGCCTGCTCTGGCGCAGGCTCGCAACGGGCCAGGGCCGAGCCATCGTGCGCGCCGCCGCTGGCGATCCATTCGATCCTCGGCACTGGTGGCGCACCACCAGCGACGCCCTGGATGTGGTGCGCGAAGTCCTTGGCCTGTTAAACGCCTGGGCCGGCCTGCCACTGCATCGAGCACGCTGACTTTGGATTTTGGAGTGCGGGAGCTTGCTCCCGCTTTTTCGACCGACAACATCGCTCGGCGGTTAAGGCGGCCGTCGCACTGCCACACGCCCAGAGTTGCCCGGAAGTCTTTCTATTGGAGGGTACGGGCCATTTATCAGAAAAAGAAAAACCGCTTGCGGCGCGGCGGAGGCGACTCATCTTCGATTTCTGGAACGTGCGGCAACTGTCGCCCCTCGAAAGCCGCGAGCGGATTGTCCCGGAACAAAGCATGCGCCTTCTCTTGGCCAAACCGATCGACAACCACATCGTAGGCAGGTTGCAGACGAAGCGGCCGTCTCCGCGTATTATGCGCATCGCTGGCCACGAAATGGATGACGCCTTCACCAATCCACCGCAGCGCATCCTGCTTGGAACCGGCGCCAAACCCTCCGGTCAGCGCGCCTCCGGTCACTTGCGCGAAGCAGCCCTGGCGCACCCACTTTCTCAGGCGCTCCGGATGCGCGCGCAAAATTCCATTGCGCTCCGGGTGGGTGATCACCGGCTGCACGCCGGCAAGCTGAATCTCGTGCAACTTCTGGTCTATCGAAGGCGGGATTGAAAATTCGTTGAACTCCAAAAGCAGGAAATCGCGCTGATTGATGCAAAACTGCCGGGCATCCTTGCGCAGCGATTCGAGATTTTCCGGATTCAGATGAAAATCGCAGCCGGTGGCGATTTTCAGCCGGTCGCCGATCTTGGCTTGCAGCTCGTCTCGAAGCTGGCGCACGTGCGAGTATTCGAAAAGGTATTCGTTGCTGGAGTGCGGCGTCGCGACGACGTGCGTAATTCCATCGGCAATCGCCGATTCCGCCATGGCCACCGATTCTTCCATCGTGGCCGGGCCATCATCGAGTCCCGGCAGAATGTGACAGTGCAGATCGACCATTTGGATGAATTGTCCTTAGTGCCACCAGGCACTGAACGCTTGCAACGCGCCGAGTGCGAACAAAATCCCTGCAAAAACCTGGCGCATCAGCCGCGGCTTGATCCATTTCGCCGCTTTTCCTCCGGCAATGCCGCCTAGAAAAATGCCGGGGATCAGCAGCAATCCCGTCTTCCACGAGACGAATCCTTCTTTCGAATATGCCATCAACGCCAGCACTCCCGTGGGCGGTATGAGCGCAATCAAGGAAGTGCCCTGCGCGCGATGCTGGCTGAAGGCAAACAGCAACCCCAGGAGCGGCACCAGAAGGACGCCGCCGCCGACGCCAAACATTCCCGAGGCAACTCCACACACGCACGCAACCGCGAAGATTCCCGCGCTGCGGCCCATCGCATCAGACACGGGCCTTCTCCTGCTCGCTGCCGGCCACGTTCGAATCGCGCTGCGGCTTTCTCCAGAGCAGCAATGCCGCCAGCATGAGGAAACATCCAAATGCTCCTCTTAAATGCCGCGATTGCATGGGGAGCGCGATCAAACTCCCTGCATAAGCACCGAATAGCATTCCCAGGGCGCACAATATTCCCGCATGCAAATCCACCTGGCGCTGCTTCCAATACTCGCGCAAAGCGCCGAGGCCAATCGGTGGCACCAAAATGAAAAGCGAAGTGCCCTGTGCCAGATGCTGGTCCATGTGCAGCAGGTAAACCAGGGCCGGCACGAGAACGGCACCGCCCCCGATGCCCAGGAGGCCCACCAGCACACCAACGCCAAGTCCCAGCAGAAGAATGATGAATACCATAGTGACCGGACTGCTCTATGCGTATCGCCTCGATGATTCGAATCAAGCTCTTCTATTTTCCTCCCTCCAGCCCTCGGCAGCAACTTGCGTTGAACAAGCTGGAACAGTTTGCATTGCGCGCCTTTTTTTGTTTGCACAGAACCTGCTATATTTACTTGTCTTTGTCGCGTCGGCCCTGTGGCCTGCTGGCGGTAGCGTGCCCGCCTGCATCACGGTATCCCCAAAAACGCGAATCCCTTGACCCCGCCAAGTCGGAGTCATACATAAAAAAGAGGAGTGCGACGGAACCCATGCCAATCGACCGGAAACCCGAATTCTTTAAAGGCACCCAGCTCAAAGTGGGAATTATTGGCTGCGGCTACGTCGGCTTGCCCCTGGCACTGCGCTTCGCCGAAGCGGGGCACAAAGTCACGGGGTTTGATGTTGATCCGCACAAAGTGACGATGCTCAATGCCGGAAAGTCCTACATCGAGCACATTCCTCAGAACAAGATCCAGCAGTTCGTCAACAGCAGGCATTTCAGCGCGACCAACGATTTCGAGAAACTGAAAGAAGCCGACGCCATCCTCATCTGCGTTCCCACGCCGCTCGATGAGCGCCGTGAACCGGATTTGAGCTACGTCGAACAGACCGCCATTTCGATTTATCCCCATCTGCAAAAGGGACAACTCGTGGTTCTCGAATCGACGACGTACCCGGGCACAACCGAAGAGCTGGTTCTTCCCATCCTGGAGAAGAGCGGTTTGCGATGCGCCGTCGCCTCCGGCCCGGAAAATGAAAATATCGCGTGCGATTTTTACCTGGCGTTTTCGCCGGAGCGCGAAGATCCCGGTAACAAGCAGTATGGGCTGGCGCAGATTCCCAAGGTTGTTGGCGGCTTGAATCCCCCGAGCGGCCGCGCTGCGCAAGCGCTCTACACGCAAGTTGTTGCGCGGGTGGTGCCGGTGAGCTCAACGCGCGCCGCGGAAATGGCCAAATTGCTCGAAAATATTTTTCGTTGCGTGAACATCGCGCTGGTCAACGAACTCAAACAGCTCAGCCTGCGCATGAACATCGACATCTGGGAAGTGATCGACGCGGCAGCCACAAAGCCTTTTGGTTACATGCCGTTTTATCCGGGCCCGGGCCTGGGAGGGCACTGCATCCCGGTGGATCCGTACTATCTTTCCTGGAAAGCTCGCGAATATGATTTCGCGACGCGATTCATTGAGCTGGCGGGCGAAGTCAACACTGCCATGCCGTATCACATCGTCGATGCGGTGGTGAACTCGCTGAACGATCACAAGAAGAGCATGAAAGGCTCGAAGATTCTGGTGCTCGGCGTGGCGTACAAAAAAGACGTGGATGATCTGCGCGAATCGCCGACGCTGAAAATCATGCAGCTTCTTCAACAGCGTGGCGCTCATCTCGATTACAACGATCCCTATTTCCCAAAACTCCACAAGATGCGGCACTACAATTATGAGAACATGAAGTCCGTGCCGCTCAATCCGCAGACGCTCGGAAGCTATGACGCCGTCATTATCGCGACCGACCATTCGAGCTATGACTATGCCGCGATCGCCGATGCCGCAAAGCTGGTCATTGATACGCGCAATGCCACACGCCGTGTCGTGCGTCACCGCGAAAAAATCGTGCTCTGCTAGGCAGCGATGACCTCGCCCGCCGAAGAGATTCGCCGCCAGCTCGAGGAAAGCGCTCGCGTCAAGCAGAGCTTTTCCGGCGAACTGATCGGCCGGATCGCGCAATTCGCGGAGAAATCCACAGCCGCGCTGCGCGCCGGTGGCAAGCTCGTCTTTTTCGGGAATGGCGGCAGCGCCGCGGATGCTCTTCATCTCGCCGCGGAACTGGTGGTCCGGCTTCGAACGGAACGCCAGGGCCTGGCGGCCCTGGCGCTCACTACCAATCCTTCGGTACTGACCGCGGCAGGCAACGACTACGGATTCGAACGGATCTTTTCCCGGCAGATTGAATCACTTGTCGCAAGACAAGACATTCTTGTGGCGCTGACGACGAGCGGCAATAGCCCCAATGTCATGCGCGGAGTGGAGGCCGGGCGTGCGCGCGGCGCGTTTCTTGTGGCGTTTACAGGCGAAACTGGCGGCGCGCTCGCCGGCAAGGTTGGCCTTCTCTTGAATGTTCCTTCGAACGACGCGCAGCGCATCCAGGAATGTCACATCACCATCGGCCACATCGCTTGCAGCCTGATTGAGCAGCTTGTGTGTGGATGAGTCTGCGCGGCACGAAGAGGTTTACAGTCGACAGTTGAAAGTTGAAAGTAAAATCCTGGAAGAATGAAGATGGATTGTTATTCAGTGGTCTTTATAACGGTCTCTGAAGTTGAAGCTCGCGACTGCCGACTTCCTACTTCGCTTTCAACAGTTCAACGCGGGCGGTGGCGAAGGGCATGACGGCTTCAAGCAGCACCGGAGTCCGCGCGGCGTTATTCGCAAGATACAACGCAAAGGACGCGTCTTTCATCTCCACGCCGTTGTCGAACACGCGAATCGCGATCTTTAACGCGGTGTAGTCTCCTGCCGGTACGTTTACTTTCTCGGCGGCGGCTCCAAGCTTGGCGCGAACATCGTAGAGCTTGTGGCCGTCGTAGACCGGGCAGCGCACGTCGGGAGTTTTTGTCCAATCCACGTTTCGCAGGTACTGCATCATGCCGAGCGGGTCGCGTGTCCCCGGCAGCACTCGCGCCTCTGTCGCTTCGGGTGACGCAGGCTCCTTGCCCGTCGCGGTCATGCGCTGGATGGACTCCACTTTTTGACCGCGCTCGCTGAGGTGCATCTCATACTGCAAACTTGCAAGTGTCCCAGCGTCGCTGTAGGAATCGAATTGATCGTCAAGCTCGAAAACCATGCGCAGTGGATTCTGGGTGTGCGCAAAGGCCTGCAAATGCCAAGTGCTCTTTCCCAAAAAATTGCCCCGGCCGGCGACCTGCAGCCTCAGTGTCGCCACATTTTCGAGGTTGGAAACGTTAGCGGTATATTCGAGAACTTCGCCGGCTCGCAGTGGCAAGCCTGTGTCGACGGGAGGCGCGGCCTTCTTCGAATCGGCCGGCGAGGCGGACTTCACGGCCGCGGCGTTTGCGGGTTTCTCCGCCGAAGGCGCCTCACGGAAACCGGGCGGCTCAGCGGAGACGACTTCAGGAGCGGGCTGTTGACCGCGCGCGCGCAACCAGTAAAACGCTCCCGCGGCGCAACCCAGCACCACCAGTGCTGAAATGCCAACCGTTGTCTTGCGGCTCATGCTGTTTGTGTGACGCTCCCTTGAAACAGCCGTTCTCTCGCCGCGCTTCCGTCGTACAATATCTTTCCGTACGCGGAAATCATCCGGCTCCCTTCGCCGGCTCGCCGCGAACTATGAGGGTATCAAAACGCGGGCCGGTCGTCTTTCCCAGGCTCGCTTCATAAGCTGCGGTGGCAACCTGCCGCAGCCAGACACAATACTCGGCCGAATGACGGCCGCAAGAGCTAGGAGGATTTCCTGAATGCGCTACCTCGTCACGGGCGGCGCCGGCTTTATCGGCTCAAATACGGTAGACGAACTGGTCCGGCGCGGGCATAGCGTGGTCGTGCTAGACGACCTTTCTTCCGGCAAGGAAGACAACCTGGGGGAATTCCGCAACAAGATCACGTTCATCAAGGGCAGCATCATCGACATTGAAGTGGTTCGGAAAGCCATGCACGAAGCGGAATACGTGCTGCACCTCGCCGCGCGCACGTCCGTGCCGCGTTCGGTGAAGGACCCCATCGAGACGAACAAGATCAACATCGAGGGGACGCTCAACGTTTTGGTTGCCGCGAAAGAGCTGAAGGTCAAGCGCGTGGTCTTCGCCGCTTCGTCTTCCGCTTACGGGGAGACGCCGACACTTCCTAAAGTCGAGACCATGCAGCCGCAGCCCATCTCGCCCTACGGCGTCACGAAGTACGTAGGCGAGCTTTACGGCCAGACGTTTGGGCGCTGTTATGGTCTGGAAAACGTCGCGCTGCGTTACTTCAATATTTTTGGGCCGCGGCAGGATCCCGGTTCGCCGTATTCCGGCGTGCTTGCCAAGTTCTGTACGGCGTTTTTGGAAGATACGCAGCCGGTTGTTTTCGGAGACGGTGAACAGACGCGCGACTTCACGTACGTCGAGAACGCAGTGGTGGCCAATTTACTTGCGTGCGAAGCGCCCAATGTATCCGGAAAAGTTTTCAATGTCGGAGTGGGGGGACGTATCTCTCTTAATGGAGTTCTTCGCGAACTGGGAAAAATTACCGGCAAGGCGCTCGAGGCGAAGTACGAGACGCTGCGCGATGGAGACATCCGTGACTCTCAGGCGGACATCTCTCAGGCGCGGGAATTCCTTGGCTATGAGCCAAAGGTTACGTTCGAGGAAGGGCTGGCGCGCACGTTTGAGTGGTATCGCGCGACGCAGACGAGAGCCGCGGCGAAGTCCGAGAAGTGAATCGTGACTGGTGACTCGTGAAGAAACGCGTGAGGCAAACGCGCCCACAGGTCGCTGGCTTTGAGTCAAGAATTACCTGTCAAGACTTCAGGGTTGTTTGGTCTCACCGTAGTGCAGCGGATCACCCGGCTTTGGCGCGTCGTAGTTGTTCCAGAACCACAGTGGCTCCAGCTTTTTTTGCTCCGGCCAGACCTGGTTCAGCGTGTCTCCTTCGAAGAGTTCACCGTTCTTCATCACCCAGTGAATGGTGTCGGTGTTGTGGATATCGTCGAGCGGGCTTTTATCCATAATCACAATGTCGGCGAGCTTGCCGGGTTCAATCGATCCCAGGTCCGCAGGCCTCCCAATAATCTTCGAGCCGTTGACGGTCGCGCAACGGATGACTTCTAGCGGAGTCATGCCGCCGCTCGCCAGCATCCACATTTCCCAGTGATAGCCGATGCCCTGCATCTCGCCGTGGCTGCCGACTCCGACGAGGCCGCCGGCGCGCGCGAGCTTGGCCATCTGCGCCGCAAGTTTTGGAAATTCATACTCGTCCTTGCGGAACCATCCCTGCCGGCGCTTGGTTCTCTGGTCGAGGACGCGGTGGGGGACGAAGTGGTTTAGTTTCGAGTTGTCGTGCACTTCGCTGTTTTCAAACCAGTAGTCTTCGCCGAACGGACCGCCGTAGTTCACAATCAGAGTGGGTGTTTCCGCGATCCCGGACTTCGCAAACATCTGGATGACATCGTTGTAAAGCGGGGTGATCGGCAGCGTATGTTCGTTGCCGTGGAAGCCGTCGATGACGTGCGTCAGGTTGAGCTTCAGGTCCAGCGCGCCTTCGGTCGTGGGCATCATCTCCAGGTCTTTCGAGGCTTGTACCATGTACTGGCGCTGCTTGCGATTGCCTACGACATAGCTCTTGATGTTGTGCGTGCCGTAGTATTTCTTGTACTTGGTGAGGACGCCTTTCACTTCTTCGGCGGACTGGAAGTTGTTGTCGGAAAAAACGCCGGGCCCGGTTGAGAAGGCGCGCAGCCCGATGATGTCGCCGCTATCGACGAGGTCCTGATACGCGAACATGTCGTTTGTGCTGGTCTGCACATCCAGGCCGGCGGTCACGCCGTAAGCCAGGTTCGCGAGGAACGACCAGTTCTGCGTGTCCAGAATGCCGCGCCGGATTTCGCTCCAGTGTGCGTGCGTGTCGACGAAACCTGGCACGATCGTCTTGCCGCTCACGTCGAACACCTTGGCACCCGCGGGAACACTTCCCTTTGCGCCGACGCTCTTGATGCGATTGTTTTCGACGACGACGTCGGCGTTCTTCAGAACTTCGTCGCCTTTCATGGTCACGACGGTCGCGCCGCGCAGGACGATCGTGCCTTTTGGAGTTTTCCGAGGATATCCCAGATCGACCGCGATTTCCTGGACGTCTTTTTCCTGCTCTTTCAGTTTCTTTTCTTCTTTTTTCTCTTCCTTCTTTTCGTCTTTCTTGGCATCGGCTGTTTGCGAAGCGGCATCCTTCTTGTCCGCGTCCTTTTTATTCGTGTTCTTGGCGTCCGCATCTTTCTTGTCGCCGTCCTTCTTGTCGACCTCTTTCTTTTCGTCCTTCGGCGGTTCGAATGAGATCGCGCTCAGCGGCTCGCGGAAAACGCTTGCGCCTACGGCCCAGGTGATGGTCTTGCCGCCATCGGCCCAGGCAAAATAATCCGCGCCGATGTCCGTCAGCCGCTTTGCCGGGACGGCGGGGGTGGTCACATTAACGGCGGGAGGTTCGCCGCCTACGACCGGCATGGCAATCACGTAGAGTTGGTTCATTACATGCGCGAGCACCCATTGGCCGTCGGGGCTCGGGATGATGTCATCGGCGGGAACCGGTTCCTCTGCGAAGTAGAGTCCCTGTCCTTTCACGACGAGGTGCGTGCGGCGGTCCGTGCCATCGTAGCGCAGCGACACCAGCCCTTGCGGGGTGTAGACGTAGATGCGGTCTTTTTCGTTGGTGAAATGCGGGCCGCCGGCGCCGCGCGCGGGCAAAATCAAGTTTGCGTCTCCGCCATCGGAGGGAATCCAGATGAGGTCGGCGTTCCCAGTTTGCCCGCCATCGAAGGTGCTGTTTTCGCGGTCATAGGCGTTGCCGCGCAGCAGGACAATTTTCGTGCCGTCCGGCGAGAAGGCTGGATTGCTGTACACCGCGAGCGATTTGGACAATTGCACCGGCGTTCCACCCGCAACCGGGACTCTCCAGAGCTGCCCGCCGTCGCTCGACCAGGTCACGTAAACGATGGATTTTCCATTGAGCGACCAGGCGGGCTGAAACTCGTGTGCGCTTCCTCTGGTGAGACGCTGCGGCTTGCCTCCCGGCAAATCCATGGTGTAGAGGTGGGTCATGGCGGAAAATGCCAGCTTCTTCCCATCGGGCGATTCCACGGGGTCCATGATCAAGCGCACTTTCACCGGGCCTTGTTCAACCTTCTGCGGAAAATCCAGCTTCGGCCCTAATTCCTGCGATACCTGCGCCGTGAACGGAATTATTTTTTCCGTCCCCGTGACGAGATCGAGCCGCTTGATCTTTCCATCCTGGTTGTAAACGATTTCTTTGCCACCGGGCAGGAAGGCGTAGCCGGGAAAAACGTCGCGGGTAAAGAGCGATTCCTGATCGTCGCGCGTGACCGGATACTTCACCCAACGGTCTTCGCCGCTTTCCAGGTTGCGCAAACGCAAGCCGGACTCTGTCTCGTAGCGCGTGACGTAGAGAACCTGCTTGCCGTCCTGCGAAAGCACTGGGCGAAACGCGCTCTTGATCTGGTGAATGAGGTCGTCTTCGTCCCCGGTCTTGCGGTCGCGGCGCGCGATGTGCCAGGTGGGAAGCTGCTGGTTGTAGTAGAGCGAGCCTAGCTTGGCCGCGTAGTAAAGATACTTTCCATCCGGGGAAGCGACCACGCCCATGGCATTCGGGCGCTTGTTCCTTTCCGTGCTCGGGGTTGGCTTCGATTTGGTAATCTGCACGCCCGAGCCGCCATCGACGTGGTACATCCAGATTTCACTGGAGCCGATGCCGAATTGGGCTTTCGAAACAAATATGTATTTGCCGTCCGGGGCCCAACTCGGCGAAGTGAAATCGTTGTTGGGGTCCTTCGAGACTTGCTTCACGGCGGTTCCGTCCGGATGCATGATCCAGATGTTCTCGCTGCCTTCGCGGTCGGAGATAAACGTGATCCATTGGCCGTCAGGTGAAAACTTTGGCTGGCTGTCGAAGGCCATTCCGCCGGAGATGAGTTTCGCCTGCCCGCCTTCGATGGGGAGGGTGAAAATATCTCCCACGAGTTCGAAGACAATGGTCTTGCCGTCGGGCGAGACGTCGAGCGAAACCCACGTGCCCTCATCGGTCGTGAACTCGACCTTGCGGTCGGACTTCAGAGGCAACCCTTTTTTCTCGTCCTTCTTTTCTTCCTTCTTGTCCTTCTCCTGCTCTGCGGCATCCTGACGCTTTGCGCTGGCGTTCAGCGCGGTTGCGCCCCCGAAAGTGAGCCCGAGGGCCATTGCCAACACAACGAACCACGCGGTCAGACCGCGCAGACTGGGCTGCTTTACGTTCATGCTCGATTTCCTCCGTACCGTCTGTCGAAAACTTTGACATGGGACTCGCGGATCCGGCGGCCGCAGTTTATCGGCCCGCCAATGGACACACTCTTTTCTGGCCCTTAGACGCAAGCCGCGTGGAAGCGTCTCGGTGACACATCGTTCTGAGTCTGTTACAGCTCTGAGTCCTCTTCGCCGCCACGCGGCTGCGACGGCGCAGGGACGATGTGCGGGATGCCGGCGTCGTTCATTTTCTTATTCAGCGCGGGCAGTTCCTCTTCCGAGATTTTCTTGACTTGCGCCGAAGCATCGTTGACCAACGGCGTCAGCTCCGCCAGCTTTTCTCTCTGTTGTCCACTAGGCGCGGCCACAAACTCGTCAAGGGCGTCCAGCAAGTTCTGCACCTGATTCGGCAGCGGGGCGGGCTTCCATTCGAACGGAGGCCCGGCATTTCCCAAGCCTTCGCGTTCGCGGATGAATTTTTCGGCGACGGTGTCCACTCTTTTCTGCAGTTCATCGGCGGCTTTGACGATTTCGTCGGGGATTTTCGTGGTGTTGGGTTTGCGCGCATCCTTTTTCCACTGCTCCCGCGCGGACTTCAGCGCGGTTTGAATGCCCTCGATTGTTTTCCGGTCCTTGTCGGTGGTCTTGGCCATGGGATAGAGCTGGTCGATCATTTCGCGGCGCGCGGCGCGGTCCACGGCGGAAAGCACGACGCGCGTATCTTCTTCGACCGTGACTTTTTGCGAGGCCTCTTTGTCTCCGGCTTTGATTTTGATGGTGAATTCCCCCGGTTCGACGAACGGCCCGCGCGGCCCGAATCCAAATCCCGCCGCGACGGCTTCCAGTTGTTCCGGTGTCGGCTCCGCGGGCGCATTCGAACGCAAATCCCAGTTCGTGCGGTTGACGCCCGCTGCGCCCGGGCCGTCCATCTCGCGGATCACTTTTCCGTCTTTGTCGAGCACGGTGATTTTTACTTTGCCTTCCTTTTTTTCCGCGGCTTCGCCCTTGGCGTCGGTCTTAGGCTTCTCCTCAACCGCGTCTTTCTTGTCCTTTTCGTCTTTGTCTTTCTTCGGTGCTTCCGGGGGCACGGCTACCTTCAGGTAGTAGCTCAAAATCGCGCCATACGGCGGATTCTTTGCGGTGAAGGCTTTCTGCCCGCCGCTCCAACGGCGATTGCGCAGATGCCAGGTAATCGCCGTCCGCGGCGAGAAAAATGTCAGGGGAGATGCCGCCACGTTCGAATCCATCCTCTCGATCGGCGTCAGATCGTCAAAGACCCAGATCGAGCGACCGTGGGTCGCGAGCACCAGATCGTTTTCGCGCGCCTGGATTTCGATGTCGTCCACCGGAACCGTGGGGAAATTGTTTTTCAGCGCTGTCCAGTTTGCACCGCGATCCCACGAAACCCACAGCCCGAACTCGGTGCCCGCGAACAAGAGGTTTGTGTTCCGCGGATGCTCGCGCACCACGTGCACGCTTCCAGCCGAATCAGGAATCCCGCTGCGGATGGCTTTCCAGTTTTCGCCATAGTCGGTGGTCGTAAAAACATAGACGCTGTTATCGTTTCCGCGATGCCCGTCGAATGTCAGCAGCGCCACGCCTTCACCGGTTTTCGACGCCACCACGCGGCTCACGTAAGTTCCCTTCGGCACTCCGGGGACCTTCGACGCCACGTTCTTCCAGGTTTTTCCGCCGTCGCGCGTGACTTGCACGTTGCCGTCATCGGTCCCCACCCATAGCACACTCGGCGTGAGGGGCGATTCGCTCAGCGTAGTAATTGTCGGATATCGTCATGTCCCCGCCGAGCCGGGTCCAGTTGTCTCCGCGATCCGTAGACTTGAACAAATAATTTCCGCCGTAGTAGACCGTGGTGTGTTCGTGAGCGGAAACCGCCACCGGCGAATTCCACTGGAAGCGGTAGTGCGGCTCTCCCGCTTTCGCCTCCGGCCGGATCGATCGCTGCTGCCCGGTGCGCATGTCGCGGCGGTCGATATTCCCGTCCTGCGACTCGGTGTAAACGATCCATGGCTCCACATTGTCGATGGCGGCATAAAAGCCGTCGCCGCCGTGAATCACTTGCCAGTCTTCATTCACGATGCCGTCGCGCGTCAGCGTCTGGATTGGGCCGCACCAGCTACCGTTGTCCTGCAAGCCACCGCAGATGTGGTAAGGCTTCTCGTTGTCGAGGGCAACCTCGTAAAATTGCCCGATGGCGATGGTGTTGACGAAGTCCCAGGTCTTTCCAGCGTCATAGCTCCAGTGAATTCCGCCATCCGACCCCGTGAGCATGTGATTCGAATCGGCCGGGTCGATCCACATGGCGTGAAAGTCGCCGTGAATCCCCTGGCAGGACAGCGGCAGTGGGCAACCCGCCTTGATGCGATCGGTGACGAACTTCTTTCCTCCATCTTCGGAGTAAAACATCTGCGCGCCAAGCTCCCAGATGCGCAAATCGTTGTTGGGATCGATGCGAATCTGGCTGTAGTACGATGGCCGCGGATTCGTATCACCCATCTTCTTCCAAGTCTCGCCTTTGTCTTCGCTGCGATAAGTCCCGCCCTTCTCGTGCTGGACGATCGCATAGACGATGTTCGGGTCCTTGCGGTAAACGTCTAACCCAATGCGGCCGGTGTCTCCGCCATTCTCGTAAGGCAGTCCCTTGGTCAATTTCTTCCACGTCGCGCCGCCGTCGGTCGTCTTGTAAATCGCGCCGTCCGGTCCGCCGCCGTTAAATCCATAGGGGGTCCGCCGCCGCTCGTACGCCGCTGCGTACAAAGCGTCCGGACTCTGCGGATCCATGGCGATGTCGCTCACACCCGTGTCGTCGTTAATCTTCAGCACTTGTGACCAAGTCTTCCCGCCGTCCGCCGTCTTATATACTCCGCGCTCCGGATTCGCTCCCCATAAGTGTCCCAGCGCCGCGACGTACACCACATCCGGATTTTTCGGATGAATCACAATTCGCCCGATGTGCCGCGTCGCCTCCAATCCCATTTTTTTCCAGGTCTTCCCGCCGTCGAGCGACTTGTACGCACCGTCGCCCCAGGAGGAGCTTTGCCGGTTGTTCGGCTCGCCCGTTCCGACCCACACGACTGACGGGTCGGACGGCGCAATCGCGATGTCGCCAATAGTCGAGACGTTCTCCTTATCGAATATCGGCTCCCAGGTCGTGCCGTTGTTCGTTGTTTTCCATACGCCCCCCGAAGCCGTGCCGACGTACACGATGTTCGGATTGCTCTCCACCACTGCGAAGTCGTCAATGCGTCCGCCCATCGTCGCGGGGCCGATTTCGCGAAATTCCAGACTTTTGAATTTATCGGTAGGATTCGGTTGGTCGCCTGGCGCCGCCAGGGCGCTCATCGCCGACGCGCCAAGAATCGCGGCACAAGCCAGAATCATCCGCAGAGCATTCCACGTATGCTTCATTTCCATTCTCCTGTGTGCAAGGCCCGGCATATTAACCCGGCTGGGCCGCATAACGCATCAAGTGTTTTGAATGGGCAAACCAACCCGTTGCAATGACAGACGCGCCGCGCTGCCGCCTCGTTTCATGTCCCCGGCAGTTTGGCTCGTCGCCGCTTTGTCTCCGCATGCAACTCAACGCCCGCCCTTGCCTTCAAATCCCTACGACCGCATGCTAGGCTATCCAACTGTTTTCATTGATCGCATGCTCCGAGTGAATCGCTGTCCCCATGCACGGGCTCTCTCCGCGCTCCGCCCTTTTCT
>WNFE01007146.1_pt1 | contig 14673 bp, 13 predicted proteins | sample 5400451 | NCBI WGS metagenome assembly WNFE01 (sample SAMN13153344, study PRJNA577476) | soil metagenome | isolation source: 200 cm saprolite under Douglas fir tree site 2 hole 2 | place: USA:California | collected 2015-04-18 | reverse complement strand
TAGGTGGTGGCGATCCTCACCACATTCTGATGGGCATGGTGCGCGAGAATTCTTCCTGGAAAATTCTTTCGCTCGGCATGTTATTTCTCGATCTTCCATCACTCGAAGTGGAATGGGACCAAGCTTCCATCGGCAGCAATGAACGTGACGCCTTGAACGATTTGAAAACGATCGCTCGCGCAATCGAGAACTACCGGCGCACTTATTCGCGTCTTCCGGAGTCTTTTGCCAAGCTGGGCCACGCTTCCAAGACTTCCGCGGACGCGGCTGGCTTGCTGGATGCTGATTTGGTCGCGGGAAAAAGCAACGGCTACCTTTTTCGCATGGTCATCGCCGGCGCCAATGAGATTGGCGCTCCCGCGCAATATGAACTCTCCGCAACTCCCGCGACTTACGGCCGCACTGGAAAACTTTCTTTTTTTCGCGACGCCAAGGGCGTTTTTCACGCCGCTGACCACCAGGGCGGCGTCGGCCATTCGATCGATCCGGCCGTCGAATAACTAGAAAATAATTCAGACCATGAACGCACCGTCATTTTTTCGAAACTTTGCGGTCTTCTTTCTTGTCTTCGCAAGGCTACCCCCCGCACAATCAACAAGGGTCGTCCTTCGGGTGTGGCTTAATCGCAATTTTGCCGTTCGCGGATCTCTCTCACGGGCAAGAATGTTTGCCGCCTCGCGGTAGCAGTTCACCGCTAAGCGGTTTCGATTCACAGGAGATCTGTCCATGTCAGGAATGCAAGACCAACGTCAGGATCCTCGCGTACCGCTGATTGCCGCTGCGGAAGTCACCGAGGTCGCCACCGGAACTCGTTTGAGCGCAAGGACCAGCGATATCAGCCGCACCGGTTGCTACATCGACTCGCTCAATCCCACGCCGGTTAAGACTGTCGTGACTGTGCGCCTGACCCACGGAGGTGAAGAAGTCGAACTTCCGGCGCGTATCGTCTATGTCAGCCCGGGCCTGGGCATGGGCGTTCGCTTCGACGAAAATTTGCCTCCTGCACAAACGGCCATCCTCGATCGCTGGCTCTCCAGCGCAAAGTAGGCAACATTCCTTAGACACAAGAAAAAAGGCTCCCGATCCACTGGGAGCCTCTCATCGGTATTGCTTGTGCGTCTCCTACTCGGAAACTTGAAGGACGCGAGCCGCGTGTGCCGGATTTTTCCGGTCTAGGTGGGGGCAGACCATCGCGCGCGGATTTTATTCTCAGATGAGTTAATACGCAGCCGGTTTTAAGCTTTTAGGCTTTGTTGAATCGTCCCCGGTTTGCCGCACTCCTCATTTGGCGATACCATCTGTGTTCTTCTCATGCGCCCATTGGGTACTGCCATTCGCCGCGCTCTCTGGTTCTCGGTATGCCTCGTTACGCTTTTTTTCGCACCTTTCGCGGCTGCGCAGGATGAACCGCCCCAGCCGCCGCTTCCGGTTTTTGAATTTCACAGCGGCTTCTGGCTGAATCTCCATCACACGCTCTATCGCCTAGCGCGCTCGCAGCGTGCTGCAAACTCCACAGCAAATCCGGCAGCGCCAAACTCAGGAATAGCAAATCTTACTCCCACCGAACAGCGCATTTGGTCCTCAGCCATCGCTTATTATTCCAGGACCTACGCTGACAACGACATCACCGTCAGCCTGGAAATGATTCTCATTAAGAACCAGCTAGGCGATTTTGAAACCTGCCAAGATCTTGCCGGCTTTAAGAGAAAATCCTGCGATGCAGGGCTTCCCGCGAAACTTACGGAAGCGCTGGATGCTGCAGCTCCGGTGTACCGCGCGCACCTTTGGCCGGAACACGACCGCGCCAATCGCCGCTGGATTTCCGCCGTAGCCCCGCTTGTTCGCCGCAACGGACTGGACCTCGCCCACCGCCTCGCGGAAATTTATCAGACCAACTGGCCCAAGGATCGCATTCGCGTCGACGTCACCAGCTACGCCAGTTCCACCGGCGCTTACACCACTCTTGAACCGCTTCGCGTCACGGTGTCCAGCGGTGACGCGCGAAATCAGGGAGCTGAGGCGCTTGAAGTTCTCTTCCACGAAGCCTCGCATGGCATCGCCGACTCCGTGCAGGACGCCATCTTTCGTGAGTGCCGCCAGCGCGAAAAGCCAATTCCCCGCGATCTCTGGCACGCCCTGCTTTTCTATACGACCGGCGAATTGATTCGCCCTCTGGCGCTCGACGGTAGTGGCTCGGCTGGTGGTTCAGCTTCGGGCTACGTCCCATACGCGGTGCGCGAGGGTCTCTACAAACGCGGGTGGGAAAATTATCTTCGCCTCCTTACCGAATACTGGCAGCCCTATCTGGACGGTCGCGTCACTTTCGACGACGCCATCGCGCACATGGTCTCGGCGTTGTGACAATATCTCTTTCGTCCGCTGACTGCGGAAAGGTGCACCCATGAAACGCGACTCAGGCTGGCTCGCTCGACGGCTGGCTTTTGCGGTCTGTCCGGTGCTGGCGATGTTCCTGTCGATATCGCACGCACTTGCTCAATCCGCTTCGCCGAGCCAATCCGATTCCGACGACGTCATTCTCATCAACGGCAAAATCATTACGGTGGACGGAAAAGATTCCATCGCGCAAGCGCTGGCAATTCACGACGGAAAAATCGTCGCCGTCGGAAGCAACGATGAAATCAAGGCGCGCATAGCAAAACACCCCCGGGTCATTGATCTTCACGGGCGCACCGCAACTCCGGGCCTGATCGACACGCACTGTCATTTCGACGAGACCGAACGGATCTATGGCATCGAATTGAGCAAAATCACCAGGGTCAGCGAGGCCATCGAACTCGTCCGCCAAAAAACTTCCTCTAGCAAGCCCGGTGAATGGGTCACCGGTTCTGGTTGGGACGAAGGAAAACTCACCGAACTTCGCTACATCACCGCTGCCGATTTGGACAAAGTCTCTCCCGACAATCCGGTCTGGCTCGGTCACACCACGGGTCATTACGGAGTCGCAAACTCGTACGCCCTTCATCTCGCCAAAATTTCGCAAGAAACCAAAGACCCCAAAGGCGGCATCATCGATCGCGACGCTGCCAGGCGTCCCACCGGCGTACTCAAAGAAGAAGCAATGGGCCTGGTCACCTCCCTAATTCCTCCTTTCAGTAAGGATCAACAGCGCATCGGCGTACTGAAAATGATGGCGGACTTCAATAGCGAAGGCATGACTGCGGCGAAAGATCCCGGCACAGAAGGCATTCGCTGGGATCTCTATCAGGAAATCCTAAAAGAAAAAAAATCGACCGTCCGGATTTTTGCGTTGCTGTACGGCGGGCGAGACATGAAATCCGCTCGCGCCGTTTTCGCGCGCCTTCAGGCGCAGCCAAAACCGCCGCAATCTCTTGGTGACGGCATGCTTCTTTCCGGCGGGGTCAAGCTTTATATGGACGGCAGCGGCGGCGGCCGCACTGCGTGGGTCTACGATCCGTGGTTCAAGAAACGCACTGAGGTCGAAATGGGAAATACCGGCTATCCCAACATCGATCCGCAAACTTACCGGCAAATGGTGAAGCTATTTCACGACGCAGGAATACATGTCAGCACTCACGCCGTTGGCGACCGCGCCATCGATTGGGTCGTGGATACCTATGCCGATCTTTTGAAAGAAAAACCCACCAAGGGTCTGCGACACGGCATCATCCACTGCAACATCCCAACCGATCACGCTATTGACACCCTGGCCCGTTTACAGCGCGACTACGATTCCGGTTATCCGGAAACGCAAGCTCCGTTCATGTGGTGGATCGGCGACAATTATGCGGCATCGTTCGGCGCAACACGCGAGCAGCGCCTCATGCCGTACAAAACCTACACGCAAAAAAATATCATCTGGGCCGGCGGCTCGGACTATCCGGTTACACCATTCGCCGCCCGTTACGGTCTGTGGTCTTCGGTCGTTCGCAAAACCCTAAATGGAGTTTACGGCTCGCAGCCTTTCGGCACCGCCGAATCCGTGGACATTCACACCGCGCTCAAGTCCTACACCACCTGGGCCGCGCATCAACTGTTCCTCGAAGACCGCATCGGCTCTCTTGAACCAGGCAAAGACGCCGATATCGCCGTGTGGGATCGCGATCTCTATTCCATCCCTTCCGACGAGATCAAGAATCTTCATTGCGAGCTCACGCTCCTCCGCGGCAAGGTCGTCTACACCGCTGTCGAAAGCAAATAATTCGTACTTTGGCCGTTCAAAAAACAATCGCGCGATTCTCCTATCTTTCTTGGTGCGGTGGAGTACAATCCGCCCATCGCCTGTGGTGGTCTTCCAGTTGACGGAGGTGCGCAATGGCGCGGATTCATTTCGGCCGGGGTGTACTCTTCCTCGCTCTGCTTTTTTTTGTGGCACATCCTAAACTTCTGCGCGCTTCAGACTCACCCACGGTTGCTGTAACCGGCGCGATCTTCTCCGATGCCAACAATACTCGTATCGCCAATGCGGCTGCGGCCCTTTGCGATGCCGGCGGAGCTGTCTTGCAGGAGTCTACGGCGGACGATTCCGGCCAATTTTCCTTTCAAGGACTGCGCCCTGGACGCTACATCCTTAGAGTGCAGGCGAATGGTTTTCAGTCAGCGGAGTTGCACCTCGATTTGAGCGCTGCTTCGCAGCACGGGCTTTTCGTGACGCTCAAGCCGATGCGAAATTCGGATCAGCCACGTTCGGACGGTATGACAGTATCGGCCCGCGAACTGGCTATACCCGCCGCCGCGCGTGATCTTCTTGATTCAGGAAAGAAAAAATTATATTCGGAAAAGAACGGCGAAGCTGCGTTGCGGGATTTTCAGTCTGCGATCAAGGCCTCGCCAAACTTCTACGAAGCGTATTACCTGGCTGGCATGGCGTATCTCGCTCTGCAACATTCCGCCGAAGCTGAAAAGTACTTCCGCACATCCGTTGATCTAAGCCAAAAGAAATACGCTGACGCGGACATCGCTCTCGGCTCGCTCTTGCTGCAACGCGGCGAAGATCAGCCGGGGGAAGAGTTGCTGCGTCAAGGACTGCTGTCGAATCCTCATTCCTGGCCCGGCCAATTTGCACTGGGTGAACTGGAACTGACGCGCGGCCGCGTCGAACTCGCACTCGCAGCCGCGGAGCAAGCTGCGGAACTCGCCCCAGCCCAACCCGTCGTTTACCGCCTGCTGGCTATTATCCATCTGCGCCAGAAAAATTACTCCGCACTGCTTACGGACTTGGACGCCTACCTCCAACTCGATCCAGACAGCCCAGCAGGCTTGCGCGCAAAAGAACTCCGCGCTCAGGCAGAGAAGCAATTACTGACCTCGCCTGGAGCAACAGTTTCCGCCAATAAATAGTCGAAGGCCGCGTGCACGGAAACATTCTCCATACGCGCTACGTATCCTCAAGCATGATGAACCTCGATGCCCCCCGTCCGCGTTTGCCGGCACTGACCTCGCTGCGATTCTTCGCGGCACTGCACGTAGTGTTCTTCCACTTTTTGGCATTCAAAATTGTGTCCAGCGAGGGTTGGCTAGGGCAGATTTCCTCGATCGGCTATGTGGGAGTCAGTTTTTTCTTCGTACTCTCAGGATTCATCCTTGTCTACACCTACGCCGGCCGCGACACCCCGGCCCGCGATTTCTGGCGTGCCCGCTTCGCGCGCATTTATCCAGCTTTCGCGTTCTCCTTATTACTCACCGGCCCGTTTTTCTTTTTTGCTACATTGATGCTGAACGTGCCCTTCTTCGCCTGGTTTTCCACGCACCTGAAATTAGTGGTGCTGCTGGTGCCATTTCTACTGCAAGCGTGGGTGCCGCTCGCGGCCCTGGCCTGGAATTCGGTGGCCTGGAGCCTTTCCGATGAGGCATTTTTCTATCTGCTTTTTCCGTTTCTGAAAAAGCGTTTCCTGAAAATTGGCGTACCCGGGTTGGCTGGTCTAGCGCTGGCGTGCTGGGCGGTTAGCCTCGCCATGAGCTGGACCTACGTGCTGCGCAATCCGGATCATTTGCAGGCCATTGACGCGGACGTACTAAATGCTTTCTGGCTGAACGCAGTAAAATTCCATCCCTTTGCGCGGCTTCCGGAATTTCTGCTGGGAATGGCGTGTGGCGCTATGTTCGTGAAGTTCAGGAGGGCTGCGAGGCCTGGAGGCGACGGAAAATTGGCGTTGCCGCTGGTTTCCGCGCGGATTCCCTATACCGTGTTGCACACCTCGCTGCTGGCGCCGGCATTTGCAGCCATCATTTTCGGTTTTGCGTTGCAGCCCCGCTGGGGCGCCCCACTGAATTGGAAACCTCTGGTATTTCTAGGCGATGCGAGCTATAGCCTGTACCTTCTGCACTCGTTCTTCCTGGGGCCATTTTTCTTTACGCAGACCGGAGCGCCTCGGCACCGCGGCCCGGGCTGGTATTTCCTTTATTTCGTGCTCGCGCTGGGAATCTCAGGATTGGTGTATCGGTTTATTGAAGAGCCGTCGCGACGCAGATTGCGTGGCCGGTCACGCCCCGCGCTTGCCGGTTCGCCGGCAGTGGCGCTCAGCTGACGCGCTTGGACAATTCCAGATGCCCGCTCTCGCTGAGCGGTTCTCGGGATTATCCCGCTTGGTCGGGAAACGTTGGGTTCTTCGGACTTAAGTAGCCTTCTGCACGAACAATCCTGAAAAGTTCTGCCGATAACGATAAAAGAGAAAGAACCACAGAATCGTCACCACCACCGCCAACTGCGCAGCCGCTGGATTTAAAAGCAGGTGATACAAGATAATATTCACGATCACCGGACCCAGCAACGTCAATGCCAGCGGCACATATCGGTTCACCAGCAGCAACACCCCTCCCACAATCTGCACCGCGCAAATAAACCAAACATAGTGCGACTGGAAAAGCGCCATCAGGAACTGTCCCGCGAGTCCGGTCGGCAATGGCGCCTTAAGAAATTGCAATAATCCGTTCAATCCAAAAAATACAACGATCACTCCCATCAAAATGCGGGCAATCACCACTGCAATTTTCATGTCGGCTCCTTCTCACAGGTGAATTTCACGGATGAAAGGGACTAGACGCGGCACGCCTATATGATGATTTCCGAAAGCGGCGGGTACATCTATGTTAGCAGGGGGAAACCTCTACTTCACGGATGAATAGGCAAGGGCCCTAATTTCGCCGCAAAAATACCGACGTCGATGTTCGAGATGAACTTCAACCCACTGCGCGCCGCGAACCATCACCAACCGCGCGCGATCACCCCGGACACAATGCCCAGCGCCACCACCGTTGCATATGCGGCCCCCGCCAATCTCCACGAAATCGTTTTCCCCAGCACGGACAACGAAAACACGCTGATGATCCCCAATGTGCAAAGCATCGCCACCACATAGGGCATCGGCACCCCATGCGTCATCGCAATGTAGGCAATGGCCACATCGAACGCCATCGGCACCGGCAAAAATGCCCCCACCAGCGCCACCAGCACAATCCCGCCAATGCTCGCCTGCGAAATGATGGCCTGCGGTGGCAACAACTCGATCACCAGCGCTCCCAGCACCGCTCCCAAAATCATCAACGGAAACGCCACGCGAAAGACGTACCAGAAACTTTTTCCATACGACCGCACAACACTGACGATCGCCTGCCACCAGCTTTCCGCGACTGGAATATCAATCGGGCAGCTATACGTTTTTTCCTCCTCGCGCGAAGCTGCCGCCGGTGCAAACACAAAAATCAAAAACAGCACCGTAGCCAGCTTTAATAACGCCACCTTCGCCGGAAACAACGCAAAGGTCATCGCCAGCACCACCACGTTCAAAGCCGGTGAAGCGAACATCGCCGCCAGTACTGATTCCCTGCTCATGCCCGCCGCATAAAACCCTCGCGCAATCGGAGCGACGCAGTTCGTGCACACTGCCATCGGCATTCCCGCCACCGCCCCAAACAGAGTATTCAAATATTTCGATCCCGTCCGCCGTCGCGGGACCATCGCCAGAAACGTCAGCGCCGCCGGTGCAAACAAAAACGAAAACGTCATCCCAATCCGGTTCGCGTCCAGCCAATTTACCGTCGTCCGCCATACCCGCACCCGCAACGGCATCGTCTGGTCCAACTGATACACCGCTCCAAACGTCAGCGCCCCCGCCGCCTTCACCTGCGTCCCAGCGTGATACCTCTTCATCAACGCCGGATATCGCGAATCCACCCAAAACACCGTGCCAATCACCGCCATCAACAGCACCGCCAGCGTCCGGCTGCGCCAAGCGCCGACTCGTAGGTTCGCAATCTCCAAACTCATCGCAGGATTTTGTGCCGACACGCGCGCCTCCGTGGCATCACAGTAGTCTTCAGCAGTTTGACGTAGCACTTAGACCGTGCAGTGAGCCGCTGCACTCAGAAATTTGCGTAACCTTATTTCTTTCCCCTCCCCTTCGGAATAGTACAAAACCATTACTCGCTGTACGCAACGCTGCCACTGTCATCCCGAAAACGGCGCTTCGCCCTCAAATTGGGCTGTCATCCCGAACCCGCCTTATCTTGGTGGGTGAGGGATCTGGTGTTAGGGAGGCACAAGATTGCAGATCGTTCGGTTTCCACCGGACGCTTCAGAAATCTACAAAATTCACAGCAACCTGCCGCCGCAGCGGCCCGTCGCTTCGAACAACGACAGCACATTCATCACGCTGAACAATTCCAATATCTGCTTGCTCGCGTTCACCACTTCCAGCCTGCAGCCCCGCGTCCGCGCTGAAACGTGCAGCGTCACTACCGCCCCCAGTCCCGAACTGTCCATCATTGGCACTTCCTTCAAGTCCAGCACGATTCGCCCTTTTCTCTCGCACGCCTCGCGCATCGCGTCCTTCAGCAGCGGCACATTCTCGCTCGTCAGCCGCCCAAAGCATTCCACCACCGTGCAATCCTGGGACTCTCTCCGCTGCACTCGAAATCCCCTCGCCAAACTCGCTGCATCATTTACCGGCATCCTGCCCTCCCCCGCCCCCTGCGTCTCGTTCGACACGCTACGCCACGCTTTTCCTGGCGCGCAACGCCTTGTACCTCATTTCCACCCATTTGCCCACAGCCCTCCGGCTATTTTCATTCCGCGCTAAACTCGCGCTTCAGCCCCACGCGCAACAAATCCGGAACACAATTGTATGCGCCGATAGCGACAAAATCAGCGGATAACGTCCCGTCTGTCCCTCAATTTCCTCAACTTCAATTTCGTCCCGGACTTTCGGCTTGTTATCTATCTGATAGTTTCTACTATTGGCCTCGCGTGATAGCCTCGTCAATAGTTTGGGCCTCCCATTTCAGACGACTCGTCGGACTTTCTCAGCCTGGAGGACCACATGGCAGTAAGGACACTTTGTCTTTCCGCTTGCTATCTTCCTCGCACCGATACTTTCTTCGGCGCAGGAGTGCAAAATCAAATTCGCGGTCGTTTACAACGACGGCGAAAAGCTACAAATTGGTCTTACTCCTGAACAAAAGAAAATGTGGGATCACGATGCAGCCAAGAAATTTAAGGCCTGTGTGCGGACGATAAAGATCCCAACTACATCATTCTGCGGAGCGAAGGTCTTAGCGGCGCAGAACTAACGAAAGTAGGGCTCGATCATTTCAACAATCTACGGTCCACAGGCGAGCTACCCGATGGGAACTCAAATGTCAAAAACTTCAGCTTGATGAGCGCCACCATTCGTCTCAGACCTTCCGGTCAGGTCCGCTCCGAACCGACTACGTCGTTTTGGATACCTCCAAATCTCCTTACGTCATTGTCCGACAAGGCCAGGGTTATCAGGATGTTCCGCAGGGCGGCACTAATCATCCCAGCCAGTCCGCCAAGACCACAGTATCGCCTCGACCATCGCCGATCCAACCGTAGCCCTTGAAAACGCCCTGAAATGGCTAAAGAAGGAAAAGAAACTTTGAGTCAACCGTAAGCTGCGATTTCGTTACGCCTCCGATGCCGCCGTGCTCAACTATTCTCGCGATGAGACATTTCGCCGCAACGCTGGCCGCCCAACCACTCCTGTGCTAATCTTCCTTCCGCAGACAACAAGACCCGGCACCGCGCCACGCACGTTCCCTGCGTCACTACGGGTTTCAGGGTTTGTACTTGCAAACCCTGAGCTATGGACGTCCTCTTCTTCCAGCTTCTGGCATCGCTCTATGGCGAGAGGCGTCTCTTCACTCCGTGGCACGCCGAGGCAAGGCAAAAGGAACTATCACCACTATGTCTTCACCCACCGCAACGCTCAAATCCGGCGAACAAACTGTCGAAATAAAACTCGCTCATTCTCCGGACTCCGATGACGCTTTTATGTTTTACGCGCTGGCCACGCACAAGCTCCCCACCCCGGGCTACAAGTACACCCACGTGCTCTCCGACATTCAAACGTTGAACGAAGCCGCGCTCACCGAAACGTATGACGTCACCGCCGTAAGCTTTGCTGCGTACCCTTTCATACGCGATAAATACATTCTTGTGGATTGCGGCGCCAGTTTCGGCGAAGGCTATGGCCCCATGGTGGTCGCCGCCAAATCCATGAAGAAGGAAGACATCAAGGGTAAGCGCATCGCCGTCCCCGGCCTAAAAACCACCGCGTATCTTTCACTGAAACTCTACGAACCGAATTTTGAAGCCGTGGTCATGCCCTTCGACAAAATTCTCGACGCGGTGCAGGACCAATTGGTCGACGCCGGCTTGCTGATTCACGAGGGCCAATTGATGTACGGGAAAATGGGCTTGCACAAAGTTCTCGATCTCGGCGTCTGGTGGCAAGAGCAAACCGGATTGCCGCTTCCGCTTGGCGGCAACGCTGTCCGCAAAGCGCTGGGCCCGGATCTCGGCCGCCTGATTTCCAAGACTATTCGCGACAGCGTGTCCTACGGCCTCGATCACCGCGAGGACGCTCTGAAATACGCCATGCAGTTTGCCCGCGACATGGAAACCGAACTCGCCGACCAGTTCGTCGGCATGTACGTCAACAAATGGACCCTCGGCTACGGCGAAAAAGGTAAACACGCCGTACAGGAACTAATCACTCGCGGAACCAACGCCGGAATCATCCCAGGGCCGGACACCGTGGAATTTCTTGCCGAGAGCTAGCCGCAGACGCGAATAGGAATTTTTCGAAATCATGAATCGTCGATTTGCTGTCTCACTTTCTGCCAGTTTTTTCCTTTTAACATTCACTTTTCTTCCGGCAGTACGCGCTCAAGATGCCGCGGAATACAAAGCGCGCGCGGACTCGGACAAATCCTGGCCAAAAGAAGCTGTGCGCGGCGCGCACGGCATGGTGGCGACGGATGAAGAACTGGCTTCGCGCGCGGGCGTGGAAATTCTGCAAAAAGGCGGCAACGCGGTGGACGCCGCGGTTGCAACGGCGTTCGCACTCGCCGTGGTAGAACCGGCGGCGGGGAATATTGGCGGCGGCGGATTCATGCTGGTGCGCATGGCGGATGGCCGCAGCAGTTTTCTGGATTATCGCGAAGTCGCTCCGGGCAAAGCGACACGGGAAATGTACATCAAGCCGGACGGCAAACTGGATGAAGTTGCTTCCGTGATCGGATACAAATCCGTGGCAGTTCCCGGAACCGTGGCCGGATTGGAGCTTGCCCTAAAAACATACGGAAAGCTGAAACTGACGGACGTGATGGCGCCAGCGATTCGCCTTGCGGAAAATGGTTGTCCGGTGAGCGCGAAGCTGGCGCATGAATTCCTGGAAGAAAAACGGGATCTGCAGAACTTTTCGGTCAGCAGCCGCATATTCCTGAAAAACGGCGAAATGTATAAGCCGGGCGAAACATTGCGGCAGCCCGAACTGGCCGCTACGTTGAAGCGCATCGCAAAAAATGGCGCAGCGGAATTTTATCGCGGCGAAACGGCTCGCATGTTGGTGAGCGATATGACGGCGCTGGGTGGCCTGATCACCATGGATGATCTAGCGCGCTACCAACCAAAAGCACGCGAAGTGCTACGTGCCAAATATTTGATCGACGGGCACAACTGGGAAGTCTTGTCTTCTCCACCACCTAGTTCCGGTGGAGTGGCCATGATCGAAGCGCTGAATATTCTTAAGACCTTCCCGATAAAGGGATGGGACGATCTGGAGAGCGTTCATATGGTTTCGGAAACCATGCGTCGGGTATTCGCCGATCGCGCGGCGTACCTGGCCGATCCCGATTTCTCCAAAGTGCCGGTGGATGGATTGATCAGTGGATGTTACGGGACAGAACTCGCCGCGACGATTGATCCACAACGCGCTTCATCCAGTAAAACCATTCATGCCGGAGAGCCGCATGTTTGCGGCGAAGAAGCACGTAACCGCGCCCCAGTTGAAATCAGTTTGAACGACGGTCCGCATACCACGCATTTTTCCGTGGTGGACGCCGCGGGAAACGCCGTTGCCAGCACCACTACTTTGAATGACAGTTACGGATCGCACGTAACTTCCAGCGCTGGATTTTTACTGAATGACGAAATGGACGATTTTACGACCCAGCCGGGAGTGCCGAACGCGTTGTTTGGATTGATTCAGTCTGATGCGAACGCCATTGCGCCTGGCCACCGGCCTTTGAGTTCGATGACACCGACAATTCTGTTGCGGGATGGAAAATTGAGCTTTGTAACCGGTTCACCGGGCGGGCCAACTATTATTTCGGCGGTATTGCTGACGGTGATTAACTGGATGCGGCTAGGGATGGACGCGCAAACGGCGATCAATGCGCCGCGATTCCATCATCAGTGGATGCCGGACCGAATTTTGATGGAGCAGCAGTTTCCGGCTTCGCTGGAACAGGGATTGAACGCCATGGGACACGCCACCAAGCGCCGGGGGCACATTGGCTTGGTGAACGCCATAGGTATTGATTCGAAAACTGGAGAAAGATTAGGCGCGGCAGACCCTCGCGACGAGGGCTCGGCCGTGGGATACTAACGGCGCAATCCAGCCCCCGAAGTTACACTCGAACGGCGAGCCCAAGCCACCATGCAGAAAATTCTGTCCACGTACCTATTTGTTTCGCGCAAATTGACGTATGAGTTGTTGGCGCAAATCTCCGAACACGGATTCTCGGGGCTGGAAGTTTTTTGTTCGCGCGCGCATTTCGATTACGGATCAAAGCAGGAAATTCAGGCGCTGAAATCGGCGCTGGAAGCCAACCGCATAACGCTGAGTTCGTTGCACGCGCCGACCAGCAAAGACATGAGCGCCACGCGCGAAAGCGGCACGCCGTTGTCGATCTGCGAGGTCGAGCGGGTGCGGCGCATTGAGGCCATGGACGAATTCAAGCGCGCGATAGATGTTTCGGAAGAATTGCCGTTCTCGAGGATGGTGCTGCACATGGGCGGGTCGCGCGAGACAGCCGATCCACGCAAGCGCGACGCGGCGTTCAGTTCACTGGAGCATCTGGTTCTGCATGCTCACCATGCTGGAGTGACCCTGGTAGTGGAAAACACCACCAGCGAAATGGGCGATCCGGCATACTTGCGGGCGTTTGTGGATGAAACGCGGTTGACGGGACTGCGATTTAATTTTGATATTGGGCACGCGAATTTAGCGGATGGCCCTGCAGAAGAGCGGCTTGAAAAAAGCTTTGCGTCGCTGCGTGATCTGGTCGCGTCAGTACACTTGCACGACAATCATGGGGATAAAGACGAACATTTGCCGCCGTATGACGGGTCGATTGATTGGAGCACAGCGATTCCGCTGCTGAAGTCGTCACCAAGTGAAAATCTTCCCATGGTGCTGGAGCTGAAAGAAAAATTCGGGCCCGATGCGCTGTCTGTCACCGAACAACTTATTGCGGCGCGTACTTCTTTTGAAAAATTTGAAAACGCCTGGCCGGCTTAGGATTGTCCGACGATGAAAGCGCAAGGCAATTCTAAAAAACGCACGGCAATCGGGATGCTCGCCTTGACGACATTGTTCTTTATCTTGGTGGTGATTGTCCAATCGAGAGCGGTATGCAGATACACGGTTCGCCAAACTCGGGAGCCCGTGCTGAAGCAAGACCTTCAAGAGATGAGAAGAGCAATCGATGAGTACACGCTTAAGAACGAGCGACCTCCACAGTCGCTGAATGATCTGGTAGACAGCAATTTTCTGCGAGCTATTCCTGCAGATCCAATAACGCTAAAGGCTGATTGGGTTGCAAAATTCGATGACGTGAAACTAGCTGCAAAACGCCGTGTGAATGGGATTGTTGACGTACGGTCGAATTCCGGCGGGAGCAACGCCCACGGCGAGCCGTACAACAGCTGGTAGCCTCTACATCCGCGATTGGCGTCAGATTCCTGCAATGCTGTCCTACGGAGGGCAGCGTACGAAAAGAGAAGCGTCTAGACAGGTGGTCGAGTTCCGGCACAAATCGCAAGTTCAAGTACTGATTGCTTGTTTTATAGATAGTTAGGAGCGTTGCCATGAACAATTCTTGCAGAGCATTGCTGATGGCTGCAGCAACAATATTCTCCTTCGCGTTTCCGGGAGCGATGAAATCGACTGCGGCACAGGAGAAGGCGGCGGTGGGAGCATTTGAGGCGCATGGCGATGTGGGAAACGTGCTGCACGCGGGATCGGTGGAGTATGACGGGGCGAAGAAGAGTTACACCATTGCCGGTAGCGGCGAGAATATGTGGCTTGACGCGGATGCTTTTCAGTTTGCGTGGAAAAAGATGTCTGGTGACGTGACGCTCTCGGCGGACATTTCGATTTTGGGCAG
>WNFE01002086.1_pt1 | contig 14677 bp, 15 predicted proteins | sample 5400451 | NCBI WGS metagenome assembly WNFE01 (sample SAMN13153344, study PRJNA577476) | soil metagenome | isolation source: 200 cm saprolite under Douglas fir tree site 2 hole 2 | place: USA:California | collected 2015-04-18 | reverse complement strand
GAAAGAATTACGGTTCCAGCAGGCACTCGCCTCGGCGTAGTTCTCGAGAACGGCATCTCAACCCGGGGAGCCAAGGCCGGCGATTCCGTGTACTTTCATACTTCGTTTCCCCTTACGCAGAACAATCGCATTGTGATTCCGGTAGGCTCCTACATTCGGGGTGAGCTCCTTGAATCCAAGCGGCCAGGCCGCGTCAAGGGCCGCGGTGAATTCAGGATGCGTCTGGATACGCTCATCCTGCCGAATGGCTACACCGTCAATTTGAATGCCGCCCCGCGAAGCGCGGATTCGGGTGGCAAAGAAACCATGGATTCCGAGGGCAAAGTAACCGGCGCCGGAGGCAAAGGGAAGGACGTCGAGACGGTTGCTGCGACGACGGTGACGGGCGCGGGCATTGGCGCCATCGCTGGAGGCGGCAAGGGCGCTGGCATCGGCGCTGGCATTGGCGGCCTCGCCGGACTCGGCGCCGTTCTTCTGACGCGCGGGCCGGACGCCGAATTGCCCCGCGGATCGGCACTCGACATCGTGCTCGAACACGATCTTTTTCTCGATGCCAGTCAGATTCAGTTCACCAACCTGGGTACGGCGCAACCAATTACGCCTCCGCCCGCCCGGCAAAACTAACCGTGTCGTGACTGGCTCTGCTGTCGGCGGAGCGATCCCGTGAGCATACTCACGTGAAGAATTTATTTGCGTCTACGCCTGTGCCGAGGATTTATGCCGGGCTTCCACGAAGCGCATGGGGCTGAAGCGCTCCCAATCCACGGTGACACGCTGTTCCATCACCCGCTCGCGGATCAGCCGCGCGGTAATCGGCGCAAGAAGTATCCCGCTGCGAAAGTGTCCCGTGGCAATGAGCAATCCATCAATGACGGTGCATCCGAGTATCGGAAGATGATCCGGAGAGTCCGGCCGCAGCCCAGCCCAGGTCTCCGCGATGCGCGCGTCCGCCAGGCCGGGGGCAAGCTCGATCACCCCGGCAAGAATTTTTTCGATGCCGCCCGCGGTCAGCCCTTTGTCGAAGCCGGCGTACTCGACCGTCGCGCCGGCCAGAATTCTTCCATCGTTCCGTGGCACCAGATAAATTTTCTCGGACCAAAGCACGCGTTCCATTTTCAAATCCTCCGCGCGCAGCGCCAGCATCTGCCCTTTCGCCGGACGCACCGGCGCGTAGGCCGCCGCTCCTTCGATGCTTGCGGAAAAGCACCCCGCCGCGATGATGGTCCACGCAGCCTCGACTCTTTCTTTTTGTAGGATTAACCCGGCGCATCGGCCACCCGTACGCCAAACGGCTTCCACGCTCGCGCTCGGAAAGATTTCCGCGCCGCTTCTTTTCGCTGCTTCCAGGACCGCTCGCATCAGCGCGCGATTGTCCACCGAAGCTTCTTCCGGCCGCAGCACCGCCGCCTCCACGTCCTCGTTGAGCGAGGGTTCCATGGCCCTGGCGTCTTCGCCGCTAAGCGGTTCTGCTTTCAGTCCCAAGCCATGGTGCAAAGCAATCAGCGTGCTCAGCTCCGCCCGCGCATCCCGCGAAAAGATGGCTTGCAGCGTTCCTTTGGGGCGATAGCCTGCGCTCAATCCGGAAATTTCCTCCACACATTCCACAAATTCCGGGTAGAGCGCTAGGCTGGCTTGGCCGAGCGGTACGAGTGGAATCATCGCGCGGCTTTCCGGCGCAGGCGAAAGGATGCCCGCTCCTGCCCAGGAGGCTTCCTTGCCAGGCTCTTGGCGGTCGAATACTCCGACGCGCAGTCCACATCGCGCCAGTTCCAACGCAATCGACGCGCCGATCAGCCCGCCGCCTGCGATGACGGCATCGAACTTCTTCATGCCGCCATCTTAGCGCATCTGCGCGGGGGCTTCATCGTGTGCGCAAAGCGCGAAATCCCTTCACTTTCGCTTGGCCGCTTTGTGCCCCGCGGGGCTGTTTTCGTAGAGAGATCTTCGATTGGCGGGAAATGTAAATAGACGCGAGCTACAACAAGCCGGCCAACTCCTCTGATAAGGCTTGTGCCTTTTTGGCAAGGTTTCTCGCCCGCGCCCAATCACCGGCGCGCGCGGCTTCCCGCGCGTCGGCGATAAAGCCGCGCACTTTTGAGGCGAGATCTGCCTGCATGGGGTTCAAGGACTTCCCCTTCGTTGTGGATAGATTACGTTCTGCATTGCTCAGACTCTCATTCGTTTGTTGCCGGAACGCGGTCGATTCCTGCAACGTCAATTCCGGCACGATGACCGGCGCATCCGGCTTGCCAGACGTTCCGTTTTGCGGCGAGGAAGAGGCTGCAACTCGCGGTTTCACTGGAACACTGCGTTCCGTTGCCAGCGGCGAGACGGGCGGCAGCTCCGGCCGCAAGTCTGGCGCGAGGTCAGGGGGATCGTCCCCCTGTGTCGCTGGCCGCGCCGGGAGAGTCGGCCGGACTTGCACGGCAGTTGCCCATCGGATTGACGAGTGCGTCCTGCGCATGGGACAGCCGCACATCGAGATGGCGCAAGCACACAGCGATAGCAGAGACAATACATTATGGCAGCGTTGCTTCCCGAACCATGACTGGGTTTTGTCTCTGCTCATTCTCAGGCCGCGAGCGGCAACTCGATTCGGAACGTCGTTCCTCGCCCGACCTCCGTAGTGAAATCTATGGAACCGTTATGAAGCTGCACAATTCGGAACGCGCTGGCGAGTCCGATGCCGCTGCCGCCCGGCCGAGTTGTAAAGAACAATTGAAAAATTTTCTGGCGGTGTTCCGGGGGGATTCCCTTCCCCGTATCGCCAACCGTAATTTCCGCCATCTCACCGCGCCGGCTCAGCACCAGCCGCAATTGTCCGCCGCTGGGCATGGCGTCGGCGGCGTTCAATATCAGGTTCAGCACCGCTTGCTTCAACAGCGCGCGATCCACATAAACTTCCGGCACATCGATGGGCAGAAGCCGCGCTACCAGTACATGCGCTTTCTGCAATTGCGGCTGCGCCACCTCGAGAACTTCCTTTAGCAATTCGGCAAGTTGCGTCGCCTCCAGCCGCACGTCCATCGGCCGCGTGAAATCTAGGAAGCGCTTTACGACCGCGTCCAGCCGGTCGATCTCTTTGTCCAGTACATTCACAGCCTGCTGCGCGCCGCTCTCCTGATCCGCTGGCAGCGACTCCTTCAAATTCTCGAGCCACAGCCGCATCGAGTTCAGCGGATTCTTTACTTCGTGCGCCACTCCGGCGGTGATGCGCCCTAGCGCCGCCAGCCGCTCGCTCACCTGCAATTGCGTGTTGATGCTCTCGAGAGAGTCGAGATCGCGCAGCGTCACCAGTGCGCCCATACGCTCGCCGTCCTCCTGAATGGCCTGCACGCTCACGCTGACGCGCTTCATCCCTTCGCTCGTCGGCAGTTCCACTTCCGCAGCCACCTCGCTCAGTTCGTCCCCTTCGATGCCCAGCGCTTGGTGCAGCGCGTGTCCCGCCGGGAAAATCTCGTTCACTCGCCGCCCCAAAAACTGTCCCGAGGGGGCGCCGAGAAATTTTTCCGCCGCCGGGCTGACCATTACCGCGCGCGCGTCGCGCGTAAAGAGCAGCAATCCATCTTCGAGTCCGGCCATCACCGAATTCATATTTTCGCGCAGCGTGCTGAAGATTTCGTGCACACCGCGGAGCTGTTGTCCGACCTGGGTGATTTTCCGCTGTACCTGGCCGAGTTCGTCGCCGCTGCCCGCGAAGTCCTTCGCCTCCGGCGAGGGTGCGTCGTACTGCCCGGCGGATATTCTGTCCAACTGCGCCGATATATCCGCCAAAGGCGCCAGCGTGGCGCGGCTGACTACGGCCGCTAGCAGGGTTGAAACGAGCAAAGCGACGAGCACGATGCTCCCGGAAGCGCGCAGGCTCGGCGTGATTTCATCCCGCAGCAACCGCGCGGACATTCCCACGCGGACTTCTCCAAACGGCTCCCCGCCTTTGTTGAAGGGAAAATCCACTTCGTAAACGTGCTCCGCGCCGTAGAGCCGCCGCATCTCCTGGAAAAAATTCCCGTGCAACAGCCCCGCGAGCGGCGTGCGTCGCGGCATGATTTTTCCGGGAAGTGTTGCGTCGCTCGAAGCCAGCACCAGGCCTTCATGGTCCGAGATGGTCACCTCATAAATGGAAGGTTCAGCGGTAGCCGACTTGAGAAGCGAATCGAGCGCAGGGTCGCTTTCAAAAGCCTTTCGCACATAGTCGCGAACATCTTCGGGACTGTTGCTGTCGGGGAGCAATCCCTTTCGTTTGAACTCCTCAAGCGCGTGTCTCGCCTGCTCAAACGACATGTGAGCAACGAACTGCGCCCGGTCATTCGCATGGCGAACGACCTGGCTGGTGACCCGCGCCACGAATACGCTGGAAATCACGGCCACGACCAGCAGCACGAGCCCGGTCATCACCAGTGTGAGTTTAGTTCGCAGCCGGAGCTGCATCGCGCGTCCTTACTCCGCCTCGGCGCGCTCGCCGCCGTATTCTTTGAGTTTATTGTGCAGCGTCTTCAAACTGATGGCCAGCAGCTCGGCGGCGCGCGTCTTATTGTTTCCCGTGGCGCTGAGCGTCTGGAGAATCAGCTCGCGCTCCATCGCGTGCACCGTCGTGCCGACGGGGAACTTGATAGCAGAGAGGTCGCTGGGCCCCTTGGCCGTCGTCTTCCCGAATTCACCCGGCAGGCACGCGCGCGTTATCAGATCTTTTTCGCACATGATCGATGCGCGCTCCAGCACATTCCGCAGCTCGCGGATATTTCCCGGCCAGGTGTGGCTCATGAAAATGTCCAGCACCTCGGCGCCGATCCCGCGGACGTGCTTGCCGTGTTTCGCATTGACGTCGCGCAGGATGTGTTCCACCAGCAGCGGAATATCGTCCTTGTGTTCGCGTAGCGGCGGCAAATTGATGTGAAACACGTTCAAGCGAAAATACAAGTCCTGCCGCAATTGGCCGCTGGCGACCGCTTGCTCCGGGTCCTTGTTCGTCGCCGCGAGGACACGCACATCCACCGGCGTCTCGCTCTTGCTCCCTAGCCGGCGCACGGTGCGGTCCTCGAGGACGCGCAAGAGTTTTGCCTGCGTGGGCGCGGGCATTTCGCCGATTTCGTCAAGCAGCAGCGTCCCGCCGTCAGCCAGTTCGAAGCAGCCGATGCGGCGCTCCGCCGCGCCGGTAAAAGCGCCGCGTTCGTGCCCGAAAATCTCGCTCTCCATCAGCGTTTCCGGAATCGCGGAGCAATTGATGGCCACAAACGGCCCGCCGGCGCGCGGCGACAGTTTGTGAATCGTCCGCGCCACAATCTCTTTACCTGAGCCCGTTTCCCCGGTGATGAGGACGGACGCCGAACTCGGCGCGGCCATCTCCACGATGCGCATCACTTCCTGCATCGGCTTCGACCCGCCGACAAGGTCTCCCAGCCGGCCGGCCTCCCGCAATTGCCGCTGCAGCGCGGCAAGCTGGCGCGCGTCGCGCGCTTTGCTCAGCGCGCGGTCCAGCAGCGCGCGCAGCACCGGTCCCTTCAGCGGCTTTTCGATGTACCAGAACGCGCCAGCTTCGATGGCCGCCACGGCGCGCTCCTCGCTTCCCTTTCCGGTGATGACGATGGCGGGAACGTCGTACAGCTCCGGACCGAGCTGCTTGAGCAAGTCGAGCCCGTTCATTCCCGGCAGCTCGACGTCGGCGATCAGCGTGTCCGGCTGATAACTCACAAATTTGGCCAGCGCTTCTTCCGCTGTGGCCACGCCGAGAACGTCGCAGCCCCATCGCTGCAATAGTTGCTCGTAGCCTTTTCGCGCGTTGTCTTCGTCCTCGACGATCAGCACGCGGTCTTTGCGCTCTGCCGTCTCCATCGCGCGCACCCCGCTCTTTGCTTCATCGCCCATGCGATTCTGCCTCTCCCACGCTCTTCTCACTTAGTTTCGCAGATTCTGGCGCAGACCGGACACTCCGACTGTAACAAGCCTCCGCTGCGCTTGCCAAGCGGCGATTCCTCGTATTCGGAAAGCGAACGAGCGCATACCTGCTGCCGTGTGCCCGCAAAACAGAAGAGCCGGCGCAGCCTCCGCGCTGCGCCGGCTCACCCCCGGCCATCCGTATTGATTTCAAATCAGTGAAGGCGGAGAACTTCAGCATGCCCTCGGGTCTTCACGGTTAGCCTTCAACTGGCGAGTTCCAACCTTCACTCTACTCCTTCACCAGATAAAGCGATCGCTCCAGCTCCAACTCGAGCTTCGCTCCTTTCGGCAGATCCAGTTCGTGGCCGCGGCCGGATTCCATCAAATACGCCGTGATCGCTCCCAGCGCCGCGCCCTCGGCAGCTTCCTTTTTGTTCTTGTCTTTCACGCCCTTCACTGCGCCGATAGCGGCGCCCGCGGCCGCAGCTTCTGTCGCATCGTGCTGTGTGCTCGCTCTACCTTCGATGAGCCCTTCCTGCGCCAGCCCGGCCTTCACGCTGTGGTCGCCTGGGACGCTCACCACTTCCGCGACGATCGGCAATCGCCCGAACTTCGTTCGAATCTCATCAAATGTCAGCCAGATCTTTGCCCGGCCCGCGACTCCTGCGGGCTCAACGTGGCTCACGTGACCGCGAATCTCTGCGCCGGTTGGAAGATAGATTCCGCTTCCTGCCTCGAGCGGCTCAAGCGTCTTCACTTTGAATTTTGCGTTTTCCTGCGTTTCCTTGGAGTTCAATTCATCTTCCAGGCTGACCAGGAACTTCGTCCCGGGCGCAACGGCAAAAGTTTCTGCCGGCAAGCCGTGGCGCTGCCCGTCGGCGGCCTGCCGCTGAAGTTGCGGTTGCTGCCCTTGCACTGTCGCCTGCTGATCTTGAGCAGGTTCTGGTGGCCGCTCTTGCGCCGCCGCGCGCGCCGCGCCCGCATTGAGGATAATCGCCAGTGCCACGGTTGCCCTCTGCAACCCTCTCTTCTCAACCCATACCATGTTCGCCTCCCGAAATTCTGCTGAGCGAAATAACGAAGCATGCCGCCGGCCATTAACGCTCCTGGATGGCACCCGTAAACCTCTGATTGTGAAGAAGTTGGAAAGTGCTGCGCAGCGGCGGCAGAGGAATCGGCTGCACCTGTCGCCAGTACCCGCCACCCGGATGCAAGCCGATCCTGACACCGGAACGGATTGTCTTCCGGGGTTGAAGCCGGTCTATCGATCAAGGAAGCGGCGAATGCGGCGCAGCACTTGCGCGTACATGGCGGGAGTTACTTTGCCCGTTTGCGTATTCTGCTGGCTGGGGTGGTACACGCCAAAAAGCCGGGGCGTATCGCCGGGCAATTCTGTTTCTGCTCCGTGCGCGAAACGGAAAGCCGCGCGCGATGCGATCAAGCCGCGCTGTTTCAGAATTTCGAGGTACGCATCCCAGGCGATTTTTCCCAACGCGAGCACAACTTTGGGATGCAGAATCTCCAGCTCCCGTTCGAAATAACCGCGGCAATTCGAAATCTCTTGCGGCAGAGGTTTGTTCTGGGGAGGCGCGCAGCGAATTGCGGCCGCAATGTAAGCATTGTTGAGCCGCAGGCCATCGTCGCGGTGCAGGGCCGTGGGCTGGTTCGCGAAGCCCGCTTTGAACAGCGCCGTATAGAGAAAATCTCCCGAGCGGTCACCGGTGAAAACGCGGCCGGTGCGGTTGGCGCCGTGCGCCGCCGGGGCGAGCCCGAGAATAAGCAGCTCGGCTTTCGAATCGCCGAAACCTGTTACGGGCTTGCCCCAGTACGTCCACTCGCGAAACGCACGCCGCTTTTCGCGCGCCACTTTTTCGCGGTAAGCCACCAGCCGCGGGCACTTCCGGCACGTCACAATTTCTTCCTGCAACACGCGCAGCGATGTGAGCGCATCGCTCATCGCGTCAGGAAAGCGGGCGTCTCATTATGCGCTGCAGTTCGGGGTATGGAACTGCTCCTTCAATGAGCGAATCGTATGTGCCGCGCGCCATCCAGTCTTTGGCGACTCGGCGAACGACTCCCAAGGCAGCACGCATCACGGCGGACCCGGCACTGGCGCGCGCGACCCCGATTTGCTCGAGTTCCGCCAGAGACGGACACCCCTGCGACACCAAAATGTTCAGAGGAGCCACCAGCGCCTTCACCAGGTTTCTGATCGTGTCTTTGTCGCTGACTCCGGGAGCAAAAAGGCAGTCCGCTCCCGCCTCTCGATAGGCGCGGAGCCGCTCGACCGTGCGCTCGAATCGTGTGGCGGCCTCGCCGATGGGCATGAGATAGATGTCCGTCCGGGCATTAATCACCAGCGGAACGCCAAGCGAGGCGGACACGTCGCGAAGCGTGCGAATCTTCTTCACCTGGAGCGCGAGATCAACGTGCGAGCTTTCGTCGTCTCCCGTCACGTCTTCAAAATTCAGCCCGACCGCACCTGCGGCAACTATTTCTTTCACGAGTTCGGCCATGTCTTCCGGCGTTTTGCCGTAGCCCGCTTCCAGGTCAGCGGTCACCGGGACGCGCACTGCCTGCGCAATCCGCTCCACCATGCCAAGCATTTCCCTGCGTGAAATGCGCTGTCCGTCGGGGTATCCCAAAGATGCGGCGACGCCGGCGCTCGATGTCGCAATGGCCGGGAACCCGGCTTCCTCGAGTATCCTTGCGCTGGCCACATCCCAAGCATTCGGCAGCAACAGCATGCGCGGCCCGTGATGCAGCTTGCGGAATTGCTCGGCTTTTTCGGCTTGCTTGCGAATGTCCATCGAGATACCTCCGCGGGACCTGGCTGACGGTTCTCCCGCGATAAAATCGTAGGTGTTCGCTGCCGCTGAATGTACACCCAATTTGGAGAGCAATTCCCCTCGAAATGGAGCTTCTCGATTCCGACCGGCTGTTCAAGAGGAAAAGTTCATTTCGACTTTAATACTTCGGCAAGCAGCACTGCTTGATTGTGTGATTCGTCTTTCGCGCCGAAGAGCAGCGTCAGCGTCCCATGCTCCCTCTCCATTTTCTTCAAATTTGAGATCAGGTCTTTCTTTTTCTTGAGCTCGGCGCGGTACTTCTTCTGGAACTCCACCCATTTCCTCGGTTCGTGCCCGAACCACTTGCGAAGCGCATCACCTGGCGCCACTTCCTTCATCCACAGATCGATGTGGGCCGCCTCCTTTTTCATACCTCGCGGCCACAAGCGATCCACCAGGACGCGCCAGCCGTCCTCCTTCGCTGGCTTTTGGTAAATTCGCTTCACCTTGATCATTTGGCGGGCTTCGGATGGAAGCCCTATCTCCTTGCAAACGCCAGGCGCGCGCCGAGGGCCATCAACAGCCCGCCGGTGGCCGCTTCGATCGCGCGCCGCACACCGCTGCGCGTCATAGTCGCATTCAGTTTATGCAATGCGCTGCTGTAAATGGTGAGCCAGACAAGCCCCATGGCCACGTGGAGGCTTGCCAGAATCAGCGAGACGCGCAGCACTGGATCGCCTGGCGCGATGAATTGCGGCAAAAACGTCAGGTAGAACAACGCTACCTTGGGGTTCAACAGGTTGGTGAGCATCCCCTCCGCGAATCCGCCCCACCAGCCTACTCGCTGCGCCTGCGGAAACCCGGGCTCGGCCAATCGCGCTTGAGAAACTCCTCGCGCGGCACGTCTCAGGGCCATCACGCCGAGGTAGAACAAATACGCCGCTCCGGCCCACTTCACGATTTCAAACGCCCGCGCCGAACGCGCGAGAATCGCCGAGAGCCCCAGCGCGGATGCCGTGGCGTGCACAAAGAGCCCCGAACAGATTCCTGTGATCGTCGCGAAGGAGCCCTTCTTTCCGCGCGTGAATACGTTCTTGGCCACCAGCGCCATGTCCGCGCCCGGGGTAATCGTCAGCACCGCCGCAATTCCCGCAAATGCCAGGTATCTCGCATCCACAATTCACCTCACCGCAAGAGGGCGAGCACCTCATCATGCAACTTTCCGTTAGTGCTCACCAGACTCCCATCATAAATCGTACGTTCGCCGCCCACGCTCGTCGACCTGCCGCCCGCTTCCTCGACAATAATTCCAAGCGGCGCCAGGTCCCACGGCTTGGCCCGCAATTCGACCGCTGCTTCAATCGCTCCTTCGGCCACAAGCATGTGTTGCCAGGAGCCTCCAAGGCTCCGCCCATGGTTGGCGGCATCCATGAGCCGCCGCATTTTTTCTCTTCTTTCGCGATTTTTGCTTGGACCCGTCCCGCTGGTGAAGACCATCGCCCGGCTTAACTCCTCGGCGTTCGAAACGCGGAGTCTTTTTCCATCGCGATAGGCGCCTTCGCCGCGGTAGGCGTACCAACGGGCGCCCTGCGCCGGGGCACTGACCATCCCCGCAATGATTTCACCGTCGCGTTCGATGGCCAGAAGTGTGCTGAAGGTGGCAATTCCACGCGAAAACTCCTCCGTCCCGTCGATGGGATCGATGATCAACCGCGCCCGGCCAGAGGCCGGCGGTGAATTGGCATCGTCGCCGCCCATCTCTTCTCCAAGCACATCCAACGGGAGTCCGCTCGCCGCCACTTTGGCCCGTGCCATCTCTTCCACAGCGCGGTCCGCCTGGGTGACGGCCGTGCCGTCGGCCTTGCGATCAATGCGCATCTCCGCGGCGCGAAAATAGCGCATGGCGATAGCGTCGGCCTCGCTCGCGATGTCATCCAGCAATCCCGCAAATTCTTCCCGAGCGCCCATCATTTCTCCGTGCTCCCAGCCACCCATCGCCCGGCCGAGCCCGCTATTTCCCGCATTTGACACACCTGCGCCTGACCCCTAGCATACAAAGTATTCGTCATGAGCGCTCACGCCAACACCGGAACCGTGCTGGACCGTATTCTGGAAGCGCGCCGTGCCGAGGTCGAGCATCGCAAGCGCGTCCTGCCTGAGGCGGCGCTCCGCTATGGCGTCGGCGCCGCGGACCCTCTGCGCGATTTTGCCGCCGCGCTTTCGCGCGAAGGGCTAAACGTCATCGCCGAGCTAAAACCTGCATCTCCCTCCCGCGGCATCCTTCGCGAGCCCTTCGATGCTGTCGAGCTGGCGCGCTCATTCGAATCCGCCGGCGCGGCGGTACTGTCGGTGCTGACCGAAGCCGAGTTTTTTCGCGGTTCGCTGAAAAATCTTCGCGACGCGCGCAAGTCCGTAAAACTTCCTGTCCTTCGCAAGGATTTTATTTTCGATCCGTGGCAAGTCTGGGAGTCGCGCGCCAACGACGCCGACAGCTTCCTCTTGATCGTGGCGGCGCTGCAGAATGGATTGCTCCGTGACTTGATTGCACTCGGCCGCGAGTTGCGTATGGAGCCGCTGGTCGAGGTTCACACCGCGCCGGAGCTCGATCGCGCGCTAGCCGCAGGCGCGCGCATCGTTGGGGTCAACAATCGCGACATGAAGACCCTGGACCTTCGCGTGGAAACTTCGTCTGAGTTGATCGAAAGCATCCCCGACGAATGCATCGCCGTCAGCGAGTCCGGGCTGCGTTCGAATGAAGACCTCACGCGCCTGCGCAAAGCGGGCTTCGACGCTTTTCTCGTTGGCGAACGACTGATGCGCTCTGCCGATCCGGGAGCCGTCCTGCGAAACCTTCTCTCTCCCGCAGTTCCACAGGCGTGAGAACGTCATGATCCGCGTCAAGATCTGCGGAATCACCAACGCCGCGGACGCCCGCGCCGCTTGCGAAGCCGGCGCTAACCTAGTGGGCCTCAATTTCTTTAAGGGAAGTCCGCGCCACATCACCTCCGCGGCGGCGGCGAAAATCCGCTCTGAGCTTCCGCCGGACGTGGAAGCCGTGGGCGTTTTCGTCAACGCCGAGCCCGTCACGGTCAGCGAAGTCTGCACTTCGCTGAAGCTCAGCGCCGCCCAGCTCCATGGAGAGGAGAGCGCGCATAGCGTCGCTGAAATCTCCAAGGAGGTGCCGGTGATCAAGGCGTTTCGCGTGCACCTGGATTTTTCGCTCGAGACTCTCGACGAATACGCCGGCGCGTTTGCTTTTCTCCTGGATGCGGCCCATGCAGGCCAATATGGCGGTACTGGACACACCACCGACTGGGCCCTGGCCCGCCGCGCCGCCGAGTCTCGCCGTATCATTCTGGCAGGCGGCCTGAAGGTAGAAAATGTCGCCGCCGCCATTCGCCTCGTTCGTCCGTACGGGGTGGACGTGGCCAGTGGCGTGGAATCGCGTCCCGGCAAGAAAGATCACGGCCGGGTTCGGGAGTTTATCCAGGAAGTCCGCCGCGTCGAAAAGCAACTGGAGGCTCGGCTGGAGAACGCGCAGGAAGCATGAGCACGATTCTACAATCGGCGACGATCGCGCCGGGACGTTTCGGGCCCTACGGCGGGCGCTACGTCCCCGAAACACTCATGGTGCCGCTCTTCGAGCTCGAGCGAGCCTACGAAACCGCAAAAACCGATCCGCGGTTCCAGACCGAATTCGCCGATCTGCTGAAGAATTTTGCCGGGCGGCCAACGCCACTGCAATTCGCTTCGCGCTTGACCGCGCATCTGGGTGGGCCGCGCATTTACCTGAAGCGCGAAGATTTGCTGCACACCGGCGCGCACAAAATCAACAACGCGATCGGTCAGGGACTCCTCGCCGTGAAGATGGGCAAGCCGCGCATCATCGCCGAAACCGGCGCCGGTCAACATGGCGTCGCTTCCGCCACTGTCGCCGCGCATCTTGGCCTTCAATGCACCGTCTACATGGGCACAGAGGATATGGCGCGTCAGGCGCTGAATGTCGCGCGCATGCGCATGCTTGGAGCAGAAGTGGTCGCCGTCGATTCCGGTAGCCGCACCCTCAAAGACGCCATCAACGAAGCCATGCGCGACTGGGTAACCAACGTCCGCAACACGCACTATCTTCTCGGCTCCGTTCTCGGCGCACATCCCTATCCCACGATGGTGCGCGATTTTCAGTCCGTGATCGGCCGCGAAGCGCGTGAGCAAATCCTCGTCGCAGAAAAGCGCCTGCCCACGCATCTTTTCGCTTGCGTCGGCGGCGGCTCGAACTCCATCGGCCTCTTCCACCAATTTCTCCCCGACGCTTCCGTAAGGATGGTGGGAATCGAAGCCGGCGGCCGTGGTAGTCAGCTCGGCGAGCACGCCGCGCGCCTCGCCGCCGCACAAGGATTCCTTGGAGCGCGCCCCGGCGTTTTGCAGGGCACCTACACGTACGTTTTGCAAACCGAAGATGGCCAGATCGCCACGACGCACTCCATTTCCGCGGGTCTTGACTATCCCGCTATCGGTCCAGAGCACGCCTGGCTCGCCGAGCAAGGCCGTGCTGAATACGGCGCGGTGCCCGATTCCGCAGCGCTCGACGCCGCGCGGCTCCTTTCGCGCACGGAAGGCATCATTCCTGCGCTCGAGTCCGCGCACGCTATCGCCGGCCTCATCGAACGCGTGCCGCGAATGACGGCCGATGACCTCGTCATCCTCAATCTCTCTGGCCGCGGCGACAAGGACATGGACACGTATTCGCGCCTGCTTTAGTCTCTTTTGCAAGACAATGTCTGCCGCCCCTTCCAATTCGACCCGCATTTCCCGGCGCTTTGCGGAACTCCGCGCAAACGGCGAACTCGGCATCGTTGCTTACATCACGGCGGGCGATCCCACGCTCGACGCGACTCTGAAATTTGTTCTCGCCCTTGCCGATGCGGGCGCGGACGTCATCGAACTCGGCGTGCCCTTCAGCGATCCACTCGCCGACGGCCCGACGATTCAGCGCGCCTCCGAGCGAGCTCTCAAATCCGGCACGACTCTCGCGCGTGTCATAGATCTTGTCCGACGCATTCGCGAATCATCCGAAATCCCCCTCGTACTCTTCAGCTACTACAATCCCGTGCTCCACATGGGCCTCGAAAAATTCGCTGCCGCCGCTGCCACGGCGGGTGCCGACGGCGTCCTCATCACTGATCTCACTCCGGAAGAAGCGGCGGACTATCGCGGCGTCATGGCCGCTCACCATCTCGATACAATTTTTCTCGGCGCGCCGACCTCCACCGACGAGCGCCTCGCAAAAATCGCCGCCTGCTCGAGCGGTTTTCTCTATCTCATCTCCCGAACCGGCGTGACTGGCGCAAAAGACGCTCTCCCTGACGATCTGCCCGCGCTGCTGCGCCGCGCACGGCGCGCTACCCAGCTTCCCCTTGCTGTCGGCTTTGGAATTTCGCTGCCCACGCATGTCTCCATTCTCGGCGGGCTCACCGACGCCGCTGTGGTCGGCTCGGCGCTGGTCTCCGAAATAGAGAAAGCAAGATCCGTTGAGGCTGCCGCCGCCGCGCTCATTGAACGTGTGCGTTTGTTGAAAGACGCGGCGCGCCACGGCCTCTCTCGCCGCGAGGTCGCCCCATGAGCCTCTCCGACTGGCGCCGCCGCATCGACGAAATCGACCGCAAGCTCGTCCAGCTCCTCAACGAGCGCTCGCAGTGCGCCATCGAAATCGGCCACTTGAAGCAAAAGGAGCATTTGCCGCTCTATCAGCCCGAGCGCGAACGGGAAGTTCTCAAGAATGCCGAGAGCGCCAATCCCGGCCCGCTCTCCCACGCCGCTATTCGCCGGCTATTCGAGCGCATCATTGACGAAGCCCGCTCCATCGAGCGCGAAGCGATGGACCAGGATGGTGCGCCGCCGAAAGATTCGAAATAGTTGCGGCAGCGCCCTCTTCAGAGGGCGGGATTTTCGCTCCGCTTGCGTACGCCGCTGCAGAGCCAACTGGAAAGGAAAATAGGAAACACCCATGGTCATCG
>WNFE01002083.1_pt1 | contig 14685 bp, 15 predicted proteins | sample 5400451 | NCBI WGS metagenome assembly WNFE01 (sample SAMN13153344, study PRJNA577476) | soil metagenome | isolation source: 200 cm saprolite under Douglas fir tree site 2 hole 2 | place: USA:California | collected 2015-04-18 | reverse complement strand
CTTGCCCCGAAGATGCCAGTCTTGCTTGGGCCAGGAAAAATGATAGGTCCCACCCAGCACTGGCTGCAACTCTGCCGCTGGAGGCCACCATTTCTTGAGCAGATCAGCATTCGTCCAATAGTCGAAGAGGAGGGCCGGGTTGAGATTAGGAAAATCTGCCAAGATGGCGATTCTGTCTCTAGCTATTCCAACTAGTTCCAACTTGGGCCTGCTCGTTGCCATGCTGAGAAACCGCCTGCGCCTGCAACATTTTGATTCCGGGCGTAGTTATGTGTTAAGCCCAGCTCTCAAGATTCTAGCAAGAGCATAATCCAAGTATTGTCTTTCCAATCTGAGCTCCGCGTGCGCATCCTACTCTTCACAACAGTCAATGGACCTTATTCTCTAGAACCAGTCGGGACTGTATTATCTAGGAACAGTCGGCGACCATTGAATATCCCATGATCGCTGGATCAACTTGATCCAGAACCATTCTGAAAAAGGGAAGAACTAGGGAATGATTCCAAATTCGAGCTATCCTGATACAGGAGAATCGGGCGATGCATACGACGTCGAGCAGCACTCGCTCCCCCTAGCCGTTGAGAAACACATTCTAGATGACATGCAACGACGGGCTACGCCGATTACGCGAGAATGATCTGCTTGCTTAGAGACGTTCTCTATCAGCATTGTGGGAAGGGCGGCGCTGGAAGCCATACGGAAGAAGGGCGGAGGACTAGTCGAAGCCTGTCCGGTGAGCAAGACTGATCAAGGATCAAACCACATCTATTCCGGAACAGTCAAGTGTTTGAGGAGGCCGGATTCAAGACGATCGCACCGCTGGCGACGGCCAGAGCAGCTACGGGAGTAGCGAGAAGAACGATTTGAATTCATGGGTAGGGCATTCGACGATTACTAGGCCTCGATTCCGGGGCGCAGACCGAGCCTTACGAGCCGGTATTTCTCAGGCGAGAACTGTTCTCGGGCTTGCTGGTCTCCGGGGGCAAGCCTGGGGGGCAGACGACATCTGTCTGGTTATCAGGGCACCGGTCGCAGGTTGGAGGATTGATCGCATTATTGGCGCACCATCGGTTACACTTGGGTGCATTGACACCTCCGTTCGTGCAGAAGCATGAGTTTGTTGATGAACTGTACGTCTCCCGTGAACCGCAAATATCGCACGAAGGATAGTTCACCGTACTATTCGAACACGAGGGACCTGACGGGCGAGCAGAAAGATACAATCCAGCACCGACAGTTGAGACTGCGACCACGACAACTACTATCATCGCAACAATCCTTGTCCCGGTCCAGAATGGTCGGAACCGCTGACGAGACACGCGCCTACTCATTGGTTTCGAAGGATCCTCGAGAATCTCACGCACAGCTCCCCCACAGACTCCACACACTCGAGCGGTCTGCCCAATCGATCCGCAGACAGCACACCGGAACATGCCGAAACTCCATTCACAGCAAGGCTCCAGGCCTCTTATCCTTATCCAAATTCCATACGCTATTCAATCAAGACATCAAACTACATCTAGTCCGGAACGGTCAGAATGTTCGAGAAAGCCGGTTTCAAAACTAATGCACTGCTAGCGACCGGCAGAACAAGCACCGTGGTAATGCGCAAAACGATTTGAGTTTAGGGCGTGGCGTTCTTGAGAAAGACTGTTCTGGCGGTTGCATTCGCTACTGTGGTGGTGCTTGTTGCGGCCGGCGCAACTTACTACTACGTTTCTCACAACGGATCTCCCCCGTCGACCCAGTCTAGTTGCAATGACCCTGACTCCATATCGAGCCACGTCTACAATCCGTATCGTTTGACAGTCATCCAGTCGTGCATAACAGCTTCAGGATTTGTCGACAATGTCTTCCAAGAGGCCGACGGAGACTACCACGTACGGCTGGCCCTCGACCCTCAGTACAACAATCTCACCAACAGGGCGAACGACCAATACCAGTACGGCGATCTAGTCGTCGAGATAATCTGCGCACTACCCATAACCCAGTCAGACGCGGTGTCAGCGTGCCAGAACTACACCAACACCATAACAATCCCCAGCGTCAACGACCACATCACAGTCACCGGACCATATGTCTTGGATACGGCCCACTCTAACTGGGGCGAGATCCACCCAGTCTACACTCTCACAATATCGTAACCTCCCGCCCCGCGTTAAAGGGAAGGCTCTCGGACGGCACTATTCTGAGGATCATGTTGGGGTCTCACGGTTCCAATCCGCACTACGCATCTGCTAATTGGGAGGTAGGTACCAGGGAATATGCGGGGAAATCCGATTCTAACATTTGGCAAATTTAGGAGGCTACGGTTGTAGTGGGTGAAAATGGTAGACGTGGTTATTCGTTTCGGATAAGATTAGAAGGATAATGCCTTATACTTTCATACGCGCGCCGGGCAGACTGAAGTGGCTAAATGGTTAACCCGCCTCGCGACGTTATCAAGGAACTCGGACCTGGAGAACAGCTCCAACTTTTCATCAAGACAAAAATCTACCATCCAAGGATCAATGTCAACTCGGTGGTCCTAACCAACGAGCGGATAATCCTACGACAGCCAAACCGTATCCTCCGCAAGATACACAATCCAGTATACCTCTATACAGACCTGAGCCCTCCAACCCTCGACAAGGGCCCGCTCAGATCATCCATCAAAAGCCAGCTCAAATCAACGGGCAAGCCGTTTGTTCTCGATAACCTGCCCAATGCAGATGCAGAGAAGGCCTTCGGAGTTATCCAGTCGAACATTGCGCGATACCAAACACCATTTTCGGCAGGACCTGTCGCAAACGACCCCTTTGGAACAGCTCCAAGCCTGGCAACGGGCCCGATCTGTCGAAAATGCGGGCACGGATCTCGCCAGCAAGCCAAGTTCTGTGACTCATGCGGTGCCAAGCTCAACTGACCGCAGCCGCCTCTGGCTAGTCCGCAGAGTTCTAGAGGGCAACGAATTCGTCACTCACTTGGTGAGCACCCGTGTCAGCAGCATGCTCTTTCGTTAGCTCTCCAGACTGTCAAAGATCACTATGTTCCCGACGAGAACCATTGAACGCTCCATCTGAAAAATGTGAAATACTCTCCCCAAACGAGAAGACGGGAGACTAGAATGCCTGTTGGAAAGATAATTGAGCTCGTAGGAACGTCCAGTAGAGGATTCGAAGATGCCATCAATGAGGCCGTCAAGAGGTCAGCAAGGACAGTCAAGAACATTCGCGGAGTAGACGTAGTGGGACAGAAAGTGATCGTCAAAGACGGCAAAGTCGCCGAATACAGGGTCAACCTGAAACTCTCATTCGGAGTAGAATAGCACCAACCAAATCCGTCGACTCACCCGCTTGAAGCAGGACGCCAATACCTGATTGTTGAGTGCCTCTATTCGATGCCACGATAGAGTTGTAGTGCCTCTGTGAGCCGCTGGCGCGCTTCAGCGGTGTAAGGCTCGCACTGGAACATGATGTGCTAGACGCCGAGTTCCGCATAGCCGCGCATTGCCGCCGTGATCTCTTGAACTGTACCTGTCAGGGGATTGTCGAAGAAGCTCGGTTTCTTTGCTTGGAGATCTGGATACCAGAGGCCAATAAGCGCCGTGACGCCTAGCGTCGCGTGGTCGCGCTTGATCTCGCGGCAGGCGGCCTCCATCTTGACTCTACGATCGGCCAAGGTTTCAGGCTTGCCCATGTAGCCGGTGTTCCAGAGATCAGCGTACTCTGCGGTCAGCTTGAGCATGCGCGGTTTGTCGGCTCCGACCATCAACGGCGGTCCTTCCGCCCGGGGTCCGCGGCGTACGATCTCGCAGTTCCGCGCCTGATAATAGTGTCCTGTGAAATCGACATGCCCTTCGCGGAGTAGTGGCTTGAGAATCTGCAAGGTCTCTTCGAACCGGTCCACTCGATGATGGAAAGGCAAGCCGAACGCGTGATACTCTGGCTCGTTCCATCCCGCGCCGACACCCAGGATCAAGCGTCCGTGGCTCACCTCGTCAAGGGTCGTTGCCATCTTCGCCAGGATCGCAGGATGCCTGAAGGAGTTGCAAGCCACCAAGGTGCCGATCTCCACTCGACGGGTCGCCTCGGCCAGCGCCGACAGCATCGTCCAGCATTCCCATATTCCCCGCGTCGGCTCACCAGGATTACGATAGAAGAAATGGTCAGGAAGCCAGATACTATCGAATCCGTCCGCCTCGGCTCGCTGCGCAACTGCGCGGATCGAATCATACGAGCGCTTGCTGTTGTCTTCGCGGGTGTTCGCGAGAAAGACCATCAGTCCAATCTTCAGGGCTTGCTCACGAACCTTCTCTTGCAAAATTGGCTATTTCTGGCGGTGAGGACCGAAAGTAATCAGGCCTTCTTAAAGGGCGGCAAGGATCGAACCGTTTCGTAGTGCAACACTAGCTCGCCATTCTTGAGACCCTTGACCGACAAGAGCTTGAGGATCAACTTGGACGCGATCTAGAATCGAACGCTACATTTCGAAGCACTCTCTTCTTCGCAAGAGTTATCGATAGGCTGATCTAAGGATTTGCAGATCCAGTTGGCAGAAGGCGAGCGTAGACTCGCTGCGATAATGTTCACCGACATTGTAGGATACACTGCACTAGCACGGAAGAGTGAGACCGATGCCTTGCGACTGGTCGAGGATCATAGGCAGATAATCAGACCCATCATTTCTAGGCACAACGGTCGGGAAATCAAGACAATGGGCGATGCTTTTCTTGTCGAATTCTCAAGCGCTCTGGAGGCCGCTAGATGTGCGTTCGACATACAACAATCGTTGCATGAGTCGAATCTTAACCGCTCCGCAGGAGAGAGAGTTCTGTTACGTGTAGGCGTTCATCTCGGCGATGTTATTCACAGCCAGAAGGATGTTTACGGCGATGCCGTCAACATTGCGTCTAGAATCGAGCCTCTCGCCGAACCAGGAGGAGTCTGCGTCACTGTACAGGTATACGACCAGATCAAGAACAAGTTCGAGTTCCCATTTTCAAGTCTCGGTAAGAAGGAGCTGAAGAACGTCAGCGAGTCTACTGAAGTGCTTAGAATGGTCTTACCCTGGCAGAGAGTTGAGAGCAAGGCGAGGTTCGATGAGCATCGGCTAGCTGTCCTCCCACTTTCCAGTATCAGCCCTGACCCGAACGACGCGTATTTTGCGGACGGAATGACCGAGGAACTGATTACCGTTCTATCGCAACTGCAAGATCTCCGAGTGATTGCCCGGACATCCGTCGACCAATACAAAGTCAAGGAGAAGAGGGTATCTAAGATCGCCGAGGAACTTCAAGTGGGTTCTCTAATAGAGGGTAGCGTTCGCAAGGCCGGAGAGAGAATCCGCGTAACTCTCCAGTTAATCAACGCAAACAACGAGGAGCACATTTGGTCCGAGAGCTACGACCGTAGACTGGACGACATCTTCGCAATCCAGACAGACATAGCGAAACATGTGGCGAAATCCCTCAAAGTGAAGCTGCTCGAGGGCGAGGTCGAGCGGATAGAGAGCCGAGCGCCAGAGAATCCATCTGCTTACTCCGCCTATCTCAAAGGGAGAACATTGCTGGTGTCACGCGTGGAGGCAGATCTGAAGGCGGCCAAGGAGCTCTTCGAGTCGGCCATCGCACAGGACCCTGCTTATGCACCCGCCTACTCTGGTCTCGCCGATGCGTACATCCTCCTAGGCGAGTACTCTTCTGCCATTCCCTTCTCAACCGCAAACCGACAAGCGCGAGAACTAGTCTCGAAAGCGCTGGGAACTAACCCTGATCTTGCTGAGGCGCGAGCTACTCTCGGTTTGCTACTTGCACAGGAGTACGAGTTCACGGAAGCTGAGAAGGAGTTCAGAAGAGCGATATCGCTAAACCCGAGTTATTCAAATGCACACCTCTGGTTCGGACAGTTCGTTCTAGCATTCCAAGGTCGATACCGAGAAAGTCTCGAAGAACTCAACCTGGCTGAGCTGGCCGATCCTATGTCGATAGCAGTCCTCGTCGACCAGCTCGACTGGCTACTCTTGTACACCGGGAATCTAGAACTGTCGGCTCAGAAAGTTGCCAGGGCCAATCAGCTCTATCCTGAGCATCAATTGACTAAGGGAATGAACATATTCTTCCAAATTGTGACCCGAAACTATTCCCGTGCAATTGAATTATGCCTAGAAGCTATCGGACGTGATGAAACACCCCATACCATCGGTCTCATGATATGGCTGGTTGAAGCGTACTCTGCAATCGGCAATCGAGAAGAGGCAAGAAAATGGCTGGCCAAGCTGCGGACCGTCCCTGAGAGAACACCATACAGGTCGGCTTTCATTGCTTACGCGCATGCCGGGCTCGGCGAGTTGAACGAGTTTTTCACCTGGGCGAGACGCGCTTCAGAAGAGAAAGCCATCAATCTTGGCCTCCTCCGCTTGATCGACAAGGAGATGCCCCCGATGCGTAACATACGTCAAGATCCTCGATTCATTGAGCTGTTCAAGAAGGTAGGTCTCGAAGCGTGATTCGTAAGCCCACTTGCCAGCGGCCACGAAGGGTTTGGATAGACGAGTAATGAAAGAGTCGACTGCTCTTGGTGTTGGTGCATCCTCGAAGGGCCGTGCAGGGTCACAGGCGAAGCGCCGGAGACAGTCAACAATGGGATTTCAGATCAAGGAACTCGGAACACCTACATGGCCCGACTTTGAGCGCATGGTCGAAAAACACAATGGGGTGTGGGGTGGCTGCTGGTGCACTTTCTTCCACCTCGCCCCTAGTGAAGCGAAACAGTGGTCTGGGAAGCATCAGGAGTACAAGGAGAAGCTTGTTCGAGCGAACCGGTCCCACGCAGCCCTCGTCTACGATGGGGCGGATGTCGTTGGGTGGTGTCAGTTCGGACCCCTCGTCGAGCTCCCGGGTCGGATGAGGGGTTATGGCGATATGAACGTCTCTCCGCCGGACTGGAGGACTACCTGCTTCTTCGTCGACCGCGACCATAGACGCGAGGGAGTTGCGCGGGCCGCACTGCAAGGCGCACTCGGCTTCATCGCCGCAAGAGGGGGCGGGACGGTTGACGGATATCCAATCGCCATTCCCCGAGGGAAAAAATACTCGAGCTCATTTATCTGGGGCGGAACCGAGTCAATGTACCTAGACCTAGGGTTCCGTCCACTCGGTTCCTTCGGCACAAGCAATCGGGTGATGGTGATGCGAAAAGTCGTTCGCGGCCGATGATGTCGTCCTGGCATCACTTGGCTGAGAAAAAATCGCTGATCGTATCCTTGGAGGGTGGACGAGTCGAATCCAAGCAAGCCGAAAAATGGAAACAAGGGCAAACGCGACCACGGCCCAGAAGAGATAGTCTAGTATCATGTATGCAGGGTCGTAAAGTATGGGACATCCAAGAGGCCATCCCGGGCTGAAACAGCTGGAATCTGGTTGAGTGTAGGACAAAGGATAACCGACCTGAGCATTCCTAACGGTACTCAGGGAGACAAAATCACTGACTCCTAGGAGCGTAAATCCTCCTACAAGACCAATCACGAGGTCCCGGAGGAACTGGCGAGATCGACCACGGACCCTCAATGAAACACGGTTCGTGATTTCAGGGGTTGCCGCGACACGCCATGCTGCCAGTGCAACGCCAAATCCCACTCCGATAAGAGAGCCTATGATGAAGCTAATGAGAACGGTAAATGGTATCAGGAGAGAGAACACAGCTACGTTGAACAGCCACCGCTGACGCCGATCGTCCCTCCACTCGGCTTCCAATTAGAGCTCAGAGGGTTCCTCTGTCAACACGACTAGGTATCAACTGTCTTCCATGTAGCTTCTAGTTCTTTGATGGGAGCTCCTCCAACTTGATGGAAAGCTTAAGCCGTGTCTGGTCCGTTGCAGACCTTTGCATTTGTCGGCAACCAGGACAGTGCGAATTCAGAGGAAAAGGCGAAAGCGCAAGGAGAGTATTTCCAAGTCGGCTTTTCGAGTCAAATATCTGCGACGCAGCCGGAAGCTATGGAATCGATATCTCAACTCTAGGCCGTGGGTGAACCAGCTCTACGAATCATTCCTAGACATTAGGCCCGGCCAGAAGATCGTTGATGTCGGTTGCGGTCCGGGAGACTTTACTCGCTACCTTGCCAGATTATCAGATGGAAAATCGAAGATTCTAGGGGTAGACTCTAACCCGAAATCGATAAAGGCTGGAATCGCAGATACCAAGAAGGCGCATCTGTCCCATGCTGTATCCTACAAGCTCGGTGACGCCTACAAGATTCCCATACATGACGACTATGCCGATCTAACATGTTGTCGTACCTTGCTCATGCATCTCGACAACCCGTTGAAGGCGGTCAGAGAGATGGCGAGGATCACTACGCCAGGCGGACACGTCGTCGCAGTCGAGCAGGGAAAGATGGGCATCTACTATGATCCGAACGATAAGCGCTTCTCTCGCCTATCCGACCAAGTATGGGAAGCACAGCTACGAGGGATACGTAAGCTGGAAGGAAAGGAGTTCAGGATCGGCGAGAAACTACCAGGCATCTTCCAGGAGGCTGGACTGGTCGAGATGAAGGCGGAGATACAGAACAACGTCTACCTAGCCTCTGACCCACGACAGCCACTGAACGAAGTCAAAGAGGAGCTCCGATTCTATCTCGCATTCTTCAAAGAGAGAATGGAGAAGGACCGGAAGTATCAGGTTGCGGGCGGTCTCTCAAACGCAAAAATATCAGAGTACAACAAGGAATACCTGTCCAAGACTGAAGGCCTGCTCGCGGACGATCAGAAGCTCCGTCGCGATCCAACTATCATTACTGATGCCCTCTACATAGTTTCCGGGACGAAGCCTAGGCAGACCTAACGGATCCAACAAAACTGAGAAAAAAGTGTCGCTGGTAGTAGGAAGGCGCAGAGGTTATTTTGGAAAACACTCTTCTTAAGCCGGGTAAGCCTTGACACAGATCTCTAATGAAAACATAATTCAAGCCTTAAACGAAATCAGGCACGAGGTTCTGTCTCATGAACTGTTTCTGGGTTGTTTTTCTGACGCGGTTAAGAGACGAGAGATCAAAGGTTTGACAAGATCTTCTCTCTTCCGGATGGCTCTCGCCTACTTTCTCTTGGTTCCAGATGGTAAAGAAAAGTTCCTGAAAGAATTAGAGAAGCAATTGAAGACGAAGACCCTTCATGGACCGAAGTCATGCTGACCCTAGACGCTGGCGGAAATCTCATATGTGAAGACTAGCTTCCCAGCGGTGCTAAGCCCATTTGATGAGAGTTTGCTAGGTAGGAGGCTTGACGGCCTCCTTAATTGGACGTCTTCCATCGATATCCTGAAAGCCGTATTCTTCGGCAAGGACGTCGGCCTTGAAAGCTCGGCCTGTTCTCTCCATGATCTTAGGATCGGAGGCCAGAGCTACTACTGCTCGACCGTTGAATATTGGTGACCAAGCCTTACTCAGGTCGGGAAGAGGTCAGGGTGTGCTAGTACTCCTTCTGTCTTGGTTAGCCTTGGCCAGAGCGACACGACCGCGACGTTATGGGGTTGTAGTTCTTCCGCCGTCCCGATGGTCAACATGTCCACGCCAGCCTTGACCACGTTGTAGGAGACCGAGCCAGTGTATTTTATCGCGCCAATTGAAGAAATGTTTACGATCAGACCTCTACGCTTAGGGATCATCATTCGTGCAGCAAACATACTTGCTACATAGTGCGATCGTAGTCCGACCGCGTTCATCTCATCCCAATCCTGAAGAGCCGATTCCCAGAAAGGATGATCCTCAGGAGGCCCGATATCCGTAGAATAAGAGGTCGCATTATTCACTAGAATATCCAGACGATTTTGTTCCTTCTGTACACGCTGGAAGGCTGCCTCTGTCTGTGAGTCCTCATGATGATCACATACCAGCGCAATACCACGCCCTCCAATCTTAGTTACCTCCTCCGCGGTCGCGGTGACTGAACCAGGCCGGTTGCTGTCTCCGTTCCGGAACGTCTTCCCCGTCACATAGACCGTACATCCTTCTTCGCCTAGACCGAGCGCGACACCCTTACCGATACCACGACTCGCACCCGTGACTAGAGCGACTTTTCCGCCTAACCTTGCTGGCATTCGAAACGGAACAAGTTTCCATTCGCGAGCTAAAAAGGCAGAATCCGTACGGTGCTAGGGTTCCATAGGGGTCCGGAGCCACGAGACTATTGTGGCGAAGATATCATTGACGTTAACAAGGCTCTGGGGATGGCCAGTTGCACGACTGTGCAGACGGTGTCACAAGAAAAAGATTCTTGCGGAGTTCCCGACTCAAGGGGCCGGCGCCGGCGATGCCGCCATCGGCGGCTTCGCGTGTCTCGGTTGGTACCGATAAATGAGGTATGCCAAGATCGCAACATAGAGGATCACGCCGCCGATCACCGCCAGTATGACCGAGCCTATTTGGCCGATCGGACCGCCTGGTGAGATATATCCGAGCACCGCCGACAGCACAACTGTGGCGACCAATCCCAGAATGACTTGGACCCGGCTCGGCCTTCGTTTGTAGAATGCGAGCGAAATGATGCCAGGGACGAACATTGGCACGGCGAGAACCTTGCTCGGTATAAAGAATGGTTTACGAAACCACCCATTTGGAGCGTGCCGATCCTTAGCAAAGCTTGTCTAGGGTGGGGGAGAATGAAGGTCGTCTTGCAGGGCAACTTGCATGCCCTGCTCTATTAGTTTCTCAATCAAGGCCACCGCGTGGTCGCGTGTTGTCTCAACCATTACTGGACGAGCGTGAAGCGTCGGACTGCTCTGTTTCGTTCTGTATCCGAGTCGACGAACCACCGGGTAGACTCCTTTTTGCTTCTGACATGGAATTCGTCTTCAAGAAAATCCTCTGAATCTGATCAGGGTAACTAGCTTCGACTTGACGAGTAAATTCAGCGTAGTATTCCGGACTCCTCCTGCCAATTGTCCTATCAGTGCGCAGCCGCAAGTTGCACTCCGCACAGAATCCCGCCACATCCCTTTCATGGAATAACACTTGAAAACTCATTGCGGAGCAGCGGGGGCAACGAAAAAGTTGAGGCGGTGGGATACGAACGACCTTGGGGGCAGGTCTCCCAGGAGTCTTGAACTTTCGCCTAGCCCAGCTACAGCTTCCCTGCAGTCACCAGGTCTCGTCCGCCGACCGTCAGGTCCGCTCCTCTAACGACTGCCGTGAACCCGAACCCGCCGGCAGTCACCGAGCCAGCTACCATTCTATCCTGTCCGAACAAGTAGTCCATTCTGGGATTGATCCCCACATTCAGGGTGGTCAGCCTTCGTTTCTGCTCCGGCACGGCCTTGACGAGTTCTGTGAGCATCGGCATGCTGCTCTTGCTCCTCCACTGGATCAACTTCCCTTCCTTGAATGTCAGCTTCGCATCACCGAGTACGCCCAGCCTTGTCACAGACTTCGAGACTTTCAGCGTCCCTGAAGCTGCCATGGGATCGACGCCCTTCGACACGAATCCGGGTGGAACGTATGTCATGTTGTTGCCCGCCTTCACATCCTGTGGACTCACCACCCCATCTTCGATAGTTGTTTCTCCCTTGAAAGTGGATTCGAGGCGCGAGCCTCCCGCAGTCACATAAACCTCGGATCCATCAGTGAGGCTTGAAGATAGCCTTCCTGCTGACCTAGAGATCTGTTCAAAGCTGACCAAGGCTGCACTCAATTGTCGTTCCGCTACCTGCTGAACTGTCCGGCCCATTATCCCGGCCATCTCCTCTCCGATGTATCCGAAGGTCAATCGCGCACCCTTGAGGTTGGCCTTCTTTGCAGCATCGTACCAAGACTCATTGTATCTGAGTGAATCTGACATTAGCTGGGGGTTGATCCTTTTCTGATACGCTGCGAGCAGAGGCCCAGGAATGAACACGTAAGCATCCGTACCCTTCAGCATTCCGTACTCGTTGCGCCCCATCAATCCGAGAGTGTTCTTCGGCGATCGCTTGACTCCTTCGATATACGCTCCCTCGTCCTCCAGAACCAGAACTGCGGTGCATCCCATGGCTCTCGCCTCTGCCAATAATACCCTCGCGAACTCGAGCCCGTTGTTCCAGGACTCCACAGTTACTGTTCCCCCCTTCTTAACGGAGAGAGTTTCTTGCAGTACTTTCTTCGCAACCTTAGTTTGGAGATTCTTCACTGCATTCATGTCCTGATTCGGCCTGGAGACTTCTTCTTAAGCTCGAACTTTCTTCTGCAGAACGTTCCGGTCAGTAGACGTACGCGTCCATTTCTTTCTGGCCGATCTGCCCAAGGAACTTCCGGAGGCCGTCTGCAGACTTGATTTCCTTCGAAAGGATTCTCGCACCGAGTGTAGGCGCTTTGCGCCCTTTCTTTTCATAGATCATGACCGTATACACGCCTCCGGACCGTGTTACGAAAGCGAAGCATTTCCTATTTTGATAGGACCCGACGATCCTGACTCCCGAGTCAGAGTCTAGGCGTCGCAGCTCCGACATGAGCTTGTTGAAGGACCGAACTCTCTTTTCGTAGAACAACGCGTGCATCCCGAACGATCCAATCGAAGTGAACAAGATTAATACCCGTGATGAAGCTGGCGTCTCATTTCTCTTTGCCGAGCCGACTCGTCGTTTTTAACACGCTCACCCAGAGTAAGGAACCTTTCGTCAGTCTGCGCCCTGGCAAGGTACAGATGTTCGTCTGCGGACCAACAGTCCAAGACTACATCCACCTTGGCCACGCCCGCACATACATTTTCTACGATGTGGTCGCGCGCTACCTGACTCACCTCGGATACAAGGTCCAGTTCGTCCTGAACATCACCGACGTCGACGAGAGGATAACCGACGAAGCCCACAGGACGGGCATGACTCCCTTTGCTCTCGCAAGAAAATACTCAGGATATTTCGTAGAAGACATGGCGAAGCTCAAGGCCGACACCATATGCAGGTTCGAGCCGGTCTCCAAATTTGTGGACAAGATGATCGATCAGATCTCTCTCCTGATCAGGAAGAGACACGCATATGTGGTGAATGGCTGGGTCTACTTTGACGTCTCAACCTTCCTGAACTTCGGAAAACTCTCTCACCAGTCCTCCAGTGAACTCTCCCTCAGGCCGCTAGAACTCTCGGTATGGAAGAGGAACCTGCTCGACTTCGCCCTTTGGCATCCGGAGACCCTGGTCGAGGGCAAGTGGGACAGCCCTTGGGGACTGGGGTCGCCCAGTTGGCATATCCAAGACACCGCGGTCACAGCCTCGCTCCTGGGCCCCGAATATGACCTCCACGGCGGTGCTTACGAGCTGATTTATCCTCACCACGAAGCGGAAATCGCCGAGGCGGAGTCTCTAACAAGCCTCAGACCTTTCGTAAAGTACTGGGTCCACACCGGACTCGTCAACGTCAAAGGCGAGAAGATGTCCAAGTCCAGGGGGAACGTTTACACTGTGAGGGACGCCCTGCGCACCTACTCGGCGGACCAGCTCAGAATGTTCCTCTTGAGTCGCCATTACAGAATTGACATGGACCTTCGAGGAATCGACTCCGCGGCGAAAACCTACAGTCGACTCAAGCGAATAACAGAAAAGTCCAGGCGAGTAGCTGGGGTCGCATCCAAAGACTCCGATATTGAATTCCTACAAAGTTTCTCCGATGCAATGAATGACGACTTCGACACCCCGCTAGCCCTCAGAGTCCTCGGCGAAGGCGTCGCGTCAGCCCCTAACTTGAGGAGTACTGCAGCAGCGGCTCGAAGGCTCGCTTCAATACGCGCAGCAACCAGAATATTGGGTATCGATCTTGGACTTGGCTAGAAGCAAGGACCTGGAGCTTAACGAAGTGGGTTGGTGGTCCTACTGGTCGGACGTGCAGTGGATTGAGGAAAAGTCATACGTCATGCTCTCCCCCGATTTTGACGAGTACTTCTTCAACCGAGCAGGCTTTGTCGATTGCAGCAATGGACTCGACGCAGTTGCGAAGATGGAAGCCAGATTCGAAGCTGCTGAAAGACCCCCCATCTTTTCAGTTCAAAGCGAGTGCAAGGAGCTTGCAACCCTGTTGAATTCTCGGGGCTTTACCTCGTTCGACGACATGTCCGTCATGCAGCTCGGCCAGCTGGAGTTCAAGAAGGCGACCGGCCTGAAGGTCAAGCAGGGCCAGGACGTCGAAACGACTGAATGGGCAGACACGTATGCACTCTCTTTCTATGGCAACCTATCCCTACAGAGGCCGGTCGCACGAATAGTTGATCGGCTTGCGGAAGATCCCTCTGTAGTGCTCGTCTCCGGAGAGAGGGGCGGGAGGACCTTGGGCGTCCTCGCCGCGTTCAGGACACCCGGATTGCTAGGCATCTACTGCGTAGGCACCCGTCGGGAAAACAGGAGGTTAGGAGTCGCAGGGTCAATGATTCACGCGGCGAGCAAGATCGCTTCAGCCGACGGACGCCTGCTCGTCTTGCAGACGATCGTCTCCGATGAGGTCGAAGATTTCTACGCGAGAGGGGGCTTTCGCCGACTCTACCTGAAACACCTGATGAGGAGAGAAGCATCCGGCTTAAATCGGTCAAAGAAAGAGTCACCCCAGCCTTGAGCCTGGGCGTCGTCATAAACAGAGACGCTCCTATTGGTTCTTCCCCATTCAAAAAAGTCTTCGGGGGCTTTGAGGGAGTCGCTGCCGTCAGGTCGATTTTTGGAGATGGGACTGACAAGGTGTTGACTGACCTTGAAGT
>WNFE01002082.1_pt1 | contig 14688 bp, 14 predicted proteins | sample 5400451 | NCBI WGS metagenome assembly WNFE01 (sample SAMN13153344, study PRJNA577476) | soil metagenome | isolation source: 200 cm saprolite under Douglas fir tree site 2 hole 2 | place: USA:California | collected 2015-04-18 | reverse complement strand
CGCCCAGCACTCGCAGGTTGCGCACCGTCACCCGCGCATTGCCCATATGTCCCGACATCCGCATTCCCTTGAACACGCGCGAAGGAAACGCTGACGAACCAATCGAGCCGGTAATCTGAAACATCGAACCGTGCGACTTCGCGCCACCAGCAAAGTGATGGCGTTTCACCACGCCCTGAAATCCCTTCCCCTTGCTCACGCCGACTACATCCACAAACTTCTCGCCCTCAAAGAGGTCGATCAGCACGCGGTCGCCGGCCTTGACCGCAGCGTCTCCGTCGGCTTCAATCGGCACTTCGCGGATGAACTTCACCGGCGGCACATTATTCTTCGCCAGATGTCCGCGCTCGGGCTGGCTCAGCTTCGATTCCTTCATGAACTCAACCAGGCCAATCTGCGCGCAGTCGTATCCGTCTTTGGTCTGCGTCTTATGCTGCGTGACCACGCACGGGCCCGCCTGCAGTACCGTCGCCGGATGCACATCGCCCTTCGAATCGAAGAGCTGCGTCATCCCGACTTTTTTCCCCAGAATTCCCGTTACCTTTGCCATTTCCTTCTCCGCCCCAGCTTGGCCTCAGCTATTGGCTGGTCGTGCGGCGTGGGCGCCCTCGCCCGCGAACCGCGCGTCCCACGCTAATTATTTATGCTCTTTCCCGAACGCTTTAATCTCTACATCCACTCCAGCCGGCAGATCCAGCTTCATCAGCGCGTCCACCGTCTGCGGCGTCGGATCGAGAATATCCAGCAGACGCTTATGGGTGCGGATCTCGAACTGCTCCCGCGATTTCTTGTCCACGTGCGGCGAACGCAGTACGCAAAACTTGTTCTTCATCGTAGGCAGCGGAATCGGCCCTGCTATCTGCGCCCCAGTGCGTTTCGCCGTGGCCACAATTTCCGTGGTGGACTGGTCCAGCACGCGGTAATCGTATGCCTTCAGCCGTATCCGAATTTTTTCGTTTCCTATCACGTTTCGTTTCCTGACCCCTTCCGGATTCTCCGGAAGGAAAGAACTGGCGGCATGAGGCAAGCCGCAAATTTTTACTGCACAATCTCGCTGATGGTTCCCGCGCCCACCGTGTGTCCGCCTTCGCGGATGGCGAAACGCAAACCCTTTTCCATCGCCACCGGCGTGATCAGCTCAATCACCAACTGCACGTTGTCTCCCGGCATCACCATCTCGGTGCCGGATGGAAGTTCCGCCACTCCGGTCACATCGGTCGTACGCAAGTAAAACTGCGGACGATAGCCCTTGAAGAATGGCGTATGTCTTCCACCTTCTTCTTTGGTCAAAATGTAAACTTCGGCTTTGAACTTGGTGTGCGGCGTGATCGATCCACCCTTCGCCAGCACCATGCCGCGCTCGACATCGTCTTTGCCAATGCCGCGCAACAGCAGTCCTGCATTGTCTCCCGCCAGGCCTTCGTCCAACTGCTTCTTGAACATTTCGACGCCGGTCACAACCGTCTTGCGGGTTTCGCGGAAGCCTACGATTTCCACTTCCTCGCCCACTTTCACTTTGCCGCGCTCGATTCTTCCCGTCACCACCGTGCCGCGGCCCGAGATCGAGAAAATATCTTCGATCGGCATCAGGAACGGCTTGTCCAACTCGCGCACCGGTTGCGGAACGCTCTTGTCCACCGCCTCCATCAGCGCATCAACTTGCTTTTCCCACTTGGCTTCGCCGTTCAAAGCGCCCAGCGCCGAAAGCCGAATCACCGGAACATCGTCGCCGGGAAACTGATAGCTCTTCAGCAACTCACGCACTTCGAGTTCCACCAGATCGAGCAGCTCGGGATCGTCAACAGCGTCACATTTATTGAGAGCAACAACGATGTAAGGCACACCGACCTGCCGCGCCAGCAGCACGTGCTCGCGCGTTTGCGGCATCGGACCGTCCGTCGCCGCCACCACCAAAATCGCGCCATCCATCTGCGCCGCGCCGGTGATCATGTTCTTGATGTAGTCGGCGTGGCCCGGGCAATCCACGTGCGCGTAGTGCCGGTTCGCCGTCTCATACTCGACGTGCGCCGTCGCAATCGTGATGCCGCGCGCCTTTTCTTCCGGCGCGTTATCAATACTGTCGAAAGACCGGAACACAATCTTCGGATTGTGCTTCTGCAAAACCTTGGTGATGGCCGCCGTCAGCGTGGTCTTGCCATGGTCGATGTGACCAATCGTCCCCACGTTGCAGTGCGGCTTATTGCGCTCAAATTTCTCTTTCGCCATTTCCGTCCTCGTAAATCAGCTTTTAGCTGCTAGCTCTTAGCTTCTAGCTCAAAATCCAACCCACGTCAGTAATTCAGTAATACTGATAAAGCTTGTGAAACCTGGCCCGCAGCACCCTATCCACTTCCTCAACCTTCGAAAGGTAAAACTCTTTCATCTGCGCCTGATCGGATAGAGCCAGCGCTAGGTATAAGCCTTTCGCGCTTTGTCCTGATCCCGCCAGAGTTCCATCCACCTGTTCCAGAACGTCTTTCGCCAGTACCAAATCGAAATCCCGAATCCGAAGTCCTGCGCTGGCGACCCGCTTCAAATACTTCGCAGCATTTTCAGGAGCGAACGCGCGACTAATCGCGCCTTTCAACTCCTCGAATTCCTTCTCTTTCTCAACCTTTATTAATGCCTGCTCGAAGCCCACGGCCTAGATCCTCAACAGTTCCCTCGCAAAAGCTCGGGATTTCGCCAGCAGGCTCCCGCTACGCTCACGCCTGCTAGACGGCTCAATCTGGAGCGGGAGACGGGAATCGAACCCGCGACCAACAGCTTGGAAGGCTGTGACTCTACCACTGAGTTACTCCCGCCCGAAGCAGCTGTCAGCCATCCGCCGTCAGCCCTCAGCTAAAACCAAAGCGGCTAAAGCCGCTCGCATTTCTACTCGTTGCGGCACGGCTCAAGCCGTGCCCTGACACAAACCGAAACCGCAACCACAAAACTCTGGAGCCGATGATCAGGATTGAACTGATGACCTCTCCCTTACCAAGGGAGTGCTCTACCAACTGAGCTACATCGGCTCACTGCTCACTCCCACTTTCATCACCCGGATGCATCGCATCTTTACGCCGCACCCAAGTCTTCACTACAAACAGCGCTAAAACTGCCAGCGTCGCAACTCGGATTCGCGTATCGGTCAATGTCGTCAGCGCCAGGGCTGCCAAAGCTGCATACGCGACCAGCGCTATTACGAATCGCTTCACCGCAAACCTGATTCTTTCAGAGCCTGGTGCACAGGGAAGGATTCGAACCTTCGTACCTCGCTAGGAGGAGCAGATTTACAGTCTGCCGGCTTTAACCACTCACCCACCTGTGCAGAACTTCGAATCCAATCTCCCGGACACGCTCGAACATAGAACCGCTTGCGACTTGCCATTTGGGGATCAGAAGGTGCGCGCAAAAACTCCACGCGCGCTAACAGCTCATCTGGAAAATTCCCTTATGGATTGCCGATGGGAAAAACCGTCCGCCGCCGCCCTATATTCTAAGCCCGGAAATTCCGGAAAACCGATTCTCTGGAGCTGGCGAAGGGATTTGAACCCCTGACCCTCTGATTACAAATCAGATGCTCTACCAGCTGAGCTACGCCAGCAAGTGGGAAATGCAAAAAGCATCGCCCCTGCCACACTAATCCCTTCTTCTTTAACGGGACAATTATAAAAGGTACCATAGCGGTAATTGGCGTGCAAGGGCGGCTGGGTACTAGATCTGATAGTTGGTTTTTCGCGACGCGCGGAAGAAAAACTGGCATCGCGGGCTCGCGGAGACGGCGGCAGTAATATCCGAGTGCGTGACAGCGGCCGATCTGCGCAACACACGCCGAGTCGTGGTTTTCAGTGTGCTCTCGGAGGCATCCGTCCGCGAGCCTCAGGACTACATAAAATTTCTTGTTCGATGAACCGAGAGTTTGACGAGCCGAGAATTTGATGGACCGGGAAATGGAGAAACGGTAGTGACGAGAGCGGAAGCCTGGAATCTGGCCGACCATTGGGTCGCGGCCTGGATGCTCACGACCTCGACTTAATTATGACTCACCATGAGGATGCGATCGAGTTGACCTCGCCGGTCGCCGCCCAACTGTTGGGGACGCCTGATGGTAGGGTGGTCGGTAAGTCAGCCTTGAGGGAATACTTTCAGCGAGGACTCGAAGCCTACCCGGAACTCCACTTTCACATTGAGGACGTGCTCTGGGGCGTAAACAGCGTGCTGCTCTACTACACAAAACAAAATGGGACCCGCACGGCAGAGTTCATGGAACTGTCAGCGAGTGGAAATGTGGCGCGAGTCGTGGCGAATTACAGCGCAGCAAGTAGGGACGCGTCTCGCGGTGTTTGAGGGCTGGGTAAAAGGCGAGGATCGCCGCTGGGTGCTATCATTTGTGACCACCGCCATCAGCATCATCATCATCCATGCGATTCCGGCGAAAACTTCCTGTCCTGTTCGGCTTCCTCATCTTTGTGGCTGCAGTGGCCGCAGTCGTCTTCCTGCGCAAGCATGCGCCCCCGGAGCCGGCCCGCCTGCTCCCCACCGCTGACGGATTTGTGTATGTGGACCTTAAGTGGATGCGCTACACCGACGTTGCCAAGAAACTGCCCGCGGTCGCGCACGATCCCGAGTACGAGCAATTCATTCAGGCCACCGGGTTCCAGTTTGAGCGCGACCTGCAGGAAGCCGCGCTGGCCGTTCATTACGCCAGCCCGCAGACCGGCGGCGAAACTCGATTCTCAGAAGTCTTTGTAGCCAAGATTGACGGCGACCGGCTGCGCGCCTATCTCAAGAAGCTCGCATCCTCGGTGGAAACCTACCGTGCGATTGACATTTACAACATCCCGCTGGAAAACCGGGTTGTGCGCGTGGCCATACTGGGCTCCGACACCGTGGCTGCTTCCAATCTCAACGATCCGCTAGTGATTCGCGGGATCATTGACCGGTCGCGCAAGGTAGCGTCGCCATTTGGCGGTCCGGCGCTGCTGCGGCAGTCGTACAAGTACGTGCCCCTTACCAGCCTGGCGTGGGCGATTTTCAAGCTCAATTCCGCCAACCCAGAACCGTCGGCTCTGGGATTACCGTTCTCCAGCCCAGCAACCGCGGTGGCTTCGGTGGTGTATGTGCCCCTTTTTGGCGAAGTCCGCCTGCGCGCCGAGGCCTTTACGAAGAACGAACAGGAGGCGGAACAATTGACCTTGCAGGTGAACACCTTCCTGGCAATTTTTCACTCGGCCGAGGTTTCGGTGTCCGGGCAAACCCCCGACCCTGACATCCGAAAAGCTCTGGACAGCCTGAAAGTCGAGCAACACAAAGACCGCACGGTGCTCACGGCGACGCTGCCGGCCGGACTGCTGCGCAAGATGGTAGCCGAGGCGCCGGGGCAGTTAGCTCCAAGAGCTCCTGCGGGATCGGGAAAATAGCCCTTTTGTAACCTAGTTCCGGTTCGGCAATCAGTAGTTGCAGAAGTCCTCCGCGTCTGGATAAAGGTACAATTATTCCGAATGGGCAACCTTCCGCTTCCGATTGCCGCCTTTGTGGCTGGCTTGGTTTCCTTTCTCTCGCCCTGCGTGTTACCGCTGGTGCCAGGATACGTGTCGCTGATTTCGGGAGTCGGGGTCGAGGAACTGCAGCAACCCGACGCATCGCTGTTCCGCAAAGTCATGCTGAATTCGATCGCCTTTATCATTGGCTTCAGCATCGTGTTCGTCACGCTGGGTGCGATTTCGACCGAGGCCGGCCAACTGGCGGCGAGGTACAAGTCCACACTGGCTCGCGTCGCTGGAGTGCTGATCATTGTTTTTGGCCTTCACCTCACCGGCATCATGCGGATCAAGGCGCTTTACGCCGACAAGCGCCTCCACAGTGTTAAGGGCGGAAGCACGCCGTGGGGAGCTTTCGTGATCGGATTTGCATTCGCCTTCGGCTGGACTCCGTGCGTCGGACCGATCCTGAGTGTTATTCTGGGCTTCGCTGCGGCCCAAAACTCTGTTGCCCAAGGAATTCTGCTGCTCACGATTTATTCGCTGGGCCTCGCTGTGCCATTCCTTGTGACTGCGCTCGGGATCGGACGCTTCCTCAAGTTCTACGGCCGTTTTCGGCGACACATGCATGCCATTGAAATCGCCAGCGGAGGTTTGCTGATCGCACTCGGGCTGCTTCTGGTTTTTGGAAAATTCACTTTGCTGGCGCGTTATTTTTCATCGTTGAACCGCTTCGTTTTGTAAAGGAGTTTTGTGAAACGCGATCCCGTCATTCTTATTGTGGTGGCCGTGGTGATTTCGCTCATGCTGGTGTTTGGCATCCAGAAAGCCCGCCACAACACCTCGGCTTCCCTGGGCGGCACCAGCAAGTTGCAGGGCCAGCTCGCTCCGGATTTTTCTCTTGCCTCGCTCGACGGCAAGACGGTGAAGCTCTCCGATTTTCGCGGCAAGGCTGTCCTGCTTAACTTCTGGGCGACGTGGTGTGAACCCTGCAAGATCGAGATGCCGTGGTTCGTGGACTTGCAGAAAAAATATGGTCCGCAGGGATTGCAAGTGGTGGGAATCGCCATGGACGACGCCAGTCCCAAGGAGATCGCAGAGTTTGCACACAAGCTGAGCGTGAACTATCCCGTCCTGGTGGGCAAGGAAGCGGTGGGCGATCAGTACGGCGGGATTCCGTATCTCCCTTCGACTTTTTACATCGGCCGCGACGGTAAGGTTGTCGATCGGGTGTTCGGCCTGGTCAGCCGGTCCGAGATTGAAAACAATATTCAGAAGGCCCTCGGACAGCAGGGCCAAGTGGCGCAGAGGTGAACGGTTTGCCAATCTTCGGCATAAACGTCAGGCGTGCTCTGATTTGCGCGGGTCTGTTCGCGTTTTCCGCCTCTGGATTTTCGGCCGCCGCGCAGGACATTCCCGGCAGCCGGTCGCCCTCCGTGACCATGCAGCCGCCGGAGATCACCTCCATCTACCGCGGCCACCCGGGCTCGGTGCAGTTGCAATTCCGCATCGCTTCGGGATTTCACATCAACTCGAATCAGCCTAAGCAGGAGTATCTTAAGAAAACCCAGCTGAAACTCGACGCCCCTACCGACATCGCAATCGAGAAGGTCATCTATCCCGACGGTGAGGACCGCAGTTTCCCCTTCGCCCCGGATGAGAAGCTCAACGTGTACAGCGGCGACTTCCCCATCGAAATCGTGGTTCGTCCGCTCAAAACCGTTATGCCGACCAAGTACGCGATTCACGGCAAGCTGTATTACCAGGCCTGCGACAACGCCGCTTGCTATCCCCCCAAACAACTTCCGGTGAGCTTTGAAATCAAGGTGCTAAAAAGCTCCACCGAGCATAAGAAGAGGATTCCGCCGCAAAGTCCGCACACGCATAGTTAGATGGCCCGCTCCTGTCCGAACGCCTTTGACTTTGATTGGACTCGCCGACCGCCCATAATTCCCCGCAAGTCCCTGTCCCAAGCGCGTTCTCCACATAGGACCGGAAACTCCTCCTCTTCCGAGTCCGCCAAGGGAGGCTTCCATGAAGAAGGTGTTGGGGCTATTGCTGAGCATGACTCTGTTCGCGCTGCCGCTGGTCTTTAATCCAAATCTGAAGGTGTGTCACGCTGCGCCGGCCGCGGCGCAGGAAAAAGACAAGGAGAAAGAGAAAGACAAAGAGAAGACCACCGACGATAACGGCACTGCGCTGACCATCTACAACCAGAATTTCTTCGTCGCGCGCGAGCATGTTCCGCTGGATCTGAAGCCGGGAGTGAACCAGGCGGAATACGCCGGAATTGCGGCGCATCTGGAGCCGGATTCGGTCATCCTGCGCGATCCCAACGGACGCGCTCTGCAAATTCTGGAGCAGAACTATCGCAACGATCCGGTGTCGCCGGAGATGCTGCTGTCGTTTTACGAAGGCAAGACGATTGACTTTGTCGTGGGCAGAAACGCCGACGGCAGCGACGTGAAGCAGAGAGGTAAGATCATCCGCAGCGGATACGTTTCGCCCAACTACATTCAAGGCTTTCCGCAGCCTGCTTCCTCACAACCCATCATCGAAGTGGATGGCGTTCTGCGCTTCGGATTGCCGGGCCAGCCCATCTTTCCCGCACTCAGCGCCGATTCTATCCTGAAGCCGACTCTGAGCTGGCTGCTCCAGACGGACACGCCGGGAAAATTCGACGCGGAAATTTCCTACGTCAGCGGCGGAATGAATTGGCAGTCCGATTACAACGTGGTGGTGCAAGACCAGCCCCCGGGCAAAACCGACCGGCTCGACATGATTGGCTGGATCACCATGCGCAACTACAGCGGCAAGACCTTTGATGACGCGAGGATCAAGCTACTGGCCGGAGATGTGAGCAAAATCCAAGGGGAGGGAGTCGCAAACCGCGTGTACGCCGGCGAAGCGAAAGCCATGGACATGGCCGCCATGGCCCCGGTCGTCCGCGAAAAGTCTTTCGACGAATTTCATCTCTACACCTTGCAGCGTCCGACGACTTTGAGAGACCAGGAAACCAAGCAAGTAGAATTCGTGCGCGCCACCGGCATTCACGCCCAGCGGCTCTATATCTACGACGGCGCGCAAACCTCGCAATACGGGTACTACAACCCAGAGCAGATCCGCCAGGACGCGAACTATGGCACGGCGTCGAACCCCAAAATATGGGTGATGGAGGAGTTCAAGAACGCAGAGACCAATCATCTGGGCATTCCGCTGCCCAAAGGCAAGCTGCGTTTTTATCGTCGCGATACCGATGGCCACCTGGAGTTCGTCGGCGAGAACGTGATTGACCATACGCCGAAAGACGAGACCATTCGGGTTTACACCGGCAACGCCTTCGATGTAACTGGCGAGCGCAAGCGCACCAGCTACCACGTGGATTCGAACCAGCGCTGGATGGACGAGTCGTTTGAAATCCGCCTGCGCAATCATAAGAAGGAGGCGGTTGAGGTCCGCGCCGTTGAGCACCTGTACCGTTGGACCAACTGGAAGCTGACCGAACAGTCCGCACCATCTCGCAAGACGGATGCACAGACCATCGAGTTCCCCGTGACCATCGCACCCAACGGAGAGCAGGTCATCACGTACACGGTCCACTACTCGTGGTAAACGGTCGTGTAGGGGCAGGCCCTCACCTGCCCCACCCCAAACCCCACCCAGACCTCAACTGCGCAATTTCACGATTCCCTCCCCACCGTGATAAAACACTCGCTTCCACATGGGCACATTTTTCAGCCGCGAGCGTTTTGGAAAGGCGCAAGTGCTCGCGGGGTTGCTGCTGCTGGTTTTCGTGGCCGAGTGCTCGTGGCTGGTCGCGCACGAGCGTCCGGGCACGATCTTGGTGACTGCAGACGAGCTCGAGCGCGTGGGTCAGGGGGCCGCACAGTGGCACAGGCAAGGAATTGCCGGAACTCCGACAATCGCAAGCAGCCAGAAAACCCCCACGCTGATGAGCAGGGAACGCTACGATCCCGACCACTCGCCGCTGTGGTACCTGATCGGCTCGGCTCCCGTGGCCAGCTTTGGTGTCTCTCCAGATTCCTGGCTTTGGGTTTGGCTTACGCGAGCACCCTATATCCTTTTCGGAGTTTTGCTGGGAGCTTCGTTGTGGTACGTGTCCCGCCGCCTCTACGGAAACGCGGGGGGATACATCGCGCTGTCGTTCTATTGTTTTTCTCCCGCCGTGGTCCGAAGCAGCACGCTGTGGCTCGCGCCGCCGGATATCGCCTGCGCCTGGGGCACGTTCGGCGCGCTGTTCACGGCTATCGCGGTGTCGCACACCCTTTATGCACCGCGGGAAGTTGTGTTGTGGAACTGGCGGCGGATTGTGCTGCTGGGAATTTCGCTGGCGCTTGCCGTGGGATCGCAGTTTTCTCTGGCGCTCGTGGTTCCAGTGCTACTGGCGTTTATGTTGTATCTGACCCCGGGACGGAGATCTGCCGCGGTGGTGATTCTGTCGGCGGCTTCTGCAGTCGGCCTGGCGATGCTGTTTGCGGCTTACTTCTTCCATTCTGGGATTTTCTGGCAGAGCTTGAGTCACTCACGGCTACTCACGGCCAGTGCGGCTGCCCTGGGAATGAAGGGAGCGTATCTGCAGATGCTGAAGGAGGTGGCGGCCAGTGGCCCGGTTCTGGTGCTGTTGGTCCCCGCTACTCTGGTTACTTACACTCTCTGGCGCAGAAGCCGCTACTTCGGGAACACCGCCCCGCTACTGATGGCGCTTCTGTTCCTGGCACTGCGGGTCGCCTCGCCCCATGATCCAGATGCGGTCTTTTCCCTGATCGGAGTGGTTTTTCTCTTCGTTTTGGTCGCCGGTATTTTGGCCGATTTGCTGGAAACCACGGGCCGGGAGTTGATCGCAGCAGTTCTAATCGGTCTTATCGCCGCGAACGCCCTCTGGAGCCTCATTGAACTAGGAAGAATCGGGTGATAAAGGCATCGGGTGATAAAGGCATCGGGTGATCGGGTCATCGGGTGATCTGAAAAGCCCTGTGCCTGGCGCGTTCACTCACCCGATAATTTGACAAAAATATCGCAACCCTTGATGGCTTTCGGCGTTCTAAACTAATTAGGGGGTGCGTATGCGTACCCGGATTTTTCAAAAGATTGCGTTTTTCGCTCTCGCATTGATCACTGTTTTCAGCGTGTCCGTTTCTGCTGCGGCGCAGGGAAACGGCATGCACTCGAATGGGTTTGGCGCGACTATCCACGGAGTGCCTCCCAGTGTGACTTCATTCGGATTCGGAGGGAGACCCGGATTCCATGGCGTACCGGCGAGCGTGACTTCGTTGAATTTCGGCAACTCGCCGCTGCGAATCAATCATGGATTCCATCAAGGGCCGTTTTTTGGGCTGCATCGCCACCGTAATCCCGGTTTCGTCAGTCCCTTCTACGGTAATGTGGTTGCTGTTCCCTATGCGTATCCGGTTTACGTGATGGATCCGGGTGTGGATGATTCAATGGAAGAGGAAGATTATCGCGGAGGCCCAACAGTATTTGATCGGCGCGGACCCGGCCCCCGTGAATACACCAGACCCGAGCGGCGCGACCCGGACCAGGATCAAGAAGATTACCGCGTGACTGCACCTTCGCAACCTGCACCGCAAGCGGAGGTCGCAAATCAGCCACGTACCGTGCTGGTCTTTAAGGATGGCCGCCGGCTTGAGATCTTGAATTACGCCATTGTCGGATCGACGCTCTATGACCTAAACGAAGGACTAGCGCGAAAAGTCGCCCTGGCCGAGCTTGATCTTCCGGCCACGGTGAAGCAGAATGACGATCGCGGGGTGGATTTCCAGCTCCCCGCAGGAACGAAGCTTAACTGACCCGGCCGAAACTGATGCCAATGCCCAAGCATCTTGCATTGCCGCTGATGGCTGTGGCGCTGTGCTCAACCAACCTTCTCGCTCAGAATCACACTGGCGGCCCGATCCACGGGAGTTCTGGCGCCGGGGTGCATCGCCCCTCAGGAGGAGTGGGAATCACCTTCGGAGATGGTAGGGCCAGGCGCCCGTTCCGCCGCCGGCCTTTTTTCTACGGCGCACCCTACTTCTACTCGGATTACGATTCCTATGCGCCTGAGTATCAGGCACCACCTCCTGCGCCGCAGCCCGCTCCTGTTGTGCAGGTGAAAGCTGAGCCGTTGCCAGACCCGGTGCTGCTTGAGCTGCGCGGCAATCAATGGGTGAGGGTAACAAATTTTGGCGCGGCGTCTGAGCAGGCGTTGGGCCCGGAATCTGCTGCCCCAACGCCGCACACAGAAATGCCGCCCGCCATCCTGGTCTATCGCGATGGGCACAGCGAAGAAGTCAGCAGCTATTCCATCATTGGCCGTGTGATGTACACGAAGTCAGATTATTGGACCAGTGGCGCCTGGACGCGAACCATCCAGATCGCCGATTTGGATGTTCCCGCCACCCTCAAGCAGAACCAACAGCGCGGAGTGAAGTTCGATCTGCCTTCAGGCCCGGACGAAGTAGTGATCCGGCCATAGAGTCAAGCACCACGCCCTTGTTCGCCGCTAAGGTGCGATCTCGCTTACATAACAGTAAGTTCACTTTAGTTCGGCGAAGCCAGCACGTCGTCGTAGTAGTTCAGCATGGCACGGTGTGGTATGTCCTTAAGGCCTTTGAGCGGAATTTTGCCTTCCTGCGACGCGTTGCCGACCATGGTCACGCGCCCGATCTGAGCAACATGTCCGTCGGCGAATTCGAAATAAAGCGGCACCAGCATGCGAAAGTGCTCGTCCACGCCGGACTGTGTCATTTTCATCGAAAGGACAACATCTCCGTCACTATTCTTGTCAAAGCTGGAATCCAACTTGTAGGTGGGCAGGGCTGTGCCGTAAACGTATTCGTCGAAGAACCAGTCCATCTTGCCGCTGCCTATGCGCTGCATATCCGGTGTCATGTGTTTTTCCACCATGGCTTTGAAGTCCTCAGTTGTGGCTGCATGCCCGGCATAGGTCTTCACGAAATCGTGCATCATGTCCTTGAAGTTCTGGTCGCCCGTCTGAGCGGTCCACATCATCATGCGAAGCATGTGGAGGATGTACGCGCCTTTGGGATAGATGAGGTGGCGAGTCACATCGAAGCCGGTACGGTCATTGCTCATGCGGTATCCCATCGTGAGGGGCCCTGCATCAATGGCGCGAAACCCCATCTTGTTACGCTCCAGAAGCATTGTGCGTTCGTCGTTCCAAAACTCGATGAAGCGTTTAGGGTTCTTTTGGACCAACTGGATAAAAAGAGACGCAGACATATCGGCGAAGCCTTCGCTCATCCACTGGTCGCGATAGGAGTCGAAACCAACGGTGTGCCCCCACCACTGATGCGCGACTTCGTGCGGAGCCACCACCTTCCAATACCCGAAGTCGTGGAAATCAAGGTGTAACTGATGACGGACTGTATCGTCGTAGAAGTAACAGATTGGAAGATAAACCAGACCCGGCCACGATTGGCCATAGTCACAAGCCGTTTGCTGGGTGACTGCGAGTTGCTTGTATGGCGCTGGACCGAAATAGTCGGAGTACAATTGAACAGCCACCTCCGCTTCTGCCAATGCCTTCTTGAGCATCGGAAGAGTGCTCATAGTTCCGAGGGTGCCCAAGTTTGAGAGCGCTTGCATCTCGCCGGGCGGCTCTTCATTTGCAAACGCCTGGACCAAATACTCAGGAGCTGTGAGTTTCGCCCCTTCGAACTTGAACCGGCCAAAGTTAAATCCAGCAACGGTTTGCGCAACCGCGCCCTTCCAAATGCTAACATCCTGTCCGCCGTCGTTAACGTCGCTGATTAGCATGCCCGTCGCCGCCATCTTCGTGCCCTTGGGAATTCGAAAGGTCATGTCGTAGGCGGTATATTGCCCTAGTCCGCCGGAAACAGCGTTGGGATACCAATCCTCGCGTGCGATGGGATAGTAGTTCCCATTGCCCTCATTGCTGATTGCGTCCTTGCCGTCGTAAACAGTGACAATGATATATTTCTCGCCGAGCAACAGGGGGTGGGGCAGGATCACCCAGAAATTCGCATCGTCATTTTTATCCTCCTGAATGAAAGAAAGCGCCTGTTGCTTCTCATCAGCCACGCTCTTGACACGCAGCGTTTGGTACAAATCGAACGGGACAACCCGCAATCCATCCACAAGCGAAACCAGCGTCGTTGTGGCCTTGCCGTTCAGGTGCGCATTCTTTTCAATCGTGGTGTCCAGTTGCTGATGGGTGATTTGACACGAGTAGTTCTGCTGATTGCCGGTGGCGCTTCCGTCTTTGTATTCCCCCGAGAAATGAAACGCCGCCCACGTGCCCAGTTTGTTTTCGTCATAGGTAAGGAACTCGATCTCTTCGGGGGCGACTGAGTGGACCAGATCTGGTGCGCCGTGCGGATCAACGAAGTAGAGCTCTTTGCCGTTGTATTTCTTCCCATGAACGAAAGCTACAAACAGGCCGCCCGGATCGGTGCTGAGCACGTCCTGCAGGATGCGAGCGTCAAGGTTGTACTTCATAAAATGACTGTGCCGCATCGCATTTTGGGAATCGTGCAGCAAGCCCGCGTCGCAGCTTCCGCCTGGCGTTCCTGCCTTCTTGATTTCTTCGTAGGTCGAATCCGTGAAGCGCAGCACCAGGTGTTCGTATTGCTCTACGAACTCGTCGGATTTTGTAAGTAGTTTGAGCGATGACTTCTCGATCGGAATGGGAGGATCTAACACCATCTTGCCGTCACCCACGAATACCGCCCCCGTGATCTTGCCGTTGACCGGAGTGACGAAGCAGACCGTGCCCGAATGCAACTGAAACGTTGCAGCGTCGCGCTTCAAATCGAAGTCTTTCACCGCGACGGCTTCGCCGCCCAGATTGATGTTGCGCAGCTGCTGATAAACCGGGTCTGAGTTTGGCCCCGCGGCTGGAGCGGTCTGACTCAGCGTTGTGGACGAGGCTGCCACTAGAGACACTACTTCCAGTATCAGGAGAATGTTCAATTTTTGGCGCAAAGAAGCCTCCAAGCGCAGAGAAGCACGGCAATTCTGCATCAGAAGCGGGGCACCCGCAAGGGAAATTCTTAGGCTATTCTCCGGCGTTGACCCGCTTTTGATCATCAAAAAGCAGTCGTGTGCTCCGGTAAAGCTCTGTGCTCTCTCTGTGGTTCATGCGTTGGCGGGAAGGGCCGGCTAAGCGCATTCTTCGTGGTATAATTAATCAGTTCTGAATCAGGAGCTAAGCCCATTATTT
>WNFE01006139.1_pt1 | contig 14689 bp, 13 predicted proteins | sample 5400451 | NCBI WGS metagenome assembly WNFE01 (sample SAMN13153344, study PRJNA577476) | soil metagenome | isolation source: 200 cm saprolite under Douglas fir tree site 2 hole 2 | place: USA:California | collected 2015-04-18 | reverse complement strand
GCGCCGTCCACGGCGATGAAGTTATAGTGAATATTCTGGCCTGCGAAGGAGAGCTTGGTCACTGGCTCGACGATCACATCGGTACTGCCGGATGTGGTGTTTCCGATGGCCACGGACGGGGAGAGCAGAGCGAAGTCAATAAATTCGCGTCCGTTCACCGGAAGATTGACGATTTGGCGCTCGGTGATCACCGTACTCACCTGCGTGCGCGTCGGCTCCGCCAGTTCGGAGGTGGCCTCTACTTCGACTTTCTCCGTCACCTCACCTGGCAGCAATGAGAAGTCCAGTTCGGCGGCCTGCCCCACCTGAAGCGTGATGGTTTTGGTCTGCTTGCGGAAGCCGGCAAAGTCCACGATAACTTTGTAGTCTCCGGCGGGAAGAGCGGGGATTACGTACTCACCCGTGTCCGAGCATTGCACAGACCGCGAAAGCCCGGTGGCAGTGCTGGAAACAGACACATTCGCTTTGGCCACGCTGCCGCCAGAAGCGTCCACCACCCGGCCCGTGAGTGTGGCGTTCACGGCCTGGCTGAAGGACGCAGGCGGATAAGCCACCGCAAAACCAAGTACCAGAGCAGCAAGGAATAATTGCAGAGATACTGTGTACGTCGTTCTGCTCACTACACACCCCCTGCATCCACGATCAGTTTTGGATCAAAACGAATTCCGATTACTCAGCTTGCTAAAGCAGCTATTGCCAGAAATACGGCTTTACAATTGGAATTTCCCCGAGTTTGTTCCCACCGCTTGCCGAAACTATGAACAGTGGATGCATGCCGCATGCTCTTGTTCTGTCCGGAGCTGAATCGAAAAGGGAATCCTGCGCAAGAGAAGTGCTCCCGGGTTAAAGACCGGGTGAATCAGCCGGACTGGTGGCATTCCCCCTTGAGCGAAAGGGAATGGAACGAGAGCCTATGCTGTGAAGTGAAGCATGTCAAGATGAAAAGGGAGGACAGTAGGACTGCTCAATTGTTCAGCACTTGACACGTTTCGGCATTGAGCGCAACATGGCGCACTGCCCCGCGCTTGACGTGGAGGAATATGGAACTGGCGGAAATCACCAGGATCTCCGTGGCCGACCAGGTCGCTTCCATCCTGCGGCAGAGGATCCTGAATGGCGAGTTGCCGCCTGGCACTGCCTTGCAGGAGATTTCCACGGCTACGTCGCTTGGGGTTTCCCGGAACACCGTGCGAGAGGCCACGCGAATTTTGTCTCTCGAGGGTTTGCTGAAGCGGAGCGCTCATCGCGGCGTCAGTGTCGCGCAACTCTCCCTAAAGGACGTCGCCGAGATCTACCAGGTAAGGCGCCTGCTTGAAATCCCCGCCGTCTTGGCGGCAAAACCCGACTGCACGGATGTGTTTTCTGAGCTTCGCGGCGCGCTGGAAGGCTACGAACGCGCGGTCGACGAAGTCGACTGGGTTCGCGCCGTGCGATTCGATCTGCAATTTCACACGCTGCTGATCCGGTTTCTTCGAAACCGCCGGCTCGAGTCGTTCTATCAGAAGCTGATCGGCGAGCTGCGGATGGGCATGGTGCTGGTTGATCGCAAGCATGACGATCCTGGAGGTTTGGTGCCAGTGCATCGCCGCATTTATGAGCTCTTGACCGCAGGTGAACTGGCAGAATGTGCGAGACTCATCGCCCAACACTTGCACGATTCGGAGTCCCGATTAACCCAGATCATGGGTCAGCAGGCGCTGCAGGAGAGCGGGAAGTAGGCGCCAACTGGCTCGCGGAAAGCTGCAGGGCACTCGAGCTTTGGATCGCGCACGGAAGCGCAGAGCTTCGCGAGAGGAATACGGAAGGCACCGATGTATCCGCGAGCATTCCATTACCACCGTGCGAGCTCGCTGCGCGAAGCGGCAGAAATGTTGTCACGGTTGGGCGAGGGGGCCAAGCTTTTGGCTGGCGGCCAGAGCTTAATCCCTTTGATGAAGCTGCGCTTTGCGAATCCTGCCGACCTGGTGGATTTGAATTTTATCAGGGGAACCTCCTACATCAAGCAAGAGAATGGCGCCATCCATATCGGCGCCCTCACACGGCACGCTGAGATTCAGGATTCGGCCGCTGCGGCGAAGATCCCCATCCTTCACGACTGTGCAGCGGGCATTGCCGATGTGCAGGTGAGAAACCGGGGGACAATCGGCGGGTCGCTCGCCGAGGCCGATCCCAGCGGCGATTGGGCGACGGTCTTGATGACTCTTACGACGGATGTTCACTGCCTCGACGGTAAGAGGAAGCGAAGCGTTCCACTTCGCGATTTTGTGAAGGATGCGTACACGACGGCGCTGAGCCACGATGAATTGGTGAGTGAAGTCTCGATTCAGTTGCCGCCCAAGGGAAGCGGGGGCGCTTATATCGCCTTCAAACGAGCCGCGCCAGTCTATCCCACAGCGAGCGCCGCAGTGCAGTTAACAGTCGAGGGCGACACGTGCAAGGAAGCTTCCATCGCGTTGGGTTGCGTCGGTCTTACACCGGTGCGGCCAAGCGAGGCAGAAAGCGCGCTTCGGGGACAGCGTCTGTCCGAAAAAACAATTGCGGCTGCGGCCGAGGGGGCTCGATCAGCCTGCGATCCGCAGGGCGATATGCGTGGCTCAGCCGAATACAAGAGAGAGGTCGTGGGTGCGCTGGTCAAGCGCGCCATTGAAGCGGCCGTGCGCCGCGCGCGTGGCGAACAGGTGGAGGTGAGTCACCTGTATGCCTGAGAGTGCCAAAGTCGCGGTCTGGGTGAAAGTCAACGGCAAGGAGTATTCGCGGGAAGTCGAACCTCGTTTGTTGCTGGTAGAGTTCTTGCGTGAAGAGCTCGACCTTTGTGGCACGCACATCGGCTGCGATACGACGTACTGCGGGGCCTGCACGGTGTTGTTCAACGGCGCAGCGGTGAAATCCTGCACGATGTTCGCGGTGCAAGCGGACGGAGCGGAAATTACCACCGTCGAGGGCCTGGAGAAAAATGGCGAGCTTCATCCCATTCAGAGGGCTTTTGCGGACTGCCACGGCTTGCAGTGCGGCTACTGTACGCCGGGGATGATGCTGTCGGCGCTTCAATTGTTGTCGCGCGTGAAGAATCCGGATGAAAAGCAAATTCGCAGGGCGATTGCGGGAAATACGTGCCGCTGTACCGGCTATCAAAACATTTTCAAGGCCATCGAGGCGGCTGCAGAGGGCCTCGGAGGCTCACATCAGGGCGGTTAAGGATGGCGATTAAGTTCGGCGGCGAATTTGAGGTGGCGCGGAGCCCCGAAGAGGTCTACAGCTTTTTGACGGACCCGCACAAATTTGGCCCGCTGTTGCCGGATTTTCAGAGCCTCACCGTTCAGGACGCCAGGCATTTCACGGTCAGGCTAAACGTAGGGATTTCGTACATTAAGGGACCTGCGGACGTAAAGATGGAGCTTGCCCAGGCCGACCAGCCGAAGCGCGCGCAATATAAAGGGCAGGGAAGCGTTGCGGGAGGAAATGTCTCACTGACGGCAGGCTTTGATCTCACCGGCGCGGGCGCGGGAACCAAGGTGGCATGGGACGGAGAGGCGCAGATTTTTGGGCGGCTCGCTTCGGTGGCAGGCGGGCTCCTGGAACCGCTCGGAAAGAAAAACGTCCAGAAGCTGATTGATGCTCTGCAGGCTGCTCTGAAGTGAATGGAGAACTTAACGGGACTCAGGGAGATTCGCGAGTGAACGGCGAGCCACAACCTGGAGGCTGGGTCGGCAGGGAATTGCCGCGGAAAGAAGACAACCGGCTGCTGCGCGGGCGCGGCAAATTTGTCGACGACATCAAGCTACGCGACATGCTGTATCTGCGGTTCGTGCGCTCGCCTTACGCGCATGCCAAGATTGTGAGCGTAGATGTCTCAGCGGCGGAAGCAGTTCCTGGCGTGATTTGCACTCTCACCGGCCCGGAAGTCGTTCAGCAAACTCAGCCTTTTATTGAAATCGGGCCGGATCCGTTTGCACGAATCAAGGATTATCCATTCGCGGTGTCGAAAGCGCGCTACCAGGGTGAGCCGGTCGCCGCGGTGATCGCTACTTCTCCGCATATTGCCGATGACGCGGCCGAGTTGGTCCAAGTTGAGTACGAAGGCCTCGACGCGGTCGTCGATGCTGAACGCGCTCTCGAGGACAAGGTCCTGCTCCACGAAGACGCAGGCACAAATCGCGTCTGGCGCGGTGTCTTTGAATATGGCGATGTGGAGAAAGCCTTTCGCGAAGCCGCCCACATCGTCAGCATCGACCATCTGCACTTCCACCGGTTCTCGAGCACGCCACTCGAAAATAACGCCGTTATTGTGCATTGGGACGCGAAAGACGAGCACATCTATTATTGGTGCAACAATTCGTTTCCCTCGTTCGCCATTCAGTTCCTGGCGGCGCATCTCGGCATTCCCATCGACCGCATCCGCGTGCAGACTTTCGACATCGGCGGCAGCTTCGGCATCAAAATCACTTCCTATCCGCAGATGGCCGCGTGCGCGCTGGCGTCGAAAAATGCCGGCGGGCGGCCCGTGAAATGGATCGAAACACGCTCGGAGCACAACATTTCCAGCGCCCATGGGAACGAGCGCACGTTTCGCGACACGCGCGTGGCACTCGATCAGAACGGAGTTATCACAGGGATCGCTTCGCGGCACATCGACGACTGCGGCGCGTACCCGCGCTACGAGCCTCTCGGTTGCGTGATTTGGGCACAGGTCTTTCCCGGCGTCTACCGTTTCAAGAATGCGCGTATCGATTTCTCGCAGGCCGTCACCAACAAGTGTCCCGTCGGCCCGAACCGCGGCTATTCGCGGATGCAGCATCTATGGTTTCTCGAACGCGTTATTGATATTTGCGCGCACGAACTCGGCGTCCCCGCGGACGAAATGCGCCTGCGCAACTACATCCGGCCGGAAGAATTTCCGTACACGACGCCAAATGGCTGCGTCTACGACTCCGGCAACTATCCGAAGATGCTGCAGGTGGCCAAGGATCGCATTGGCTGGGACGACTGGAAGCGGAAGCAAGCGGCGGCGCGGCAGGACGGACGTCTCATCGGCATTGGTATCGGCACGACGCTGGATTCCGGAACCAACAATTTCGGCCAGTCGCAGATCGTCAATCCGCACGCGCCCTTTTCCGGCAATTCGCAAGGCGCTAACTGCAAGTTGGACATCTATGGCGAAGTGGTCGTCGCCGTCGGGTCGTGTCCGCAGGGACAAGGTCACGAGACTACTGCCGCGCAGGTTGTGGCGGACGTTTTGAACATCCATCCCGACATGATTACGGTACGCACCGGTTTTGATACCGAACGCAATGTTCACACCGGCGCCTCGGGCACGTATGCGAGCCAGTTCGCCGTTTCCGGTTTGTCAGCGGTCCATGGAGCGGCGCAAAAATTGAAGACGGAAATGAAGCGCCTTGCCGCATTCCTTCTGGAGACGGGCGAAGAGAATCTGGAGTTCGGTACGGGCCAGCAGGGGCCGGAGATTCGCCGCAAAGATAACGGTCAGGCGGTGAATTATTGGCGGCTAGCCAACGTTGTTAACGTAAACTCGGCGGTGTTGCCGGCGGAGCTCTATGAAGTCACGCTGAATTGCCGCTACGTCTGGCGCGCGCCATTCAAGGTCCCGGACAAAGAAAAAAAATACGGCAACCTTACGCTGACCTATGCGTCACAACTGCACATCGCCGTCGTCGAAATCGATCGCGGGACCTTCGTTCCTCGCATTCTTGACTACGTTGCGGTCGACGATTGCGGAAAGGTGATCAATCCTTCGATCGTCGAAGGGCAGGTTTACGGCGGCACCGCTCACGGAATCGGTGCGGCGCTGATGGAATCCTGCGTCTACGATTCCGTGGGCAATATGCTTACCGCCACGTTCAGCGATTACACGCCCATCACGTCGATGAATATGCCGACTGTGAAGTACGCGCACATCGAGACACCTTCGCCCCACAGTTACAGCGGCGCCAAAGGCATGGGCGAAGGCGGGGCTGCGCCCGTGCACACGATCTCTGCGGCGTTGCAGGACGCGCTCTTTGCCAGCGGAATCATCATCGAAGACTCGTTCAATAACGGGGACAGTCTGTACCGCGCGATGGTAAGGAAGGAAATCTGTCAGGCGGACAAGCTCGTGAAAGTGGAGAAGGGGTTAGGCTCTGCGGGTTCATGAAACGCGTTTGCATCGTCGGCTGTGGCGCCATCGGCTCTCTTTATGCCGCGCACCTCGCGCGCGTTGCCGAGGTATGGGCGTTCGTGCGGCGCGAAGATCATGCGCGCGCGCTGAATCGCGATGGTTTGCGCGTCAGCGGCGGCCACGAATTCCACGTCGCACTGAACACCACGGCCAACCCGGCTGATTTGCCTGATTGCGACTTCGCCATTGTGGCCACGAAAGCCACGCAGGTGCGCGAATCCATCGCTGCAGTTGGGCATCACTTCGATCAAGGCGCGGTGCTCTCCGCGCAAAATGGACTCGGCAGCGAGGAAATCATCGCGGAGCACACGCGCGGCGAGATCCTTCGCGGAACCACGTTCATGAGCGGCACGCGCCACAGCGACACGCATGTGCAATACGAATTGGATACCGCAACGTGGCTCGGCCCATTCGAACCGCGCCGCACCCCGTATGCTACCGCTAAGGAAGCCGCCGATTTGATCGTCGCGAGCGGCCTGAAGGCTGAAGCGTTGCCAGATGCGCGTCCAGCGCAGTGGTCTAAGCTCATCTTCAACGCTTCCGTGAATGGCGTATCCGCGCTCACTGGCTTGCCCCACTCGCCGCACTTCGCCGATGAGACACAAGTGTCAGGCCTCGGCCACTTGCTTCACGATCTGATTGACGAAGGGAAGCGCGTCGCGGAAGCAGCCGGCATCGAGCTTCACGAGGATCCCTGGGCGATGAATAAGATCGGCGCGATGACCAACCATCCGCCATCGATGCTTTATGACGTACGCCATCAGCTGGCGACGGAAGTGGATTTCTTGAGCGGCGCCATCGCTCGCGAAGCGCAACGCACGGGCGTTCCTGCGCCACTTCACACGGCCGTCTACCGCCTCATCAGGGCAAAAGAAGAATCCTGGTCGTTCAAAGACGAGAACAAGCACGTGGTGATGGAAAATGGCGTGGCCCACTGACGAAACGAAACTAAAACGCGTCCGCGCCCTGATGAAAGACCAGGACCTCGAGGCCTTGGTCGTGCGCGCGCCCGACAATGTTCTTTATCTGTCGAACTATTGGTGCATGAAAGGTTATGACGCGCTCGTCTTCCCGCGCGAGGGAGAATCGACACTGATCGCTCTTGAACCGCAACTCGCCGACGCGCAACGGAATTCCTGGACGACTGAGATTCGCCTCTTCAAGGGCTATGACGAGCGCGATCCGCGTCCTCCGCAGTACCGTTCTCTGGACATCGCGCTTGATGCGCTCAAACAAGCGAGTCTTACGCGCAAAATCGGCATCGAGCTCAACATGGGAACGCAATCCGCCGACCGCATGGTCGGCGAACCCACCACACCAACGCAGAATTTCTTTGACGCCTTCCGCAATATCGCGGGCGAAGTCGTCGATGCCACGCCGCTGCTCAACGAGGCTCGGGCCATCAAGACCGCGCAAGAGATCGAGCGTATGAAGCTCGCGAACGAGCTCGCCGCGTTCGCCATGGAGCACACACGAGATCGCTTGCGTCCAGGGATGAAAGAGAGCGAAGTCGGCGCAATCTACGAAGGTTTTGTTCACGGGATCGGCGTGGGTTACAAAGGCAAGGTCGAAATGGCCCGCGCCTTCACTCTGGTGTGGTCTGGGAAGGGAATTGCCACCTTTACGGCAACGGGCGACCGCCCGGTGCAAAAGAACGAGCCGACTCTTCTCGAAATTTGGGTTTGCATCGACGGCTATTGGACCGATCTTACGAAGAACATTTGCCCAGGCGAGCTCTCTCCCCAATACCAGCGCCTGCTCGATCTTTTGCTCGAGGTTTTCAAAGAAGCCGTGAGCTTCTCGGTCGATGGGGCCAGCTTGCCGGAGCTCGATCGCCTGGTCCGTGCGCGGATCGCCGAAGGCGGCTATCCCGGCCAGCCATCGCATCCCATTTGCCACGGAGTGGGCGCCCGCGCTCACGAGTATCCCTATGCGCATCAGGCGGGCGGCGGCTCCATCCGCAAGGGCATGGTTCTGGCCATCGAGCCTGGCATTTACTGGCCCGGCGGGGGCGGGTTGCGCCTGGAAGACAATTTTTGGATTACCGGCAACGGCAACGAAAAGCTCTGCTCGTACCCGGACGATTTTCGCTTGGCCCGCGCAGGAGCAGGGGCGTAGAAAGATCGAATTGTGACGACAACGGCGAAAAAATCCGAGTCGAAGTCGACGCTCGACGCAAAGTTGGCAGAGAAGATCCTCTCCTGCGTCCGCGAGGAAGAACTCGTCTCCATGGCCTGCGATGTCATCAACATTCCAAGTCCGACGGGGGAAGAGCTGCAGATGGCGCAGTATATGCGCGCCGCCCTGCAGCAACTCGGCCTAAACGTTACCTGGCAGGAGATCGAAGAAGGCCGCGCCAACGTCGTTGCTCGCTGGTCGGGTTCCGGTTCCGGGAAGAATTTGATGTTCAACGGCCACATGGACACTTCCAACAGCGGCCGCGAGGACTTTCTCACTGGCATCGGCTACAAGCCTCACGCCGTGGTCCAGGATGGCGTCATCTACGGGTTGGGGATCTACAACATGAAGGGCGCGCTTGTTTGCTACACACACGCCGTCAAAGCTCTTCAGCGCGCAGGCGTCCGGCTCAAGGGCGACGTCATCATCGCGGCGGTGGCCGGCGAAATCGAAAAAACACAGTGGGGCGAATACCAGGGCAAAGAATATCGGGGCTACGGTCTTGGCACGCATTACCTCGTTAACCGCGGCGTGCTTCCTGATATGTGCATCCTCGGCGAGCCCACCGACATGCGCGTCGTTCTCGAACACTTTGGCTCCATGTGGGTCCGCATTGCATCTACGTCCACACCGCGTTCTGCGAAGGGCGCGAGGAGATGAACTCCATCCGTCGCATGTATGAGCTGATGGACACCATCCTGGAATGGAGCGTCGCCTGGGAGAAGAAGGCAGCTTACGGCGGCAGGAAGGCTGTGGTGAATCTCGGCGGCATTCGCGGCGGCCATCCTTGCCGCGCCAGTCGCACGCCCGAGCGAACCGATCTCTTCCTAGATGTTCGGGTGCCTCCCACGATTCCGATGAGCGAAGCCCGGCGCGACATTCACCAGGTTTTTCTAGATCTCGAAAAGAAGCATCCGGACTGGGGGCTTGAATTCGAAACGTATGTTTCCGTGCCCGGCGCACGCATTGCCGAAGATCACCCCATGATCCGCGCGATTGACGCGAATCACGAGAGGGTCATGGGTGCTCTTCCTGAGCGCGAAATCGTCACGTGGTGTTCCGATGCCAGCGTGCTCAGCCGCTACGGAATAGAAACCGTCAACTACGGCCCGTCCAGCGGACCTCGCGACGCCGAAGGAGAAAAAGTCCGCATCAAGACGCTCGTGGACGTCACAAAAATCTATGCTCTGACGGCGGCCGAGCTCTGCGGCGTAGAGCAGTGAGCGTGAATCATGGGAGACTTCCGTTGCCAAGCCAAAGCGAAATAGAGCGCCGATACAGCAACGTGCGCTCTTCCATGCAGCGCGAAGGGCTCGATGCTCTCATCGTCTGCGGCAACCAATACGCCGGCTTTGAAGGCGCTGTGTTGTACATGTCCGGCTTCGAAATCGTTCACCGCTATGTCTGCGTGCTCTTCCCGCTCGAGGGCGAGCCCACTCTGGTTTTTCCTCGCGAAGCCCGCTCCAAGCCCTGGGTCAGAGACCAGGTCTGGCCTGACTTGCCAGGACAATGGCTGGCGGACCGCTGCCGCGGGGAAAAATGGAAGCGCATTGGAGTTTACGGCCTGAATTTTGTCATGGCCGTGCGCGACTACCGCGAACTAGCCAAGGCGCCTCTTGAACTCGTTCCCTTCGATACGGAGTTCGACATGGCCCGCGCCGTCAAGAGCGAGGAAGAGCTCGTGGAAATTCGCGAGGCCATGGACATCATCCTTGACGGTTTTTGGGCCCTCGTCGCCGCCTACGAACCGGGCAAAACCGAAGCCGAGATTATGGCCCCGGCGGTCGCGTGCTTCTTCGCGCGAGGCGCCGGGCCGCGCATGATGAACATTCTTCTCTCCGGCCAACGCGGCGAAGCCGATGCCGCCTTCAAGGTTCCTGGGAAGCGCGTCGTTGCCGCTGACGATCTTTTGCTCTATTCCCTCGAAATCACCGGCGCGGGCGGCTACTGGGTCGAATTCTCCCGCCCACTCGTCCGCGGGAAATTAAGCAACCGCACGCAAGCAATGGCGCAAGTTGATGCGCGCCGGGGAACTCGCCAGCAGCGTTCATCGCGCAGTCGCGGAAAAGTTCGTCAAACAAGGGTTTGCTCTTGGCCATCTTTCCGGTCATAGCATCGGCACAACGATGATCGAGTATCCCGCGATCGGCGCGGGGAGTGACGTCGTCTTGCAAGAGAACATGATTTTCTCGTTGCATCCGCAGGTCGTCGATCAGGACGGAAGGGTTTGTCTCTACACGCAGGACACCTACCGCGTCGGCAAGAGCGAAGGCGAATGCCTGGCCGATGTCCCTTGGAAATTCTTCACCGGCGCGGAGGCCAAAAAACGGGTGGCTTCATAGTCTTCCAGATTTGGGCTCGGCACGGTTGCGCACTTGCAAATTTTCGCTTACTTCGCGGAGATTCCGGGAGTTACGTGAAGATGAAAATTGCTGTCATCGGGTGCGGCGCCGTGGGAAGCATCTTCGCCGCCCATTTGGCCAGAGCCGCCGAAGCCGAGGTGTGGGCTTACGATGTCTGGAAGGAGCACATCGAAGCGATCCGCAGCAACGGCCTGCACATCTCCGGAGCGTCCGAGTTCACCGCTCGTCTGAATGCCACGAGCGATCGGAAGTCATTGCCTCGCTGCGATTACGGCATCGTTGCCACCAAAGCCATACATACGCGAGCCGCAATTGCGCAGGCCGCCCACGCCTTCGATGAAAACAGCGCCGTTTGTTCCGTCCAGAACGGCGTGGGCAATGAAGAAATCATCGCGGAGCACGTGAAGTATGTCATCCGCGGCACAACCTTCCCCGCGGGCCATCCCATTGCTCCCGGCCACATTGGGTTCGACATCAAGGGCGACACCTGGATCGGACCGTTCGAACCAACGAACACGCCCTATCTCAAAGTGGAGGAACTCGCCAGTCTCATTACGCGCTCCGGCATGAACACGATTCCGCTACAAGACGCCCGCGGCGCGCAATGGACGAAGCTCATTTTCAACGCGTCCACCAATCCAGTTGGCGCTCTCACCCTTCTTCATCACGGTGCCGCCACGCGCTTCGCTCCCACAGAGCAACTCTTCAACGATCTGATCGCCGAGGGCGAGGCTGTCGCCGCAAAACTCGGTATCAAACTTCACGGCGACCCGCGCCAACTCGTTCAAAAAGGGGCCAACGCCCCCGGAAAGCACCGCGCCAGCATGCTGCAAGATGTTCTGTCCAAGCGCCAAACCGAAGTCGATTTCATGAACGGGGCTATCACCAACTGGGGCGAAAAAGTCGGTGTCCCCACCCCGCTGAACAAGGCGCTATGGCAATTGATCAAGGGCCTCGAGCATTCCTGGCAGGACCCCGGCTAGAGGAGACCACGCAGGAAATGTCCATCCCATTCAATATCGGTGTTTTGCAGCTCAGCATGGAGCCGGTGCACGAAACTGTGGCCATGGCCAAAGCTTGCGAAGACGCGGGCTTTGACGCGTTTTGGATTGCTGAGGCCTATCCCTGGTGGCGCAAGCATGGCTTCGAGGCGCGTTCTTCGACCGCCATTCTCGCCGTCATCGCTGGACAAACGCGCCGCATGCAGCTCGGCTGGGGCATCATCTCACCCTACACGCGCCATCCCGTGCAGGTCGCCATGGAAGCGCGCGTCATGCAGGATCTCGCAGGTGACCGATTTCTCCTCGGTCTTGGCGCTTCCAAGATCTTCATGAAGGAAATCGGAGAGGGGGAAGGGGAAAAAGTCGGACCAGCCACCGTCATGCGCGAGAGCATTGAGATCGTCAAAGGCGTTCTCCGGGGCGATCCATTCGAATATCAAGGAAAAGTCTTCACCGCTTCCGTTCCGCCGCTGAAGCCGGACATGCACGCTAGTCGCAAGCTCCCGCCGATCTATGTCGCGGGGACCGGCCCGGTCATGCAAAAGATGTCCGGCTCCATCAGCGACGGCTTGCTCACGGCCAGTATCACCACGCCGGCATTTGTTCGCTACTCGCTCAAGAATCTCAATGAAGGCGCTCGCAAGGCAGGAAAGAATGTCTCCGATCTTGTGCTGGGTTCCGTCATCGTCGGCAGCATTGGCCGCGATTCCGCAAAGGGTAAGGAAGGCGCCCGCGAGCAAGCGGCCATGTACCTCGCCAATAAGGTGCAGAACATCAGAGGCTCCGCTGACACTTTGCTCGAATGCGCCGGCCTCACCTTTGAAGAGCTTCAGCCCGTCGCGGACGCGATGGAAAAAGGTGGCCGCAAAGCCGCCGCCAAAGCGGTGACCGACGAAATTCTGTGCAAAGTCTGCGCCATTGCCGGCACTCCCGACCAATGCATCCAGCGGATCGAAGAGTATCGCGCCGCCGGTTGCACGCACATCATGCTCGAAATCTGGGGCGACGACCGCACGGGTCAGGCCAAACTTTTCGGCGAGGCTGTTCTTCCGCATTTCAAAAAATAGCGTCAGAGCAGTTTTGCCCGCATAATCAGCAAGGATAGTTTCTTCTTTGGAGCTTTCATGCGACTCGTAACTTTCGAAAATCCCTCGCGCGCTTGGCGCATCGGCGCGGTAACCGGCAATGACGACCGCATCGTCGACCTTAATTCCGCCTGCGCTCTCCATCTCAAGGAGCATGAAAACGAACAGGCCTTCGAACGCTTGGCCGATGCGCTCGTTCCCTCCAACATGCGAGCGCTCTTCGAGGGTGGCGACACGAGCCTCAATGCGGCCGGCAAGGCCTTGACCTATGTTCTGGATCGCGGGATCAGAGCCGTAGGTGTTCACGGCGAGCCCCTCTCCTACTCTTCTTCGGAAGTTGTCCTCAAGCCGCCAATCGCTCCGAAAAAGTTTTTCCACACTGCGGGAAATTTTCGCGAACACCACGAAGAGGCCACCAAGGCGGGATTCTCGCATCCGGTCATGCCGTGGATCGTCTTCTTTCAGAATGTCGACGCCATCATCGGCCACGAAGAGCCGGTGATCTACCCCGAACACCTCACCCAGGAACTCGACTACGAATTAGAGCTCGCGGTGGTGCTCAAAAAAAGCGGCAAGCACTTCTCTTCAGAGGAGGCTGCCGGCTACGTCGGCGGTTACGTCATCTTTAACGACATCACCGCCCGCGACATTCAGCGCCGCGAAATGAAATCCGGCGTCTTCAGTTTCTGCAAAGCCATTGACACCTTCTGTCCGCTTGGCCCTTGGATCGTCACCGCCGACGAGATTCCAGATCCGCACAATCTCACGATGGAGCTGCGCGTCAACGGCCAGCCGCGCCAGCAATCGCACTCCAGCAAAATGTCCGTCAAGATTCCTCAAATCCTTTCCCACTATTCGCCGATGGGCTACAGCGCGGGCGATGTCGTTTCCACGGGCACGGTCTCCGGCGTCGCGGCATTCTCCGGTGATCCCAAAGCGTGGTATCTCAAGCCGGGTGACATCATGGAATGCGAGATCGAGAAGATTGGCATCCTGCGGAATCCGGTTATCTCCTGGGTGGGCGCTTACGGCCAAAAGCCCGTTGTTCTTGCCACGCAAGAGGCGTATCGCTAGGAATCGTCTATGTACCATGCAACGAATTCAGACATTTGGGTCAGCGAGCTCAATGCTCGTCCCGAAATTCGCGCCGCCTTCCCGCGCTCGACCGTCCGTTTCTACGACACAACCCTTCGCGACGGAGAGCAAACAGTCGGCGTCGTCCTCTCTCCTCAGCAAAAGCTCGAAATCGCTCGCAAGCTTGACGCACTAGGCATAAACCGCATCGAAGCCGGCTTTCCTCGCGTCTCCGCCGACGACGCCGAAGCCATCCAGCTCATGCTCAAAGCGGGCCTCCGCGCCGAGCTTTGGGGCTTTTCCCGCGCTGTTCGCGCTGACGTCGAAGAGCTCGTCCGCCTCGGACTGCGAGCTTCGGTCATCGAAGCCCCCACCAGCGATATCAAGCTGCGCGCATACGGAATCAGCCGCGACGAAGTTCTCATTCGCGTCACCGACGCCGTCTCCTTCGCGAAACAAAACGGCATCCGCATTGCATTCTTTGCTGTTGACGGCACGCGCAGCGATCCAGAATTTCTAAAAAGGGTCTACCTCAGTTCGCTGGAAGCAGGTGCGGCTGAGATCGTCGTCGTTGACACCATTGGCGCCTGCGGCCCTGAGGCCGTTGACTACCTCGTTCGTCAGGTCTGCGGGTGGGTAGGCTCCGGTGTGCCCGTTCATTTTCACGGTCACGACGACTTCGGCATGGCCACCGCGTGTGCCATCGCTGCCATCCGCGCCGGCGCTTCCTGGATCCAAGGCACCATCAACGGAATGGGCGAACGCGCGGGCAATGCCGACATCGGTGAAATCGCTCTGGCCCTTCGATGCCTTTAT
>WNFE01002081.1_pt1 | contig 14691 bp, 12 predicted proteins | sample 5400451 | NCBI WGS metagenome assembly WNFE01 (sample SAMN13153344, study PRJNA577476) | soil metagenome | isolation source: 200 cm saprolite under Douglas fir tree site 2 hole 2 | place: USA:California | collected 2015-04-18 | reverse complement strand
CGTGCTCGAAGACCGCCGGTGATTTTGTATCTCGACACCTCCGCGGTGGTGAAGTTGTACGCCACCGAACCGGGCAGCGCCGAGACCGAGCGGCTTGTCACGGCGTCGCGGCAAGTCGCCAGCAGTCTTATTGCCTATGCTGAAACACGGGCGGCGCTAGCCCGCAAGTTTCGGATGCGGCAGATGAAGCAGAACGAATTCAATGCTCGCAAGGACGAATTCGAGCTTCATTGGGCCGGCTTCTTCAAATTGCCAGTCGATGCGCGAGTCGTCAGACTCGCTGGCGAATTGGCGGAGAGATTCGGTCTAAGAGGTTACGACGCGATCCATCTCGCAACCGCCGATCAACTGTATCGGCAAACCAGATCGCCGATACGGTTCGCATGCTTCGATTCGGCACTAAATGCCGCCGCTTCAAGACTCGGGTTGAAGGTTGCGGCAGGCTGAGCAGGCCCCAGCGACTGTGGGGACTTTTGTGGGGACCCTCGATCGCTTTCAGTATTATCCGATAGCGTCCGGAATTCCGCCGGGAGAGCGAGAAACCCCTTGGCGCCGTTGAGTTTGAGGCATATCGAGCGCTACGAAGCGATACCGGCGAAATTCGCACTTTTACGCTTGGGGTGCGTGTGGTCGCCGGTTCAAATCCGGCCGCCCCGACCAAACTAAAATCCCGTAAATTCAAGGCTTTTTCCGACTGGTGATTCGGTAGGACTCGACCCACAGGGGAAAATTGTGCCCAATTTTGTACCCTCCCCGCACAATCTTCAAAAGGGTGGACGAATTCGGTCCTCCGCTCCAGCGTCGCAATTGCCTCCCGCCGGGCTTGGACGCGGATGTGCGCGTAGCGGGCCAGCATTCGGTCGTTTACGTGTCCGGCCAGTTGGCGGATGGTCTCGACGGACACGGCTGGATTTTCTGCCAGCCGGGTCACGAAGGTGTGGCGCGCGTCGTAAAAGCGGCACGCGACCCCGCTTCTTCGCCGCACGGTTTCGAATGCGCCCTTGTAGCTCCACTGGCCCATAGGGCGGTTCGGGTCAACGTCCCAGATCAGCGGTTTGCGGCTGTTGCCGGCGAAACCAACACGATGAAACGGGAAAACGTAATTGTCCAGCCCAGCATCGGGAAAGCGTGAGAGCCAAACCGTAAGTGCGCTGCATACACGATTGGTGAGAGGCACGACTCGTCCCTCACCACTCTCGGTCTTAGACCGCGACACGACGATTTCACCCTGGGCAATCGCACCATTCTTCCAGCGCAGCGTCAGATCGCTCCGGCGAAGGGCGCGGCTCTCCGACGGCCGAAGGCCGGCATCGAGCGACAGAACGAAAAACGGATACAGGACCGGTGAAGGACTCCGCGAAATCGCATCGAGGAGTTTGTCTTCCTCCTCGAGCGAAAGGGCACGTCCGGAGTCGGCTCTCTCTCGCAAAAAACGAACACGACCGGCGAGCGGCATCCAGCAGCTGCAGTGTTTGAGGATCTGCCTCAACGTCGCGACTTCACAATTTACCGTTCGCGCCGAAAGCCCCTCACCTAGACGCTTTCGCTGGAGGGCCGCAATGTCGTTGAGCGTGATGTCAGAAACGAGCCTCTCGCCGAACTCGCGCGCGAGCTTGCGGGAATACTGTTCGTAATACACCTTACCCAGCGGCGTCAGAGCGCTTTTGGACGCCAGCCATTCCTTCGCGGCTAGCGCGAATAGCGGCAATCGTTCACGTTTCGTTATGCGGTTGAAGCCCAGTTCAAGGTCGCGCCGACGCGCTCGTTCCGCCTCGCGCGCGACCGTCTTCGAGTTGGTCTTGGCCGACTCTCGGATAGGCTGCCTCTGAAAGAGGAACTTGTACCAGTACGTCTGGCCTCGTTTGTAGACGCTCATCGTCGCTTCTACCTCAACTCACGAACCTGCGGAGCTTACGCCGCCCGGTCACTCGCTTCCGCCAGATAGCGGCGCACGTCGCTATCGAGCAGGACAACTCGCCGCCCGAGATGCGCAGCCTTAAGCCGTCCGCGCTTCACCTCAAGGCGAAGAAAAGGAACTGATACGCTCAAGCTGCTCGCTAGCTCTTCAAACGTCCAGCCGAGCTTGGGACTTTTCGACTTTTGCTCCTGGTCCATCGTGCCACCTATTTGGTTAGAATTGCGTGCGGCCTGTAGAAGAAAGGAAGAAGCGAACCGCGCATCATCCAGCATAGATCGATTGTCGTGAAATTGTCAAATTCCACAATATCAGCAATATGCTGACGATTTCACGATTCGGTCAGCAAGCCCAAACGCAGGAGCCGGACCCGCGCGGCCTGCTCGGAGACCTGGCAACGTCGCATAACCCGTTGCATCAGTGCGCGGCCCAGATCCGAATCGGCTTGCAGGGGCGGGATTTTGCCCTCCCACATCGCAATCTCACCAGCCCACTCGAAGAGATAGGAGCGCGGCATCAGCAGCGCGCCGCCGATGTGATCCGCCTGCCATTCCATCCAGTCGTTCTCGGGGGCGGTGCCGACCGTGTCGCGATAGCAAGTCCAGCACGGCGAGGCCGGACGTGTCGGGTCTTGTTCAGGCTTTCGCCACAACGGCGCGTGAAACCAGACGTGCCCGTATTCGTGAGCGAGGGTGAATCGGAGGCGGTTATGATAGCGGGTAGCGGCCAACCGCTGAGAAATCTTCACGTCCGGGTTACGGTGAGTAAAGTAGTCGGTGTAGCCGTCGATGTTTTCCGGAAGGTCCGCGTACAGATCGAGGTCGTTGGCTTCGCGCTTGATGATGCGGATTATGTCACTCGTTGGGATCGGCAGCCTGAAACCGCCGGCGTGTTGATCCATGAACCCCGCGATGATTCGCTCGCAGCGTTCGTCAAGCTCTTCCGGCTTGAAGTAGAAACGCTTGATCGGACGTCCGAGCGGATCGCGAAGCAACTTCATTTTCGCCTGCCGGTCGGTTTTACTCCTAGCGCCCTGCGGAACGCGCGATAGGCGGCTTCGAGCCGCTCCTGGTCGGCCTTGGTTTTTACGTCCGGGGTCTGGCGGTTCGCATGAAAGTACAGCACATCGGGCGAGATACCGACAATCTTTGCCATCTGCTCGATCAGGTAGTCCTCGGGCGGATAGCGGTGATCGTGCTCAACCGCGTTCAGGTAGGGTGGGTCCACGGGACGCCCATCTTCACGCTTTAAGCGGGCGGCGAGTTCTCTCTGCGTGAGTCCCGCTTTTTTTCCGGGCTTCCCTAAGCACCTGGCCGAAAGCCTTCATATTAGCCTGCTCCGTTTGAGTAAGCGTCACCTCCTCGTTAAAGAATATCGAATCGCACAGGAAGTTTCATCGAAAGCCACAATGTCTCAATTACGAAAATCCACAACGAAGGAATAGGAGCAGCGCCCGCGTACCCTCTCGCGTCGCGCAAGGGACGTGCTTTGACTGGGTTGTGCGCGTATTTTAAAGGCGCGCTCTCCTCAACCGGATCCGGGAGAGCGCGCAGGATTTTGCGACGCGTTCGCGGAACGCTGCACGGCGTGACGAGCGCAGCGTCCGGCGTGAAGCGGGCGGCGCGCCGTGCCAGTGAAGCGAGCGCCACCATTTTCGGCGGCGAGTGGCCCGCCGGTCACCTTCGCATGCCGTAGCTGCGATTTATGGTACGACGTTGCTCATCGGGCACTATGGTGTACGCGGGACCAGCGACGCGCTCGAGCTCGAGCGCGAGGGATTTCTCGCGTGTCCGACTGACCGTGCGTCCAAGTTGCGCGCGGTCGTCGGTGAAGATCATGAGCGCGTCTCGTGCGCGGCTAATCGAAACATAGAACTGCTTGCGGTTGACCAGTTCGGGCGAGAGTCGCGTGTCGATATCGACGATGACTCGGTCAACCGTCGCGCCCTGGGCGGAGTGAGAGGTGGAGGCGTAGCCGTGGTCAATGTGTCGCAGGCGATCGCACGCAGCTTTCAGTTGTTTGCCATCATCGAGCCGCATCACCGCGCGGCCGAAATGAATGGATTCGATCGTGGCGAACTCGCCGTTGGCGACGCCGAGCGCTCGATCAGGTGCGCGGAATTGGATGCGGTCGCCTCGTGACAAGATTCGTTGTTCCTGGCGGAAGACTTCGACGCCGAAGAGCCGAAGGGGATTATATTCTATGCGGCGTCCCTCGGCGGTTTTTACCGCTAGCAGGTTGGCGTCGCGATCCACGGCTTCAACCCGGGCGTAGTCGCCCTTGGCAACGGCGAACTGCCTGCTTCCGCGAGTGAAGCGCACCACGTTGCCTTCTTCGTAGTTGTAGGCAATTGCCCGCTGCGAACCGGAAAGGCCGCGATTCACCAGAATCGTGTGCTCTTGACCCGCGGGCGCGACCTGCCCGCGCGCGGTCAGTTCCGCGCGAATGGCCTTGTTCAACTCGCGGCGCTCGTCGTTTGCCGGGCTGACCACCAAGACACGCTTACCGGCTTGATGGGCGGCAGCGTAATCGCGCGCAATCTGCTTGCGGCGCTCCTTAATATCGGCGACCTCTCGGATGTCGCCGCGGCGCTCAAGAATCAGCAACGATTCTGATATTTCGCCGTTGGCGGCTCGCTCCACGGCCTGGCGAAGCTCGGGGTCGCGCTGGCGGCGAATCGTGTCCAAGCGCGCCACTGTCATTCCGACCTGTTGCATCTGAAAGATGGGGCGTCCAGATTCGATTGCGTGATGCTGGCGCTGGTCACCGACGAAGATCAGCCGTGCCACGCCCTCATCACTTGCCTTGTGGAGCAGGCGGTTAACCTGGCGGGTGGGGAGCAGACTCGATTCATCGATGATCCAGATCTGCTTTGGTCTTGGGGGGTCACGTTGTGATTGGCTCTCGAGGAGACTCGCCAGAGTCGTCGCAACGATGCGTGCCTCCACAAGCGACTTGACGGCGCGGGTAGTCGGCGCGAAGCCGTACACGGCGTAGCCCTGTTGTTCTGCGAATTCGCGGATCGCACCGACCGTGGTGGTTTTCGCCGCACCCGCACGGCCTTCGATTGAGGTGATCCAGTCGTTCGACGAAAGCATCACATCGGCGGCCCTCGCCTGATCCGAAGCCAATTGGCGTTGGCTGGCCCATAGGCGGATGTCGCTCGATGATCCGACTGCTGTGACTTTCGACTGGCCGGCACGCATGATTGCGATATTCTCGCGCTCAAGGGCGATCATCTCGGGCGTGGTGTAAGTCCCTTGCGGCGAGTTCGCGCTCTGACCCGCCGCGATCAAGCGGCCACCTTGCACGAACCGCTCGCTCTCGGTTCGAATCTGACCGAGTTGCACGCTTCCCATCGCATGCTGCAGGGCTTTTGCTTCAAGCCCCCGCCGATCAATCACCGCCTCGCGCTGCGTGTTTTCGTCTATGCTCTGGCGGATAGCTTCTCGCGCTTTCTCTTCGAGTGTGGGTACGGACCTGTGCCGCTGGACGAACCGTCGCTCGAACCCAATGCCGTATTGTTGCGCGCGTGAGCGCCACTCGGCTTTGAGGCTTTCTTCGTCGCGCTGATCCTTCGATAGCCTGGTTTGATGCGCGATGTTCTGGGCCGCCCCGGCTCCTGTCAGCCCTGAGCGCGCCATCGCCCGCTCAATGTCCTGGCGACGGCGCGAGAAGGCCATCACCTGCTCGCGCGTGTAGGCGTCAAGCTCCCAGCGACCGTCCTGGCCGCCGACCCTGATTCCGTATCCGAGCCGTTGAACCTCGTAGGCCAATTCGGACCGATAGACCGCGCTTGCGAAAGTCTGCGCACGATAGATCTCGATCGGATCGAGCCCGCGCCACTCCCCGTCCGGACGACGGGTCATATTGGCGATGACGACGTGGGTGTGAAGATGCGGGTCGGGGCCGTTGCCGTCTTCAACTCCGCTCGCGGGGCGGGCGGCGATGTGATCGAAGCTCGCGGCGACGATATTGTGGGTCACGACCCATTCGCTCCCACCGCGGCGTCGGGAAAGCGCATATTGCTCAAGCTCTTCCAGCGCGCGGCTGACTGCTTTCCGGTGAGCCTCGATTATTTGATGATCTTCTCCAACGAGGCCTTGAATGCTGACCGACTTCGGCGCGTTGAAGGTTGCGTCCCAGCCGGCGCGCCGATCCTCATAGCCATTGGCCTTGTGAACGAGCACCTGGCCCGAAGCACGGCGAAGCCCGTGCAATACAGCACGGAAGTCTTCACTCACAACCTCACCAGTCAATCCAAGCTCGTGAGCACCACGACCGAACCACTGCCCGACTACCCGCTGTTCTTGGGTGTAATAATCGTCGTGGGAGTACTTCTCTTCGTAATAGGTTTCGGCTTGGGCGGCGGTCAGCGCGCCTTTGGACATTACCAGCATTAGTCCTGAGTCCTCACCGGCGCGTCCCCTGTCCCGTTCGATGGAATCCGTCCGCGAGTGATCATCAGAGTCGCAAATCCGTCGCTTGGCTTAGTGCTGACCTGTCTCGGAAGAGCGCGCGGAATGAACTCGACCTGTCGCCTGCTCGGAACGCACAGCTTCACTTTGACGCGAGTGCGGTCGAGTCCTGCGATGCAGAGATAGCCTTCGAGGCGCGGTAACCGCTGGATCTCGGAGGCCATCACGACCGGCTCGCTTCGCCGCGACGGATGGGTATTGAAACGACCGCCGTGCTCGGTCGTACTTATTCCGATCTCGTCGCGGAGCGACTCGCGCTCGCCGATCTGGCGCGCGATGAAGGCGGCGGTCTCGGGCTCGTCAACCCGCAGCAGCAGCTTGGTCGAAGGCATCGACGCGGCACCGCTGCCTGTTCGTGCCCATAGATCCGCCGAAGTTGGGCGATGCTCTGCAAGCCGAGGATGGCGGCGAGTCCATGCTTTCGTCCTCGGGTGATCAGGGTCTCAAGCTTCGCCTGGCGCCCGAGCGTCGGCAGCTCGTCGACCACGATCCAGACCCTGCGGCGATGGTTGGAGTTGAGCAGTCGGCCGACGATGAGGTCGAGCCAAAGGTTCGCAAGCGGCAGTGCCGCCGTACTGGACTCGTCGCGCAACGTGAGGAAAAGCCAGCCTTCCAGATGCCCGGCCCATTCGAGCGCGCTCCAAGAGGGGCGGCCGTCAGGCGGCGGCAAGTATAGGAAAGGGCGGGTGGCGTTGGCGACGGTCGCGATGATTCCGGCGCCCTGCTCGTGCGCGCCCGGATCGATCAGGCTGTAAGCCGGCGTGCCGGACAGCGTCTGCTTCAACTGATCGCGATTGAGTTCGAGCAGCGTGGGGATGCTCTGTGGCTCGCGGCTAGTCGCGAGCCCGAGCAGGCTCTCTAACAAGGTCCGGCTGGACTGCCGGAAGAAGTGATCCGAGCCGCTCTCGTATCCGTGGAGTGGTTCGGGAATCAGCGAAGCAGCGAGTGTGGCCGCGTCGGGTGGGTAGTAGCGCTCAGACAATTCCAGCCACGGCGACCAGTAGGGACAGCGCTCGTCGACCGGATTCAGGATCAGGTCCCTGCGCGCCGGCCGGTAGAATTCCCCGACGTATTCGCATTCGGGATCGACCACTATCGCGAGCTCGCCGCGCGCGTGGATCTGGCGGAGTAGCGCGCGGATTGCCATCGACTTTCCCGCTCCGGTCGCGCCCGTGATCAGGAAGTGCTCGCATTCCATTGAACGCGGAAGGTCGACCCCAGCCAGGTTGACGCCAGCACAATCGCCAGGCAAAGCGGTGCGCCGCAGCTCACGCGCCAGCCGGCGCGGCGCAATCAATCTGATACCCCGTACTTGAGTCCCTTCGCCACGATTCCCTGGATCATGGAAAAGAAGATAGGCGACCGCGCCAACGGCCCAGCTAGCGGGCAGCACGCTCCAGAGGCTGTAGAAGGCGCACCACTCGCCGAACGAGCGCCCCGTATAGAAGCGCCAGTTCAGGTACGCATACATGCTGCCGATCGTGGCCCGGCCGCCGCCGTAGGGGAGCGACAGGAAGTACAGCGGGACCTTCTGGGTGAAGAACCAGGCGAGTATCCAGCGGCCAAAGTATTCGTGCGCACCCGGCCCTGACGTCCGGCCGGTCCAGTACCAGACAAGGAAGAGATCCGAAGCCGCCCACACCAAAATCCAGAGCAGCTGGATTCGGAGATACAACCGGAACAGCGTACCGGCTGAGGCACGACTCAATTCATATCGGATCGCGGTTCGCGACAAACTCATGACCAGTTTCTCCCGCTGAGACGCTGGATGTAGCGCTCGGCTTCGGCCTGAGCAGTTTGCCGAATCCGGTCGGTGATTTCGGAACCAACCTGGTTGTCGAGCAGGTGCTGCAAAGTGAGCCGTGTGCGGGTCAGATCGAACAAAATTTGGTCAAGGCGTTGCTGGCTCGATGCGCCGCTACCGATGATGGGCTGCAGGCCTTGCTCTCCCCCGAAGCGCTCGGCGAGCATCGCGCGGATTAGTTTCCGCGCGGCGATTCCTCTGGCCCGCGCCACTCTCTCTATGCGTTCCAGCAACGCTGGCGCCAGTCGAATCGTGTATGGAATCTCGGCCATCAGACTTCTCTTGATTTGCTTGCGGCGTATACGCCGTATACTTCAATGATTCCGCCGACTTAGGCTGACGTGCTTCGCAGGGGTCTCCGCGCCGTACTCGCCCGCGTGTACGGAGAAGCACCTGGACTCACGGCACTTTTCGATGGTCCGTGTACGGCTCGGTACACATCCTTCATCAAAACTGATGAGTGACGTGTCAGTCGTAAACACGTGCGAAGCACGTCAGCCGGTACCTCGTCGAGGTGGGTCATGCCGGTGCTTTGGTGCTGCCGTTGGTTGAGGTGGGAACCGGGGCGCGTCGCAGTTGATTCCCGTCAGCGGAGCGTGCCCACGACTGGAACTCACGGTCAGCATCGAGGAAGGTGTGGAGTATCTCCGAAATCAGCATGCGAGGGTCAACAGCTTCGCCGTGAAAGTGCTCGTAGTACTGCGTGTAGCGTTCTAGGCTGGCGTTCAGGTCGCCAGTCAGCGTGACGCGGACTTGGACTGAGCGAAGTGGCTTTGTGATGCGTGCGAGTTTCATATCGACCTCCAATCTGCGGAGTTTTGAATTGCTTCGAAGTCGGCTCAGGGAAGGACGTAATTCAGCAGCTTGACCACGGTGAGCGCGGTGCAGCCGCCGAGTGCGGATCCGAACAGGCGGCCGGCCTGTTCGTCGCGACCGCCAAGCGCATAGAGAAGTACTGCGCCGCTGAATGCGAGCGCGATTGCTGCTGGAGCTACGATGCTGAGCAGCATGTCCTGCAAGACGAGGAGCGTCTGGTCCCACGGCAGCGCGGCGGTTGCCGCTTGGCACGGTGCTGGAGAGAAGGATGTTACGGCCATGGTCACGCCGACGCTAGGCAGAAGAAATCTCGTTCGCATTGAGTTCATCGGATTTGTTCTTGAACAGGTCGATAATTATGAAATTACATAATCAACGACTTCAATCAAGACGGGATTTTTTCGCGGAACAAGCTGATGGCTGGAGTTGGCCTGACGGTAGACGTTGTGAGGATGGGTTATGAGGCCGTGCGGAGGCGCGGGTCTTGGCTGGTTTGCCTACTGTGCGCGGAAGGTTTCCTCGAACTAGAGCGGGAAGGTGGGGAGGCAGGGAGCAGTTCCACCCGCCAATGAGTCCAAACGGAGCCCAAAAGTATGGGGACATTGGGGACTCCTGCTCGGCGGTCACTGCGCTCTTGATTTGCCTCCGCATGGTCTGGAGGCGCACCTCAGGCATGGCATCCGCTTTGGAGCGTCGCGCTTAAGATTCATACAGAACGACTCCATGAAGCCTCGTGGACTCGTCATTCACGTTCCAAGGGCTCGCAACGGCCGAGTCGACTGCCCGCGAACACGGACGGACTCGTCCAGCCCGACGATGCCTTCGCCGCGAGACATCTTTCCGCTCGCGGTTTCGCATGCCGACAGCACGACAAGATTCGCGTTTAGCCGATGAGTATCGATTAGAAATCCGTGTGCCAAAGTGACCAATAGACATCACAGTCCACTTAGGGCTCGGCTCCGAAACGCTTTCGGATCGCACCGCGGCCCAAGTGGCTGAGCTGTTGGGATCCCGATTATGGACCAGCCGCTTGCAGCAACAGCGCAATCTGATCCACTGACTCGTGTACGGCAAAGCTTGCTGAATCCTCAAACTAGAGCGTGGTGTCGGGATCGGCGGTTATCATTTGAACTTGGGCAATGTTCACGATGACCCTCTGACCCGACTGACCATCGGAGAGTTTAATCCATCGATCCATGATACTCCGGCTGAACAGCATGCGCTGACCGCACAATCTGCGCTCTTCAGCCGCTCAACTCATCGAGCAGCGCCTTCGCATCTTTCAAATCGGGCAGGTCGAAGCCTTCGGTGAACCAGCCGTAGATCTCCGCGAGCATCGCACGCGCTTCATCACTTCGTCCTGTTGCAGACAGGAACCGAGTTAGGCTCATCGCGCTGCGCAGCTCCCAAGCCTTCGCACTCATCTTTGCGGCCGACGAGATAGCGTCGCGAAAATCGCGTTCCCCGAGCCCCGGTTGGCCGAGATTCAGATGGAGTTCGCCTCGAACTCGCTGCGCCTCCGGACGGTCTTCGCGCTGGTCGGGGTTCATCTGCAGTGCTTGCTCGACCGCCTCGAGCGCTTTTTTGGTAGCACCATCCAGCAGCTGCACCTCTGCTAAAAGTAGATAAAAGTTGGTGATGCCGAGGCGCAGCCCGGAATCAACCGCCGCCACTATACCCTGGCGAACAAGCGCGATCCCCTCGGTGACCTGACCCCGTTCTGCTCGCGCTCGACCAAGAATGCAGTACGCAGTGGGTCGCAGATGCGGAAAGTCATATTCCTCTGCGAGCTCAACCGCACGACGCGCCAACTCGTCTGCCAAGCCGTAATCGCGTAACAAAACCCGGAGTTGCGCCCCGCGACAGCTCGACAGCGCTGTGCGATATGGATTAGCTCCGACTCCTGCGTTCATCATGCTGGCCTCACGCTTGCGCGCGGTATCAGCTAGGCCTAGCATCCACGCGTTCCTGCTTGCCATCGCTAATGTCGCGATCTTTGCTTCGACCAGTCGTTCATATTCGGCGTCGTTACACACTTCAGACCACGCAGAGAAGTTCCTTTCGCTGCCGACGAGGTCGCCGCAATGATGCCGCGCGATGACCTGAAAACTGTGCGCGGATGCAACAAGGGACGTACTCCTCGCGCGAAGAGCCGAATCTAGCGCCCTGTCAGCGAAAGCTCGGGCCGCCGATAAACTACCAACGTGGAGCGCGGCCAAGAATTGGGCTCCGGAGGACTGGCTTAATCTGCTGACGTCGCCCCCCTTTTCGGCTATCCTTGCGACGAGTTGGGTAGCTGCTATCGTCTCAGTCGCGGCGTAACCTCTCGAAAGCCGAAGAACGACGAGCATTGCCTGTCGGAGATCCAGTTCGCGGCTGTCGCGTTCTGGCGATTCGGTAAGCTCGCTCAGCGATTCCAAAGCGCGCGTAAGATGGTGTGTGGCTTCAGCCATCGCGCTCCGTGCGACGGCAAGATCTCCCGCTCTTTGCCATGCAGCGATAGCCAGCTCGACTTCCCCTGCCTCGCTCCAATGACGCGCTAGGACTTCGGGATGGGTCTCTTTGATGACCGGGAACTGCTCGTCGATCGTGCGCGCCACGCGGAGATGCAGTTCCTTGCGGCGGCTCTTGAGCAGCGCCTCATACGCTGCATCGCGGATCAGCGCATGCTTGAATTGGTAGGTCGCTTCCGGCGCGATGCCGCGCACGTACAGCAGTTCCGCATTGGTAAGGCTGCGCAGCGCACGTTGCAGGTCCGCTTCCCCCGTCGGATGGACCGCATGGAGCAATTCGTAGGAAAACTCGCTGCCGAGTACCGCGCCGACCTGAGCGACTTCCTTCGCCGGTCCAAGCCGATCGAGTCGCGCCATCAGCGAATCATGCAGCGTCGCCGGGATCTCGCGGCCTGTGAGCGTGGCGTCGCCGCTTTCGAGCACCGCCTGCGTAAGCTCCTCGACGAACAGCGGCACCCCGCTAGTGCGCTCGACCACGGCAGCGATCGTCCCGTCGGACAGCGCCTTCTGCGCTCCGATTTCACCGACCATCGTGCGCACCTGGCGCGCGCTCAATCGATTGAGCGTGAGCTGCGTATGATGTGCGCGCAGCGGCCGTGCCGCGCGGAACTCCGGCCGCGCCGTGTACAGGAGCAGCAGCCGCGCGGTCGCCCCTTGCTCGACGAGAAGCTCGATCAACTCCAGCGTCGAGGGGTCCGCCCAGTGCAAGTCTTCGGTCGCTAGCACCAGCGGTTGTGCCTTTGCGGACCCGAAGGTCCACGCGACGAGCGTGGCTTAGAAGCCGCTTGCGTTGCTGGTCGGGCGGCATCCTCAACGGCGGATACTTATCGCCCAGCGGCAATCCCAGCAGCGCCGCAATCAACGGCACACCCTCGTCGATTTCGATTCCAGTGGCGGCGAGCGAGGCTTCCAGGGCCGCCAGCCGCCGCTCATTGTTCTGGTTACTGTGCCAATGGAAGGTCTGCTGCAACATGTCAGCGACCGCATAAAAGGGCGTGTTCTGAAAGAAGGCGGCAGTCGCGCATTCGAGCCAGGTATGCCGCTCGGCAACGATCCGGTCGCGAAACTCCTGCACCAGGCGCGACTTGCCGATCCCGGCTTCGCCAACGATAGTGATTACCTGGCCTTCGCCCTCGACCACACGTTCCCAACGGCTCTGCAGCAGGCGTAACTCGTCCTCGCGCCCAACGAAGTGCGTCAGCGCGCGCGTGGCCGCCGCCGCGGCGAGTCGTCCGCGCATCCCGCTCGGCCGAACGATGCGATAAAGCTGGATCGGTCGCTCGATCCCTTTGAGCGTCTGTGCGCCAAGCTCTTCGACGATGAACAGTCCCGAGATCAGCCGATGGGTGTCGCCGGTCACCACCACGGTGTCGGGCTCGGCCGCCGCCTGCACGCGCGCCGCGATATTGGCGGTATCGCCGAAGGCGTCAACCTCCTTGCCTGCGCCCGCGCCCACCACCACCTGACCCGAATCAATGCCGATCCGGACCGCCAACTTGGTATGTGCAGGCTGTTCGTTGAGCTGCGCGATCGCGTCAAGGATGGCAAGGCCAGCGCGAGCCGCACGCTCGGCGTCATTGTCGTGCGCCGCGGGGTAGCCGAAGAAGGCCATAATCCCATCGCCGACGTAGCGCATGACTTCGCCACCAAAGCGTGTTATCGCCTCCGCGGCTGCGCGCTGATAGCCCGCCACCGTTGCGCGCCATTCCTCGGGGTCGAGCTGAGCAGTCAGCGTCGTCGAGCCGACCAGGTCGCAAAACAGAATCGTCAGATGCCGCCGCTCACCGGCGACCTCGCGCGCCTCGACGAGCCGGGTCGCCGCGACGGCAGGGCTGACTTGCGCACCCAGCGGAGCGCCGCATTCGCCGCAGAATTGTTCACCCGGCAAGTGGGAAGCGCCGCATTTGGGGCATGCCGTCGCCAGCGGCGAACCGCACGATGCACAGAACTTTCGTCCTTCGCGATTGGCGGTCCAGCATTTCGGACACTGCATAAGTCCCCCCGCGTCGCTCAGCTGGACAACTCGTCAAGCAGCGCCTTGGCGTCCCTCAGGTCGGCGGTGTCGAAACCCTCGGTGAACCAGTTGTAGATCTCAGCGAGTATCTTGCGCGCCTCGTCGCGACGACCCTGCTTGTCGAGCAGCCGCGCGAGACTCGTCGTCGCGCGCAACTCCCATAACTTCGCCTCTTGAGAACGGGCGACGGCGTTGGCCTTATGAAAGCAGTCTTCAGCCTCCGCCAAACCTTCCAGGCCGGTTCGCTGTGCCAGCTCTCCCTTCAAGCGCCAGAGTTCCGCTTCCGGCAGGCGCTCCGCAGTTTTGCGCACCTGGGCCAGCGCTTCGTCCACAACGACAAGACCCTCTGCCGGCTGTCCGGCTTTTAGGTAGGCATCGGCGAGATATCTGAGATAGAAGGGTCGGAACAACACAGCCCCAGTAGCCCGGCAGGCATCGAGCCCTTGCCGAATCCGCGCGATCCCCTCGCCGGTTCGCCCCTTCTGGGCCATCGCGGCGCCCGCGTAGATGGTCGCCTGACCCAAGAAGTTGACTAAGCCCTGCTCGTCAGCGATCGCTATCGCTGCCTCGCTTAGCTCCTCCGCCCGATTCGTTTCGTGGCGAAAAAGGTGAACTTCACAGGTATTGATTAAGGCCAGCACCAGACTAAGTGGATGGGATACCTCTCTGGCCAAGGCGAGCAGGGCGCGCGTTTTCTCCAGAGCCTGATCTACATAACCGAGGAGCGGCAAAGTCCAACATACTCTGCCTAAGCAGAAAACGCCCGGATCGATCCCGTAAAGGAAGGCGTGCGACCGATGTTGCTTCGGGTCATAGAGTCTCAGGGCTTCCTCGAATTGAATCTGTGCCGGCTTCAGCGCACCCTGAAGCCACAAGGTGTTGCCGAGCGCAAGGCGCGCTTCCAGCAGATGCCCGGTATCGTTTTCACTCTCGGCAAGACTGACGAGTTGCTGAGACAATTCGTGTGCCCGCAACGCCTCTCCGCGCACGAGATAGACCGAGCGCAAGCCAAATAATATGGGAAACTGCAGCGAAGCCACATCCGGCCGCTGAGAGAGCTCTCGGGCGCGGAGATAGGCCTGCTCAACCTCGTGCGAAGCATTGCCCTTCGTCGCGATCAAAGCTGGACCGAGCATCGTCTGTAGGCTCAA
>WNFE01006882.1_pt1 | contig 14695 bp, 9 predicted proteins | sample 5400451 | NCBI WGS metagenome assembly WNFE01 (sample SAMN13153344, study PRJNA577476) | soil metagenome | isolation source: 200 cm saprolite under Douglas fir tree site 2 hole 2 | place: USA:California | collected 2015-04-18 | reverse complement strand
TCGTCATAAGAAGGAAACGGAAAATAACGATGAGTGTTTCTGGGAGCACTTATCGCATTAGTAACCAGAGCAGTACCATCAAAGAGGCTAGCAATCGCGTTTTCTTTACCAGACACCTTGTAGTCGAAGCATTCTTTTTCAGATTTGCTTACCTTTACAAAAAGAAAGGAATGTGTTAGTCTCACCTGCAGTAGGGAGAGTTGTTATGCTTGAGGCAAATATCATCTATATCCGGCTTCTATTGCTCATTCCCACCCATCTTCAACCCGCGGTCACGCTGTTGATCGGTGGAGTATCCGCATTCCTACTTGCCTTTATCCTCACGTTTCTAGTCAAAGCTTTCTGTTATAAGGTAGGCTGGCTCGACAAACCCGCCGCCCGCAGGGTACATACGAAAGCTGTACCCCGCCTGGGCGGCGTCGCCATATTCCTGGCTTTCGTTATCGCATCATTGTTTTTTTATACTCCTGGTCTAAACCTCAATGCGCATGCCAACGAACTCACAATTTACTGGTTGCTGATTGCTGCAGGAGCACTGCTGGTAGTTGTGCATGCGTATGATGATATATTGGGGCTTGGTCCTTGGCCTAAACTCCTTGCTCAGACGATAGCCGTTATTATCATTCTTGGCCCATGGATAGATGGGACTTTCCATGGTATTTTGCTTTTCACTTTTAATAATCCCTTTGGCGTTGAACATTTCAATCCCAACTTGCCGTGGTATCGTGAACCTACACTTTTTCTAGTCGTACATAACAGTGACATTGCCCTTGCGGCTATTCCTGCCATCCTGTTTACCTGGTTCTGGACTGTGGGCATGATGAATACCGTCAATCTCATTGATGGGCTGGATGGTCTTGCAACCGGGGTAGTAGGCATTACAGGACTTTTCATTACCATTATTAGCTTTATCCTCGGCCAGCAGAGCATCGCAGTCCTTTCGGCGATCTTTACAGGGGCTGTTTTCGGTTTTCTGCCTCACAACTGGAATCCAGCCAAGATTTTCATGGGTGATAGTGGCTCGATGTTTTTAGGATTGGCGTTGGCGGTCCTTTCGATTATAGGAGGGGCAAAGCTTGCACTTGCCCTGATGGTACTTGGGGTGCCTATCCTCGATGTCGCCGTGGTTATGATCAACCGTGTGCGACGTGGTCAATCTCCCTTGCACTATGACAAAACGCACCTGCACTACCGTATGATGGCAACGGGACTGAGCGTCAAGCAGATATGCTTACTGTTCTATGGACTGACGCTGATGTTTGGGCTACTTGCTCTGAATCTTTCACGCATTTACAAATTTGTTGGCCTCGGCCTGGTGGGTCTAACGATGCTCGTATTGATCATCTGGATTGACTATCGTCAACGCCAGCAAGGTACTCCTATTAAGTTAGGTGGTCGTGAGCCAGAACCAAATGGCAGTAACGACAAAACCACAGAGAAGGTGGTCATTGATGGCGGACAAGATGGAGATACAGACCAAATATGTGTAAAAATAGATCACAAGGAAAAGAATGCACTGCCCTGGTGACGATCCCTCCTACATAATCACGCATTGATGAACATGCACAATAAGTAAATCAGTGTGGAATTACAGAGCTAATGATCAGCCAGAACTTTTCGTTATCTTCATTTGATGCTGCTTTGAATAGACAGGGAATAGTGCCGATGCAGTGTTCTAATAATTATGATAGTTCACGATTTGTATCAGGTCCTGTTCTGGATGAACAGGAAATAGGAGATAGTGCTAATATAGCCCCTCCCTTTCCTGATAGTCGTCCTCCATCTGATGCTGCCTTAGATGAACAAGAGACAAGAGACGATAGCGATGCAAGCTCCCATGTTCCCGATGGTTCTGCTCCTGATAAGAGTACGCTTTTAGGAAGGCTCTCACCATTCTGGCAAGATCGCTTCATAGAAGGTGGCCTGGTTCTGTCCATAGCTCTCTATTATGTGACTGGCAATGAACACCTTGGTACAGGCAGTTTCTTCCATATGAATCCGCTTGTCTCAATCCCATTTTTACTGATTTTCGCAATGCTCTGCTGGTATCGCTTGTCTTTTACCGTAGCATTGCTGCCCCTAGCACTCCCTTATTACATGCTACCAAAATCGATTATTGGTTCTTATTCATTCAGTGTTACAGAGATTGTACTTTGGGTTTGCCTTATCGTGGCCTCGCTGCAACTTCTGCGCCAGCGTCGTGGTTGGCAGTACTGGCTGTCGTGGCAAGAACTGCGTGACCGCCTAGGGCCATTTGCCATTCCCATCCTCATTTTTATTGCAGCATCAGTCATCTCGATTGTCATAGCGTATGCCCAACATGACGCCTTACGCGCCTTTCGTAGGGAAGTATTTGACCCACTGCTCTATTTCCTGCTCGTCCTCTTCTGTCTACGTTCGCGTCAGGACCTCAAGCGTTTGCTGGGTGCCTTCCTCGGAACAGGACTTGTTGTTGCGTTTTTGGGAATTATCCAATATCTCTTCTTTATGCATGGACTTACTGTAAAGTCAAGCGACATGCTCCGTGTGAATGCAGTGTATGGCAGTGCAAATAATATTGGTTTGCTTTTTGATTATGTACTGCCTATTGGCCTAACTATGGCGATGACAAAAACACAAGAAACCGTAAGGGCTAGGAAATCCTGGCAGTTTCGTGCTTTTGCCATCGCGTTCTGTGTCCCGCTCCTGGTGGTACTCTACCTGAGTCAATCACGCGGTGCCTGGGTGGCTCTTGGTATTGCTGTCCTCTTCATAGCTGCCCATTCAATACGTAGTCGCAAACTGTTGCTCATAAATACGCTGATTTTTGTCGTTGTACTGGGAGTTGTTATCTTTGCCTTTCACACACGCATTGTTGACTACATCATTGAGGGTCACATGAATGTGCGTGGAGTGAGTACCGTGACGAAGCGCCTCTATCTCTGGCAGAGTGCCTTGCATATGATTCTTGATAGCCCTTGGTTTGGCTATGGGTTGGATAATTGGCTGTGCCATTATAGTGCTAATAGCCTGTGTCATAGTCACTTGTTCCACTACATCATTATGAGAGACCCGGTTACGGGTGTCTCTACTGGTTTGGGAGATGAGCCACAGTTATCACACCCACACAATATATTTCTCCATGTGTGGGTCAGTGTAGGTCTCTTCGGCCTACTAGCGTTTGTTACACTACTGGGGCTCTTCTTCTGGCTCTTTGCTCGCATCCGGTGCTGTCTGCGTTCAGCCGAAGGCACAGACAATCTGACTTTACAGTGGATGACAGTTGGTGTGGGAGCAGCCATGCTTGCCGCCTTGATACAAGGACAAGTTGACAACGCCTTCCTAGAACAAGATTTGTCCTTCTGTTTTTGGACACTAATTGCTATGCTGCTTGTGCTGCGCGTTCTAGTGGGAACGGTATGGAAAACTCAGAGGTGATAGAAACGAGTGGATTTGGATAGAGAAAGGATTTATTGCTATGCGTTTTCGGCGCTCTTCCTCGCGCATCTCGAGTCTCACTAATAACGAGACAGTATCTAAAGTACAAGGGACAATAACAGGAAATGGTGTATTGAGCATAATCCCCATTATTTTATGGTGTATCGCCCTGGCCGTCCTTGCAGGAATCTTTTTCTATTTCGAGCGATGGCACAGCAGTAATGTTTCTCTTGCAGATTTTAAGGTATTTTATCAAGCAGCCCTGGATGTGAGGTATAATAGAGATCCATTTCAACCAGCCCTATCCGCACAGGGATTGGTTTCACAGAATATTGCTTTGGCTACTGGCAGTTACTTTGTGTATCCTCTTCCATTTGCTATTGCGCTCGTTCCTCTGACATACCTTCCGCTAGAAGTCGCGGCACTGATATGGGCCGCACTTTCTATACTTTCATTTGTGTTGACAATTAGTCTACTAGTCCAGATATGTCATAAGCATGGTTGGCAGAGTTTGACCCCTTTACTGGTGATTTGTTGCTCTATGATCGGGATTGTACGCAATGAACTAAAACTTGGTCAAAGTGATCTAATCCTCACCTGCCTTATTGTGAGTAGCTATTTCGCCTATATCCACAAGCGTGTCACTCTTGCTGGTGTGCTTTTGGCTCTTGCCGTTATAGTGAAACCATACCTGGGATTGATCCTTCTCTATTTTATTTGGAAACGTGCGTACCGTGTAGTTGTCGTCTTTCTTTTTACATCGTTGACTTGCTTTAGTATCGCATTCGTTGTTGCCGGTTGGCGAGTGAACGTTGAATGGCTGCAGGTAACTCACTTGATAACATCTGGTTTTCATGCATCCCAAGTAGGTATTGTTTCTCTTTACGGCCTTTTGCTCAGACTATTCAGCGATACTCTATCAGCAAGGCCATGGTTTAAACTGGGCACATGGCCTGCCGTTATAGCAGCACTCTCTCTTGGAATTGTTGTCACTATACTCGTGTTGCGGGCTATACATCGAACAACTCTGGACTCAGAAACTGCAGCATTGGAATTTGCGCTTTGGGTAGCTGGTTCGCTCCTGGTTTTTCCCGATCTTGAAGATATTCATGCAACACCAGCTATCATTTCTCTTGTGATAATCATGTTGTCTGTGCCTTGGGTACGAGTAAAGCAGTACATCTATGTACCAGCCAGCATATATGCCCTAATCGTGTTTCTTTACTTTATGAATCCCTTGCTACCAAGTTTGCAGTGGGTTGGTGATGTTACGCCAGTGACTGGCTGGCGTATACTTGAGACAGGGGCTTACCTGGTCGGGCTTCTCCTTCTCTTTAACTGTACACTTAGACTGCTTTCAGCTCGTAAAGTTGAACACTAGTCAAGTACGTCACTTACACTTATATGTATTTGTGTTGTACACTAGTTGAGCCTTCCGAATATGCCGCTCAGGCTACCCCGCCACAATCTCCTCGCTAGACTGACGAGTATTCGCGTACGCCGCTTCCTCAGTAAACATGCGTTTTAAGAAGTAACCCGTGAATGACTGCACGTTCTCGGCGACCTCTTCCGGTGTTCCCTGGGCGATAAGCCATCCGCCAGCATCGCCCCCTTCCGGCCCTAGATCGATAATCCAGTCGGCGCACTTGATCACTTCCATATTATGCTCGATCACTATAATCGAGTTACCCGCATCGACAAGACGCTGCAATACCTGCAGTAGACGTTCCACGTCGGCGAAGTGCAGGCCGGTCGTCGGCTCGTCCAGGATATACATCGTGCGACCCGTCGCTCGACGAGCAAGTTCCGTTGCCAGCTTGACGCGCTGCGCCTCGCCACCCGACAGCGTTGTGGCCGGCTGACCCAGACGCATATAGCCCAGGCCAACGTCGTACAGCGTCTTCATCTTATTGAAGATAGAGGGAACATTCGCAAAGAAGCCCATCGCCTCCTCCACCGTCATATCCAGTACCTCGGAGATGTTCTTGCCTTTGTAATGAATTTCCAGTGCCTCGCGGTTGTAGCGTTTGCCCTTGCACACCTCACACGGCACATACACATCGGGCAAGAAGTTCATCTCAATTTTGACGATGCCCTCACCTTTACAGGCCTCGCAGCGCCCGCCCTTCACATTAAAAGAGAAGCGGCCCGGCTGGTAGCCGCGAATGCGCGCCTCCGGCACCTGCGCGAAGAGTTCGCGGATTCCAGTAAATGCATTGGTATAGGTCGCAGGATTCGAGCGCGGTGTACGCCCGATAGGCGACTGATCGATATCGATCACCTTGTCCAGGTACTCCATACCCTCGATAGAATCGTGCGCACCCGGCTTCTCATGAGCGCGGTATAAGCTATGCGCCAGCTTCCTGTACAGGATATCGGTAATCAGCGTACTCTTCCCAGAACCAGAGACGCCGGTAACCACCACGAATTTCCCGAGCGGAACCTCGACCGTTATGTTCTTCAGGTTATTTTCGCGCGCTCCCCTGATTACTAGCGATCGCCCGCTGCCCTCTCTCCTCATCTCAGGCAGGGGAACCCGCTTGCGCCTTGCCAGGTAATCCCCGGTCAGCGAATTTGTATTGGCAATAATATCGTTGTACGTGCCTTCCGCGACAACATACCCTCCATGCTCGCCTGCCCCTGGTCCAATATCGATGATGTGATCGGCGGCACGCATCGTATCTTCATCGTGCTCGACCACCAGCAGCGTATTACCAAGGTCACGCAAACGCAGCAGGGTCTTGATCAGTCGCGCGTTATCGCGCTGGTGCAATCCAATGCTTGGCTCATCCAGTATGTAGAGCACGCCCATCAGACCAGAGCCGATCTGTGTTGCCAGGCGAATACGCTGTGCCTCGCCACCGGAAAGACTGGCTGCCGCCCGGTCCACGGTCAGGTAATCCAGGCCAACATCCACCAGGAACTGCAGGCGCGCCCGGATCTCTTTGAGCACCTGGCGAGCGATAAAGCGTTCACGCTCTGTCAGCGTCACCTCGACCAGCGGCCCGTCAGGATCGATCGGCTCCAGGGGATCAGGCGGAACAGGATCACCATTCCCATTCCCGTTAAGAAGCCGAATGCTTCTTTGTCCTGGGAGAGCCTGAGTATCAGCTTCTAACTCTTTGAAAAACCGCTGCGCCAGCACTATCGAAAGCCGCGTGACCTGCACAATATTGCGCCCGCCTACTGTAACCGCCAGCGCTTCCGGCTTGAGGCGAGCGCCATGGCAGACTGGGCAGATACGCGCCGACATGTAGCTTTCAATTTCCTCGCGCACGCTCTCGCTCTCTGTCTGTTTGTAACGCCGGTCAAGATTAGGGATAACTCCCTCGAAGTTGATGGTATAGCTGCGTGTGCGGCCATGCTGTGGTGTGTAGCGAATCGTCAGCGGCTCTGATGAACCGTAGAGCACCTTCTGACGTTGATCTTCGCTCAGGGTGCGCCAGGGAGTGCTCAGGCTGAAGTTATATTTCTGCGCCAGCGCCTCCAGGATCGAAGCATACCACTGGCTGCCATTCACGACTTTACTCCACGGCGCAATCGCTCCTTCGGCTAAGCTTAGCTCGGGGTGCGTCACAACCAGCTCGGGATCGATCACTTGCAGCGTGCCAAGGCCAGTACAGGTAGGACATGCCCCGTGCGGGCTGTTAAAGCTAAAGGTTCTCGGCGCAATTTCCGGCAGGCTGATTCCACAGTAAACACAGGCCAGCTTCTCAGAGAACAGAATCTCTTCGCCATCCACAACCGAAACCAGCACTACACCGCTACCGAGTTTCAATGTCGTCTCCAGTGAATCCGCCACCCGCTGCCGGAATGATGGATCAATCTCTTCCTTCAAGGTCTGATCCGCCTTTGCCCCATCTTCGCCGGGTTCTACTTCTCTTTCAGCATTCACATCATAAAGCGCGGGACGCTCTGCAACCCGCTTGTATGGTTGCAATTCATCGCGCTCTTCTTGCTGGAAGGATTCGGTCGTGCCTTCAACAGGCGTAGACACCTCTTGCCGTTTATGGATCACCAGGCGGTCAACGACCACCTCTATCGTATGTTTTTTCTGCTTATCCAGTTCGATCTCGTCGCTCAGATCGTAAATCTTGCCATCTACGCGCACGCGCACGTATCCAGACCGCCGCATCTCCTCAAAGATATTCTTATACTCACCTTTGCGCCCCTGTATAAGCGGAGCAAGCAGCATGATACGCGAACCGCCGGGCAAATTGAGGACCGCGTCGACAATTTGCTGGACAGTCTGCTGGCTTACCTCGCGTCCGCAATTAGGACAATGAGGATGACCGATACGAGCATACAGCAGCCGTAGATAATCATAAATCTCTGTCACTGTCCCTACCGTCGAACGTGGGTTATGTGTCGAACCTTTCTGGTCGATAGAGATAGCAGGAGAGAGGCCGTCGATATGGTCAAGGTCGGGCTTCTCCATTTTATCCAGAAATTGCCGCGCATAGGCTGACAACGATTCAACGTAACGTCGTTGTCCCTCGGCAAAGATCGTATCAAAAGCCAGGCTACTCTTGCCTGACCCAGAAAGGCCGGTGATCACCACCAGTTTGTCACGCGGGATAGTAACATCTATATTTTTCAGGTTGTGTTCGCGGGCACCACGAATAACAATTTTATCTTGGGGCATACAACTGCACCACCCATTTTCACAAGTCCATAGGAGAAATCTTCAGCCGTCACTTGTGGACTATTTGATACAAACGTTCGATATGCGCTACTATACTATACTATAATCGTCAAGAGGTTGCTTGAAAGGCAATTCCCCCACACATCAGGGGCTGGTTAGCAGGGCGGGGGCAAGCCCAGCCCCTACCATACGACGACTTCACTCCCTCCGACCCTCGATGGGGGCGAGAACCCGAGCCGACAGAATTGGTAATTATGCGTATGATAGTAGCGATTACATCTCACTAGTAAAACAACGAGGATGTTAGCCTTTATTTCCTATGCTGGCACTTGCAAACCCTGCGACTGAACTATACTGGAATAGCACGATTAACAACATTCTTTGCATGTCCGGCGGACAGAGAGCGAGCATGAATCCACAACTTGATTTTGAAAAGCGCTACCGGCTCGTACGCGAGGTCATCGAAACGATTGTCCTCACCGTCTTAATGTTTTTGGTGATCCGCTTTGCCGTGCAGAACTTCAATATCGAGGGCACAAGTATGGAACCAAGCCTTCACAATCAAGAACTGATCCTGGTGGATAAATGGACGTATCTTTTCCGTCCTCCCGCTCGTGGTGATGTGATTGTCTTTATCGCTCCTCCAAACCCTTCGCAGGACTATATCAAGCGCGTTATTGGGCTACCAGGCGATACGATCACCGTTCAGAACACAACGGTGATCGTAGATGGCGTCACCCTGAACGAAAGCTATGTTGACCCAAACAACCAGGGCAACACCTACGCACCCATCATCAACCGTCATGTGCCTCCTAATGACTACTTTGTACTGGGAGACAATCGCGCTGGCAGTTCAGATTCAAGAGATTGGGGCTTTGTGCCGCGCAAGAACATCATTGGACGTGCTGCATTTGTCTACTGGCCGCTGCATGAAAACAACGACGGGTTCTTACCCAATGTGTCCTCGGTTTTTGCCAATGTTCATCAAGGCAGCGCCGCTTTTACTCTCCTGGGTTACGGCGTCATGCTGGACACCGACCCTGTAGTGCTCCTGATTATACCCGTGCTCTTCCTGGTGGTTTTCCGCCTGGGAAGCCTGGGCAGGCGACTCGCAGTCAGGGCGTCCAGCTCAAGCACGGTCCCCTGAGATAGGCTATATCTCTACCTCGTGATTTTTTAGAATCATCACAGTGACAGAGAGCGAGCATGAATCCACAACTTGATTTTGAAAAGCGCTACCGGCTCGTACGCGAGGTCATTGAAACGATTGTCCTCACCGTCTTAATGTTTTTGGTGATCCGCTTTGCCGTGCAGAACTTCAACATCGAGGGCACAAGTATGGAACCAAGCCTTCACAATCAAGAACTGATCCTGGTGGATAAATGGACGTATCTTTTCCGTCCTCCCGCTCGTGGCGACGTGATCGTCTTTGTCGCTCCTCCTCGACCAACCCAGGATTATATCAAGCGTGTTATTGGCTTACCAGGCGATACGATCACCGTTCAGAATACAACGGTGATCGTAGATGGCGTCACTCTGAACGAGAGCTATGTTAGCCCAAACAACCAGGGCAACCAATACGACTACAGGCACATCCAGGACCTGGTCGTACCTCCCAATGACTACTTTGTAATGGGAGACAATCGCGCCGACAGCGATGATTCACGCCACTGGGGCTTCGTGCCGCGCAAGAACATCATTGGACGCGCTGCGTTTGTCTACTGGCCGCTGCATGAAGACAACGACGGGTTTTTACCCAATGTGTCCTCGGTTTTTGCCAATGTTCACCCAGGCAGCGCCGCTTTCACTCTCCTGGGTTACGGCGTCATGCTGGACACCGATCCCGTAGTGCTCCTGATCATACCTGTGCTCTTCCTGGTGGTTTTCCGCGTAGGAAGCCTGGGAAGGCGACTCGCAGTCAGGGACGTTCAATCCAAACCAGGAACAGGCTAACGTAGTTCTATATCTATCTCGTGATTTTTGAGCGTCACGCCGGTGACATTACGATTCAGCTTAGTGACAGCGTCGTGCAGGTGAGCGTTCAACGTTGCCTTCAGTTCGTCAGGTGACATTACCAATGCTACCACGCCCCCCTCCGTTACATTTGTAATCACAAGCTGGCCATTGAGCGCTTCAGGAACTCCCGTCACCGTGCACGCAAACCCATACACCTGAAAGTCCAACCGCAGTCCTCCCGGTGTAATTGTTATGTGCATTTGCTGCACCGGATCAGAGGGAGCAATATTGAGCACAATCAGATTGTTCATGGTTGTTTCAGTTACGGGTACCGATCTCGGCCCCGGGGGAATCAAAGATAGCTGCGCAGGGGGAATCTGATCGACGGCACTCGACAAAACTCCGTCGATCTGGCTTTGAGCTAAGCCATGCAGGTAGGGCCGCAGGCCAACAAACCAGCCAGCCACGAGTACGAGTAGCACCACCACAAGAATAAGCAACACGCGCGTTAAGCGCCTCTTCCTGCGTCGCTGGGGTAGTGGTGGAGAGGAAGGCCAGGCGCCAGTACCTGGCAAGGCAGCAGGCGAGGCGGACACCGCCGGTTGATAAGCCTGCGATGGCACAGCCTGATTTTGTGGCATCCGCTGCGGCGATGTATACGGCTGCTGCAAGGGCGCCGGCTGTGTCGGCTGCTGTACCTGCCAGGGAGACGTGGGAGCAACTTCTTGCGCCGGTTGATAAGCCTGTGCGCTATCTGCGCTATCTATAATAGCGGCTTTAGAAGCGTCAATCGCGACAACCAGGCCACAGACATGACAGAAGCGTGCCTCCGGCGGTAGAAATGCATTACAACGCGCACAGTTCATAGCGATCACCTTTCACCTTTATGAGCAGTCCTGCTGTATTAACGTTTAGTATAAACAAGTTTTGCCCACGTGCCTATGCACTACTTCACATATCTTTTACGTCTCGCGTGAGAGTACCTGGTTCATGGAAACGATGATCCGCTCCCGCAGGTCCGGGTCGCTATTGAGCACTTGCTTCACCTGTTCAATCATCATTTCCTTTTGTCCCGCTGAGAGTGTGTTTCCATACTTTTGATATACCGCTGCCGCAGCAGCGCCGCGGATCTTCTCATTATCGCTCATCGGTTGCGACGGGCGACGCCGCATATCGCGCTCGCTCGTAACACCGGCAGGAGTATCGCCTTTGAGAGGGGTCACGCCATCTGCGGAAAACGGCACATCCGAACCAATCAAGTGTGCCGAATTAGGCGTAGCGCGGTCGATATGCACCAGCACGGACTGGTTCTCTTCATCCAGCCTGGTTATCGTCCCCTCCAGGTAAATGACTTCGGGCGCCCCCCAGTAGACACACTCGCCAAGGTGAAGGATCATCAGCTTTTTCTCCAATTCATCAACATTTGTTTGCCTATATTTAAAGTATACGAGACTGGGAGGGTGAAATTCCAACCGTGCACCATTACAATCTAGCCATGAATGTGATATTTTACTATGGCGCCAGCGAATTATTACAGTAGCTATCATAAGACCCGGCAGCCTGGTAAATAAAGGACTTATTCACACAATCATGCACGAGAAAAGTATACTCACACTGGAATATCCCAAGATTATGGAGAAGGTGGCCCGCGAAGCTGCCTTTTCCGCCAGTAAAGAATTGGTGATGGCTCTACAGCCTACACCAAACCTGGACGAGGCGCGGCACCGCCTCGCCTACACAACTGAAGCCTACCGCCTGATCGAACTTCGCACCGATGCAGGCATACGGGGTGCGCGTGATATCCGCCAGCACCTCGAACGCGCCGCGCGCGAGGGCATTCTGACTCCCAAGGATCTGCTCGAGGTGCTGGCAACCATCCAGAGCGCTATCCACATAGCACGCCTGACTGAAAAGCTTGACACGGAGAACTTCCCACTGCTCCATCAATTAGGCGCCGATATGCCACAGCGCCCGCACCTGGCCCGGCGCATCGAAGAGACCATCAGCCAGGAGGGTGAAGTGCTGGACACGGCAAGCCCGGCGCTGCGCAAACTGCGCTCCGACATCCGTGGGGCTAACCAGCGTTTACAAGACCGCCTGCGCACGCTGGTACACGAATTTGGCAATGCACTACAAGAGCCCATCATTACTATACGCAACGATCGCTACGTCGTTCCCGTCAAGGCCGAGAATCGCAGCCAGGTACGCGGTATTGTACACGATCAATCCGCCAGCGGCGCAACCGTCTTCATCGAACCAATGGTGGTAGTAGAGTTGAATAACAGACTACGCCAGCTACAGATTGAAGAACGCCAGGAGATCGAGCGTATCCTGCGCCAGCTCTCCCTTGAGATTGGCAGCGAGGCGGATGCGCTCAGGCGCGACGTTGAATTGCTGGCAGAATTTGACCTGCACCTGGCAAAGGCTCGCTATGGTCGCCTGACGCGCTGCAGCGAGCCGCGCCTGAACGACGCGGGATACATTGACCTGCGCAATGCCCGCCATCCACTACTCACGGGCAAGGTAGTCCCGATCAACTTCCACCTGGGACACGAATTCTTCATGGTGGTGATTACAGGCCCCAACACAGGCGGTAAAACTGTTGCGCTCAAGACTGTTGGCCTGCTCACACTCATGGCGCAGGCCGGGCTGCATATTCCGGCAGACGAACATTCTGAGATTGCCGTCTTCGAGGAGGTCTTCGCCGATATTGGCGACGAACAGAGCATCGAGCAGAGCCTGAGCACCTTCTCCTCTCACATGAGTCGCATTATCGAAATATTGCAACGTATCGAGCAAGAGATACAGCGTGAAACACCCGCTATACGCGGCAAGCTCTCGGAAACGCTGGTAGGCACGCCGGAGAGCCGCAGGCTGCGAGCGCTGGTGCTGCTCGATGAGTTAGGCGCGGGTACAGACCCAAGCGAAGGTTCGGCCCTGGCGCGCGCTATTCTCACATTTCTACTGGAACGCCACGTCACAACGATTGCCACCACGCACTATTCTGAACTGAAAGCCTTCGCGCACGAACAGCCTGGCGTGGTCAACGCTTCGGTCGAGTTCGACGTTGAGACACTCTCGCCAACCTACCGGCTGAACATAGGCTTACCCGGGCTCAGTAATGCGCTGGCGATTGCCAGCCGCCTGGGACTCGACGAGCGCATTATCGAGCGTGCCCGCGAGTTCCTGGGCAGCGCGGGCGTGCGCATGGAGAACCTGCTCGAGGGCCTGCAATCCGAGCGTAAAGCCGTAGAAGACGAGCGTTTCCACCTCAGTATGGAACGAGCCGAGGCCGAGTATCAACGCAAGCAACTCGAACAGGACCGCTACAAGGTCGAGGAGCAGCGCGCGCAGGTTCTCAACGAGGCGCGGGCACAAGCACAGCACGAACTCGAAGAGGTACAAAGAGCACTGGCAAAAATCAAAGTTGATACAAGTCGCGTGAACATGACTCGCGAGCGACTCGGCGAGGCGCGCCAGCAGGTGCGTGACCTCGCAGAGAATCTTACACCGGTCCCGGCACCACGCCGCCCAAGCAAAAGAGTAGAGCCTGAAGAAGCAGGCGAGGCTGCAGGCGCTAACGAGGGGCCGCTGCAGATCGGCGACACCGTGCGCGTCCTCAGTTTCGGGCAGAATGCCGAGCTGGTCGGCCTTTCACCCGACCACAGCGAGGCAGAGGTACAGATGGGTGCCTTGCGCTTCCGTGTGAACGTAGATAACATCGAACGCTTGAGCAAACGCCAGGCCGCTGTACAGGAGCGCACACAGTCACAACCTGCAATCGTTTTACCGCGTTACGAAGGCCGTCCCGAAGTAGCGATGCAGCTCGATATACGCGGATGGCGCGTTGAACAGGCCCTGGAGGAACTGGACACCTACCTGAATGATGCCGTTATGTCAGGCAAGTCCTCTGTACGCATCGTGCATGGCAAAGGCACAGGCGCCTTACGTTCCGCTATACGCGAACAGTTGGCTCACCATCCTCTTGTTAAGTCGTTCACCTCCGCCCCACCACAGGAGGGCGGAGACGGAGTGACAATCGTAAAATTGAGCGCATAAGCTACCTTTTACGGCGGTTCTTTTTGCGGCTGTCCCTTGCTATCTTGCGCCTGGTCTTGTTTCTGCTCTGTGTAGCACTACCACCCTGGTAGATAGAGAAAGAAGGAGCAGGCAAGGGAATGCGTGGCCCGGTCCCTTGGGCTAATTCAGCATTATAGGTTACCATCCACTTGTTTATTCCCTCTTCGGTAGCCATGTCGAAGCCGCGTGCCTTGCCCATCATTATGAACGACTTGGCCATACCAAAGTTAGCTGGATTGCTCATTTCCTTTTCTAGCCTGCGAGCTGCTTTGTCGTCTAGCAGCTTCAAACAGCCGGCAGCATTCTCCAGGTGAAACTCGCGCTGCAGAAATTTCCAGAAAGCCTGCAGTTCGCGGATGATCTCTGGCGCTTTGGCGGCGTCAGCCGAAACTTTGCTTGGAAACAGATCGAACAAGATTTCGCTCAAATTGCCTGACGACATCTTCGGCGGAGTAACGCCTAAATAGTTTATGCCATAATCCATCATCATATCGGCCCAACCGGGCTGAATGCCTTCATCTATGAGCGCCTGTCCTTCGGGTGACTCCATAAAGAGCTCGAACAATTGCTGGCGGTACGCTCCTGCCTTCTTTTCAA
>WNFE01002076.1_pt1 | contig 14700 bp, 10 predicted proteins | sample 5400451 | NCBI WGS metagenome assembly WNFE01 (sample SAMN13153344, study PRJNA577476) | soil metagenome | isolation source: 200 cm saprolite under Douglas fir tree site 2 hole 2 | place: USA:California | collected 2015-04-18 | reverse complement strand
CGACCTGTTCGATCTCGATGAGACCACCCACCGGTTCGAAGCCCACTACCTGCAGTCCATCGTCGGTCCGCTGCCGGCCAGCGCCGAGCGCTACCACACCCGGTCGCCGATCACCCTGGCCGATCGGATCACCTGCCCGGTGCTGATCCTTCAGGGAACGGCCGACAAGGTGGTGCCGAAGGCGCAATCCGACGCCCTGGTCGCCAGGCTGAGCCAGAGAGGGACCCAAGTCGAGTACCACACCTACGAGGGTGAGGGCCACGGATGGTCCCGTGCCGAAGTCGTCGAGGATGAACTCGAGCGCACGTGGACCTTTCTCCGCCGCCACGTCCTCATCAGGAGGTGGTGATGGCTCGAGTCTGGTACTGCGCTCATTGCGGCTACGAGGTCAATAGGGGCGGCCGATGCCACAACTGCAAGGAGCCGCTCACGGCCTCCCCGCTGACCGAACTCGCCGAGGGTGAGACCGACGACGAACTCGGCTACCGCCTCAACGACTGGGAGGATGAAGATCGGGGTCAGCTGATCGAGGCGCTGGTGGAGGCCGGCATCCGGCACCGGTTCGAAGGCGACGAACTCGTCGTCTCGGCAGGGGACGAGGTGCGGGTCGATCGGCTGATGAGCGACGTGTCGGGCCGCGCCGGGTCGAGCCAGACGGAGGGAGAAACCGGGGACGTCAAGCCCTTGCCCGACATGCCGCCGGATCCGGCCATGGTCGCGGCGGTAAGAGCCCTCTACGACGCGGCTCGGCGCCTTCGGCGCGACCCAACCGACATGGTCGCCGACACCGATGTCGCCGAGGCATCGGCGGACATGTTTGCTCTCAACAATCTGTACGGCGTCGACGCCGACAGCTGGGCCGCCATCGGCCGGGTCACTCGTCGACTGCTGGGGGCGCTGGGCGCCGATGTGGCCCTCGAAGACGAGATCGCCGACCAGGCCGCCATCCTCTGCCGCTTACTCGATCCACTGGTGCAGGCCGAGGCGAGCGAGGCGGCCGCAGCCGACGCTGGGCCAACCGACGCTGGGCCAACCGACGAGGACGAAGACGACGAGCTGGTCTACGAACTGGACGACTGGCTTCCGGAGGAACGGGCCCAGCTCGACTTGGTGCTGGAACGGGACGAAGTCCTGCACCGCTGGGAAGGTTCCGACCTGGTCGTGCCCGCCGCCGCCGAAGCCAGCCTCGATCCGCTCTTCGATGAGGTCGACCGGGCATCTGATCTCGAGTTGCCCGCGGCCGAAGGCGACGACGAAGCGGAGTACATGGCGTTGTCCGACCTGTTCGGCGCGTCCGACCGTCTCGCCGCCGATCCCGACAACAAGAACCGCCGCGCCCAATTTCAAGACGCGGCTGAAGCGATCATGGAGTGGTCCCCGCCGTTCGGGATGACCGATGACCAGTGGTGGCGGATCCGGGGGCAGGCCAAAGGCGTGCGCGACGCGGTCGAGGCGGACACCGCCGCGCCGCTTCTCACGGATAGCGCGACCGCCCTTCGTGAACTGCTCCGTCAATTCGTCTAGGCAATTCGTATAGGCAATTCGTATAGGCAATTCGTATAGGCCCCGGATCGCCGCTAGCTTTCGCCTGGTGCTGCTGGCTGAGCTCGAGATCCGCCACTCGCGGGCCGTGGCGCCGACGAGGCGGGTTGCGCTGGGCTCGCTGTGGCTGCCGACCGATCCTCCTCCCGGCTTTGGCGGCATCCTCCTTGCTGGCATCGTTGGGGGCCACATCGCCAGGCTGGATGACGACGCCATCGACGAGCTCGCCGTGTTGCTGGCCGACCTGGAGCGGGGGGCGCGGATCGCGCAACCGAGGCTGCGCCACCGGTTTCAAACCGATGTCGTCGGGCTGCAACGAAGCCACCACCGGCTGGTCGGCGAGGGCGAGGATATGCGGCTCGAACTCGACGACTCGGGCGCGGTGCTCCCGCAAATCCTTGGGGCCGCGTACGCGGCCGCCAAGCTGTCCTACCGGGCTCGCGAGAGCGTGTTTCGGTTGCTTCGCCGGGCGACCCGCTGGCACGGCGACAATGATGAGCGGCTGATTGGCTACTTGACCGGTGACGAAGCGGCGTACCGGGGGTGGCGGGCGGTCGGACATGACGAGCACTGGGCCCTTACCGTGCTCGGCTTCTCCAGCGAGACCGAGCCGTCCCGAACCGACATCCTCAGCACCTTCCGGCGCCTGGTCCGCACCGCCCATCCCGACCACGGGGGCGCAGTCGACGTGGCCGCCCATCGCATCACCAACTTGACGCGAGCCAAGCGCATTCTGCTCGCCGAGCCATGACGCCAACTTCCAAACCGCAGCGACCCAGCCACGACCGAGCCACCGCGGGACTGCTCCTCGCGCCCGGCGCCGGCGCGGACCGGAACCAGTCCGCGCTGGTCGCAATCGACCGCGCCGCGACCGAAGCCGGGTTCGCGGTCAGCCGCATGGACTTCCCGTACCGGAAGGCCGGTCGCCGGTCGCCTGACCGTCCGCCCGCGCTGCTCCAAGCTGTCGTCGACGAGGCGAGCGCACTGGGCCAACAGAGCGGCCTTCCGCGGGAAGATCTGTTCCTCGGCGGCCGGTCAATGGGCGGTCGCATGTGCTCGATGGCGGTCGCTGACGGCCTGCCCGCCAAAGGGCTGGTCCTGATCAGCTACCCGCTTCATCCCCCCGGCCGGCGGGAGCGGCTCAGGATCGAACATTTTCCCGACCTCAAATTGGCGTGTCTCTTTATCTCCGGAACCCGCGACACATTCGGGACGCCGGCCGAGCTCGAGACCGCGACGGCCGCGATCCCCGGTCAGGTGACCCACCGCTGGGTCGAGGGGAAAGATCACGGCATGCGCGGCGCCGACCAACAGGTGGCAACCCTGGTCCTGGAGTGGCTCGTCGCCCAGCGCGACCGATGAGCGCCAAACCATGAGTAACCGGCGGGCCGACCCGGCCGAGTTGTTGACCGCCGCCCAGGCTGGAGACCGAGGCGCCGTCGCTCGGCTCATCTCGCTCATCGAACGGGGCGGGGAGCCGGCGCGCGAGGTTGGTCGGCGCACGTTTGTGGACGGCCGCGCCGCCTACACCGTGGGCATCACGGGGGCGCCGGGATCGGGAAAGTCCACCCTCACCGACCGGCTCATCACCAAAGTCCGGGAGGAGGGCCAGACGATCGGCGTGCTCGCTATCGACCCGTCCTCCCCGTTCACGGGAGGGGCCATCCTCGGTGATCGGGTCCGGATGCAAGGCCACGCCCTCGACGAGGGCGTCTTTATCCGCTCCATGGCCACGCGAGGACACCTGGGGGGGCTGTCGCTGGCGACACCGGAGGCCACCCGGGTGCTTGCGGCTTCGAGTTATCCCCTCGTGGTGATCGAGACCGTCGGCGTCGGCCAGGTCGAGGTGGAGATCGCCGGGGCGGCCGACACCACCGTGGTCGTCGTCAACCCCGGTTGGGGCGACGCCATCCAAGCCAACAAGGCCGGGCTGCTGGAGATCGCTGACGTCTTCGCGATCAACAAGTCCGACCGGCCCGGCGCCGGCGAGACCCGCCGGGACCTCGACGGCATGCTCGACATGACGACGACGATGGGGGAGTGGCGACCGCCGATCGTGTCGACGATCGCCTCGACCGGCGAGGGGACCGACGAGCTGTGGAAGGCGATCACCGATCACCGGTCCCATCTGGAGCGAACCGGCGAGCTCGCCGAGCGGCGGCACCGGCGGCTGCTCGACGAGTTGCACGAGGTCCTGTTGCGCCGGGTCGAGCGGAAGGTGGGGGAGCTGGAAGGGGGCGAGACCTACCGGCAGGTCCGCGAGGGCGTGTTGGAAGGCGCGCTCGACCCTTACACCGCGGCGGACGAACTCCTCGACGCCCTCGGCCTCTAGGTAGCCTGCAGGCCATGGCCGAAACCTTCGTTTCCGTGGACCGCCGACCTGATGGCGTGGCGCTCGTCCGGCTCGACCGTCCCAAGGCCAACGCGTTGTCGATGGCGGTGCTCGAACAGCTCGAGACCGCGGTCCGCGACCTCAGCGCGAATCCACCAGTAGCGGTCGTCGTTTGGGGAGGGGAGCGCATCTTCGCGGCCGGCGCGGACATCGCCGAGTTCGGCGGGCCGGACCGGGCGGCTGAGATCGGCCGGCAGTTCCGTGCCGCGTTCGACGGGCTGGCGGTGTTGCCGCGCGCCACCATCGCGGCGGTGAACGGATTCGCGCTCGGCGGAGGTTGCGAGCTGGCCCTGGCCTGCGACCTGCGCGTCATGGCCGACACCGCAAAGTTCGGTCAGCCTGAGATCCTCCTCGGCATCATTCCCGGTGCGGGAGGGACCCAACGGCTGGCCCGGCTGGTGGGGCCGGCTCGAGCCAAGGACCTTATCCTCACCGGCCGGCAGGTGGACGCCGACGAAGCGTTGCGAATCGGGCTGGCCGACCGTGTGGTGCCCGCCGCTGAGGTACTTCAGACCGCCCTGGCGCTGGCATCTGAGTTGGCGGCGGGCGCGGTCGTCGCACACGGACTGGCCAAGCGGGCCATCGATGACGGCTTGGACGGGACGGTCGCCGAGGGCCTTGACCTGGAAGCCGAGCTCTTCGTGCGCGTCTTTGAGACCGAGGATGCGGCGATCGGTGTCGCTTCGTTCCTGAAGGAAGGACCCGGAAAAGCCCGTTTCGTCGGCCGCTAGCGCTAGCGCTAGCAACTACGCCCAGGCCACGCACCCCATCTCGGCCGGCACGGCCAGGTCGACGTGAGCAGGCACGACACGAACCGCGATGCCGTAGCGGCCCGCCCGTTCGCAGACAAAACTGCCTGCATACCGGAATTGACCCGGCCCTTCCGCTCGACCCACCAGCCCGAGCGGGATGACCGCAGTGTCCACCAGCTCGTCGCTGGGCCCGACCGGACCGTGCAACAGCTGGACCGAAACGTCGTCGCTCGACAGCGAACCGAGGGCAACCACGACCTCGACGTGTCGGGTGGCGCGCAGGTCGGTGACCTTGGAGGGTTCGGTATCAACCCACTTGACGGCTACCGATGGCCAGGCACTGACGACCCGTCGCTTCCACGCCGTGAGCTCCCGGGCCCGCCCGTAGCCGGACTCGATCATGGCGTCGGCCCGCGCCGCGACCGGCTCGTACATGGCCGCCACGTAGTCCTTCACCATGCGGGACGCCTGCACTTGCGGTCCGAGCGTGAACAGCGAGTGCTTGATCCGGCCGACCCACCGGCGGGGAACGCGACCCTCGAAGCGGTCGTAGAAAAGCGGAACGATCTGTCGTTCCAGGATCTCGAACAGGCTGTCAGCCTCGACCTGGTCGCGGTGGCCGAGATCCTCGTAGGACTCTGCCGACGAGATCGCCCACCCGTTGGTGCCGTCGAACATCTCGTCCCACCACCCGTCGAGGATCGAGCAGTTGAGGGCGCCGGACAGGGCGGCTTTCTCGCCACTTGTTCCTGACGCCTCCATGGGCCGGCGGGGCGTGTTCAGCCATACGTCACAACCCTGGTAGAACAACCTCGCGACCGCGATGTCGTAGTCGGCCACGAATGCGATCCGATGCCGCACGGCGGGGTCCCGGCAGAACTGCACGATGTCGCGGATCATCTGCTTGCCTACTTCGTCGGCGGGGTGGGCCTTGCCGGCGAACACGAGCTGGACGGGTCGATCAGGCGACAACAGCAGCGCTCGCAGTCGCTCCGGCTGCGACAGCAGTAGGGTCGCTCGCTTGTAGGCCGCGAAACGGCGGGCGAAACCGATGGTCAGTGCGCGCTGGTCGAGGATCTCATCGGCCCACGCCGCGTCGCTCTCGCTCACACCCCGCTCCGTCAGTGACCGCTTCAGGCGCTGGCGGACCGTGGCCACCAGCGCCTCCCGTCCTTGCTCGCGGACCCGCCACAGCTCATCGTCGCGGGCGTCGAGGATGCGGGCCCACTCCTCGGAGCTGGCCTCGTCCCAGGCCGGAAGGATCCGGCGGGTCAGCAGATCGTTCATCTCCGCCGAGACCCAGGTCTGGGAGTGAACGCCGTTGGTAACCGAGCCGATGGGCGCCTCTTCGGCCGATACGGCCGGCCACAGAGCCTGGAACATCTTGCGGCTGGTCCGTCCGTGCAGGAGGGAGACCCCGTTTGAGAGGCCCGCCAGGCGGAGACCCATCACCGCCATGTTGAAGGGTGCGTCGGGGGGCTCGTCGGGGAAGTGGCCGAGCTCCATGAGCTGGTCGATCGAGATATCGCATTCGCCGGCCCAACCCTTGAAATAGCGCTCCATCAGTTCACGGGGGAAGCGGTCGATTCCCGCTGGCACCGGGGTGTGGGTTGTGAAAATGGTCCCACTGCGGACCGCTTCGATGGCTTCATGGAACGTCAGACCCTCGTCGCTGATCAGCCGTCGGATCCGCTCCAGGCCGAGAAAACCGGCGTGGCCCTCGTTGGTGTGAAAGACCTGGGTCTCCTCCCCCACAGCGTCGAGGGCGCGGACCCCGCCGATGCCCAGCAGCAGTTCCTGGCGCAGGCGGTGCTCGGTGCCGCCGCCGTAGAGCCGGTCGGTGACGGCGCGGAGGTCGGCGCTGTTTTCGTCCACGTCGGCGTCGAGCAGGTACAGCTTGACGCGACCCACTTTGGCCTGCCAGATCTGGGCTCGCAGCACCTCGCCGGCCAGATCGACATGGACGGACGAGCCGTCCACCAGGGTGAGGGCCATGGCGTGGGGATCCAGCTGGGGGTAGCGCTCCTCCTGCCAGCCGTCAGCGTTGAGCACCTGGCGGAAGTAGCCGTAGCGGTACATCAGGCCGACACCGGTGAGCGGGAAGCCCAGGCCGCTGGCCGCCTTCAGGTGGTCGCCGGCGAGGACACCCAGACCGCCCGAGTACTGCGGAAGCGCCTCGGCAATACCGAATTCGGGTGAGAAATAGGCGATGGCTCGCAGCGCCGACGCCGGTCGGTTCTGGAACCAGCGGGGCGCGTCCATGTACCGGCGCAGATCGGCGTGAATCTCGTCGAGGAAGCCCCTGAACGCGGCGTCGGCGACCAGTTGCTGCAGCCGCTCCTGGCTGGCCAGGCCGAGGAGACGGACCGGGTCGTGGCTGGAATCTTCCCATTGTTGAGGGTCGACCCATCGAAACAGGTCCCGCGTCCGTTCGTCCCAGGACCAGCGGAGGTTGAAGGCCAGCTCCTGGAGGGGTGCCAGCTCAGCCGGTAGACGGGCCCGAACGGTAAAGCTCCGAAGTGCTTTCATCGCCTTTGACCGTACCGGGCGCGGGGCATGGATTGTTAGCCTGGGACGGGTGATCCGTCGCATCGTGATCGACGACATCAGGCCCCGGACCCCCACAGGCGCGTATCCGGCCAAGGCGGTGGTGGGCGAGAAAGTCCTCGTGTCGGCGGCCATTTTCAAGGACGGACACGACATCCTGGCTGCTCAGGTCCGGTTTGGCGACCAGACCGCGCCGATGGTGCCGATCGGCAACGACGAATGGGCCGCGACGATCTCTCCCCGGAGCATCGGGGCGCGGCCCTTCGTCGTCGAAGCGTGGACCGACCGGCACGCCACCTGGGCTCGCAAGGTTCGGGCCAAACAGGACGCAGGACAGGACATCGAGGTCGAAATGGCCGAGGGGATCGCCATCTTCGAGGCCCAGAACGGCGCTGACCCGGTCATTCAGGACGCCCTTACCGCCCTCAAACAGGGGGTTGTCGGCCCGGCCCTCGAGGTGGAACTGGCCGGGTCGGCGGGGGCACACGACCTGACCAGCAGCTTGCCCGTCCCGTTGTGGGTCGACCGCGAGCGGGCCCTGGTGGGCGCCTGGTACGAGCTCTTTCCCCGGTCGTACGGCGGGCTGTGGGGCACGGCGGAGAGGGTCCCGGCCATCGCGGCCATGGGCTTCGACGTGCTGTACCTGCCGCCGATTCACCCGATCGGCACGACGTTCCGTAAGGGCCGGGGCAACACCATGGGCGCCGGTCCTTCCGACCCGGGCAGCCCCTGGGCCATCGGGAGCCGGGAGGGCGGGCATACCGCCATCGATCCGGGACTCGGCACCTTCGAGGATTTCGCGCACCTCCTTGACGTCCTGCGCCAGCACGGCATGGAGGTGGCCCTCGACTACGCCCTGCAATGCTCGCCCGACCATCCCTGGGTGCGGGAGCATCCGGAATGGTTTCACCACCGCCCCGACGGAACGATCGCCTACGCCGAGAACCCGCCCAAGAAGTACCAGGACATCTATCCCATCAACTTCTGGCCCGACGACGACGGCGATCGCCAGGCGCTCTGGCACAGTTGCAAGGAAATCGTCGACTTCTGGGTCCACAAGGGGGTGCGGATCTTCCGGGTCGACAATCCGCACACCAAGCCGTTGGCGTTCTGGGAATGGTTGATCCCGGCCGTACAGAGCGAGCACCCCGACGTGGTATTGCTGGCCGAAGCGTTCACCGATCCCAGGATGATGTCGAAGCTGGCCGAGATCGGGTTCAGCCAGAGTTACACCTACTTCACGTGGCGCACCGAACAGTACGGACCCGAGGGGCTACGCGCCTACCTCGAAGAGTTAGCCGGGCCCAAAGCCGACTACATGCGCCCGGCGTTCTGGCCCAACACCCCTGACATCCTGTCGGGGCCGCTCCGGAACGGACCGCCCGCCGCATTCGCGGAGCGCCTGGTGCTGGCCGCGACGATGTCGCCAACCTGGGGTATGTACAGCGGATACGAACTGTACGAGAACGAACCAGCGGCGGACACCAACGAGGAGTACTGGCACTCGGAGAAGTACGAGATCAAGCATCGCGACTTCGACCGGCCCGACGCGCTCGCGCCACTGATCACCGCCATCAACGGCATCCGTCGACGGCACCCGGCTCTCCAGCGGCTGCGGGGCATCCGCTTTCATCACAGCGACAATCCGTGGATCATCGCATACTCGAAGGTCGACGATGATGGCGACGACGTAATGCTGATGGTCGTCAACCTTGACCCTCATCACATGCAGGAGACCACGCTCTGGCTGGACCTTGAAGCGCTCGGCCTGTCATGGGACCGGCCCTACACGGCCTATGACGAACTGTCCGGTGAGACCTACCGGTGGCAGGGGCCGAACCCCTACATCAGGTTGGAGCCGTGGGTTCGGGTCGCCCACGTGTTGCATCTTCCGGCGGCGCGACCGTGAGCATGGGTCCGATCCGGCCCGATCAACCCGACCAGGAGTGGTTTCGCCGCGCCGTGTTCTACGAGGTCCTCGTACGGGGTTTCTTCGACGCGAACGACGATGGGACCGGCGACCTTCCGGGCATCACGGCCAAACTCGACTATCTGCAGTGGCTGGGAGTCGACTGCCTGTGGCTGCTGCCCTTTTACCAGTCGCCGCTGCGAGACGGTGGCTACGACATCAGCGACTTCTTCACCATCCTGCCCGAATACGGCACGCTCGGCGACGCCGTCGAGTTGATCGAGGAAGCCCACAAGCGGGGCATCCGGATCGTCGCCGACCTGGTGATGAACCACACGAGCGACCAGCACCCCTGGTTCCAGGAATCACGCCAGGACCGGACCAACCCGAAGGCCGACTGGTACGTGTGGAGCGACGACGACCAGCAGTGGTCCGATGCGCGCATCATCTTCGTCGACACCGAGAAGTCCAACTGGACTTATGATCCGCTGCGCAGCCAGTACTACTGGCACCGGTTCTTTTCGTTTCAACCCGACCTCAACTACGACAACCCCGAAGTCGCCGACACGATGCTCGACGTCGTCCGGTTCTGGCTTGACATCGGGCTCGATGGGTTCCGGCTGGACGCGGTGCCCTACCTGTTCGAGCGGGAGGGCACTAAGTGCGAAAACCTGCCCGAGACGCACGAGTATCTGAAGCGGATCCGCAAGGAGGTCGACGCCGCATTTCCGGGTCGCGTCATCCTGGCCGAGGCCAACCAGTGGCCGGAAGACGTGGTGGATTACTTCGGTACCGGCGACGAGTGCCACATGTGCTTCCACTTTCCGGTGATGCCCCGGATGTTTATGTCGGTGCGCCGGGAGCAGCGATATCCGCTCACTGAGATTCTCGGCCGCACGCCGGAAATCCCCGAAGGCTGCCAGTGGGGCATCTTCCTCCGGAACCACGATGAACTCACTCTGGAAATGGTGACCGACGACGAACGGGACTACATGTACTCCGAGTACGCCAAGGATCCGCGTATGAGGCGGAACATTGGAATCGGTCGGCGGTTGGCCCCACTCGTCGACCATGATCGACGGATAGCGGAACTGCTGCACGCCATGTTGTTTTCGTTTCCGGGGTCGCCGGTTCTGTACTACGGCGATGAGATCGCGATGGGCGACAACATTTACCTTGGCGACCGCGACAGCGTCCGCACGCCGATGCAGTGGTCGCCGGACCGCAACGCCGGGTTCAGTCGGGCCGACTTCGCCCAGCTGTACCTGCCGCCCCTGATGGATCCGGTCTACGGCTACCAGGCCTGTAACGTCGAAGCGGAGCTGCGCGACCCCAGTTCGATGCTCCACTGGATGAAGCGAATGCTCGAGGTCCGCAAGCAGCATCCCGTCTTCGGTACCGGTCGGTTCGACGCGATCTCGACCGAGAATCCGTCGGTCCTGGCGTATGTCCGAACTTTGTTGCCGCCGTCGGAGGATGAGGACGAGGCTCTCAGCGAGGCGGAGCCCCAACCCAGCGACCTGGTGCTGTGCGTGTGCAATCTGTCGCGCTTCGCGCAACCGGCCGAGCTGCCGCTGCAGCGTTTCGAGGGCAAGACGCCGATCGAGTTACTGGGACGAGTCCCGTTTCCGAAGATCGGGGAACTGCCGTACTTCGTGACCCTGGCCCCGTACGGCTTCTACTGGTTCCAGCTGGTCGATCAGTGACCGGTTGGCCCGACCCCGTCATCGAGATGATCCCCGCCTATCTCGGGCGGCAACGGTGGTATGCGGGCAGCGAATCGCCATCGCCCGAGGCGGTCGGGCTGGTTGATTCCGACGAACTCATCGCGACGAGCGGTGGTGTACACCGGCTTCTGTGGGCCGTGGTCGAAGCCGAGGGGCCGCGCTACCAGTTACTGGTCGGCGAAAGGCCGATGGGCGAGGTCGCTGAGTTTCTCAACGGTCACGAGGATGCAGTGCTCGGCGCGACCGACCACGCCTACTACTACGACGGGACCCTCGACGCGGAGCTTGCCCTTGCCCTCCTGCACGTCGTCACGAACGGCGCCGAAAAGGCAGAAATGGTCCGCCCCGTCGGCGTCGAGCAGTCGAACACGTCCCTGGTGTACGACGATCGGCTCATCTTGAAGGTCTTTCGCCGTCTCCCGGAAGGCCCGAATCCAGATGTAGAGGTCACCGAAGCGCTGGATCGGGTCGGGTTTAACCACCTTCCCGCGCCCTTGGCGGTGTGGCGCCGCGGCGGCCTTGACCTGATCATGGTGCAGGAGTTTCTGGCAGGTGGTTCCGAAGGCTGGGCTCTCGCGTTGACATCCCTCCGCGACCTCTACGCGGCCGGGCCCGACGATCCTTCTCAGGCTGGTGGCGACTTCGCGGCCGAGGCCCACCGACTGGGGCTGATGACGGCCAAGATGCACCTGGCCATGGCCGAGGCGTTCGGCGTGGACCGGTCCGAGTTTCGGACCGTGGGTTGGCCTCGCGTTCTGGACAATGTCGAAACCGGGCTTCGGGGCGTGGTCGGGGCCGCCTGGCCCGGTTCGGCAGCGGAGTTGATGGACCGGCTGCGGTCGGTTGGTGATCCCGGTCCCGCCATCCGAGTGCACGGTGATTACCACCTGAGCCAGGTGATGCGTACCGACATCGGCTGGTTCGTACTCGATTTTGAAGGCGAGCCGGCCCGCTCGCTGGAGGAACGGCTGGCGAAGACGTCGCCGCTCAAGGACGTGACGGGGATGCTGCGGTCGTTTCAATACGCCAGCAACTTCGTGTTGCTCGAACGGGAAGACCACGAGCTTGAGCGACTGGTGGGTCTCGCCGAGGCGTGGGAGGCCCGCAACCGGGACGCGTTTGTGGGGGGTTACCTGGACGCGACGGGTATAGACGCACTGCTTCCGGAGGGCGGCGAGACCCGTCAGGCCGTGTCGCTTGCTTTTGAACTGGACAAGGCGCTGTACGAGCTGTCGTATGAGAAGGCCTACCGGCCGGACCGGGCGGTTATCCCGGAGGGCGCCATCGCCCGGCTGCTGGAACGGTGGCCGTCACAACTCAGTGGATAGGTACTGGATATGGCTGTCACCCGTGAGCTAATCCGCGAGCTCGACCTCATCGTGGCCGGCGAGCACAGCGATCCGCACCGCGTGCTGGGGTTACACGACGGCAAGGTCCGGGCCTACCGGCCTGACGCGGTCGCGATGCGCGTGGTCCTCAAAAGCAACGGCGACGGGTCCAACGGCCCACGGCCGGGCGTGGGGTTGGGGCCCCACGTTCCGGAGGAGCCTGGGGTTGGGGCCCCAGGCGGGGCGGCGAAGCCGCCAGCAGCGCAGGTCGAGATGACCCGGATCCATCCTGCCGGGGTCTTCGAAGCGCCGGTTCCGAAGGGCACGGCGCGCTACCGGCTCGAAGCCGATTACGGAACGCCGGGTTCGCTGTCGACCTACGACTTCGACGATCCCTACCGGGCCTGGCCGACACTGGGGGAAGTCGACCTTCACCTGATCGGCGAGGGCCGCCACCACAAGCTGTGGCAGGTCCTCGGAGCCCATCCCACGGTCCATGAGGGCATGGCCGGTACCGCCTTTGCCGTATGGGCGCCCAATGCTCGGGCCGTACGGGTGGTGGGCGACTGGAACTTTTGGGACGGGCGCCTTCACCAGATGCGGTCGCTCGGATCCTCCGGGGTGTGGGAGCTCTTCATCCCCGGCGTGGGTGACGGTTCGCGCTACAAGTTCGAGCTCATCGCGGCGGATGGCCGGCTGATCCTGAAGGCAGATCCGATGGCGTTCGCGACTGAGGTTCCACCAGGGACGGCAAGTGTGATCGCGGGGCCGTCCCGCTATGACTGGCGCGACGCCGGCTGGTTGCAATCGAGATCCGAGGGCCGCCAGCACGAGCGGCCCATGTCTGTCTACGAGCTTCATCTCGGCTCGTGGCGCTGGACCGATTCACGGCCGGGCGTGGGGCTGGGGCCCCACGCTCCGGAGGAGCCTGGGGTTGGGGCCCCAGGCGGGGCGGCGGAGCCGCCAGCGAGTCGACCCATGACGTACCGGGAGCTGGCCGAACAACTGCCGGGGTATGTCGCCGATCTCGGGTTCACGCACGTCGAGTTCCTGCCCGTGGCCGAGCACCCGTTCGGCGGGTCATGGGGCTACCAGGTGTCGGCCTACTACGCCCCTACGGCCCGGTACGGTTCGCCCGACGACTTCCGCTTTCTCGTTGACGCGCTCCATCGCTGTGGTATCGGCGTGATTGTCGACTGGGTGCCGGCCCACTTTCCCCGCGACGAGTTCGCCCTGGCCCGATTCGACGGCACCGCCCTCTACGAACACGAGGATCCCCGCCGGGGCGCTCACCCCGATTGGGGAACACTGGTGTTCAACTACGGGCGCAACGAGGTCAGGAACTTTCTCGTCGCCAACGCTCTCTACTGGCTGGAGCAATTCCATATCGATGGCCTCCGTGTCGATGCCGTCGCGTCCATGCTCTACTTGGACTATTCCCGTAAGGCAGGGGAGTGGATTCCCAATCAGTTCGGTGGCCGGGAAAATCTGGAGGCCGTCGCGTTCCTCCGGGAATTCAACGAGACCGTCTACATCAACCACCCTGGCGTGATGACGATCGCCGAGGAATCCACCGCGTGGCCCGCGGTGTCCCGGCCGACCTATCTGGGAGGCCTCGGCTTTGGATTCAAATGGAACATGGGCTGGATGCACGACACCCTGGAGTACTTCACGAAAGACCCCATCTTCCGCCGCTACCACCACAACAATCTCACCTTCGGTCTCATCTACGCCTGGCACGAGAACTTCGTCCTGCCGCTGTCCCACGACGAGGTCGTCCATCTGAAGGGATCGCTGCTCGCCAAGATGCCGGGGGACCGGTGGCAGCAGCTCGCCAACCTGCGGGCCCTGTACGCGTGGATGTGGGCGCACCCCGGCAAGCAACTGCTGTTCATGGGCGGCGAGCTGGCGGAGGAGCGCGAGTGGTCGCATGAGCAGAGCCTGGACTGGCATCTGCTCGACCGGCCCGAGCACGCCGGGGTCCAGGAGCTGGTAAGAAGCATCAACCGCACCTACCAGTCCTTGCCGGCCTTGTGGCAGAGGGACTTCACCGACGACGGGTTCCGCTGGATCGACGCCAGCGACACCGACAACAGCGTGCTGTCGTTTCTCCGCTTCGGCGCGGAGCCTGACACCGACGTCATAGCGTGCGTCGCCAACCTCACACCGGTACCGCACCACGACTACCGGATCGGACTTCCCTTCGCGGGACCATGGCACGAGGCACTCAACACCGATGCCCACGAATTCGGTGGCAGCGGCATGGGCAACTACGGCCGCATCACGGTCGACGACACCAGCTGGCACGGTCTTCCCGCCTCGGCCCGGCTCACGCTTCCCCCACTCGCGGTGCTGTGGCTGGCGCCCGGGCGAGCGACGAGGAGGGCGTGGGTGCCAATAGCCACAGAAGGCGTTTAACCTGAGTCCGGTGCTTGCAACCGACCCGAAGGTCGAAACACCGGCGCGCCCACCCGGACCACCTGGCCGGCGCAACCGGGTCGCG
>WNFE01002073.1_pt1 | contig 14709 bp, 16 predicted proteins | sample 5400451 | NCBI WGS metagenome assembly WNFE01 (sample SAMN13153344, study PRJNA577476) | soil metagenome | isolation source: 200 cm saprolite under Douglas fir tree site 2 hole 2 | place: USA:California | collected 2015-04-18 | reverse complement strand
TGCTGCCAATGGCGATCAGCGCAGCGCAGATACCCGCCACGGAGACGATAAAAAGTGCCGCGGAAGTGTTGCGTGCCTTCCTGGCTTGAAACCTGAACCGCTCCAGAATGTCGCTTCCCATGACCTTGGTTCCACAAGCAAGGTGCGGGGCAGCGGACACCCGGGCTCGTGTCTATCTTTTATGAATGCAATCCAATCACCAAAAAAAGTTGGTGTTTCCCCGCTAAAACACAGGTTTGAAGCTCGCTGCAGGGCTCGCGGCGTCACCATTTTCTCTGTAATGTACTCAAAAGTTTCCACTGATATCGCCACCGGGCACGTCGCAGTATCAGTACTTTCAGCTAGTGAGTTCTATACCCCCTGTGCGCGCCCGTATTCTATTTACGGCGTGATGCAGCGCACCGCATATTTCCGCAAGTATTCCTGCGTGATCCAGCGCACACCGCCACCACAGCGACGTTTGGCTGCGCCTGCCTGCGCAGGCAGGCTGCTCAAACAGGGCAGGGCGGGCACCTTGTCTCATTGCTCCTCCATCCGATGTGTACTACGATTCGGACAAAGCCATGAGCGAATCCGCGCGCGCCATCCTTCAGGGCCATCAAACACCATCGGGAGAATCCTCGACCTCGCCGGAAGGAGACCCCGGTTTCCTCTGGGATTTCTGGTATCCGGCGCTGCGCAGCACGCAAATAAGAGGAACAAGTCTCACGACCGCGACTTTGCTCGAAGTGCCGCTGGTGCTGGGGCGGACTTCGGACGGCAAGGCCTTCGCCATGCGCGATTCCTGCCCGCACCGCGGGATTCCTCTCTCTTACGGACAGTTCGACGGGCAAGTGCTGGAGTGCAGCTATCACGGCTGGCGTTTCGAAGCGTGCACCGGACAATGCGTCGAAATTCCTTCCCTCACCAGCCAGGACAAATTGAAGGTGGAACGCGTTTTTGCCGGGCATTATCCCTGCGAAGAGCGCAACGGCTATGTTTGGGTGTACATGAGCTCTCCTGACCGCAAAGCGGCCAACACCGCGCCTGGATCACAAGCGCCTGAGAAAATTCCCTCGGCGCCGGTACTCCCGGTGTTCAGCAAAAAATACAAGATCACCCGCCTCTCCTGCGAACTCCCTTCGCACATCGATCACGGCATCATTGGCTTGATGGACCCGGCGCACGGGCCGTTTGTGCATCAATCGTGGTGGTGGCGGGGCCGGCACAGCATTCACCAGAAAGAGAAACAGTTTGAGCCGATCCCGAATGGCTTCCGCATGAGCAAACATTCGCCCAGCTCGAACAGCGCGCCGTACCAGTTGCTCAAGAAAATGACCGGCGATGAGGTGACGACCACGATTGATTTCGTCTTGCCGAACCTGCGGCTCGAAGAAATCCACAGCGGCAAGCTCTGGTTTTCGAGCCGCGCGACGGTCACTCCCATCCGCAGGGATCTGTGCCGGATCGATTTTGTTGCCGCATGGAATCTGTTTTTCTTGCCGGTGCCGCTCTTCCGGGTCTTCGGCAAAATGTTCCTGAAACAGGATCAGCAAACCATGATCCGCCAGGCCGAGGGCCTGAAACACAACCCGCGCCTGATGCTGATTGACGACGCGGACCGCCCCGCGAAGTGGTACTTCGCGCTGAAGAGCAACTTGCTCGAGTCGCGCCGCACCGGTAAGCCCATGGTGCATCCCCTGCCGGAGCCGGTGACCCTCCGCTGGCGCTCCTGAGCCTGCCACCGGCCGGTGGTAAGGCAGTCTCCCGTGAACCGTGCCCCGTGATCCGTGAAGAGACACAAACGCTCCCCAGACCGGGTCGAATCTCTCCGGGAGGCTCCGGGCGAGCGGGGCAGGGGGCCGCGGCACGCGGCTTTTGCCATTGCGGGGGAAAGGCGATAGTATCGGCACATGCCCGTGCAATGGAAACAGCACATCGTGAGCGACCCGGAAATCCTCCGTGGAAAACCGCGAATCAAGGGAACACGCATTCCCGTCGGCCTCGTCCTGGGTTTCTTGGCCGCGGGCAAATCTTTCGCGGACATTTTGGCTGAGTTTCCCGATCTCACAAGCGAGCAAATTGCCGCCTGCCTGGACTATGCGCGTGAACTTTCTGAATTTGAGGCTGTCGTCTGATGGCCTTGCGGTTCCTGGCCGACCACTGCATCCCCAACACAATCGTTCAAGCACTTCGAAATGCGACACACGAGGTTGTGCGGTTGAAGGATATTTTGCCGGTGGAGTCACCGGACACGACTGTTATCGCCAAAGCTCAAGAAATAGACGCGATTTTGCTGTCGATGAACGGCGACTTCGCGGACATCGTGACCTACCCGCCGAAGAATTACAAGGGTATCGTCGCGCTGCAAATGCGCAACCACGCCGAGGTTCTTGACCATTTGATGGTAAGGCTGACAGCGTATTTAAGCATCCAGCCGGAGATGGTGCATTACCGCGGGAAGTTGCTCGTGGTCGAAATCAACCGCATCCGCGTTCGAGAGCAGGGATGAGAGTACGGAACGGCCGGGTTGATGCTTCACCCGCGACGCAGCGCGAACGAAAACAGTATGAAGAAGAAAACTGAGAAACGTGAACGGCGCGATGACCTACGCCGAGAGCACGACCTGTCTAAACTGAAAGGCGGCGTGCGCGGCAAATATGTCGCGCGCTATCAAGCAGGAACGAATCTGGTTCTCCTCTCACCGGACGTCGCTGAGTATTTCCCTGACGAGCAATCCGTCAATCCGGCCTTGCGCACCTTGATTCACACAGCAAAGAGGCCTCTCCGCCGCGCGCGCTGAGACGAGGTTAAGCAGTCTAGAGTCAAAGTCCCTGACTTTTAGTTTACCCTGAGACTCGAGGGGTCAGGGGAGTGGCGCCTTTAGGCACCGCGAGACGATTCCTCGCTGAGCGCAGGCTTTAGCCATGGAGATGCGGGATCCGTTTCGATCCTATAGCGCCGAGCTTTGCCGGTTTGTGGGGACTCCCCGCGTTCCTTGCACGGAGAGCCCGGCATCTTCACTGTCGCATAGCGCCGTAGGCGCGGCAGAAGTTAGCCAAGCGCGTAAGCGCTGGGTACGTAGCGCATAACAGTGCCCAGCACCGGCTTGCCCCGACCCTGTCGGGGAGGCGCGCGACACGTGTCCGACGAACGCCCAATGTAGGGGCACGATAAATCGTGCCGGGCGGTTTCGACCCCCCGGAAATCCAGTTCGATTTTCTTGCCCTCAAGAATCGCGGGCATCAGATGGCGATCGCGAAACTTGATCGCCGCATCTTTGTCCTCCGCCCATTTTCCAAAGTAGTTTTGTATGTTCACGGAGTATTTGTCCGCTTGTTCTTTCAGCTCTGCTTCACTCAGTTCTGTTTCCGCCTTTATTTGGATATCGTGCAACAATTCCTCCAAACTAACTCTTGGCGCGTCGCTGATGCTGAGATTGATCAGGACGAATGTGCCGGGCCAAGTGTGACTTAGGTTTCTGGTCGTCACGTCCTCAGGAGAAACATGCGCCAGCCCATCGTGTGACACGATATACATCTCCCCCTTCAAACGTTTCAGCATCAAGCTCGAATACGTCAACCCCATCCCTGCGTTGTCACTGGCCCGATAAGGAGACTGGTTGCTGAAAGTACCTGAAACATTCGGACGCAAGGCGTAGATTGTCGCGTCCTGATGAGTCGGAAATGCCGGGTACGCCCGCTCAAGGTGAGCCTTGATTCCAACCCCGAGGTCACTAAAAAAGAATACTAGGCGACCGGAAACTTGATACTGTCCAAATTGAAACACAGAGGGAACTAATACCTGACACTTGTCAACTATTGCCCGCCGAGCACCGTGCTCAGCGGCGTTATGTAGTAGTTCGGAGATGATGTAGCTGAGGTATTCCGGAAATCCCATTTTGTAGTCTTGGATCGCTCTTCGCGCCGTATTTATAGTGTTCTGAACATCATCCACGCATCGTCAGTACCCATGCATACTGAACGAGCAATGCAAGCGCCTGGTAGTTGGTAGATTCGCAGGTAGTTATATCCAGTTGCACGGCGACATCTCTCAGTGACCAGTCGAAACAAGCCAAGACGTCATCAAAATCCACAAAGCCAAGACGGTGGAATGCAAACTTCAGAGGCAGCTTGAGGGCAACTGGTCCGGCTCTGCGCACCGGTATTGAGAGCCGGGCGTTCGAAATGGCAGGGGCGGTAGGCTTGGCTGACTTCGTTGGCGCTGACGCAGCGCGTTCCTGTTCCAGAATATTTTGCCGGATCTTTTCAGCAACATCGGCCGGGATCGAACTTGAGTGCGTCTTCTTTTCAGTGACGCCGTACAAGGGAAGTAACTCAATGATGGCCTTAGCCTTGACCATAAGCTCTCGGGCTAGCTCGTTGATCCGGACAATATGGGTCCCTATTGGCGGTCCAGGCGAAGAACTCATGAACACTTCCCGCGCAAACTACTAAATTGAGTCAATAGTGAGCTGTCAGGGGCATTTGGCCAATGGCCCGATGGAATCGGGGCGCGTAGATTTCGGCGATCTTTCCCACACACCTTCGATCAATCAGCGCCCTCTTACCTCCCCTGCCCTAACCCTATGGCCACTCTACCCCTTTCTTTTCTTCCATTTACGCAATTTGTGTTCGAACGTACTACTCTTTTCCATTCGAATTTAGTACTCTGTAAATATCTATTGACAAAGTATAAGTTTCATGCTATCATGTCTCGTGATTCTCAGCCAGCCATCGACTTTCCCGCCATGACAACGCCGGACTGCTTCACACCGCCCGACCTCCTGGCTCCCACCGAATCCAGTGGTCACAACAACCACGGGAGAAGATTTCAAACCTCCAATTTCCAACCCGCGCCATAACCACTTTAGAATCAACACTTGCGAAAGTGTATCGAAACAAATGACTTTAACCGCCTTTAGAATGAACACTTATGAAAAACATAGGGGGAGGGGGTCTTATTGTTAACCAGATTTCCGGGACTCGTAGCAAGGGGTCTAAGAACCTGCACGAAGGGTCAGAGTGACGGATTGGGGGAGTACCGTACTTACGAAGAGTCGATTAGTGGCGAACGGAGTGGCTTACTGGAGGGAGAGCCAGCCCGGCCCTGGAAAGAGGCCACCATGGACAATGGCATGAAGAACAGATGGATCATCGCAGGGATCGTGGGAGTCAGCTTCCTGGCGGGAGCAGCCGGAGCCGAGGAGCACTCCTACAATCCGATGAAGTGGATCAAAAGGGAACCGGCGCCGACGGCAAGCCAACAGCTCGCCAGGAACAACGACATGGAGAAGAAGTTGACCACGGAGCTGCAGGCAGCGCTGCCGCCACGCACCAGCCTGAAGGATGCTTGCACGCAATTTAAGGGGCTGGACGACTGTGTCGCTTCGCTTCACGTAAGCCGCAACCTGAAGATCAAATTCAATTGCCTGAAATGGGACGTGAACGGGACGAAGCCGGCGGGTGACGTCAAATCGTGCGAGACACCGGCGCGAGACAAGGGGATGAGCTTGAGCAGGGCCATCCGCGAGCTGAAGCCGGACGCCGACGCGAAGAACGAGGCCAAGAGCGCCGAAAAACGGGCGCGCGAAGACATCAAGGACGCGAGCTCCTAAAAGATAATCGCCTCCGCTTCAAGGGGCGCAGGAGCCGCGAACAAAGACCCAATACGCTAAATTGAGCAGGGACGCCTGGGACAAGCAGGATCTCTGATTCGGCGGCGAGCCCTGGGTAAGCAAGCGGTGTATGTCGGAAATTACCGAACCGTTGTCACCAAAATAAGAGTGGCCGAGCAGGCTGGTGTCCACGGTGGAAACGTCGATCGTATCAATTCCTTTCATGACCAGGAGATTCCTTCCCGCTTCGCCGGCGCGCGGAAATTCATGGAGCTTCTTCGACGCGGCAAGCGCTTCATCGTGGGAGGAAGCGTAGAGAGTGACGCGGTCCGCGCTTTTCTCCATGGCTGCCGCAAGTTGTTTGAAAACGTCTTGGTCCACGTCTGGCGCCGCGAGGATGACTTCGCGGAAGTGGGGCTTCGCGGGTCCCGCGGGAGAGGCCGCCAGATCGGCCAAGGCCTGCGTCAGCGCGCGATTTCCCATGCTATGCGCGATCAGGTGCACCGTCCGCGCGTTGGATTGCAGAGCGACTTGCTGCAGGAAGGCCTTCAGGTGCGGGGTCGTCCAGACGATAGTGTCCTCGTCGGCGGCGTAGCCGTCCAGGTCGCCTTTGGACGGCCAACTATAGAAAATCGGCGCGCCGTGAAAGTTGAGATCATAGGCAAGCTGGCCGGTGCGCCGCGCAGCGTCTTCGAAGGTAGTCTTGTAGCCGTGAATAAAAACAAAAGCTTCCTTGTTATCGGAGGCGGCGACGGCGGAGGTTAGGTCACGGTAAAACTGTTTCTGCTCCTCGGTCTGAACCCCCAGAAGCACCACGTGTTTTTCGGGGTCTTGATGAAACTCGAGTTTCCAGATGCTGGGGGCCTCGAGTTCGCCGGGCCGATGATCCCGCGGGATGCTCACGTCGCAAGTTCCCAGGGAGAGCGTTTCGTGAAGGTCTCGATCGGTCCCATAAAACTTCGCAGCTTCCGTCTGTCCGGTGGCACTCCTATCCGTGGCGTAGAAAACCTTCATGGTGTAGTAGTTCGGCTCGGCCGACATCAGCGTGGCAGTTGGAGGTCGAGCGGCGACAGGAGGTGGAGCAGCAAGTATGGGAGGCCGGGCGGCACGAGGTAGAGGGGGAGGCGGAGGAGGCACGCCGTCGGCAGCTGCGGGAGGCCTAGCAGCGATAGGAGGACGACCTGCGTTTCCGGTTATTCCGGATCTTCCGCTTTCCGGGACGCGGTGCAAAGAGAGATTGACGCGGTTGACAGGCTGAGCCGAAAGTTGCACTTCGGAGAGAATGCCGACGCGTCCCGGAGACGAACTCTGCAGAGTGTAAGAGCCCAGAGGAACCGCCTGGAACAGAAATACGCCCGCCTCGTCGGTCGTGGAACTGCGTTGTTCATTGGTTGCACGGTCGATCAAAACAACGGTGGCCTGGGGAACGACTGCTCCGGTTTCGTCCACAACTGTGCCGGTAACGTCGGTCAGCTTCGCCTGGGGATCTGCCACGGCGAAATGTGACGCAGAGCAGGACAGGGCCAGACACACGAGCCCGAGGAAAATGCGCAGCATTGTCATGCGCGAGACTCCTTCCCATGGATTCTGTGAGTATGATTTCAGACGCGTATTGAGGCCGCGAAAGATAGAGAGCGGCGGCCTCTTTGCCGAGTTCGCTCAACACCCGTGATGTTCAGCGCGAGAACTAGACTGCCGCGCCGAGACTCTGCGGCGACTTCAACGCTTGCATCTGCGCTTCAAGCTGCGCCAGCGTCATCCCCGCCGGAGACTTTTTTGTATTCTCAATCCAAGACTGGTCGGCGATGGCATACACTTCGTCCACGATGTTGGTGACAAACGACCAGGTGACCTTGTACGTGCGCCCCCAGGAAATGGCGGTCGCGGCGTTCGCGTCATAACCGGCCAGCACCACGGCGTGACCTTCATTGGTCATGGGAGCTTGCGGATCGTAGTCCCAGGTGCGATTGTCGTAGCTGACGTTTTCCGGAACCGGGAAGCCGATATAGGCCACACCGCAATCGTCGATAGTGCGTTTCACGTCATCGGTGTTGCGGTGATCCACTTCCACAAAAGCGGCGATCTTGTGGCGTTGTTGCCCGGTATTGCCGACGGGAGCACCGCGTTTCAACAGGAAAGTCAAGACGTGCTGTTCGTTCCCGCCGGGACCAGGACCCGCCACGTTGGGATTGTATCCGCAAGCATCCACATACAATTGCCGAATGTCCAGATCAGGTTCGGTGGTTTCGTTTTTGAGGGTATTAAACGTCCAGACCTGGAGAGCGTGGTAAAACGCGGCGCACGTGCAATCCCCGAGGTTGTCATTCAGCATCATTCCGAAGTCAGGGGGCATTCCCCGGGTATAATCCGTTGAAACGGGCGGTGCTGGAAGTGTTTTCCCTGCGACGAGGGCGCTCAAATGGGGCACCCGCGGGTCGAAGGTTCGTGCTACTCGGCCGAATTTGTGATTGGCAGTCGATGGCGGCATATGGATGATCCTCCTTGTGTTGCAGCGAGTCCAAAAAGTTATTTCGCTCGGTCACGAAGTGCACTTCTGAAAAGCAAGCCCCGCGTAAACCATCTAGCAGGAACGGCGTGGCGAGTCCGGTTCCAACGCGGAAGGACCGCCGAGAAGTACACATCGATTGATTCACTATGAGAATTAATCTTACTGATGTCAATACCAAGTGTCGTTAATAAGTCTGGGAGGAATGAGAGAGAGTAAAAGTCCTATTGATTGTCGCAGTCAACGAAGTCACTTAGGTAACGTCTCTGCTTCTCCCCGGCGTTTTGGAAAGGAGCGTTATCGGGAGGGGAAGAATTCGGGGTGAACGGGTTTTGCGCCGGAAGGGGCGACGTTGAGCGTGGCGTCGAGCGCGAGGGTAACGGGCGGGAGACAAATTTCCCTGCTGCAGGCCTGGTAGCGAAGCTTGAGCGGAATGTGCTGGGCGCCGAGCGGCGCGGTGGGAAGCGCGGTGAGCGAGAGACGGAGAATTACGGTGTCCTCGTAAACGTTGAGGGGCTTTTTCGAAAAGGTAAAGGAGTGGAGCTTGCCCTTGGGATAAGAGACTTCGCCGGCCTGGAATCCGGCGGGGAGCTCGGCCTTGAGATCGGTAGCGATGAGATAGTCTTCGGATTTTTCGCGGGCGTTGATGTGAAAGCCCGGACGAATTTTCAAGACGACTGCAAGCTGAAAGGAACTGCCCCGCGCGGCGGGATCGAGCGAAGCATATGTGCTGGGGGAGACGACGTCGCGGCCGGAAGGGACTTGCTCTTGTGCGGCGGTTTGCGAAGCGGCGAGCGCAAAGAGGAAAAATCCGAGGAGTGCGGCGGAGAATTTCATAGGGTCACCTGGGTGCCGAGCTGCTGGGAGATGACACGGCTCATGACGCCAAAAAGGTCCTCACCGGTCTTTTCGAGCAGGAATGTGTTTTTCGCGGCGGACCAGCCGAGCTTGAAGCTGGTGGAGAGCGCGGAGATCCAAATTTCGCGGACGGGAGTGTTTGGCGAAATCACAAACTTGGCCTCTTCGGGTTCCTCGAAGATGACTTCGAGCTTGCCGCTTTCGCCCTCGACATCGAAGCCGTGTTCGTCACCGACGACGAGAAGGCGGCGCTTCAGCTCTTCAAAAGTGGCGTCGGCTTTTTTCTGAAAATCTTTTTCGTCGAGCATGAATTCAGGATATCAGAGTTGCGATTCGATGAGTTTGGCTACTTCGTCGTAACTGATGAGGCCGGTGATGCGCTTGACCACTTTGCCGTCGCGCGAGATGAGGATGCTGGTGGGATAACCGAGAAGACCGCCGAACTTATCCGCCATGGGATCGTTGCCGAGCACGATGGGATAACTCATTGGGAGCTGCTGGCCGTTGACGTTGAAGCGCTCCTTGGCGACGTAGGGAGCAACTTCGGTCTTGCCTTCTTCGTCCATGGCGACGCCAATGATGGTGAAGCCGCGGGAGGAATATTTCTGCTGCATATCGATCAGCCAAGGGATCTCGACGCGGCAGGGTTCGCACCAGGTGGCCCAAAAATTAAGCAGCACGACCTTGCCCTTGTACTGGCTGAGGGAGACGTTTCTGCTGTCGAGATCCTTGAGGGTGAAGTCTGGCGCGACCGGGAGAGCCGCAGAGGAGGTCTTGGCCGCCGGGTTGTCAGCTTTCACCGTGCCTTTCGGGTGAACGCGGGTGGCGCGGTCGGCGAAATAGGTGCCCGCGATGAGCACCAGAACGGTGACGATGATGAGTAGAGTCCGCTTCATGCGATTCCTCAAAATTTAGTATACTGGGAGAAAGCGCCACCGGAGACGCAGAAAAATTCCGGTGTGCTACTTCGCTCCCGTCAATGCTCGTTCCAACCATAGGACAAGGCTGTTGAGAAAGCCGAGCTTTCCTGCGAGCCACGTCAATTTATTGAAAAAAACCAAACCACCAACAAAGAGAAGCAGCGCCCCGCTAAAGAGTTCGACGGCGTGGAGATGCTTTCGGAAGCGCTGGTAAAAACGCAAAAACTGGCCAATGCCGAGAGCGGTAAGCAGGAAGGGCACGGCGAGCCCCGCGGAATAAACGGCGAGGAGAAGCACGCCGCGCAGGATGGTGTCGCTGGCGGCGGCGAGGGCGAGGACGGTGGCGAGAATGGGGCCGATGCAGGGCGTCCAGCCGAAAGCGAACGCGAAGCCGAGGAGGAAGCCGCTCCAAGCGCCGGGCTGCGAGCCTGCGTTGCGGAGGTGCACGTCACGGTTGAGCCAACGCGCGAGCGTGGGGCCGAAAAATCCGATGATGGAGAGCGAGAAAAAGTGAACGGCGCCGAGGCCGGCGAAGAGCGGCGCATGGCGGAGGAAAGCGGTGATGCCAAGAACGACGAGGAGAGCGCCGAGAATGAGTCCCGAGCGCAAGTTGAGTTTTACCAACAGGCCGAGAAGATGAAGGCCGAAAAGAATAATCAGCGCGCCGGCGATGGGAGTGAGGAGTGCGCGGTTCTGGCGGAGGAAAGTGCCGACCGCGCTGGCCGAAGCGCCGAAGGAAATAAAGACGAGAGAAAAACCCGCGACGAAGGCCAACGAAGAAGCGAAAAGGCTACCGCGCGGCGGCTGGCCCTGGCGCAACTGCTCCATGCCGATGCCGGAAAGCATGGAGATGTAACCAGGGACCAGGGGAAGAACGCAGGGCGAGAGAAAAGAAACTAGTCCGGCAAGGAAAGCGGCGGCTAGAGAGACGTCAGTCATTTAGATGAGTTGTTTCGTTGAGCCATAGAATTTTGTTTTGCGCGATCGCGTTCGAGCGACCGCCCACGCGGTAGAACCCTTCAGCAGAATGTGCCGCCCTGAAAACAACTGTGGCGGAATCTTTATTCTCCCATAAAGGCAGGGAATGAGCGTGCTTGCGGAATCCCCAGCGGAGAGCCAGACAACTGATTAGACGCAGCGGTGGCGAGAAAGAATTCCGAGAAATAAAAGCCGGACAAGTGAAGGATTTGGCCGACGCGGGAAGTGTTTGGGGTTGTGAGGGGAGGCGGTAAGCAGTTGATACGGCGTAAGTTGCTGGCAGGCTGCTTGGCACGGGACTTGCCATGTCTCAGAAAGGATGTTTCTGGGACCGTGGCAGGTGGATATGAGCTGGACGCCGAACAAAGTAACGATGCTGCGAGTTGTGGTGGGATTTGCGGCGGTGAGCCTCTTTGGGCGAGGGGCCTGGGCGAATCTCGCCGCGGTGGCGTTGACGGTGGCGACGATAGCGCTGGACGCACTCGACGGCCACCTTGCGCGGCGGAAAAATTTGGCGACGCCTGTGGGGGCGCAACTGGACATCCTCGGCGACCGGATGATCGAGAACGTGTACTTCACTTATTTTGCGGTGGTGGGGATGGTTTCGCTGTGGCTGCCGGTTTTTTTCTTTGCGCGAGGGGCGGCGACGGATTTTCTGCGTGGGCTGGCAATGCGCGCGGGACACTCGGGATGGGGAGCGAACGCCATGCTGCAGACGTGGTGGGGACGCGCGTTGGTGGCGTCACGGTGGAGCCGGGGGTTGTACGCGGCGCTCAAGTGTCTGTGCTTTTGCTATTTGGGACTGGAGCTGGCACTGACGTGCGGGCCGGTGGCGTTGTTTGGGGAATTGGCTGCGGCCGCGCATGAAGCCATTCGAATTGGCGCGCAGGTGCTGACGTGTCTGACGGTAGCGTTTTGTTTGCTGCGCGGGCTACCCGTATTGGTGGAGGGTTGGCGATATGTTTCTGGCGGCACGGGCGGGGGACAAAGCTCAAAGATGCAGGAGGCAGCGTGATTGCAAAAGAAGGAAAGGAAATAAAAGAAGTAGAGGAGGTAAAGGAGAGGAGAGCAGAGATTGCGGCGTTTTTTGATTTGGACGGAACGCTGGTGGCGGGACCCTCACTGGAGCAGAGACTCTTCCGGGAGTTGCGATACCGGCGGGTGATTGGATGGAAAAATTACTTGCTGTGGCTGGCCCAGGCGGTGCGGCTCGCATCACGGGGAATGACAGAAATTTTGCAAGGCAACAAAATGTATCTGCGGGGAGTTACGGGGGCGCTCCATGAGAGCAATCCAGACGAAAAGAGGAAGTGCGCATTCTTTCCCGCTGCGATTGGGCGCATAGCGTGGCATGCGGAGCGGGAAGACACGATTGTGATCGCGAGCGGAACGCTTGAGTTTTTGGCGCGAGGAGCAGCGCAGGAATTGGAGATGAACCTTAGACAGCGCGGAATTGCAGCGAAGATTCAGGTTTGCGCGACGCGGCTGGAAGAAAGAGACGGGCGGTGGACAGGGCAGGTTGTCGGGGAGGCCATGTTCGGCGGAGCGAAGGCTCGAGCGGTGAGGAGGCTTGCGGCGGAAATGGATATCGATCTGAAGAGGAGTTTTGCATACGGGGATAGCGCTCAGGACAAGTGGCTGTTTGAAGAGGTGGGTAATCCCTTAGCGGTTAATCCTTCGCCGGGACTTTCGCGAGTGGCGCGGGAGAAGAATTGGCCGGTCGTGTGGTGGAATGAAGGAAAAGAATTAACACCCCGACCGGGTCGGGGCAGGCGCCGAGCGCAGAGAAGAGCGGAAGCGATGGCGCGGCCGGAGAGCTTGGGATGAATAGTTTGGAGAGGGACGTATATAGGGAAAGTAGTGGTGCAGTTGCATGGCGAGCTGAAGCAATCGCTATCCAGGGCGCGGGGCACGCCGTGCGATTCGAAGCGCAGAGAGAGGGAATCGAGGCGCTGGCGAGGCGGGAACTAGCGGCGGCGTGGGCGGCTTGCGGCGCATTTGAGTGGGTGGTGCTGGGATACCTGGGAGTTTCGAGCGCGCTGATCATTGCATTCGCGGGAAATTTAGGGCATCCCGCGAGATTGATTGGCCTGCAGGCGTTCGTGGCGGCGGTCATTTTGATTTTGTGCAGGGTGGAAAAGCAAGTCACCGGGCCGTTTGCGCAGAAGTGGTGGCATTTTTGGCGACACTGGTATCCCCACCTGTTTTTCCTTTTTTGTTTCGAAGAGCTGGGAAAGTTGGTGCACCTGATTTCGCCGGGATGGAGAGATGAGAATTTGATCGCGTTCGATCACTGGCTTACGGGAGTCCATCCCGCCGTGTGGCTCGAGCAATTTGCCACGCCGGGGTGGAACGAGTTCATGCAGTTCGCCTATCTGACGTATTTCCTGTATTTGCTCGTGCTGGGCGGAATTCTGTATTACCGGCGGGATTGGGAGGGCTACTGGTCGGTGATGACGTATTCCGCCGTTGGGTACAGCATCGGCTACGTGATCGCGATTCTGATTCCAATCGAGAGTCCGTGGTTCGCGATGACCGGCACTTGGCACGGGGAGCTGCGCGGCGGCGCGTGCACGGCGGTGATCAATTTCATCGAGCATTTCGGGCGCGTGCGAGGCGCGGCGTTTCCCTCGGAGCATGTGGCGGGTTCGTTCGCGGCGTTGTGGGGAGCGTGGCGGCACCGAAGGTGGTTCTTTTGGGTGATGTTGCCGCTGGTGATGTGCATGTGCGTGTCCACGGTGTGGGGACGGTATCACTACGTGGCGGATATTTTCGGGGGAATGATTACAGGGACGCTCGGATATGTGATTGGGAGATGGGTGATGAAAAAGCGGGAGGATGTTGCCAGTCGACAATTAAGAGTCGAAAGGGCGTGAGCAAGATAGAGCGCGAGCACGGATTCCTCACGGCGTTCTTCCGGACCAACGATTCTTACATGAAACGAAACCTGTCATTAGGTCGAGTGCTTGGCAAGCTAGGGCGCAGCAGCAGTGCTGCGCTCCTACAAGTGGAGATGCGCCTGCTTGCAGCAGGCTTGCCCGCGACGGTCCGCGGCCGCTACGGTTGCACGGGCATTTCGTGTCGGTGACGGAGGAGGTTGACCTCCTTCGGCTACCCTCGCCGGGTAGCCTCAGGATGACAACGCGAGTTGTGTGCCGGAAATCAGGCGCTATAGAGGCGAGCGGAGATTCTGAGGATAGGCTAGCTCGTAGGTGTAGGCGATTTGGAGGAGAGTGAGCTCGCTGGTGTGAAGCCCGATGAATTGCAGACCGACCGGCAAATTGGAAGCCGTGAAGCCGCACGGAATGGAGATAGCCGGGACGCCGGCGAGATTGGCGGGCCGATTCAAACGCAAGAGCAGGGCCCGCGCAGGATGGTTTTTTTCCGCGATGCAAGATGTTTCCTCACCAATCAGCGGCGCGGGGATGGGAGTGGTTGGGACGACGAGAGCGTCTACACCTTCATCGCGCATCTTCGATGACAATTCATGAATGAAGCGCTCCCGCAGGGCGAGGCCCTCGAGATAGAGCGTGGCGGAAATTTTGCCGCCCATCTCGAGGCGGCCGCGCACATCTTCTCCATAGTCGGCGGCACGCTTGGGGAACCAGCCCGATTGCTGGTGAAAATGGGTCGCTTCGGGCCAGGCGATTTGATTGCCCGCGTCTTCAGTGGTGTTCAGTGAAGGGATCGAGACCTCTTTGGTTTGCGCGCCGAGTCTGCGAAGATTTTTGAGCGCGGCATCGAAAGCGGTCCGGACATCCGGAGAAATGACATCAAAGAAAAATTCCTTTGGCAAGCCGAGCCGGATTTTCCGCGGCTTGGGAAGAACTTTGCGCGTGGACCACGGACCG